>JAAIGF010107751.1_pt1 | contig 17263 bp, 17 predicted proteins | sample 6487441 | NCBI WGS metagenome assembly JAAIGF01 (sample SAMN13974129, study PRJNA590717) | phyllosphere metagenome | biome: pepper field; feature: multiple bacterial spot infested pepper fields; material: pepper leaves; isolation source: leaves from pepper fields | host: Capsicum annuum ... | reverse complement strand
CCGGCATGGCAAAGAAGAAAAGTAAACTTCCTATTATATTGGTGATATCCGCCGTGCTTATCCTGGCTTTGGTCGTGTTGGGTAATAAGTTCGGATGGTTTGGCGACGGATCGATACAGAAAGTTGCCGTCAATACGGTGGAGGAAAAAACAATATCGGAATTGGTCTCGGCCAGTGGCAAAGTACAACCGGAGTTTGAGGTTAAGCTTAGCTCGGAGGTGTCGGGAGAAATCATTGAGCTGAACGTTCGCGAAGGCGATAGAGTCAAGAAAGGTCAGGTTCTGTGTCGAGTGAAGCCCGACTTGTTGCAATCTGGTTATGATCAGGTGGCCGCTATGGTGAGCCAACAAAAAGCAAATCTCGCGATGTCGCAGCAGGTGCTTAAACAACAGGAAGCTAGTTTTGTAAACGTAGAAGCTATCTATAACCGTAGTTTGGAGCTGTTTAATAAGCGGGTCATCTCTGCTTCGGAGATGGACAAAGCAAGGGCGGACTACGAGGGCGCACGGGCAAGCTTAGAATCACAGCGTCAGCAGGTTGTCGCATCTCGGTTCGGAGTGAACCAATCGGAGGCACAGCTGCAAGAGGCCGGAAATAGCCTATCGCGAACAACCATTTATGCCCCTGCAGATGGCATCATCTCCCTGCTTTCCATCGAGCTGGGCGAGCGGGTCGTAGGAACTGCACAGATGGCTGGTACAGAAATTATGCGTATTGCCAACATGGCCACGATGGAGGTGAATGTTGAAGTGAACGAAAACGATATCAATAGGGTGAAGGTCGGTAACACAGCAACGATAGAGGTCGACGCCTTTCAAGGGCGTAAATTTAAAGGTATCGTAACCGAAATTTCCAGCTCTTCCACATCGACCGGGGCAACCACGACGACGACAACTACGGCTGAACAGGTGACTAATTTTAACGTTAAAGTACGTATCGAAGCATCTTCTTACGATGATCTAAGTGCGGAAGATGCGGACAGTGCTTCTCCTTTTAAACCGGGGCTTTCAGCAACCGTCCAGATACACACTAAATCGGATAAAGGACTTATCGTACCCATCCAAGCGGTGACCGTTCGTAGCGATGCTGATAAGACCGACTCCACCAGCACCGACACAGATATTAAGGAGTATGTATTTGTATTGGAAGGCGATGCCGTTAAACAAGTAGTCGTTACTACAGGTATACAAGACGACCGTAATATTATTGTGAAATCAGGACTAAAGAAAGGACAAGAGGTGGTTTCTCGACCTTTTAACGCGATATCGAAGACATTACAGGATGGAACCAAAGTGAAAAAGGTATCGGCGAATGAGTTGAAGTAGAAACGATAACTGCACAAGGGGGATGGCCTATGAAAAAGTTGGCTTTACTTTTTAAATTAACAGTGCATGAACAACGAGGTTTCGTGCTGTTACTGTGCGGAATCGTTTTTTTACAATTTTTTCCGTTGCTCTATCGTGTGTTTTTTCGGCCAGCTACAGCATTGGAGCCCTTGGTCAGTTTAGAAGAATTAACTGCAGCGAAGCCTTTTGACAATCAAGACCCGGAAAGAGGCATTGCACAGACTGATTTGTTGGAGCATGATTATACCTCTGCTATAAAGCCTTTCAACCCTAATGATCTACCCGTGGAGCAATGGCGTGCTATGGGTTTTTCCGATAGACAGATTCGAGGCATTAAGAATTACGAGCGCAAAGGTGGCCGTTTTCGTAGCGCCGCGGATGTAGCAAAGATGTATACTATTTCAGCAGAAGATTTTCGACGTATTGCGCCATTCTTACGGTTTAATGAAAAAATGTCCGTACCGCACGAGCAGGTATTAAAAAAGGAGACGTTCGCAGTGAAACAGCCTTTAAAGGTTTTGCCCTTAAATATTAATGAGGCCGATACCTTGGCATGGCAAACGCTTCCCGGCATAGGTACTGTACTTGCTAGCCGTATCGTGAAATTTCGGGATCTCTTGGGCGGTTTTCACGACATCGATCAGGTGGCTGAGGTATACGGCATAACAGCCGAAACATTTGAGGGATTTAGGACACTCCTGTTTTTAGGAAAGAACGCCGTCAAACAATTGCCTATAAATCAATTGCCGGAACAGGAGTTGGCCCGTCATCCCTACATTTCTGCGCGAAACGCTCGTCTTATCGTTCGTTATCGCGAACAGCATGGCGCGTTGCAAAATATGGACGATCTAAAAAATATTTATGCGCTAGATCCCGATTTTTTGCTTAAAATTGAGCCATATTTACAATTCAATTGACAATTTATATGTTAGAAGACCGCCTGAAGTCCGTTATCCGGGATATTCCCGATTTTCCGAAACCCGGTATTGTTTTTAAAGATATTACACCGGTATTGAAAGATCAGGAATTAAGTTCTGCCATTGTGGATGAACTCGCAAAGCGATTGGAAGGGATGGAGATAGATGCCATTGCCGGTGTGGAAAGCCGTGGGTTTTTATTTGGAATGATGCTGGCCAACAAATTGCGTATTCCTTTTATTCCTATCCGCAAGCAAGGAAAACTGCCCGCTAAAACAATAGCCGAATCTTACAAATTGGAGTATGGGCAGGCGACGATCGAAATCCATGAAGATGCTTTTGTTCCAGGTAGTCGTATTTTGATCCATGATGATCTCTTGGCTACTGGTGGAACCGTGGTAGCGGCATCAAAGCTTGTTGAAAAATTGGAAGGTGTGGTTGTCGGTTATGCTTTTATTATCAGTCTCGATTTCTTGCATAGCTTAGGTCGCCTGACGCGCTTTAGTGATAACATCATTGCGCTGGCTCGTTACGCTTAGCATCAAATCTACTATTTTTCCTTTGTAAGCTATATCGAAGACCTTGATGTTTACCGTATGGAACCATGCCAAAAGGTAAACACCAAGGACTCTACTGCAGCATCGATTAACGAAGAAAGGACGCGCTTATGTTGTAGTGCTTGTCTCCTAATAACAAAACGGACTGGTCTTTTTGAAGACTGTATATACTGTCCTTTTGGTATTCCAATGTTTCCGTGGTTTGATAGAGCGAGTTTTTTATCGTCCGTCGTATAATGATCCCTTTGGGGCTTTTGTCAGGCGCAAAACTAATCTCGACCGAGGAAAGATCGACCTTTGGATCATCCGCGGTGAAAACGAGCTTACCATCAATACTGTCTTTCTGTAATAGGTCAGCATAAACCGGTTTATTAAGATCTACGGTAGCAAAACTTGCTAGCTCATTGTTCCAGTTGCTGATGTTCAGATCCTTAGTTTCCGAGAGGCTGTCTTTAGTGACGGTCTTTTTTACCAAAGGATTCGTTTTTTCCAATCGGGCGATCTCCTCCTTAAAAAAATGGGGGATGTCGAATTGCTTTTCCTTCGCTGCGCCGCCCGCCGGAGGGGGAGTGCTGCAAGAAAAGAACAAAGCAGCAACCGCACTAGCCGTTACTGCTCCATAAAACATTTGATATATTTTACACCAAGACATTACCAGTCATTTCTGCAGGAATATTGGCTCCAAGTAGACGAAGCACAGTTGGTGCTACATCGCCAAGTTTTCCGTCTTTGATTTGCGCGAAATCCCTGTCAATAAGTACACAAGGAACTAAATTTGTTGTATGCGCCGTATTTGGTGACCCATCCTCGTTAACCATAAACTCCGAATTTCCATGATCGGCAAGAATGATAAAGGAATAGCCGTTTTCCAAACCTGTCTCTACAACACGTTTAGTACAGGTGTCTACCGTTTCTACAGCTTTAATAACGGCTTCAAAAACGCCGGTATGCCCCACCATGTCAGGATTTGCAAAATTTAGACAGATGAAGTCTGGTTTGTTCTGCTGCATGTCTTTACAGATCGCTTCGGTAATGCCCAATGCGCTCATTTCAGGTTGTAGGTCGTAGGTCGCTACCTTTGGAGAAGGAATCAACAGCCTTCTTTCACCCTCAAATTCTTGTTCTTGACCGCCGGAGAAAAAGAACGTCACGTGTGGATACTTCTCCGTTTCGGCGATACGTACCTGTGTTTTGTGCTGCGCACTCAATACTTCTCCCAATGTGTTGGATAGGTTATCCTTCTGGAAAACAACTTGTATGTTTTTAAAAGTGTCATCGTAGGACGTCATCGTCACGTAATGCAACGCTAGTGGTTTCATATCATAAGCAGGAAACGACTCTTGCGTCAAGGCAATAGTGATCTCACGGCCACGGTCAGTGCGGAAATTATAGCAAAACACCACATCTCCTTCTTGTATGGTAGCCAGCGGACTACCATCGGCATCGGTTACGACGATAGGTTTTATGAATTCGTCCGTAACGCCATTACTGTATGATGCTGCGATAGCTTTCTGCAGGTTTGAAGTTGGGGTACCGACTCCTTTCGTAAGAAGGTCATATGCTTCTTTAACGCGTTCCCAGCGATTATCGCGATCCATAGCGTAGTAACGGCCAATAGCACTAGCCACACGTCCGGTGGACGTAGCAAGATGTGCCTCCAGATCTTGAACATAGCCCAGTCCGCCAGTTGGATCAGTGTCACGACCGTCCATAAATGCATGGATGAACACTTGCTCGTTGCTGAGTCCTGCCAGTTGCGCGGCATCGCACAGCGCTTTTAAATGGGTAATATGGGCGTGTACACCTCCGTCTGAAAGCAAACCAATGAAATGTACCTTTTTGGATTGCGATTTGGCGTAATCGAAAGCTCCCTGAATGACGGAGTTATGGTTGAATTCGCCATCCTTAGCAGCCTTATTAATACGTCCAAGTTCTTGGTATACCACACGACCCGCGCCGAGGTTCATATGTCCAACTTCCGAATTACCCATTTGTCCTTCAGGAAGACCAACGGACTCGCCCGAAGCTTCCAGTTTTGCGTTTGGATAACTGCTCAACAAATGATCTAAAAACGGGGTGTGGGCGGCGCGAACCGCATTTGAATTATCGTCTTTGCCATATCCTAAACCATCTAGGATCAATAGCGCTACTCTTTTGTTTTCTAAATTACTCACACACAAATATATCTATTTGCGAAAAAATAAACCACATTTGAGTGTCTTATTTACACAAAAACATATCGAGACGTTTATGTTTGTTGGCATAATTTTGGCATATCTCTTCCATATGTAATTAAGAAATGCTCTGCTTATGCAAGGAATTTTATGGTCAAGAGGTTTAATATGCGGCACGTGCTCAGGTATACTGATCGCTGTGTATATGTTTTTTGTTATACCTGCCTACGCGTGGAGTGCTTCTTTTGATGAGGTGGTAACCGAGATTACGATGGGGCTGAAGACAGGCAGTGCTAAAAAGATAAGCAGCACATTTGCCGGCACAGTAAACCTTTCGGTGAAACGTGACGAAGGTTCCTACACGAAGTTTCAGGCAGAGCTTCTGTTGGATGAATTTTTCCGATCCAATAAGCCCGAGCAGCTTAAAGAAGTGCAACGGGTTAATAACTCCTCAAACTCCTATATTGTGTTTTCTTTAAAATCGAATAAATCGACATACCGCGTATTTGTGAAACTGGCACAATCCAGTACAAAATTTCAAGTTGTTGAAATGCGTGTTGAGTAGCGGCATTGGCGACCAAAAATTACCTTAATATTTTATAATGATATATATTTTTGTCATCTTCGCTAATAAATTGCATAGATTACATGGCTGTTGAGTTAGATAAACTGAAGAAATTCGTCGCGTTGGCGCTAGAAGAGGATGTACAAGAGGGAGATCATACTTCATTATCTACCATTAACGAGGGAGCACAAGGTGAGGCGAAGCTTTTGGTGAAGGAACATGGTATAGTGGCCGGTGTAGCAGTTGCTGAAGATATTTTTCAGCTCATTGATCCGCGATTGACACTAGATACCTATATAAAGGATGGAACAACGGTAGCGCCCGGCAATGTAGCCTTTCATGTGAAAGGCGATGTACACAGCATCTTAAAAGCCGAACGTTTGGTTCTGAATGTTATGCAACGAATGTCGGGTATAGCGACCCGTACGGCTGCTTACGCTGAAAAATTAATCGGTACAAAAGCGAAAGTGTTGGATACGCGAAAAACGACGCCGCTTTTACGGTTTTTGGAGAAGGAAGCTGTACTGATTGGTGGTGGAACAAATCATCGCTTTGGTCTCTACGACATGATTTTGATAAAAGATAACCATGTGGATTATGCCGGAGGTATCAGCGAGGCCATAAAAAAGGCGCAGACCTACAAAGCGCAGCGACACTTGGATATCGCAATAGAAGTAGAGGTGCGTAATTTCGATGAGTTGGAGGAGGTGTTGGCAAACGAGGCTGTGGATAGGGTGATGTTTGATAACTTCACGCCCGAACAGGTACAGGCTGCTGTGGAGGTCGTTCACGGACGCTTGGTCACTGAGGCTTCAGGCGGCATAACCCTGGAAACGATAGCGAGTTACGCCCAAGCTGGCGTGGATTATATATCTGTCGGAGCGCTGACACACTCGGTGAAGAGTCTTGATTTGAGCTTAAAAGCAAAAATAGTATAATTGTATTCAGAAAGTATAGACAATATATGATTTCAATTTATTTAGTAGGGATAGTCATATTAGCTTATCTTTTTGGATCCATTCCTTCAGCAGTTTGGTTTGGAGGAGCGTTTTACGGCGTTGATGTACGTGAATACGGCAGTGGAAATGCCGGCGCAACAAACACTTTTCGCGTGCTCGGAAAGAAAGCCGGATCTATTGTGATGTTTGTCGATATCCTCAAGGGCTGGACATCTACCAATCTTCCACATCTATTGGATTCTACCTTGGTGGGCGTGCCCAACTCGGTGCAGTTTGTCAATTTTCAGTTGGCCTTAGGTGTTATTGCCGTACTCGGGCATTTGTTTCCTATTTTTGCGGGGTTTCGTGGTGGGAAGGGAGTTGCCACGCTTTTCGGTATGGTGATCGCTATTCATCCGCCTGCGGCGCTATGCTGCGTTTCTGTCTTTTTAATCACATTGTTGGTCACGCATTATGTTTCGCTAGGCTCCATACTTGCCGGTTTTACATTTCCCTTCAGCGTAGCTTTTATTTTCCATACATCCGTTCCCGCAGTTTTGCTATATGGCATTGCCATATGTGCATTGATTTTGGTTACCCATCAAAAAAATATAGAGCGTCTATTGAAAGGACACGAGTCGAAAATTTATTTGTTCAAGAAAAAGAAGGCCTAAGTGTTTAGGCATAAGATTTGCATAATCCTAGAGAAAACTTATATACGGACATGAAAAAGATATGTAGATATACATCCATGGTATTGTTGGGGGCTGTGTTGGCATCCTGCTCTACGGTACCTGTATCAGGAAGAAGACAATTATCTCTGGTTAGCGATGACCAAATTCAAGAACAAGCAGCAGTGGCATACAAAGAGTTTTTGACTGATTCAAAAACTAAGGTTGTTACTGGTACGTCGAATGCGGCATTGGTGAAAAATGTGGGCAATAAGATTGCAGCTGCTGTGAATAGGTATTTGGCTGCCGAAGGTATTGCTCAACAATTTAACTTCAACTGGGAGTTTAATTTGGTGGAAAGTTCCGATGTCAATGCTTGGTGTATGCCAGGGGGTAAAGTTGCCGTATATACGGGAATCTTACCATTTACGGCCAACGAAGCCGGTCTTGCTACAGTCATGGGACACGAAATTGCCCATGCGATTGCGCGTCATTCCATGGAGCAGATGTCTAATCAATATGCCGTTCAAGTAGGCGCACAGGTATTGGGAGTTGCGACGTCTGGTAAGAGTAGCATGTTGCAAGGACTTGTTAACAACGCTTACGGAATTGGAGGGCAATTAGCTCTTCTAAAATATTCGAGAAGCAACGAGTCGGAGGCAGATCAACTTGGATTAGTTTTTATGGCGATGGCGGGATATAATCCAGAGAGTGCGGTTTCCTTTTGGGAACGTATGGCATCAGCAAAGGCTGCTAGCTCTACACCTGAATTTTTGAGTACACACCCAAGTGATGCGCGTCGAATCAATGATATCCAAAAGTTGATTCCCAAAGCGATGGAATATTACAAAAAGTAAGGGAATAACATCTCCTATAAAAAAGCCGGAATAAGTCATTTCCGGCTTTTTTATTTAACCAATGGACATTTGTCTCAATCAGTATTTATAAACGAGCAGTTTTGCGCTTCTGAAAGAAAGATGCGATCTCTTCGGTTGTAAAGGCATTTAAACAACGATTGGCGGAAAGACCACCTTTTCGTGCTACATGTACCCCATATTGCATATCCAGTAGCCCTTCTGTACGGTGTGCATCCGGATTTATCGATAAAAGGACGCCTTTTTCCAATGCGTATTGGTGCCATCGCCAATCAAGATCCAACCGAAGCGGGTTGGAGTTGACTTCAATGACCACTTGGTTGGCCGCACAGGCATCGATTATCTTTTTGAAATCGAGTGCATAGCCGGCTCTACTTAGTAGCAGGCGACCGGTAGGGTGGCCTAGGATCGTTGTGTAAGGGTTTTCAATAGCACGAATCAATCGTTGTGTTGCCTTTTCTTCATCCATGCGGAGATTGCTGTGTACCGAAGCGACGACAAAATCAAATTTTCCCAGAATTTCTGCCGGATAATCCAGTGAACCGTCACCCAGTATATCCGACTCTATCCCTTTAAAAATCTTAAAAGGAGCAAGTTTTACGTTCAAGCTGTCGACCTCTTGCCACTGCTCTGCCAATCGTTCTACGGATAGGCCGTTGGCATAAACCGCAGTCTTGGAATGGTCGCAAATGCCTAAATAACCCAAGCCAAGTTCGTTTTTACAATAGTTGGCCATCTGCTCTAAGCTGTGTACACCATCACTGTAGGTAGAGTGGTTGTGCAATGTGCCTTTTAGATCGCTGTAGCTGATGAGTTGCGGAAGCTTGTGCTCTTTTGCCCAGGTTAGTTCCTGCAGACCCTCGCGCAGCTCGGGCTCGATAAAGGAAAGTCCCAGCTCACTATAGATGGAAGCTTCGCTATCCGCTTGCGGGATGTCCTTGCCAATAGCCAGTAATTGTTCGATATGTGTATCGCTTCCCGTACTTAATAGCAGGTCGTATGCGAAAGTAGCGCTGCTGCTGAAAAGTATTTGATATTTCAGCGCAAAAAGATCCGTAAATTGTAGGGAGGCGTCAAAGCGCTCAAGCAGGGTAAAGTCTTTATTTTCTTCAATAAAACGAACAATGGCCGCTTCGGGCGCTGTGGTTATAATGTCGATCGAGGAAACGATCTCGCACTTGCGGCGAAACTCACCGGTAAAAGAATGTAATTCTTCCTTAAATGCCTCGGTTAGCGCCATAAAAAAAGGTTGGGCAATCTTTTCTGCCTTCGCATAAAGAAATAAGCCCTGCGCCGCATTGGCAAACTCGATCGCTTTTCGAATTTCTTCCTGTGTTTTTAATCCGAAGCCTTTCGCCTCAACCAAACGGTTTTCATTGCAGGCATACAACAGTTCGCCCACCGTGTCTATGCCTAGGTCGTTCCAGATGATCTGAACCTTTTTAGGTCCCAGTCCTTTGATGGAAAGCATAGCTAATATGCCTTCGGGTGTCTTTATAATCAGGTCATCCAGCTCTTTAAACGATCCGGTTTCAATCAGCATGCTGATTTTCTCGGCCGTGCTTTTTCCTATTCCTGGCTGTTCAGCCAGTTGCTCCAAGGTAGCATCCACGGCTGGAAAAGGAAGTTTATCAATCTTAAATGATGCAGAAGCCATAGCTTTTGTCCGAAATGGATTTTGGTTGTACAGTTCCATTAGCTGGCTGCATAATTTAAATGCTTTTGCTATGGCTTTATTTTCCATGTTTTACTGATCTTGGTATGCTAAATCTTCTTTTTTGGATTCCGGCCTGTCGACGCGGTTAATGATTAGTCGTATACCGCTATTCTTCGTGAAAAACTTGACCGTCCAGTTTACAAAGGTGACTAATTTATTGCGGAAACCAAAGATAGATACTAAATGCACAAACATCCAGGTCATCCAAGCCAAAAATCCTTTCATATGGATGTTGCCCATATCAACGACTGCCCGGTTGCGACCAACGGTGGCCATAGAACCTTTGTCAAAATATTTAAAGTTGGGCAGGTTGTGGTTTCCATTCATGCTGCTCAGGATGTGCTTAGCCACGTACTTGCCCTGTTGCTGCGCTGCTGGTGCTACGCCGGGAAGGCCACGCGGCGTCTCTTCGGTGATCATGGCTGCTACATCGCCAATGGCATATACGCCGTCCATGGCTTCAATGCGGCATTGCCCATCGGTTTTGATGCGATTGCCGCGCTGTATGATTTCGGGATGTATTCCATCTGGAAATTGTCCCATAACGCCTGCGCCCCAAATTACCGTCTTTGTTGGGATGCTTTCACCATTTGATAAGGTGATGGTATTGCCATCATATCCCGTTACCTGAGTATTTAGCATCACCTTAACGCCCAACTCTTTAAGGTACCTTTCAGCATCTCTAGATGATTTTTCAGAGAGAGCGCCCAAAATTTTGCCCATACCTTCAACAAGGTATACCTTCATCTCGTGTTTGGACAGCTCAGGATAATCCTTTTTTAACATGTGCAGTTGGATTTCTGCAATCGCACCCGAAAGCTCGACGCCGGTTGGTCCTCCACCTACGACAACAAAGTTTAAGAAGCGTTCGCGATCGAGTAGGTTTTTACGAAGCACGGCTTCTTCTAAATTTTGTAATACGTAACTCCGGATGTTGAGCGCTTCGTGGATGTTCTTCATAGGAAGAGCATACTTTTCCACCTGTTTGTTGCCGAAAAAATTGGAGGTTGCTCCTGTCGCGATGATCAGGTAGTCGTAGTCATAATCTCCTACAGATGTTTTGATGATCTTGTCCTGCGAGTTTATCTCGAGTACATCGGCCATTCTGAACCGGAAATTTTCTTGGGATTTGAACATCTTGCGGATGGGAAAGGAAATAGCATCCGCAGCCAATGTACCAGTCGCGACCTGGTACATCAATGGTTGAAACGTATGGAAGTTGTTTCTATCAATTAATAGCACCTCCACTTCTTTATCCTTGAATTGTTTGGCCGCTTCTACACCTCCGAAACCGCCGCCAATAATGACAACTCTCGGAAAGCTTCTTTCAGAACGATCTAATAACATAATAAACTAATTTTGTTCTATACTGTGAGATAGGCTACAAATATCTTAATCGTCTTTTATGCTAGTATTAACTAATTCTAATATTTGTGCAAAGTCGCTGTTCAGACGTCTATCTCTTCTCTTGTACAAAAATACAAAAACTTAGTGTGATTTGTACACTAATAATCGGATCATTGTAAGCTGCCTTTTATTTTTACGTGTAAATTATTGTTGTGATCTGTCAATCGAAGCTGGCAGGAGAGGCGGCTAGCGTCATCAGCATCGGGCAAAGTGTCCAACATATCTAGCTCTTGGTCGGATGCGGCAGGTAGGTTTTCAGCGCCATGCAGGACTTCGACGTGGCAGGTGGCGCAGAGCGCCATACCACCGCAAGTCGCTAGAATATCGTATTCGCAAGCTTTCAAGATCTCCATCAAGCTTAAGTTGACATCTGTAGGCACTTCCAAAGTATTGACCTTTCCATCCCGGTCTTCGACCTGTATTGTAATGATATTTTCCATAGCTAAAAAGCATTGATGCCGTTTACTGTTGTGTATTTAAAACTAAGCTTCTGCTCGGGGTACACACACTTAAATGCACTCTGACACATCAGCGCAGCTTCGTGGTATCCACATAAGATAAGCTTTAGCTTTCCGGGGTAGCTGTTGATATCGCCAATGGCATAAATACGCTCCACATTGCTGGAATAGTCCATGGTGTCTACCTCAATGGCATTCTTGTCGATCTGTAGTCCCCAGTCGGCGATTGGCCCCAGCTTAGGACTAAGTCCGTAGAGCGGAATAAATTCATCCGCCTGCAATACAACGGACTCCTTCTGCTTATTGGCGACTTGTATTCCTGTTAATGTACTATCACCTTCCAACGCAACGAGCGTATGTGAGAGCCACAGATCGATTTTACCCTGTTGAGCGAGTTGGTACACTTTTTCAGCTGAGTCTGGAGCACCGCGAAAAGAATCGCTGCGGTGTACAAGCGTCGTCTTCTTCGCGATGTCAGCCAAGTAGACAGTCCAGTCTAGAGCGGAATCTCCGCCACCAGCGATGACGATATGTTTATCACGAAACCTTTCGGGATCTTTGACCATGTAATGCACATTTGTCTTTTCAAATCGATCAAGATTAAGTAGTTCCGGCTTGCGGGGTTCAAAACAACCTAAGCCTCCGGCAATGACTACAACTTGGCAATGCACCACTGTGCCTTCTGAGCCGATGACGAAATAGGAACCATCATCTTGTTTGTGTAGTTCTTCCACGCGCTCTGCTAAGCTGAAGGTAGGAGCAAAAGGAGCAATCTGTTCCATCTGCCTATCGATTAGCTCCTGCGCAAGGATGCTGGGGTACCCCGGAATATCGTAGATAGGCTTGTGCGGATATATCTCTGAAAGTTGACCGCCTACCTGCGGCAAAACATCCATCAAATGGCAACGCATTTTGAGTAAGCCGGCTTCAAAAACGGCGAAAAGACCCACTGGTCCAGCGCCGATAATACACATATCTGTTACGATCATGACATTTGATTTAAATTGTTGTAAATTGTGTTTAAGATCCGCGTAAAGTGGTCGAAATCATCTTCAGAAAGATTTTCCCAAGCCTTCATGCGGATGTGTTTTACTGCAGGCGACAATTCTTCCACTTTCTTTTTTCCAGCATCAGTCAATCGAATGTGCAATGATCGACGATCCTGTGGATGTTCGATGCGTTCTACAAGTTGTTTTTTTATAGTGATGTCAACAATTCGTGTCAACGTTGGTTGATCTTTTCCTGATTTCTCCGCCAGTTCCTTATGTGAGAGAACGTCTTCATGGTATAAAATCTTTAAAATGCTCCATTGATCAATCGTGAGATCGAATGCATTTTGGAGGAAAGACGTTTGCGCGTATTGCTTTACCTTTCGTGCCGTACGATCGAGGATAAAGGAATATTGATTATATTTTTCTTTTAGCATGGCAATTATTAGTATGACAACTAAATTAACAAAAGTGTAAACCAAAAGCAAAAAAAGCTTGAGTTTTTACTCAAGCCTTATCCGTGTATCCACTTAAATTTATATTGCATCTCGGGTACTTTGATCCGATCTGCTAACCTTGTCAGACGATCTGGAAGTTTCATCAAATAGTCTCGTGCTTTTTCACCTTTTTCGTTCAATCCGCCTACCTTGTCTATTTTCCATTCGTCATTCAGGCTCTTTAGAATATCGACATAGTCTAGTGCAGTATAAACTTCCAGTCGTTGCGCAGCATCTGAAAAGTGAGCAAAGGCTTCTCCTTGCGGTTCGCCGGCTTCGCGCATGAAATGAGCGGGCATAACGATCTTCTTGCGCATCATATCTTCAAAAGCGATCATAACCTCGCTAGGGTCGACGGCTAGGGCATGCGTAATAAAAGACATGTAGGCTTTTGCATGGCGAGCCTCATCGGAAGCAATTACACCGCACATTTTTGCTAATAATTTGTCGCCTGATTTTTTAGATATTCCGGCCACACGTCTGTGTGAGACGTTGGTTGCTAGCTCCTGAAACGAAGTGTAGATAAAGTTTCGGTAGGGATCGGCACCAGTGCCGATATCGAAACCATCCTGAATGAGATATTGGGTAGATATTTCAAATTGGCGCATATCAATCCGGCCAGATAGATAGAGGTATTTGTTCAACAAATCTCCGTGTCTGTTTTCTTCCGCTGTCCAGGCACGTACCCAGCGCATCCACCCGCCTTGCTCGTTTTTTTCAACATCCTCTACCATGGTCAGCCACGATTCATAGGTAGGAAGAGCCTCTTCGGTAATAGTGTCACCAATAAGAACGGCTACTAAGTCGTAAGGAAGTTCGCGTGCACTTTCCTGCAGGTCACGCACCTCTTCAAAAAAAGTGTCGCGCGATGCGTCAGGCAAGAAATCGGCAGGTTGCCACATTTCCTCCACAGGCTTCAAATAGTCGCTCATCTCATTCAGCATGAACGGCTCCAAATAAGCCATAACCTCTTTTCTCGACCCCTCTGGGATATTTAATGGTAACTCTTGCATATCACTTACAAAGATAACCAATTACCCATAAATTATTGTTCTATATTTTTACAAAGTATGGCACAATAATAAAAACTAGATTTCCGAAAAGGGCAGTTTAATGTGAAAAGAATACATGCCGTTGACCTATTTTATGGGGTAATATACTAACTTTGTAGCACATTTTTAAAGGAGCAAAACATTTGGAAACTTTTGATATAGCTAAAATCAGGGCAGATTTTCCGATCTTAAAAAGATCAGTAAATGGAAAGCCATTGGTTTATTTTGATAATGGTGCAACCACACAAAAACCTCAGCAGGTCATTGATGCCATTGTAAATTATTACGCTGATTTGAATAGCAACGTACATCGCGGTGTACATTACCTCAGTCAGATTTCTACGGATGCCTTTGAGGTGACGCGGCGTAAGGTACAGGCCTTTATTCATGCGAAGCACGAACATGAAGTGATCATCACAAAAGGAACGACGGAAGCTATCAACATTATAGCGACTTGTTATGGACGCCCTTTTATTGGTGAAGGGGATGAGATCATTATTTCTGCAATGGAGCATCATTCGAACATCGTGCCTTGGCAGATGCTCTGCGACGAAAAAGGTTGCAAGCTGCACATTATCCCGATGAACGAGCAGGGTGAACTGGATGTGGAAGCCTATCGTGCCTTATTTTCGGAGCGCACGAAATTGGTTTCTTTTACCTACGTATCCAATGCGTTAGGAACTATAAACCCGGTGAAGGAGATGATTGATATTGCCCACGATTGGAACGTGCCCGTCCTGATCGACGCGGCGCAAGCAATACAGCATGTGAAAATCGATGTGCAGGAATTGGATGTGGATTTCCTTGCTTTTTCAGGTCATAAGATGTATGGGCCCACGGGCGTCGGTGTGTTGTATGGCAAGGAAGAGCTGCTGAACAAAATGCCGCCCTACCAAGGTGGTGGCGATATGATTAAGGAGGTGACTTTTGAGAAGACAACGTATAATGAACTGCCTTTTAAGTTTGAAGCAGGAACACCGAATATTGAGGCGGGCATCTGCTTAGCTCATGCGATTGATTACATTGATAGCATTGGTGTTGATGCTATAAAAGCTTACGAGGATGAACTTCTGGCTTATGCAACTGCTGCCTTGTCTAAAATCGAAGGTATACGTTTTATAGGTACGGCCGCACATAAGTCTTCCGTAATTTCTTTTGTTGTCGACGGGATACACCCCTATGATATCGGTGTTATTTTAGACAAATTGGGTATTGCCGTGCGAACAGGTCACCATTGCGCACAGCCTGTCATGAGTCAGTTTGGCATCCCCGGCACGGTAAGGGTATCCTTGGCGATGTATAATACCAAAGAAGAAGTAGATGTTTTGATAGCTGGCTTGGAACGTGCTATCGGGATGCTTAAATAAGGTAAGGAAAAATGACGATTAACGAAATACAGGACGAACTCATTGAGGATTTCGCATTCTATCAAGATTGGATGGAAAAGTATGAATACATCATACAACTGGGAAAGGAAGTACCGTTAATAAACGATGAATACAAAACGGACGATTATATTATCAAAGGTTGTCAGTCGAAGGTATGGCTATTTGCAGAACTGCAAGAAGGCAAGATCAACTTTACGGCCGATAGCGACGCTATCATAACAAAGGGATTGGTCAGTTTGATGGTAAAGGTGTTGTCTGGGCATACGCCAGATCAGATTGCAAATGCCGACCTCTATTTTATTGACCAAATTGGGTTGAAGGAACATCTCTCGCCAACCCGTGCCAATGGTTTATTATCTATGGTCAAGCAAATGAAGCTTTACGCTATCGCACTACAGGCGAAAGGATAAGTTTTTCATGTGGACCAAAAAGAAATAACCTTGATTGTTGTCAAAGCGATCGAGGTTTTTTTGTTTGGAACGCAGCGCACTTTAAGACACGCGTATATGTGTGGCGCGGATTTCCTCGCCAAAAAATATTTTCGCTTTCTGCTCAAAATCAGTTGGATCATCTGTGGTATAGAATGTCATTTCGCTATTTTGGGAGCAATGCATGGCCACCTCCTGATGTCGCTTCAGGTAATCTGTTAAGCTTTCTGCTATAAGCTTTCCTTGTGGAAGGATGCGGATGTGACGCGGGACATGCTTTCTAATGATGGGCAGCAGCAGTGGATAATGTGTACAGGCTAGAATTAGGGTGTCAATTTCGGTACTTTGGGCCAGCAATTGGGCGATATCTTTTTCTACCAAATAATCGGCTGCTGGCGTATCGATTTCATTGTTTTCCACCAAGGGTACCCACAAAGGGCAAGCATGCTGGAACACCTGTATATTGGGGTGGAATTTATGGATTTCTATCTTGTACGATTCGGATAATACGGTGCCCTGTGTAGCCAATACGCCGACCTGATTGCTCGAGGTGAATTGTTGGATAGACTCTGTTGTGGGACGAATAACACCCAGTACCTTTTTTCCGGGGGGTAAATCATGTTGCTGTATGGTGCGCAGCGCTTTTGCGGATGCGGTATTGCAAGCTAAGATAACCAAGTTACATCCCAAGTCGAACAGTTTAAAGACACATTCCTTGGTGAATTCGTAAACGGTTTCGAAGGAGCGTGTGCCATAGGGAACTCTTGCGTTGTCGCCGAGGTATATATAGTCGTATTGTGGGAGTTGGTCTTTGATTTCTCGAAAGACAGTAAGTCCTCCAAAACCGGAGTCGAAGATGCCTATAGGACCTTTTTGCATAGCGGATATATCGTAAAAAAGCGTCAGAAGGGGTTCCTTGCTGACGCTTTTGATGTCATGCTCGAAAGTCTTCTTTTAGCTCAACAAAGATGGCTTTTCTTTGTAAGTCTTCCAAAGCAATTCGCCAAATAATGTGTTCGTCCACGCAAACCAGTGACGGGTGTATTTTTTAGGGTCGTCTTTATGAAAAGATTCGTGCATAAAGCCGGTATCACCATGTGTTTTACGTAATGTTTCGATACACGTTCTGATTTCGTTGTCATCTGTAGACGTAAAAGCACGCATAATAATAGCCATAGGCCAAATCATATCGCGGCCGATATGGGGGCCACCGATACCTTCTGCTGCTGTTCCTTTAAAGAAAAACGGATTTTTCTCGGATAGCACAAATTTACGTGTGCGCTG
>JAAIGF010273673.1_pt1 | contig 17274 bp, 10 predicted proteins | sample 6487441 | NCBI WGS metagenome assembly JAAIGF01 (sample SAMN13974129, study PRJNA590717) | phyllosphere metagenome | biome: pepper field; feature: multiple bacterial spot infested pepper fields; material: pepper leaves; isolation source: leaves from pepper fields | host: Capsicum annuum ... | reverse complement strand
GTCGAACAAACGGCGATTGGCCAGCCCCGTCAGTCCGTCGGTGGTGGCGATGTCCGACAGGCGCCTTTCGACCTCGATACGACGCGTACGCTCGCGGTGCAGCAGCCACAGTACGCCGAACAAGGCCGTGCAAAGCACCAGTGTGCGAACGATCACCCCCAAGGTACGGTTGCGCCAGGGCGACATGTACTGCGGCCGGGCCAGCGCCACATTCATGAACAGGGGAAGGCCGGCTGCCCGCGTAAAGGTGTAGAAGCGCTCCACCCCATCGATGGAGGCAGCGCCGACGAAACCCGAATCCCCGTTCTTCAGGAATCGCTGGATGATAGAGGACTGGCTCAGATCCTTGCCGAGTACATCGCGCGAGAATGGGTGGCGATACAGCAACCTGCCGTCGTCCAGAAAAATATTGATGGCATCCTGCGGGCCGAGACGCAGGCGGCTCAGCAATTCCTCGAAGTGCCGCAGGCGCAGAATCGCCACCACCGCGCCCTTGAACTCGCCCTTGTACCCATTGACGCGGCGGCTCATGGCGACGCTGGGCTCGCCTTCGCCATTGGCGCTGATGAAGGGTGCGCTGATGTACAGGCCGGTCTGCGGTTGCCGTATGTGGACGGAAAAGTAGTCCGCGGTGGCGAAGGCGCCACGGCGGCGGGTGGGCGCAGCGTCGAACCTGACCTGCCCGAACTCGTCGAGCACGAAGATGGCTGCCAGGCTGTTGACGTCCCCGGTCAGTTCGAACAACAGATGACGCTGGGCACTGCGGGGCAGCAATGCGAAGTTCTCGTCGTTGAGCACATCGAGGATCGCGTTCAGGCTGGCGTCGTGATCACGGATCGTCCGCACCAGCCCGGCTTCGAGCAGGGCCAGCATGTTCGCCCCGGTGGTCGCTGCGCGTTCCTGGGTTTCCTCCCGGTCGGTCAGGACGGCTTCGGCACCCGCCGCGCACACCGCCAGGATGGCCGCGACGATGAGGCCGGTGACCAGCCGCGAGAGCCAGGGAGACGAATCGTAGGAAGGAAGCGGCATGGTCGCAGAACGTCAGGTTGACATCACCTATAACGGTATCGTGCCCGGGAAGCTTGAGGACAGGCCAGCCCGACGCGACCAAAGGGGCAGATGGGCCGACGGCCTGAAGCAATGTATTCCCCCTGTCATGGAACTCGCCGGGCGCCATGGGTACTCAGTAGCCATACGCCCCGCCATGACGCCAAGGATGCAGACATGTCTTACCGTGACTCGATCAATCAATCGCTCGCCGCGCTCGACGCGCCCACGGGCGTGGCCCTGACGCTGGACGACACGGGCGCCGTTGGCATCTCGCTGGCAAGCGGCCTGGTGCTGACGATCGAAGTCGAGGAAGACAATGCGATGCTGCACCTGCACACCAGCTTGCGCCGCCTGTCCGCAGGCAATGGGCGCCATGCCCTGCTGGAAGATGCACTGGCGCTGAACCTGCTGACGCGCGCCACCGGCGGCGCCACGATCGGCCTGGACCGTCGCAGCGACACCCTGGTGCTGTCGGTATCGAAAGACATTCCCGCCCTTACCCACGAAGACTTCGCCGCGCTGCTGGCCGATTTCGCGGAAACGGCGCAGGACGTGCAGACGCGGCTGGGCGGCCAGGATGCCGCCGCACCGGAAACTGCACCAGCGTTTGCCGCCGACCACGCCGATCCGCGCTTCCTGGCCTGAGCCCGAGGACCGACACCATGCTGAACGGGTTCAACCTGCCACGGCCGTCGCTGACTGGAACGGTGAATATTCCCACTCCTATCGGAGCCGGGGGTGGTTCGCTCTCGAAGTCTGCCGACCTCCCCAGCACCATCAAAGCGCTGCCGGGCGCCATCGCCGGCAAGCTCAAAGGGCTCTGGCAGAGCATCCGGGGCAACGCCGTGCCGGAACATCGGGTGGTCGATGCCGGCCCGGGCGATTACCGCCTGCAGCGCAAGGGCCAGACCGGTTACCAGCGGCTGGACATCCTGGGCAAGGCACCCGCGCAGCCTCGCGCCACCTACGCCAGCCCTGAAGGCGCGCGCGTGCGCGTCCTGCCCACGCAGGCCGGTTCGACATCGACATCGGTTACCACCTCCCAGCCATCGGGCACCGATGCACCAACCGCCCTCTCGGCGTTGACCGCTCGCATCCTGACGCCCACGCCTGCCCCGCAGGCACAGGCCGCGGCCAAGACCCTGGACGAAGCGATTGGCCGACTGGTCACCCAGACGGCCCAGCGCCGCGACACCGAAGCCTCGGTGCTGGCGGATCTGGATCAGCTCGTACGCTTGGCCGATGCGACGGGCACCTCGTTGCAGCCCGCGCCCGGCACCCCGCGCAGCGAGGCCGCGAAGGCCTTCGACATGCTCGTCGGCAAGCTGATGACGCTCAACGTCGGCAGCGTGGGAGGCGTGCTTCGCGAACTGGCAGCCACTGGTGACGACGAACGACACATCCTGGAAGCAGCGCACCGGCATGTCAGCGGTGTCGCCATGCCCTCGGCCCAGGTCACGCGTGATACGGCTGCCGCGCTCAATGGCCGTGCCAGCTATTACGACCCGCGTCCTGAAGATCTGACCGACATGACGCGCGAAGAGAAAAGCATGCTGGCCTTTTCCAGGCTGCTGACGGCAGAGCACGACATCTCGTCGACGCTCGGCGAATCGGTCCGCAGCCTCGGCAACAGCATCCTGGCGCTGCACCGCCAGGGCCGGCTCGATGGCGACACGCTCAAGCCGCTGGGCGACTTCCAACCGCTGGCAGCCTTGTCTCAGAACCGCTCCCCGGCGCAGCAGCTTGCTGCCGTGCCGCTGCTGGCACAAGTCATGGCCTCGGTGGTCAAGGGCGCAGCCGGCACCATCAACCTGCTGACCGCAGGCGACAGCCGCTACGACGCCACAGCGCTCAAGCTCAAGACCATCGGTCACGCCGAGGGTAGCCCCGGCTACGACAAGATCGCACAACAACACGCCCTGTCGCGTGCCAAGCACCAGTTGGCCTCGGTCTGGACGCAGCAGGAAAAGGTCAGCCGCATCAAAGGTTCGAACCAGCAACTGGGCGGCATGGGTGCATTCGGCACGCGCATGGGCAAGGTCATCAATCCAGGTGGCAGCGACTCGTTGCGCGTCAACGCGCAGTTGCTGCGCGCCTTGCGCGAAGGCCCCGCCAAGGCAGACGATGCCCGCCAGGGTGCCGGCATCCAGGCCAACGCACGCGCAGGCAAGGACGTGAACCTGCTCATCGCGCAGGTGATGCTGCTGCAAAAGCATGTGGACGCGCAGGAAGTCGGCGACAAGGTCCAGGACAAGCGCGATGCCCTGACCAGAGAAATTGCCAATCTGCCCCAGCCGCTGCAGGCCAGGTTGGCGCAAGGTCTGAGCCGCGAGGTATTGCCTGCGAGCGAAGCGGGCGGCGTCATTGCGCTGGGACTGGCCACCCAGGCCAACTTCGACCCGCTCAGACAGGCACTCGACGCAGAACGCGACTTTGCCGAAGCCTTACTTGCGGCCACCAGGCTCATCAACGCCAACGAAGATACGTCGGCGCGGGCGAAGGTCGACCTCGAAGGCAAGAACGGCGTCTACACCGCCCTGGTCAAGGAGATGAAGGCGGTCCCTCAGCCCCCTTCCGAACTTGTTCCACTGACCGATGGGGCCCGCCTGGAAGCAGTCATCCATCAACGCGAGCAGGTGGCGATACAGACACGCGCCGACGCCGCCGCCATCCTCAATTGCGGCAGCCTCGATGACACAGAAATCAGGGCATTGGCCGCCCCGTTGCAACGTGTCCACGAACTGCGCGCTGCCCTGGCTGCGGCGCAGCAGGTCGCGGCAGACGCCTCGCTGGGCCTGAGCGACAAGGACCTCATGGAAATGGGGTTCAGCGCCGAGGAAACCCAGCAGGTCAAACAGGACTTGCAGACCCAGTTGGGTCACCCCATCGAATCGTTGTTCAAACAGGGACTGCGTTCGACCGCCGACGCGAAGAAGGTCACGGATGCCGTCAACAACGGTATCGACAGGCTGTTCGTCAACGGGACATCCAGCCTGACCCAGGGCACCATGCGCGACGTGTCCAAGGCGTTTCCTGAAGCGGCGGCCCGCAGCCATCTGGCCGCTGTGCTGGACGCGGCCCACCCTGTGGTCGGCAACGCCACGCAGGAAAGCCCCGACCAGGTCTTCGGCCGCGTGTTCGGGAACAGCATTTCAGCCCCCGACCGCCCCCTGAGCCGACTGCTGCAGACCACGGATGCGCAAGTCACCGCCGCTCAGGCCCGCATGACGACGCTGGTGGGCGAACTGGGTCACCTGGACACGCGCGCGGCAACCGCCCGCCAGACGCTGGCCGACCTCGCGGGCGGCACGCCGCCGCGCAAGATCGACGCCTCGTCCAGTTCCGCCCAGGCCAACGCCACTCGCATCGTGGCCGCGACCGACAGCATGGAAGCACTCGGCTTCGTCCGCGAAGTGATCGGTGAGGCACAACAGAATTTGACCATCATCGATAACGAGATTGCGGGTGTGCAAGGACAGGTCCATGCCGCTGACCAGCAAGCGCGAACGAGCGCGGACAATGTCCGAACGCTGACGGCTGCCCACGCGGCCGCCCAGACAGCCGTCAGCCAGGCTGCGCCCGATGCCGACCTCGCAGCCCTGCAGACCGCCGAGCGGGATGCTGCCGGACGATTGGAAAACGCCGTCGCGGCCCATCGGGGCGATCAGACCGAACTGGCTCAACGGCAGGCCACCCTGACCAATCTGCAGACGCAGCGCCAGCCCCTGGCCGACGCTCTGTCGCAGCATCAAGCCATCGGTGCGCGCATCCAGGCCAAGCTCGACGACCAGATCAAGGCCCTGGGCTGGATGAGCCAGGGCAACCTGGAACGCAGCATCCTGCCCCAGGCCCGCATTTCCACCGTCGACGACCTGAATCGCTTCCTGGCGGTTCCCGGCAACCGCGAAGCGGTGGACGCGCTGCATACGCTGCATGGCACACCGGCGGCAAAGGAAGGCAAGATCAGGCAACTTGCCGAGCAGGCCGCCACAGCCGACCTCGCCCTGCACGCGCATCAGCAAGTTCTGGCCTCCGCGCCCGAGGGCGCAGTCGACCCGGCGCAATTGCAAAGCGCGATCCGCTATGCCCTGCTCGAAACCGCCCTGGCTTGGCCGGACGGCCCCAACAGCTTCGACCCGCTCCAGCACCGCGGCGCCATCGAGGACCGCCTGCTGGGATGGGGGCTGCACAAAGACGTGATCCGTCCGGAAATCGACGCCGTCCTGCATCAGAAATTCGACCTGGCGCAGATCGAGTCGTGGACCAAAGACGCCACCCAGGCATTCCATGCACCTGATGCGCCAGCCCCAGGCGCTGCGCGCCGCGCCCTGGATGCGGCACGCACCTTCGTCACCGACAGCAGCCCGTTGGATATCGGCACCCGACGCGCCCTGATCGACAGCGTGCGCAGCATGCACGTGGGCGACAGCCTGGGCCTGTCGCGCGGCCTGGCATGGAGCCTGGACACCACGCCGATCCCGGTCGAGGCCTCGGGCACGCTGACGGCGCAGGTGGCCATCGACATGAAGAGCAAGAACGCCATGGAAGTGCGACGCACCGAGGAAGGCGTGGAAATCGTGTTCAAGGCGGGCATGAAGGGCGCAGGCGCGCTGGGCATCGGCGCCACCTTGTTCGGCGCCGCCAAGCTCACCGTCACGGGCCGGGGTGAACACGAATCGCTGTCGGGCGCGGGCTTGCGTTTTCGCGATCCCGAGATGGCGGCAAAGTTTCTGGATACCGTGCTCGACGGCAAGAAGATCTCGCCACGGCTCTGGGCCACGGCATCGGAGACGGCCCTGGTATCCGACGTGTCCACCTTGCTGGGGGGTGAGGTCAGCGCAAAGGCCACTGTCAAGAATCTGGCCAGCACGATCCCCAGCAGTGAGATCGTGATGAAGCATCTGCAGTACTCGGGTGAAATCGCGGGATCGAGCTTCGAGTTTCTGGGCGGGATTCAGGCCAAGGTCGGCGCCTCGCGCGAATGGCGCACCGAACAGCAGCAGAACGCCAATGGCCACGTCATCGAGAAGAGCCGCAGCACTGTCATCTCGGGCAGCGTGTCGGTCGGCATCTGGGCCAGCCTGCCCACGGTGCAGGATTCGGTGATCGACCACTTCGTCGACGACAACCCGGTCTATACCGCCATCGACAATGCGGTGAACCGCAACAACATGCTGGGTGGCGCATTGGGCGGCAAGGCACAGAATTATGGCTCGCCCGACAACCACGTGTTCGACCCGTTCAGTCCAGCCTCGGTCAAGCAGGCCTCGATCGAACTGTCGGCCAAGCGCACGCTGAGCGAATCCACCAGCCTGGCCTTCGAGCACGATGGCATGTTGTCCGCCCGCGGCAACACCATGACCCGCAGCGTGGTCATCACCGGCCAAGCCACCGAGCGTGACCTGGCCTTGATCCAGCCCGGGTTCTCCAGCAAGTCGGTGCGAACGCGCGGCGATGACTCGCTGTACAACGCGCTGGCAGCTATACGCGCCAACCCAGAGTCGGCCGGCATGCTCGGTGAGCTGCTGGCCTCGGCGACACGGGGTTCTTCCCTGTCGGTGACCTACGCCCTGAAAGACGACACGCGGCTGGTCATCAACGACCTGATGAAGCGAGCCGAACAGGCGGAGCAGCGTAAAGAATTCGACCGCGCAGCGATCTTCAGCGGCCTGGCGAAATCGATGTACGAAGATGAGACCAACTACGCGGTCGACACCATCCAGGTGAGCAAGAACACCGCAGTGGACAACAGCGTCACGCTGGCCAGCGTCGGCATCATGTCGGTGGGACGCGTGTCGGAAGGCAGCGCACAACGGCCGACCATGATCCTGGCGATACCTGGTGGTCCGACGGCACGCGGCATGGTGGATTCGCATGCGCCTGCACAGCCACCATCGGTCGATGACAGCCCAGAGCAAGTGGCGCATGACAGCAGTGTGCCGCCGACGCTGCCTGCCGTGCTGGTGGACGTGCAGGCCTTGGCGGATGCCATCGAACCGACCGTCGAGGTTTCCACGGACACCGTGTCGACCGGCAGCGACCAGACAGCCACCGTCCAGACTGGCAGCGTGCAGGGCACCCAAACCGACGTGGTGCCGCCCCCCGCTCCACACGCGGTGGCAACCGCGCTGCAGAACATGGGCACGGCAACCCTGACGGCCTTTGATCCGGTACCCAGTCAGCACTTCCATGTTGAAACGCAGCGCCAAAGCGCGTGCGCCATCCACGCATTCAACGCGTTCGTGGGCGGACCGGCCATCACCATCAACGATTTCACGAATTGGGTAGCGTCCAGGCAGCAGGCACGGTCTGCCGACACCGCCTCGGCCATCGAGCCCGAGAATGCAGAGCGGGGATTCGGTCCTGAACATGTTCTCAGCGCACTGCAGTTGTTCCAGACTTCGCCTGCCGCGCACGAACATCAGTGGGACGTCGGCAAGAGCGACCTGTCCTCCGGCGGGCAATCGGGGCTTCACGATGTGCGCCTGCCGACGCTGGCCAACATCGACCGGCTGGCTGTCGAGGTGGTCGTCGATAGCCAGGCGCGACGCGACGCCAACGCCCACCCCATCGACCACTTCGTCGCCTTCCGCAAGGACGACCAAGGCCAATGGTGGCTGCTCGACAGCCGCGACAAGGAAGTCCACGCCCCCCCGGGCAGCACGGGCAGCGGCGAACCGATCCGTCGTCAGATCGATCCGCAGGACTGGATCGACGAAATCATCAGTCAGGCAGAACTGCGTGATCTGGTCATCATCGGCCCGGGCATCACCGGAAGCGACCTGATCGAAAGGCAGCCGCAGACGGTGTAAACAGCACCGCCGCCGCGAGCAGGAGCAGGTCTTTACGCGCCGCTGATGCGGCAGGCCTGCTTTTTCTCGCGGCATTTATGCGGCTTTCTCTACCGTTGCGGCTCTTCGTTCCGACGCACCAGGAGTGCCGCAAATGTCCGTCCATCGCACCGTCTTTCAGGCTTCGATCTTGCGCAAGGCGGTGATCCGCACCGCCCATGCCTTCGCCCTCGTAGCTGCGCTGTCGAGCACTTCGATGGCTCAAGTCCAACAGGCCGCTGACGCCAGCCCTTTCAGCCTGACCGGCAATCTGACCCTGGCTTCCGAGTACCGCTACCGTGGCCTGATGCAGACCAACGGCCATCCCGCCGTGCAGGGAGGTTTCGACCTGGCGCATGCCAGCGGCTTCTATATCGGCAACTGGAATTCGAACATCAGTTGGCTGGACGACGGCAACGCCGATGTGTCTGCCCCGGTCGAGATCGATCTGTATGCCGGCTGGAAGACCGCCGTGACCGACACGGTGCTGCTCGACATCGGCGTGCTGCGTTACTTGTACCCAGGCGACTATCCTTCGCCCTACGTCAGCCCCAACACCACCGAGCTGTATGCCAGCGTGGCTGCGGGCCCGATCAGCTTCAAGCTGTCGCACAGCCTGACGAATCTGTTCGGCTTCGCCGATACGCGTCACAGCAACTACTACGACCTGTCCGCCAACCTGCCGCTCGGACCGTGGGACAGCATCGTCAACGCGCATGTGGGTTACCAGCAAGTCAACGGCCTGTCGGATGCCTCTTATCTCGACTGGCGCCTGGGCCTGTCCAAGGAATTCAGACCCGGTCTGGTGGCAACGCTCGCCTATCTGGACACCAACGCCAAACGCGGCAGCTACACCAACCCGCAAGGCCGATATCTGGGGCGCGCCACCGCCCTGCTGAGCGTCACCCAAACCTTCTGACCCGAACGAAACCAACAGCCGATTTTTATGCGGGCGACCCGCCTTTTGTCGCGGGTTTTACGGCTCCATTCCTATAGTGGGATCTTCATTGACCACTCGCGATATGCGTTCGACGCAGGCTCGCCCCCCTCACCATGCCCGTCCGACTTCATCACTTGTCTTCTGCCCATGCGCGCCCCGTGAAGGCCACGACGCTGGACGCCATCGGCGTCCCCGACGACGCGCAACTCACCGTGCGCGTCGATACGGTCGACGCCGCCGCCCTGCGCCGTGTCCTGCACCGAGCATTGGGCGATTCGATCGGCGTCTACGTCATGAAGACCGACGTGCAGCGAGGTGTCACGACGCTGCAACTGCGCACGCCGCACGCCCGCGTCTGGACGCTGATGAACATCATCATGTCGGCCCTGCCGCGTGCCGAATTCGGCCGCGTACAGCCCTTGGCAAGCGCGGCGGTGCATTGATGAACGGTTCTGGCAAGCAGTTCACGGGCGTCTGGCTGCCCATGGTCACCCCGCTGCGCGATGGGGAGATCGATCTGGACGCAGCTTGCGCCCTGGCGACACGCTATCGCGAAGCGGGCATCGACGGACTGGTGCTGTTCGGGTCGACCGGCGAAGGCAGCCTGATCGGCGTGGCCGAGAAGATTCGCATGGTCAACGCCATCCGTGAAGACCGCCGCGCGCTGCCAATCGTGCTGGGTGCGGGCGGCATCGACACCCGCGCCGTGGCAGCCACGGTGCGCCGTCTGGACGGCCTGGACATAGCAGGCTTTCTGGTCCCGCCGCCCTGCTACCTGCGCCCCAGCGCAGAGGGCATCGTCTGGCACTACCAGCAGATCGCCGCCCACACGTCGCGGCCTTTGATCCTCTACAACGTGCCGGGCCGCACGGGCGTGATGATGGACATTCCCACGCTGGACACCCTGTCGCAGGACAGCCGCTTCGCGGCGGTCAAGGAGTGCGATCCGGCCAACCTGCAGGTCCTGCGCGGTCATCCGCGCCTGAGCGTGCTGTGCGGCGAAGACACCGTGGCAAGCGAGCACCTGGCCTGCGGCGGAGATGGCGTCATGCCGGTGACGGCCCACCTGCGGCCCGAGCCCTACGTGATTGCCTGGCAACTGGCCCGCGCCGGGCGTCCCGAGGCAGCACGCGCCCTGCTCGACCCCTTGCGTCCACTGTCACGCCTGCTGTTCACCGAGCCCAGTCCGGCCCCCGTGAAGAAAGCGTTGGCCATGCGGGGATGGATCGCCGACGAATTACGTCTGCCGATGATGCCTGCCTCCGACGAACTGGCCGCGCGTTTGCACCAGGTGCTCGAGCGTCTGCCGGCGCCCAACTTGCCCTGCACAGGTTCACGTCTTGATACCACCCTCGACCGTGACGCCATGGCTTCCTGACCGCTACGCCCCGTAACATGGGCCGCTCACGGTCGGTCCGCCACTGCCTGCGGCCGATGCCTGTTCGACGACGCATGGGGGCCGGTTTGACCGACACGACACGCGAGATCGCTTTCCCGCTGGCTTATGCATGGTGGTATGCCGCCAGCCTCTTCCTGGAAGCGGGCCATCCCGCCGACCAGATCATGAACCGGCTGGGCATAGACGCACAGACCTGGAAGGATTGCGACAACGCCTACGGCCAACTGCACTTCGCCAACACCGGATGGGTGGCAAGCGCCTACGAACGGCGCGGCCTGCCGGCGCCGGAAGACGACCGGGACCTCTACCTTCATTTGACGGCCGCCTGCGACGGCGGCTTGAACGTGGCCGAACCGTTCAGCATGCGCAGCCAACTGACCGCCCTGCGCCGCCACATCGAGGCCAATCCGCGTATCGGCCCGTTCGCCGATGTCGACTGGATTGCCCACTACCTGGGCGAACGCCGCTTCCCCACCATCCGCTACGTCCACGACGGCACCCACGTCCATGTGGACGGTGCGCCGCTTCGCAATCGCAAGGGCGAGTCGCTGACGGGCGTCGATCCGCATACATTCAGGCAACTGGGCGACCGCTGGTTCCGCGACGCCACCCGGGTGTACGGCCAGGGTGAAACGCCCAACACGCTATTCTGGTTCGTCGCACGCGGCGCCGATGCCGACAGCTTCGTCGTGCTCAACGAACGCTACGGGGCCGACAAGGCGGCGGGCTACTACATCACCAATCGCCGCCTGGTGACCGAGGAACCCGGCACCTTCGAGATCGTCAGCTATTACTACGGTCGCGGCCAGAAGCCCGGCATCCACGTCCACGAAAGCCACTACGCGAAGGACAGCCGCAAGGTCTACGCCTATGGCATGGAGATCGCGGGCGCCCACGCGCCCAGCTTCCAGGCCATCGGCGACGAAGGCATGTACTTCGCCGACCGCGACCGCATCTATTGGGAAAGAACGCCGATGGAAGGCGCCGACCGGGCGACCTTCACCTGCGCGTCCGACAAAGGCCAATACCGCGCCTACGACAAGGACCGCCCGTATTACGCCGGCAAGGCTGGCTCGGTATCCGGCGAGTTCGAGCGCTGGCGCGAGTACTTCGAGGCCCGCCCCGAACTGACCGACACCTGGTGGCACCGAGAGCAGGCACGCCGCGCCCAGACGTCTTCAGCGCCTGTTGTGTTGACGCCCCTGGGTGGCCCTTACTTCAGCGATGGCGAGCGGGTCGTGGTCAAGCCTCTGCGCCGACGCCCGGGCCAGGGCGAATGGCTCTCGCTGGACCACTTCGACCTGGCCAGCTTCCAGCACCTCGCCGATGTCTTCGCACGCGACCGCGAGGGGTTGCGCTACTACCTCCCCGGCCTGGAAAGCTACGGCTACCCGGCGGTCAAGGGCGGCGATCCCGACAGCTTCCAGGCACTGGGCGGGGCCTGGTTCAAGGATGCCAGGCAGGCCTACTTCCTGGACAGCCAGGCTGCGATGCCCGACATCGGCATCGCCATCGTCAAGGCCATCGACGAATCCTTCGAGGTGTTGGGTGGCTCCTACGCCCGCGACGCCAAGGGGCTGATCGTCGAAGGCGTGCGCAAGAAAGGCGTGGACGATCCGGGCGCGGTCGTCGTCGTGGGATTCACCTACGCGCGCATGGGCGACACGCTGTTGTACCGGGGCAAGCCCATCGCCAAGCCGGGCAAGGTCGATATCGGCAGCGCCCGCGGTGTCCATGACCAACTGCTGATCGACGCTTCAGGAAACATGCTCCTGACCAGCCGCTACCGCAAGCCTGTGCCGGACCTGGACCCGGCCACGCTGCGATTCATCAATCAGGTCTTTGCTGTCGACGCACATCGCGTGTATGTGCTGACCGATAGCGGACTGGTGCTTTGCGAAGACATCGCCCCCGGCCTTGTCGAAGCGATGGGCGGCTATGCGATCAGGATGGGAGACATCCGGATTCACCTGTCGGGCAACCGACTGCATCGCGCTTCCCTGAGCGACACCGAGCCGGCATGATGAAGTCCACCTCGTTCATCCGGCGGTCCGTCATCGCGGCCGTACTGGTCGCCGCGCTGGGCATCCTCAGCATCGGCACCCCGGGGGCTTCGCTGCACGTTGCTGCTCAATGCGCCGACGACAGCTTCATCAACAGAATCCCGACCACGATGAACACCGCAGCCAATACCCGCATCAAGGTCAGGCTTTCGCCCAGCACCGTGACGCCGACGATGAAGGCACCGACCGCGCCAATGCCGGTCCAGATGGTGTAAGCCGTGCCAAGGGGAAGCGAACGCATGGCAACGGCCAGCAGGCCGAAGCTTGCAATCATGCAGACGAGGGTGACGATGCTGGGAACCAGTCGCGTGAATCCGACCGACTGCTTCATCGAGAATGCCCAGATGACTTCGAGCAAACCTGCCAACACAAGATAGATCCAGGCCATGGCGGCCTCCTGTCGTGAGGCCGGGCCGTCCCGGACGTTTTTTCCCATGTGGGGGAGGTCGTTCCTCCAGCGGATGAAATCCTAGCACCAACGCCATTATCTGGCAGCGGAATGTGGCTTTCGTGCACCGAAGCGCATGGATCGCGGACTGCGGAAACGACACAGCCTGGCCCTTTCGCAAGGGCCAGGCTGTTCGACTCACACCAAGATGATTCGGATCAGCGATTCGTGGCCGGCAAGGCCCACGCGATGATGCTGTCGCCCAGCTTGGTTGGGATGCGGTCATGCCCGCCCACCACGGCGACCACGTACTGTCGGCCGTCGATCATGTAGCTGAGCGGCGACGCCTGGCCACCGGCCGGAAGGCGGGTTTCCCACAGCAGCTCGCCGGTCTGGGTGTCGAAGGCGCGCATCGTACGGTCCAGGGCGGCGCTGATGATCGTCACACCGCCTGCAGTCACCACACCGGTCGATGTGCTCGGCGTGCCGATCTCGAAGGTGGTGCGGGTGGGGATGCCCATCGGGCCGCTGTCGTAGCCAGTGCCGAACGGACGGCTCCAGATCACTTCCTGCGTGCGCAGGTCGATACCCGAGATGAAGCCCCAGGGCGGCGCGATGCAAGGCTGGCCCAGCGGCGACATCCACGGTCCCTTGGTCGCGCCGAACGGCTGGCCGACCTGCGGACGGAAGCCCTTGTACTGGCCCGGTGCCTCCTGGAACGACTTCGATCCCAAGGCGTCGAGCTTCGCGCGTGGCACGGCGCTTTCCATGTAGGGCAGGCGCTGGGTGTTCACCACCAGCAGGCCGCGCGACGGATCGACCATGACGCCGCCCCAGTTCAGGCCGCCATGATGGCCCGGGAAGATCAGGCTTTCGCGGTCGGCCACGGGCGGGGTGAATATGCCTTCATAGCGCGCGTTGACGAATTCCAGACGGCATACCATCTGGTCCCAGGGCGTCAGGCCCCAAGTGCTCGCTTCAGTCAGCACTTCGAGCGTCTTGCCCGGACGTCCCATGGTGCTGGGCATGTCGAGCGACATCGGCTGCGTGGCGGCCGTCCAGTCACCCTCTGCCGTGCCCTGGGGCACCGGCATCTGCGTCACCGGCATGATGGGTTCGCCCGTGCGCCGGTCCAGCACGAAGATCTGGCCGGACTTGGTTGCCTGGATGACGGCCGGACGCGATCCGCTCTCGCCGGGGAAGTCGACCAATGCCGGCGTGGGGCTCAGGTCGTAGTCCCACAGATCGTGGTTGACGGTGCGGAAGTGCCACTTCACTTCGCCGGTATGGGCATCGATTGCCACCAGCGCATCGGTGTACTCGTCGTCGAACGGGCGGCGCGTGCCGCCGTAAAAGTCGCCGGCGGAGTTGCCGGTGGTCACGTAGATCAGACCGAGTTCGTCATCGGCGGCAAGCGGTGCCCACGAATTGGGGGTGCTGTCCGTGTAGTTCTCGCCTTCGGGTGGCGCGGTGGTCACGCCAGGACGGCCGATGTCCCATGCCCATTTCAGCTCGCCGGTCACGGCGTCGTAACCGCGCACGACGCCCGACGGCGCAGGACGCACGTCCGAGTCGATGACTTGCGAACCCGTGATCACCGAACCACGGATGATGGTCGGTGCCGACGTGATGGCAACAGAGCCGGCACGGAAGTCACCCAAGCCCGGCTTCAGATCGGCAAAGCCGTCCTTGCCAAAATCCGCGCAAGCCTGGCCCGTCCGTGCATCGACGGCGCCCAGGCGAACGTCGGTCGTTCCCCAGATGATGCGCTGGCCGCAGAAGGCATCCTTGGCCTGCGGGACTTCGTAGTAGGCCACGCCACGGCAGTTCGCGCCGCCACCCTTCAGGTAGGCAGGATCGACCTTGGAGTCATAGCGCCAGTTTTCCTTGCCGGTCTTGGCATCGATCGACACGATGATCTGCGTCGGCGTGCAGGTATAGAGCGAGTCGCCGACCTTCAGCGGAGTCGCCTGGTTGAGATACGACAGCTTGGCGCCTTGCGGCTTGAGATCGCCGTGGTGGTATTCCCAGACCTTTTCGAGCTTGCCGACGTTGGCAGGCGTGATCTGCGCGGCTGGCGAATAATGCATGCCCAGGTTCGAGCCGGCATACGACGTCCAGTTGGTTTCGTCGTGAGCGGCTGCCACGTTGCCGTCCGGCGACGGCACGGCGGCACGGCTGAACGGCGTGGCCGGGCGCTGGCTCGCCAGGTCGGCGTTGGCCAGTTGCGCGGTACGCGGGAAGAACAGTGGGACCAGAATGGTCGCCAGCATGGCAAGCGGCAGCACGCCGGTCACTGCCAGGTAGACCCGGCGATCGATGCCAGGAATGCGGCGCATCGCCACCTTGTAGAACGCAAGCAGCGCCAGGCTGGCAAGCACCAGCCACGCCAGTCGCGGCACATAGCCCCAACCGTTGCCGCCGCTTTCGTATATTGCCCAGGCGAAGGTCGCCAGCGATGCGGCTCCGAACACCCACAGCGCAACGCGGCGTCGCATCAGGAACAACACGCCCGAGACGATCAGCGCCACGCCCATCAACGCGTAATAGGCCGAGCCTCCCGCGAACAGCAAGCGTGCGCCTGGGTACAACAGTGTGCCGCCCAACAAAATCAGAACGACCGCATAGGCCGCAAAAAGCCATCCCCCGAGACCCGGCTTGGATGGCTGTGATGATTTGTTCATTACATCTTCCCAGTATCAGAAACGGTCGGTGCCGAAAATCAGAGCCAGCACCGAGCGGGCGCCATCATCGGCCCAACGGTCGGGTCTGACCGTCGACATGGGTATTGCTTGGCGATGGAGTCCATCTCGTTTGGAGAATTCACAACAGCGGAAACCTGACTTTTGTCAGCCGTCGAGCCCGTGCGGCAGAATGCGCGCGTGCATTGGCAAATCGACCTCGTTTCCCTTCGCCTTTTCGTGGCCGTCTGCGAAGAGGGCTCGATCACGCGGGCTGCGAGCCGCGCGTTCATCGCCGCATCGGCCGTCAGCAAGCGCATGGCCGAACTCGAAGCCGGGGTCGGCACGCCCTTGTTCCGCCGAAGCCAGCGCGGCATGAGCCCGACCGACGCCGGACGCGCGCTGCTTCGCCACGCCTGCCATCTGCTGGCCAGTGCCGAACACATGCGTGCCGAGCTCAGCCAGCACGGCGACGGGGTGCGTGGCAGCGTCCGACTGCTGGCCAACATTTCCGCGCTGGCAGGCTTCCTGCCCGATGCCCTGGCAGACTTCCTCATCGCCCATCCACACATACGGATCGACACGGAAGAAGCGATCAGCGCGGACATCGTCAACTCGGTCCGCGATGGCGCAGCCGACATCGGCATTTGCCGCGATGTGGTGGCCACCGGCGACCTGGAGATCTTTCCTCATCGCCTGGACGAGTTCATGGTGGTCATGCCGCACGACCATCCCATGGCACACCAGGCATCGATATCATTCGAGGAAACGCTGGCGTACGAACAGGTGGTGATGTCCACCCGTTCCCCCATCACCGCGATGGAGACGCGCATGGCTGCGAACCTGGGCCAGGAGCTTCGCTATCGGCTGCGTCTTCCCACGCTGGACGCCGCGCTGCAGGCTGTTCGCCGTGGGCTCGGCATCGCCCTTTTGCCGCGTGAAGCGGTCCTGCGCCAGGCAACGGACTCCGCATTGCGCATCCTGCCGCTGCGCGATGCCTGGGCACGCCGGCGCCTGTTGCTGTGCGTCAGGAAAGCCGACGAACTGGGCCCTGCAGCCCGGCAATTGTTCGACCACCTGCATGCGCTGGGCCCGGCGCCGGAGCCTTGATCCGGAACGACGACCTGAGATCGAACGTTCTCGGCATATCCACCACTGCAAAACGGCGTCCTGGGAATAGAATGCAGTCCATGCGATTTCCCTGGCTCACCGCTTCCTTGCTGAAGTCCGTGCCCGGCCGGCTCATGCTGTGCCTGGTGCTATTGGCCATGGTTTATCGCGGTGCGATTCCGGCTGGCTTCATGTTCGGCCCTGCCGAGGCGGCATCCGGGCAGTTGATGATGACGTTCTGCGTCCCCGGCGGCGACGTGATGTTCATGCCGGTCGACCTGGGCGACGAGCAGAAGACGTCGTCGCCGGACAGCCCGACAGTCCTGGAATGCCCGTTTGCCGCCATGGCCGCGCAGTTCCTGCTGCCCGACGCCGTGGCCTTGGCAAGCCAGCCCGTCCCACGCGCGTATCTGTCGCGATTCGCCGTCTATCGTTCGGCTCCGGCCTTGCCGGCGGTCGGCCCGCCACTGGGCTCACGCGCCCCACCCTCCGACCTCGCCTGACGTTGCGCTCTCGGCCATTCCTGGCCGTTTCCTGCCATCGCTAGCCGAGGTCTTTTCATGCCCGCAGAACGCTTTCTGTGCGGTCTGAATGCCTTCGCATGCGCTTTTCCCTGCCGCCTGTTTGAGGACTATCGTCCATGAAGGTATTTCGTCCGTCCCACGCCATGCTGCCGTTCCGGCCGCACCATGGCCTCACCACCATCGCCCTGAGCCTGGGCGCATTCTGCGCCCCTGCCTTCGCGCAGTCGTCTGGTCCTGCCACCTTCGCGCCCATCACCGTCACGGCGGAACCTTCCAGCCCGCTGCGCGC
>JAAIGF010356899.1_pt1 | contig 17294 bp, 11 predicted proteins | sample 6487441 | NCBI WGS metagenome assembly JAAIGF01 (sample SAMN13974129, study PRJNA590717) | phyllosphere metagenome | biome: pepper field; feature: multiple bacterial spot infested pepper fields; material: pepper leaves; isolation source: leaves from pepper fields | host: Capsicum annuum ... | reverse complement strand
CAACGGGGCAGATGCAACGATGGCCGAAATGATGATCGACCCGCCCGCCCCGATGCCCATCACCCCGCGGGCGAGATAGAGCGTGCCCACCAGGTACTGGTCCTTGCCCATGCTGTCCGCGGCCCGGTCGAAGTCGACACCCGCGCCCACGAGGGCTGCCGCCGAGCTGAACGCGCCACCGATGATCTTCCACTTCTGGAAGCCGCGCGAGGTCTTGCCCAGCAACTGATACGGCGCCGCACCGACTTCGATGATGGCTGCCATCAAACCGGCCGACGACGCGAAGAGCTGCGCGTAGATGGAAATGTTCTTGTCGGTCTGCCGCAGCAAACGCTGGATGTTGTAGATCTCGATCAGACCGACGACGACGGTGATGCGCGTAGCGACCGTATTGATGTGACCTTTGTCCACCGGGCGGATACGCCCCCACATCTCTCGAAGGGCGCGATTCCCCGACTGCCTGGAAATCGCATCGTTGGCTTCGAGGAAGGTCTTCGCGGTCTGCAGGCGCGCCAAGGCCTGCTGGCGCGACAGACCTTCCACCTTGGCCTGCAGGCGCACCAGTGCAATCGCGTCGTGGGTCGACACTCCCCCGCGCAACAGGAAGAGGTTCTGGATGATCTTCTCGCCCACCATGTCGCCCATGGTTGCCGCGCCCGACCATCGGAAGACGACGTTGCCGGCGGAATACATCAGCTTGTCCAGGCCCGTGTTCTTCAGGAAGCGCGCGCCGGAACTGAGCTTGGCGTGATCGCTCTCGCCCACCACCGTGCCGATCTTCTTGTGGGCCGACACGAAGTTCTTGAGCTGGGTGATGACGCGCAAGACGGTATCATCATTGCCTTCCAGCGGCGTACTCTTCCCGGACTGCGCCGCCGCCAGCGCAGCGGTCACTTCCTGTTTGACCGACGTCTGGTTCAGCGCAACAGCCCGCCAGAACAGACTGCCGCGCCCCGTCGCGTCCACCCGCCCGACCAGTGTCTGGAGATGGCGGATACCCGACGGGGTGGCACCGATACCCTCGATGACGTCCGCCACGACTTCGGCGAACTCTTCGCCGTCGGCCAGTTCCTCGGGGTGGAAATCTTCTAGGGCATCGAGAAACAGCGGCGCTTCGAGCCACTTGATCAACTCCACCACGCGCTTCTCCGACAGGTCGGCCATGGCGTGCATGAAGTTCTTGCGGTTATTGCGGAACGTGTCGAGCTTGCCCGTCTCGAGATTGTCGGCGTACCTGGGCCAGGCCTCGTCGATGGACTTGCTCCGTCGCCGGGCATCGTCCTCGACATGCCGTTCCTGCAGAATCTCCTGATCGCGGTCGTGCTTGCGCATCGCCTCCTTGGCGGCGGCGCGGTCGGCTTCAGGGACGTGCTGGTCGATGGCAGCGTCGCGCCGGCGCTGGTACTCCTCTTCGGTGATCAGATCGTTGGCACGGTCCCAGTAGAGCCGGGTCAGGGCCTGCTGGCCGGCGCGGGTCCGCACGTGCTCGGCCAGCACCGTGTTGTAGCCGCTCATCGGGCCCATGGTGCGGCGCATGCCAGCGCGCGTCTCGCGCAGGTTGGCGGCGGTATCGTCGGCCCGGCGTGCGGCCTTCTCTTCGAACGCCTTCTTGGCGCCGTCGATGCTGGCCATGGCCGTGGTCTGCAACAGCCGTTCACTGTCGTACTGCGCCATACGGCCCGCGGCGTCGTTGAAGAAGCCGTTCAGTTCATGCGTGATACCGATGGCATCCCACAGCGCCAGCACGTGCGACTTGCCGTTCTCGGACGTACGCGTGGCCATGTGTTCGACCGTCGCCGCCGCCGCATTCGGCCGCTGATACCACGGGTGATGCGTGCTGATTCGCTCGGCCGCTGCGCGCGCGTAGCTGCCATCGGGCTGGCTCAGCACGGCGGGCTCGCCCGCGTGCGGCAGGTCCGACATCCTGAAGTCGGGGTTGTATTCCAGCACCGACTCCAGCACCTCTTGCGTGGCGATCGCGCCGTGCGAATGCTTCGCGCCGTGGATCATCCGCGAGGGGTGGATGGTCTGCATGCGCTGGTTACGGAAGCGCGTGTTCTCGGTGTACTGGGCGATGGTCGCATCGGCCCACTTGTACTCGCTGAATGCGATCCACGTCGGCCCGCACTTCTCGGGCTGGTCGATCACCAGGTAGTGCACCTGCGTATTGTTGCTACCGTGATTCGCACACTGCTTGATCGGCGTGGACTGCGGCGTGGCCGCGCTGGGCGTGGGCTGCCGGGTCAGGCTGCCGTCTTCGCCCACGACATAGCATTCCCACTGCTTGCTGCCGCGCGCGTTCTTGTCGTAGTAGAGGTAGATGTAGCCCTTGCGGACCGTGCGCAGCGCATAGTGAAAGCCATTGCCCAGGGCGATGTCCTTGACCTTGTCGCCATTGGTCCAGCCCGGCAGGTCCTGCTTGACCGCAGCGGGCACGGCCGCGTAGCGCACAGGCAGGATCGGAAGGCCCTTCATCTTGCACTGCTGGCAGGAGTTGGGCGTGTTGGTGTTGCTCATGACACGTGTTTCTCGCTGGTGCGGATCGTCGCCCATTCGGCGTCGGTCACGTCATCGACCAGACCGGTGAAGTAACTGCCTGGGACGACATCCTTCAGGCGTGCCTGGATGCGGGAATCCAGATCGAACTGCGGGTGCACATGCAGCAGCCGCGTCGCAAAAGCCCCCAGATCGGCACTGTCGTCGAAGCCGTAGCCACGCGCGCGACGCAGTCCCTGCAGCAGGGGCTTGCGCCATGACGAAGCCGTTTCGTCATCGGGCAGCGAGGTCAACGCGATGCTCAGCGCTTCGGCGTTTTCGATATCCACCCATTGCTCGGGCGTCAAAGACAGGCGCTGGGTGCGAGCCTGCCAAGTGGTCAGGGGCGAGGCCAGCGTGACCCATTCGCCATCGGGGTCGAGGAACCACCACTGGGCGATGGGGCCGAGCAGCGCGCCGCGTTGCGTGGGAGTCAGCGTCGCCTCCAGCGTCCACAGCACGCGCGGGTCGTGCAGGCGCAGCCAGGCGGTGCTGCCGTCGGGGTGCATCTGCAGCACCAGCCGGGCAAGGTGTTCGGCCACGTCGGACGTGGTGTGCGACGTGGTCAGCCACGCGCCGATACGACGGCCGCCGCCCCTCACCAGCCGGTCGGGGGCCAGCTCGGCCAGCGCTTCGTCGATGCTGTGCAGGATCAGGGCGCTGTGCGCGAAGCGCGTGGTGTCGCATTCGGCAAGCACCGGCCAGATGCTGCGGTCGATCTCGGGATGCCTGATGCGAACCGGCAGACAGTCCAGTTCGCCGTAGGCTTCCCAGCCCGGATCGGCCGCGTCGATGGGACGCAGTGCCGGATCGGTCAGCAGCAGGCAGCGGCCCTCGGCATCCTGGGCCAGGGCACGATGCAGGGTGTCGTTCAGGCGCGGGGCAAGCTCGGCGCTCATCGGGCTCCTCGGACGCGCTGCGGCGTGACCTGCGTGACTGCCCAACGCCCGTCGACGCGTGCCAGGCTGGCGATGTAGAAGACCATGATGGGCGCGCGCGGGAACTGCTGGCGGACCAGGCGAAGATCGCCCTCGCTGTCGCTCAGCGTCCAGGTGCCGATGTGTGCGCGGCCGCTGCCGTCGGCGAAGATGCCGGCGTGTTCGAGTTCGCTGCGCAGTTGTGCGAATTCCGGGACGACGCCCTTTGCCAATGCCTCGTCCAGCGAGGTTTTGATGGCAGCGAGATCGCTTGCGTTCAGGGCTTCGGGGCGGTCGTCGACGTGGACGATGACTTCACCGGTGAAGGGGATGGGATTGGCCATGTTGGATTGCCTGCTCAATTCTCGGGGCACTTCCACGCATCGCGCGGAATCTTGCGTTCACCCACGCGGATTTCGGGACCGGGGAAGGTATCGCCTTTGCGCGGAGCGCGAGTGGAGCCGTCGCTGAGGATGACGTTGCCCGTGGCATCCTTGTCCACGACGACGACGGGCGGCTTGCCGGCGGCAGCGGGGCCTTCCTGGGAAATGGGATAGTGCTCGCGCACAAAGTCGCGCACGCCGTCCATGTCGACGACTTCCTTGCCACCTGCACCCGGCTTGCGCATGGTGATAGGCTCATTGCCAGCCTGCGACGGCAGCCCTCGCTCGATGGTCCACGCTTCGGTCCGGGCGTAGGCATCGATTTCCTTATCGGTCCACGACATTGCTTCGGGCTGATGCATGTGCAGGTTCTCGTGATACAGCGTGGTGGCCGCTGTACCTGCCGAGGTGCCGCTCATGACGGTGATGCCATTGCCGGCCGTGCCGCCTGCCTCGAACCGCTGAGTGGTCCATCGCGTGCCGTCGTAATACGGATCATCGAAGTAAACGCGGTCGACAACGGTCACGTCGGTCTGGGCCAACCCATCGACGGTTTCCTTGTCCTGCGGGCACATGATCTTGAGGACATCGTCCACCGCCCAGGCTTCCTTCTCCGCAGCGGTTGCCGCCTGGCGCGCAACCGTACCTGCACCACCGCCTTCGGCAGCCTGGGTCGCCCCCAGCTTCAACAACCCGCCTCCCATCGCCGCCGCGGCCCCCGCCTGCACCACGCACCCGGCCAGCGCGGAAGTCGGCAGCGGCCGCGACACGCTGGCCGCTGCCGGACCGACGAAGCGATGCGCGGACGCGCGGAAAGTCACCGCGCCCGGGGCGTGGATAAGTACATCGCTGCCGACGAGCTTGATGTAGCCGCCGCCGGCGGTGGCCAACAGATGTTCCTTGCCCTCGACGGCGACATCCTGCGTGGTGCTGGCGATGGTCACGGTCTGCTGGGCCGACAGGGTGCTGGCGCTGCTCAGTGCTCGCACCGTCACCGCGCCGGTAGCCGCATGCATGCGGATGCCGCGCTCCTGGTTGGGCTCGCCGCCGCTTGCCGTCGCGCCGCCTGTGGATAACACCAAACCTTCTGCGACGGCGACGGATATCTGCCGTTGCGCGGCCAGGTCGACGTCCTGGGCCGAGACGATGGTGGTAGTGGTGCCGCTGACGAACACGGCCTCGCGCGGCGTCACCAGGCCAATGCCCTTGGGCGCGCTGATCTCCAGCAAGGGTTGTGCATAGGCGCTGACCGTGCCGTCGCCGCCCTGGGTCGCCTTGATCTCCTTGCCGCCCGATTCGCCCTCGGTCGTCAGGCCCTGCTGGGTGGCGCCCAGCGCCTCGGCCACGTCGGCCAGGCCCTTCATGGCGGGAAGCTCGGCGGCTTCCGGCTCGTCTTCCACCTTGGCGTTCAAGGCCGCAGCCGCGCCTGCCAACGCCTGGGCCAGTTGCAAGGCCTGTTGGGTTTGCGCCAACGCAGGCGTGCTGTCCATGAACGACGCGCTGGCACCGGGCTGCGCGTCGGCGCTGATCAACAGGCCCGAGCCCCCGCGCAGCGCACCGTGTGCCGCGCTGGCGAGTTCAGCCCCGTAGCCGCGCCCGCCGCCGCGCTGGTTGTCGGTCTGATGGACGTGGTGCCCCAGCGACAGACGGGTCGAACTCAGCGTGGTGCTGAGGTTCAGGCGGCTCTGCCCTGGTGTGTCGTCGAACACCAACTGGTTGTAGCCGCCGCTGCCGCTCTGGCTGCCACTCAGCTCCTGCGTCTTGATGCCACTGAAGATGGACGGATGCTGGTGCTCGCCGGACTGCCCCGGGAACCATGCCGGGGCGTTGCCGGTGGCACCGGCGGCGCCTGCCTGCTTGTCGTTGTGCTGCGCGTCTTCCGCGCCCGCACCGTTGTAGAGCGAGGCCACCACCACCGGCCGGTCGATGTCCCCGTTGAGATAGTCGACCAGCACTTCCTGGCCGACACGCGGCACGGCCACCTGGCCCCAGTTGTCCCCTGCCGCCGCGGCGGCCACGCGCAGCCAGGCGCCGAGCTGACCGACAGCCGGCGCGTTGTTCTCGCCCGCCGGATGAGACTGCCGGGCACTGCCGCCCGCGCCACGCTGCCAATGGAACTGCACCTTGATGCGGTGATCGCGGTCGGTGTGGACCGGACCGCCATCGGACCCGCCGATGACCACGGCGCTTTGGCTGCCGAACACCGTGGGCTTGGGATGCACGCGCACGCCATGGCCGTCCAGCGTCAGCGGACGGTACGGAATGCGGGCGCGCACCGCCGTGAAGCGGTTGCGATAGAACGGGACGCTGTCTTCGGCGTTGGCCCGCTCGCGGGTGATGGCGGCAAGCTGTCCGGCGACGCTACCCACCTTGTCGGCCACGCTTGCCAGCAGGTTGCCCGCCTTGGCCAGCAGACCGCCATCGGGCGTGCTCGATGCCTGCAGCAGGCTGCCTTCCAGTTCGTCGGCGGCATCGCCCAGCGCCTCGTCGACCGCACGCTGCATGTCTTCGTCGAAGTTGTTGCGGGCCGCGTGCGTGATGGCCAGCACGGCGAAGCGGCGGTCGTCCTCGCTGTCCTGTTCATGCGCGAAATGGCCGTCGAGCACGAAGGTGGTCGCGGGCGACAGGGTGCGCACCGTCGACTCGCCTTCGAACAGCTTGTTGCGCACTTCCAGCCCCTGCAAGGCATTGGCCAGCAGGCGCTCGCCCTGCGCGCTGTCTTCCCACGCATAGACGCCCGGGTCGTCGGCCCAGGTCAGGTCGAAACGCTGTGCACTGTTCTGCTGGTCGCTGGCCAGTTCGAGGGGACGCGGCGCCACGCTCTTGTAGTCCCAGCTCTGGCGCTTCAGCGCATTGGTCTGCAATTGCCGGCGCGCGCGCCACTGCTGCAGGCTGTCCTCGGTCTCGGTGACGTCGGCGCGATGATAGGCGACCGTGCCCTGCCGATTCGGCTGGAACGCCCCCGGATGGTCGGCGATGACCATCGTGTGCTTGCCCAGTCCGCCTTCGGCGCCCTGCCCGCCGCCCTCATGCTCGAACCAGTAGTACAGCCCTTCTTCGGCCAGCAGGCGGTCGACGAAGGCCAGGTCGGTTTCCTGGAACTGGGTGGTGATGCCGCGACGCGGGTAGATGCTGCGGTCGGCCACGTCCCAGCGCCATTGCGGGTCCAGCGCCCCGGCGCCAGCGTAGTCGCCGAACACGCTGTCGACGATGTCGAAGACGCTCATGTCCTGGAACAGGAAGCTGTCTTCGCGCCAGCGCAGGAACGCCAGCCAGGGTTCGACGCACAGACGGTAGCGGGCAAAGCCGCCGTTGCTGGCCGCCAGCTCGAACCGCGTCACCTGGCCATGGAAGGCCCGCAGGCTGCCGTCGGCGGCCTGCACGTCGATGCGCACGCCCTGGCCGATCAGGTCCTTGAGCGGGATGTGCGCATCGTCGCTCAGCGCCGTCAGCGTGAAACGGAACCCGCCCCCGTCGATGCGCTCTTCCCCCTCCAGCCGTTCGGCCAGCAGGCGGTCGGTGCCCAGCGGCGTGTGCAGGACCAGCAGGCGCCGGTCCTGCACGAAGCCCGCACGGCCAAGCAGGCCGGCGGCGGTGGGCAGGGACGAGGATGAGATCAGGGACATGGTCGATGCTCCGACAGTGATGCTGGGTCGCCGGGTCAGCTGACCTTGTAGCGAAAGCCGCCGTTCTTGACGGAACTGGCCTTGATGCGCGCGATCGGCTTTTCTTCGGCCATGTGCGTCAGCACGGTCTCGGCGATCTCGGGCAACAAGGTGCCGTTGATGATGTGGTCGACATTGCGCGCGCCCGAATCGACTTCGGTGCAGCGGGCAAGGATGGTCTCGACCAGCCCGTCGGTCCACTCGAACACGGCCTTGTGGTTGGCAGCCACCCGGTCGCGGATGCGGCCCAGCTTGAGCGTGATGATGCTGGCCAGAACGTCATCGGAGATCGGGTAGTACGGCACCACCTTCATGCGCCCCAGGAAGGCCGGCTTGAACTGCTTGTACAGCACCGGGCGCAGGGCCTCGGCCAGCTCGTCGGAACCGGGCAGTTCCTCGGCGGGCTTGTTCAGGCAGGCCTGCATGATCTGCGACGACCCGATGTTGGACGTCAGGATGATCAGGGTGTTGCGGAAGTCGATTTCGCGGCCTTCGGCGTCGTCCATCAGGCCCTTGTCGAAGACCTGGAAGAACATCTCCAGCACGTCCGGGTGCGCCTTCTCGACTTCGTCGAGCAGCACCACGCTGTACGGATTGCGCCGCACGGCCTCGGTCAGCACACCGCCTTCGCCATAGCCCACGTAGCCCGGCGGCGAGCCCTTCAGGCCCGACACGCTGTGCGCTTCCTGGTACTCGCTCATGTTGATGGTGATGAGCTTCTTCTCGCCACCGTACAGCACGTCGGCCAGGGCCAGCGCGGTTTCGGTCTTGCCCACGCCCGAGGGGCCGACGAACATGAAGACGCCGCGCGGCTTGTTCGGGTCTTCCAGGCGGGCGCTGGCAGTGCGCACACGCTGTGCGATCGCTTCCAGCGCGTGGTCCTGGCCGATCACGCGCTCGGCCAGCAGGGCCGACAGATTGCGTACCGTGCGGATCTCGTCCTTGACCATGCGGCCCAGCGGCACGCCGGTCCAGGCCGAGATGATCTCGGCGATCACGTGGCCGTCGACCTGCAGCGGGACGATGCCGTTTTCGCCTTGTTCCGCACGCAGGCGGGCGAGTGCATCGTCGAGCTTGGCACGGGCGGCATCACCGGCAGCACCGCCCTGGCCGATCTCGGTGCGCAGCGCCTGGATTTCCTGCACCAGGGCCAGCTCGCGGGTCAGGCGGGCTTCGTTGTCGGCCAGTTCCGTCTCGGCCTCGGTCTTCAAGGCCGACAGCTCGTCGATACGCGACTTCTGCGATGCGCCCCCCTGTTGGGCGTCGCGCTGCAAGGCCGCGATCTCCTTGTCGAGCCGGTCGATCAGCTTGCGGCCGTCGTCGATCTGGGCCGGCGTGGCGCTCTGGCCCAGTGCCACGCGGGCGCAGGCGGTGTCGAGCACGCTGACGGCCTTGTCGGGCAGCTGGCGGCCGGTGACATAGCGATGCGACAGGCGCACGGCTTCGGTCACGGCTTCATCGAGCACGCGCACGCCGAAGTGCTTTTCCATCAGCGGCACCATGCCGCGCAGCATGGCGGCAGCCAGCGGTTCGCTGGGCTCGTCGACCTTGACCACCTGGAAGCGACGCGCCAGGGCGACATCCTTCTCGAAGTATTTCTTGTACTCGGCCCAGGTGGTGGCGGCGATGGTGCGCAGTTCGCCGCGCGCCAGCGGCGGCTTGAGCAGGTTGGCCGCATCGTTCTGGCCCGCCTGGCCGCCCGCGCCGATCATGGTGTGGGCTTCGTCGATGAACAGGACGATGGGGTGCGGGCTCTTGCGCACTTCGTCGATCACGGCCTTCAGGCGGTTCTCGAACTCGCCCTTGACGCTGGCACCGGCCTGCAGCAGACCCAGGTCGAGCACGTGCAGGGCGACCGTGGACAGGGCGTCGGGCACATCGCCCGCCGCGATGCGCAGCGCCAGGCCTTCGACCACGGCGGTCTTGCCCACGCCGGCCTCGCCGGTGAGGATGGGGTTGTTCTGGCGACGGCGCGTCAGGATGTCGACCAGTTGGCGGATTTCCTTGTCGCGGCCGATCACCGGATCGAGCGCGCCATCGCGCGCGCGGGCGACGAGGTTGGTCGTGTACTTGTCCAACGCCGGCGTGGCCGAGGCAGCAGGCGGCTGTCCCGGGGTCTCGGCATTGGCGGTCTGCGCAACCGCGGCTTCGTCCTGTTGGCCAACGGCCTCTTCGGCCTCGGCCGATCCGGCGGTCAGCTCGTCGAAACGATGCTTCAGGTCGTCGCGCGCAATCTTGCCGAAGATGTCCGACCCGCGCTGCGCGAGTTGCGCCAGATCGGGCTCGGTCAGCAGGGCCAGCAACAGGTGCCCCGACCGGATGTGGGTCACGTGCGCATCGAGCGAGGCCAACAGCCAGGCATGCTGGAACAGCTTCTGCAGGTACTGCGAGAACACCGGCGTGCGGGTGTTGCCGTTGCGCACGCTCTGCAGGGCCTGTTCCAGATCCGTGCGCAGCGACGCGTCGTTGAGCCGGTTCGCCTTGAGGATCTGCACCACGTCGCTGTCGCCCTGTTCGAGCAGCGCCAGGAACAGGTGTTCGATGTCCACTTCATAGTGGCCATGTGCCATGCAGATGTTGGCGGCGCGCTCGGTCGCCATGCGCGACGTGCGATTCAGTTTGCCGATGAGGGTCTTCAGCGAGATGGTCATGAAATCCTGTTCCAGGGGATCCAGCGGCGTTTCGAGGTCAATTCAAGATCTGTAGTTCGTAGACGGTATCGCTGCGGTCGGAATCGGCCGGGCGCGATGCCAGGAAGCCGTTCCAGCCCAGCCGCCCTTCGCCCTCGAAGCCCAGCCGGACCGGCTTGACGTGCTCGCGGGCGAGGATGAGCCGCACTTCGTATTCGACGGTCACGCCGGCCACGAAGGCCAGCATGCGGCTGAGTGCGCGCGCATGCGGCTGGCCGGGGAAGAAGGTGTCGAATGCCTGCCGGTCCAACGGTCCGATCCAGATGCGCACGCGCAGGTCGCGCTGCCAGATGCGGCCGCCGACCATGGCGGTTTGGCCCAGGGTGACGTTGTTGCCGCCCAGCATGGAACGCTGCGTGGGCGGCACGTCGAACCAGCGCCCGACGAACTGTTCGACGCGTACGTCGCAACGAAAGTGTTCGGCCAGGATGCGTTGCAGGTACGCCGCCGACATGGGCCGGTGGCGCGCCGCCGCCACGTAGCCCGCCATGGTCTCGTCGAACACCATGTCGGGGGCATAGGGCTGCGATATCTCATTGATCGGGCGTCCGGCCCCGGTCAGCCACAGCAGCGTCTGCAGGTAGCGCCGACGGCCGACATCCTCGTCCTGCAGCGCCAGGCGGTACTTGCGCCATGCCTGGTAGAACAGGATGGCGGCGCGGTTGGTGAACAGGTCGAGGAAGGCACGCGCCGCGCGGTCCTTGCTGCTCTGCTCGCGTCGCAACACCATTTCGGTGTAGACCGACGGCAGAGCGCCCTGCGCACCCAGCAGCCCGAAGAACGCCGGCGTGACATCGACGCTGCCGGCGGCACGGCCGTCGCCGTCCAGCATCCGCGCCACCCAGTCGTCTTCGCTGACTTCGCGGCCATCGGCATCGCGCAACACCAGCGATTCGATCTCGCTGGCAGGAAAGCCCAGCGAGGCCGAATTGCGAAAACTCAGGCGCTCGAACAGGTTGCGCTGCAATTGCAGGCGCCGCGCCTCGTCCGGCCCGGCAGCCTGCGACAAACGGCTGAAGATGCGGTCGAACAGCCGGACCGTCTGGAAGAAACCGAACCGGTACGACTCCGACCGCAGCCGCGCCGTTACAGGAGAATCGATTCGCCGCTGCGAGGCTTGCATCGCGCCAGCTCCTTACCTTGCTGGGCCGACACCACCACCAGCTGCGTGAAGCTGTTGAGGTGGACGTAGAGCCCGAAGAATCGATCCATGATCCCGGTGAACACCTGCAGGCTGCTGCCCACGAAGCGCGACTCGTCGATGCGCATCGTGATCTCCACCCCGCGCACGAAGGTCGCGAAAGGCTTGCCCGGAAGCCATTGCAGGCTCTGCGCATTGGTCACGTCGGCAATGCTGTCGATCTGCTGCAGGGTGGCGGCAGATCGCTTCCAGTCGTAGAGCTGCAGCAGTTCCTTCAGGGCCCCTGCCCCGCCGTCGACCAGCGACAGATGATTCAGGGCCAGTTGCGAAATCAGGCGCCAGTGCGTGCCCTTGCCGCGATGCGGCTGCAGGCTGGATGTCGGCCGGCGCAGCAACCGGATCTGGCGCGCGACGGAATTGCCTTCGATGAACAGGTCGCCGCCCGGCGCGCCGAAGGCCAGCATGGTGGGCAGGTTGCGATTGGTACAGCGCAGGTCCAGGCTGAGCGTCTCGCTCTGCGCGACGACCGGATTGAAGTCCAGGTCGACGATCGAGATCTCGGTTTCGTAGCCCGGGCTGCGTTCGGCCACTTCCGCGTTGTGCCGCGCCAGCCAGTAATGGCCATGCATCAGCGGCGTCTCGCCGTGGCGCAGCGAGTAGAACGGGTGGAAGTCGACGAAGGCATCGCCCTCGGCGGTCTGTCGCACCAGCTTGACCGCGTCGATGCTGTAGACCTCGTAGGCGAACGCGCGCCGCGCATCGGCCAGCACCGGATAGGCCTCGGTGGTGTGCGTCAGGCGGATCGGGTCGCCCTTCTGCGCGAACAGGTTGATGACGGGCGTGCAGCCGGTACGGAAGTGCCGCGTCTGCAGGCCTTCCAGGATCTGCGCCGCGTGCGAATTCGCGCGCACGTCCGCCAGCACGATGTGCAGCGTCAGGCTGCGCTGGTTCGGTCCGACCCGGCGCACGGCGGCCAGGTCGATGTCGAAGAAATGGAATTTCTCGGGGAAGGCGAAATGCTCGGCCAACAGACGATAGGCCGGATGCGAACGCGGCGCGGTCGGCACCAGCGCTTCCTCCTCGCTCATGCCCACCATTTCTACCGGCACGCTGCGAAGCTGCGCCCAGCGGCCAGGCGTGTCGCCCTCGACGAAGGCGGCCGCGGCGTGACCGAACAGCATGTCCATGGTCAGCGTGGCGATCGACGTGTCGGCATCGACGAACACCCGCAAGGTGTCCAGGCCGACGGCATCCCAGCCGCCCACGGCGTCGGCGCCGGTCAGCGTCAGCGACAGCAGGGCCGAGGCGTTGCGCGGCAGCGGCACGCTGGCAGGCGCGGGCACGCCGGTCTGGAAGCGGGCATCGCTCACCTTCACGGGCGACAGCGACACGTCGTAGCAGGTGGTGAAGCGGCAGGCCACGCCCTTGACCTGGTGCGACGTCAATTCCGTCCCCCGGGCCACGCGCACCGGCTTGTTCAACTGGCCCGCTGCGGCGCCCAGGTCGAACTGCGCGATCGAGCAGGACGGGAACGGCCGCAGGTAGTGTGGATACAGGACCTCCAGCAGGGCCTCGGTGAATTCGGGGTAGTCGTCGTCGAGCTTCTTGCTGATCCGCGCACTGAGCAGCGCGAACGATTGCACCAGTCGTTCGACGTGCGGATCTTCGCTGCCGTCCTGCGACATCGCGAGGCGGGCGGCGATCTTGGGATAGCGCTTGGCGAACTCCTGGGAGTGCCGCCTCAGAAACGCCAGCTCCCGCTCATAGAAAGGCAACAGGTCTTGCATGAAGGGGACAGGATCCGCTTGCGTCTAGAAAACATGACCGGCCTCGCGGCCGGCGGTCTACCGGCGCCGGTGCTGCGCGCGGGTCACGGAGTACTGCAGGGTCGTCGGCTGCAACATGGCGTCGAAGGTGACCGGTTCCTGCATGTCCGGCAACATCAGCAGCGCCGAGATGCCGAAGCACAGCGCACTGTTCGATGCCTTGTCCGCGCCGACCAGGGTGACCGAGACCTGCCTCAGGCGCGTCTCGTGCCGGGCAATGGCGTTCTGCAGCGACTTGCAGATGAACGTGCGGTCGTAATGGCTGACGAGACTCAGTCCGGCGAAGTCGTTCAGCCCGTAGGTGGCGACCGAGCGCTCGCACTCGGGAAAGGCCTTCAGGTCTTCATCGACCAGCATCATCCGGGTGTTGAGCAAGCTTTCGAGATCGCGCGCCACGACACTCTTCATCTCGTCGATGGACAGGCGGCGCAATACCGTCGACGCCGCGCCTTCCGACGCATCGTCGAACAACTTGTCGAAGATTCCGGGTTCGAAGCCGTTCATGTGTCATCCCTGGAAGCGAAAGACGGCCGCCGGGCACTGGCCCGTGCGGCCGTCCTCGTTCCAACCCGACTCAGACCGTGTAGGTCTTGTCGTTCTTGGTCAGGCTCCAGGCACCCTTGGAGTTGCCGCCCTGGTTGCCGCCGATCTTCTGCTGGGTGTAGGTCCACTGCACGGCAGCGTACTTGAGCGCGAAGCTTTCGCTGGGCACGCCTTCGCTGACCACCGACGGGCTGACGCGAGCGATCAGCACGTACTTCAGCTTGACCTCGAGGTAGCGCACGCGCTTGCCTTCGCCGTCAGCACGGTAGAACTCGACGGTGACTTCGTCGAAGGTCGTGCCGCCCGAGGCGTGCTGATACAGCAGCGGGCTGACGACGTCGAGGTCCTTGGTGAACATCATCTCGCCGTGTTCGCAACGCTCGGCAGTGTGGCCGCCCGAGGTGGAGGCGGTCGCCGAACGCGGCTGCACGATGGTGTGCGACCACGAGTTGACTTCGATCCAGTCCTTGTGGTCCTTGTCCTGGGACTCACCGTTGATGGCAGGGCTGCCGAACTTGACGTAGATGTCTTTCATTTTTACTCCGAGGGTGAATGGCAAGTGCTACGGGCTTCAGCCCGTCGACTTGGGCAAGTCGGCGACCAGACGAAGCGAGATCGAGAGCTCGTCCAATTGGAAGTGCGGCCGCAAAAAGGCCACCGAGCGATAAACGCCCGGCTTGCCCGGCACTTCCGAAACCTGAATAGACGCTTCGCGCAACGGCAACTGCGCCTTCTGTTCCTGAGTGGCGTTGTCATCCAGCAGCACGTACTGCGACACCCAGCGGTTCAAGAAAGACTCGACGTTCTGCGCGGAGGCAAAACTGCCGATCTTGTCGCGCATCATTGCCTTCAGGTAGTGCGCGACGCGCGATACCGAGAAGATGTATTGAAGCTGCGCGGACAGCACCGCATTGGCATTGGCGCTGTCGGTGTTGTACTTCTTGGCCTTCTGCAACGACTGCGCCCCGAAGAAGGCGGCGTAGTCGGTGTTCTTGCAATGGACCAGGGGGATGAAGCCCAGGTCGCTGAGCTCCTTTTCGCGACGGTCGGTGATGGCGATCTCGGTCGGGCACTTCAACGCGATTTCGCCCTGGTCCGTCTTGAAGGTGTGGGTCGGCAGGTCTTCGACCAGGCCGCCGCCTTCGACGCCGCGGATCGCCGCGCACCAGCCGAAGTCATCGAAAGCCGTCGTCAGACGGGTCGCGAAGGCCCAGGCGGCGTTGCACCACAGGTACTTGGAATGGTCGGTGCCATCGACGTCCTCGACGAAGTTGAAGCTGTCGACGACGGTGCCTTCCTTGGGGTCGTACGGCAGACGGCCCAGGTAGCGCGGCAGCGTCAGGCCAACGTAGCGGCTGTCTTCCGAATCGCGGAACGACTTCCACTTGGCGTATTCGACCGTATCGAAGACCTTGGCCATGTCGCGCGGGCGGCCGAGGTCGGCGAAGGTTTCCAGGCCCAGCAGCTCGGGCGAGGCCGACGCGATGAACGGGGCATGGGCCGCCGCCGCCACGTGCGACATCTGCTCGATGAAGTACATGTCTTCGGGCTGGCGGGTGATCTCGAAGTCGCCGATCAGGGTGCCGAACGGTGCGCCGCCGAAGGTGCCGAATTCTTCTTCGTACACCTTCTTGAACATTGCGCTCTGGTCGAACTCGATGGCCGATTTGAAGTCGCGCACCAGGTCGCGCTTGGTGGCGTGCAGCACCTTGATCTTCAGCATGGTGCCGGTGTTGGTCTCTTTGCAGAGATAGTCCAGGCCACGCCACGTACCTTCCAGCTTCTGGAATTCCGGCGCGTGCATGATGGCGCTGAGCTGAGCCGAGATCAGACGATCGAGTTCGGCCACGCGCGCATCCAGGGTGGCCGACAGGTTGTCGGACACCAGCATGGCGCCGTCGAGCACCTGGTTGACCAGTTCACCGACCAGGTCGCGTGCACGGGCGTGCTCGGCGTCAGACTTGGCGACCTTGCTCTGCGCCACGATCTGATCGAGCAGGTCCACCTCGGGCGCCGCGGCCGGCGCGCTCTGCACTTCGGGGGAAGTCGCTTGAGTCATGTTCGATCAGTCCGTCTTGGTCGTGTCTTCGGCGGCGGGCGTCTTGCTCAGCCGCTGTAGCGTCTCGGTGTTGCTCAGCACTTCGGCCAGCATGTCTTCGAGCTTGTCGTTGCCGGCCAGCTTGTTGCGCAGGTCGGCCAGCTTGGAACGTGCTTCGAGCAACTGACGCAGGGGTTCGACCTGGGACACCACGGCTTCCGGCGAGAAGTCTTCCATCGAGTTGAACGACAGGTCGACCGCCAGCGAGCCACCGCGTGCCTCGTCGAGCTTGTTGGGCACACGGAAGGCGGCGCGCGGCGCCAGGCCCTTCATGACGTCGTCGATGTTGTCGCGGTCGATGCTGACGAAGTTGCGCTCCTTGAGCTTGGGCAACTCCTTCTCGGTCTTGCCGGCGAGGTCGGCGACGACGCCGACCACGAAGGGCAGTTCCTTCTTCTCGATCGCATCGCCCAGCTCGACGTCATAGGTCAACTGCACGCGCGGCGGACGTACCTTCGAAAGCCGCTTCTGGATACTCTGCTTCTTGGTTGCCATGGTCTTTCCTTGATCTTCGCCCGCTTACTTCAACGCATCGAACGGCGTGCCGCCCGGCTTGGGTGCCGGGGCAGGAGCGGGCTTGGGAGCGGGACGGGCACGCGGACGAGCACGCGGCGCGGGCTTGGGTTCTTCGGCCTTGGGCACGAGGACCGTCTCGCCCAGCGTGTCGCGCAGCATGGCCGACAGGCGCATGGCATCGGTACGGGCATCGCCGGCCAGCGCGCTGTCGGTGCGCAGCTCTTCCAGCGAGCGCACGGCCAGGCGCAGGCCGCCGACGGCAGTGATGCTCTTGGCCGGACGGTTCGAGGGGTCACGCTTCAAGGTTTCTTCCGCCGCGACGATCGCCTGGCTGTAACGCCCCTGCGAAAAATCGAGCTGGGCCGCGCGCACCCAGGGATCGGCCTTGGTCGGATGGTTGTCGGCAATCTTCTGGTAGGCCGCCCGCGCGCCGTCGACGTTGCCAGCCGTTGCCAGCGCGTCCGCTTCGGAAAGCGACTTCACGTACTGCTCTTCGGTCGGCACCTGCGGCTCAGCCGGCTTCTGCGTCGCGCAGCCCGCCAACACACCCATTGCAAGTGTCAGCGCCGCGATCCTGCCCAGACGACTATCGATCATTTCGTTCGGTGTCCTTGAGTCGAGAAATGTTTTGGAGACGGCGGCATATTACTTGGCGGCAAAATTCAAAACTATTTCCGAAAGTGACAATGTTCCAATCGGAATCGATGTTAGCGACGGCTAACACGCGCACTGCTGAAGAACGAGGTAAAGTGCGAGCCGTCCACCCGCCCAAGCCCTCTCCTTTTCGAAATATGCAACGACCGCTTCGATTAATTGGTTATCTGATCGTCGGCTGCGTACTTTCCGGTTGTGCCGGATTGGCCGCTGTCGGCTCCATTACCAACGCGGCCATGGGACTGGCCGGCGTGAACAAGCCCGAGGTGCCCGAAAGCCAGAAACCCCCGCGCCAGGTGCCGGTAAGCCTGGTGGCAGGCGCGAAT
>JAAIGF010381755.1_pt1 | contig 17313 bp, 15 predicted proteins | sample 6487441 | NCBI WGS metagenome assembly JAAIGF01 (sample SAMN13974129, study PRJNA590717) | phyllosphere metagenome | biome: pepper field; feature: multiple bacterial spot infested pepper fields; material: pepper leaves; isolation source: leaves from pepper fields | host: Capsicum annuum ... | reverse complement strand
GGGCTGCGCATGCCCTTCAAGCCCTCTGATTTCACCCAGGTGAATCCGGGCATCAACCGTGTGATGGTGGCGCGTGCGCTGCAACTGCTGGCGCCGCAACCGGGCGACCGGATCGCCGACATGTTCTGCGGCCTGGGCAACTTCACGCTGCCACTGGCCACGATGTGCCGCGAGGTCGTGGGCGTGGAAGGCAGCAGCACGCTGACCGAACGCGCGCTGGAAGCCGCTCGCCGTCACGGGCTCGATGGCCACACGTCGTTCTCGACGCTGAATCTGTTCGAGGTCGATGCGCAATGGCTGCGCAGCCTGGGTCACTTCGATCGCATGCTGATCGACCCGCCGCGCGAGGGCGCGCACGCCTTGTCGCAGGCGCTGGCCGCCATCGGTGACGATGGTCCATCGCGTATCGTCTACGTGTCGTGCAACCCTGGCACGCTGGCGCGCGATGCGGCCATCCTGCGACACGAGGGTGGCTACGTGATGCGCAGCGCAGGCGTGATCAACATGTTCCCGCACACGGGGCACGTGGAATCGATCGCCGTGTTCGAGCGTGCGCGTCCGGGCGAGCTGCTCGACGAGGATGTGGCGGAATTGCCGCCTACGGTGGCGCTGGACCAGCCGGAAGATCCGATGCCCGAGGCCTGAGCCCGGGGCAGTTTCATGGCGGTAAAAACACAAAGGGCCCTTGCGGGCCCTTTGTGCTGTCAGGCGCCGGCGAGGTCATCGCCGGCCTGCATGGATCACTCGCGATCGCCGCTGGTGATGCCCAGCAGCATCAGCAGGCTGGAGAACACGTTGTACAGCGACAGGTAGATGCCCAGCGTCGCCGACACGTAGTTGGTTTCGCCGCCGTTGACCACGCGTTGCAGGTCGACCAGGATGAAGGCCGAGAAGATGCCGATGGCCAGCACCGAGATCGTCAGCGTCAGGGCCGGGATCTGGAAGAAGATGTTGCCCAGCGCGGCCACCAGGATCATGACGGCACCGACGAAGAGCCACTTGCTCATCGACGACAGATCGCGCTTGATGGTGGTCGACAGCACGGCCATGGTGCCGAACACGGCACCGGTACCGGCGAAGGCGGTCATGATCAGCGACGTGCCATTGCTCATGCCCATCACGAAGCCGACCAGGCGCGACAGCATGATGCCCATGAAGAACGTGAAGGCCAGCAGCAGGCCGACGCCGGCGGCATTGTCCCGATTCTTCTCGATCAGGAACATCATGCCGAATGCGCCTGCCAGGAAGATGACCGCAGTCATGCCGGGCGAGCCTGCCATGACCTGGGCCAGGCCGGTGCTCAGGCCAACGAAGGCGCCGAGCACGGTCGGGATCATGGACAGGGCGAGCAGCCAGTAGGTGTTGCGCAGGACACGGTTGCGCGCGACCGCCCCCGGACTTGCAGTGCTGACGGATGCCGTATGGAACTCGTTCATGGCGAGCGACTCCTATTTGATTTATGGCGTTTCAAGATTGCCCCCGCGAGGTAGGCATACGTATGAGACGTCGAGTATGCAACAGGGTTCCCGCAACTGTCATGCCGGAGCGCGATAGTAGGCACCTGTGGAACGAGGCTTTTCCCGTTGCCATTGCAGCAACGGGTCCCGTAGTTTTCACGCTGCGTGCTACAATTTAGGGTTGATGTAAACCCTGAAGTATTTGTTTTCATTGGAGTTTTTATGGCAATCGAACGCACCCTGTCGATCATCAAACCCGACGCCGTCAAGAAGAACGTCATCGGCCAGATCATCAGCCGTTTTGAAGGCGCTGGCCTGACCGTGGTCGCTGGCCGCCTGACGCAACTGTCGCGCGCCGACGCCGAGCGTTTCTACGCCGTCCACGCCGCTCGTCCGTTCTTCAAGGACCTGGTCGAGTTCATGATCTCGGGCCCGGTGTTCGTGCAAGCACTGGAAGGCGAAGGCGCCATCCTGAAGAACCGTGACCTGATGGGCGCAACCGATCCCAAGAAGGCCGAGAAGGGCACCATCCGCGCCGACTTCGCCGAAAGCATCGATGCCAACGCCGTCCACGGTTCGGACGCTCCGGAAACTGCCGCGGTCGAAATCGCGTTCTTCTTCCCGGAACTGAACATCTATTCGCGTTGATATCGTCGGGGCCTAGGCTCCCGCGTGTTTGATGCCAGGCCCGGCGCTCGTCGCCGGGCCGTGTATTGAAGCCATCCAGGCTTCGCCCGGAGCGTTCTGCCGGGTCTTATCGGCTGTGAATTGCAGCCCCTCCCAACCGATCGATGGAGAACGTCATGGAGAGGAATCAAACGGGCTCGTCCCCGCTGCCCCTCGATGGGCGCATCAATCTGCTCGGTCTGGACGGTGCAGCACTGGCCGAGCTCGTTGCGTCATGGGGCGACAAGCCCTTCCGCGCCAAGCAACTGCAGCGCTGGATCCACCAGCGCGGCGCCGGCGATTTTTCGGTCATGACCGATCTCGCCAAATCTTTCCGTACCACGCTGACCGAGCGTTGCGACATCCGCAGCCCGGGCGTGGTCGCCGACCAGCGTTCGACCGACGGCACCCGCAAGTGGTTGCTCGACGTCGGTCAGGGCAATGCGATCGAAACGGTGTTCATTCCCGAAGACGATCGCGGCACGCTGTGCATTTCCACGCAGGCCGGTTGTACCGTGGCCTGCCGCTTCTGCTCGACCGGCCATCAAGGCTTCAACCGCAACCTGGACGTCGGTGAGATCATCGGCCAGCTGTGGTGGGCCAAGCGCACGCTGGAAGCCGACCGCGAAAGCGTGCCGGCCCGTGCCGAAGGTGGCGATCCCCGCATCATCAGCAACGTGGTGATGATGGGCATGGGCGAGCCGCTGCTCAATTACGACAACACGGTCGCGGCCCTGCGCCTGATGCTCGACGACAACGCCTACGGCCTGTCGCGCCGCCGTGTCACGCTGTCGACGTCCGGCGTGGTGCCGATGATCGACCGCCTGGCCCAGGATTGCCCGGTGGCCCTGGCCGTGTCGCTGCACGCGCCCAACGACGCCCTGCGTGACGAGCTGATCCCGCTCAACCGCAAGTATCCGCTGCGTGAACTGATCGCCGCGTGCCAGCGCTACCTCGATTACGCGCCGCGCGATTTCATCACCTTCGAATACGTCATGCTCGACGGCGTCAACGATGCCGACCAGCATGCCGAGGAACTGATCGCCATTGCGCGCCAGGTTTCCTGCAAGTTCAATCTCATTCCGTTCAACCCCTTCCCGCAATCGGGGCTCAAGCGTTCGCCGTCGCCGCGCGTGAAAGTTTTTGCGCAACGACTGATCGACGCCGGTATCGTAACCACGGTACGCAAGACGCGCGGGGACGATATCGATGCCGCCTGTGGGCAACTCGCGGGCGAAGTGCAGGATCGCACCCGTCTGAAGGCCCGTCTTGCGATGGAAAACAAGTTCGGAAAGATCGTTGAGGTTCATGGATGACGTACGCGAGTGACAACACTGTCGGGCATGGCATCGGCGGTTCAGGTTCGTCGGTAGGGGCTGCATTGCGCCAACTGCGCGAACAGCGCGGTTGGTCGATCGCCGATGTCTCGGCCCGCCTGAAGTTCGCCGCCCGGCAGATCGAGGCCCTCGAGAACGAAGATTGGAGCGGCCTGCCGCGTGGGTCGTCCTTGCGCGGTTTCCTGCGCAACTACGCGCGTTTGCTCGAAATCGATCCCGAACCCCTGCTGGTGGCGGTCGAAGGCCCCGCTGCCGCCGCAGCCAATGCCCGTCCCGTACCATCCATGAGCGCCACGCCCTTGCCGGCCAGCTCGCCTCGCGAGTGGGGCGGTAATGGTGGCCGTCGCCGTGGCGGTCTGCGTGTGCTCGGCCTGGTACTGCTGCTGATCGGCATCGGTGCGGCCTATGCCGTTTTCCAGGAACGCCTGCCTGAACAGTTCCAGCTCGCCCGGCTGGTGAATTCGCAGAGTGCTGCCAACGGCCCGCGCGAAGTGTCGACCGGATCGGGCACGGTCACGTCCACGACCCTGATCTCGCCGGCCCCTGCCTCGTCGACTTCGAATGGAACGGCGGCTGCGCCGGCCGCCGAAACGCCCGCCGCGCCGGCACCGGCCGCTACGCCGCCCGCCTCGACGGCAACGCCTGCCGCGCCGGCCCCCCGTGCCGATGCCGCCACGTCCACGGTGACCGAGCCCGTTGGCCCGATGACGCCCGCCACGACGCCCCCGCTCGGTGGCGTGGTGCCGCGTCCCGCCAGCCCGCAGGCACCGGCCGCGTCGGCTGATGCCGCACCTGCTGCGGCAGCAACCGCCGCCGCGCCTGCCGCTGCGTCCGGTTCGCAGTCGCTGGCGATCCAGATCACGCGTGACAGCTGGATCGACGTTCGCGATGGCAAGGGCACGGTTCTGGTCTCGCAGGTGCTGCCTGCCGGTACCGAGCGCACCATCGATGCCGCCCCCCCGGTGCGTGTCGTGGTCGGCAACGTCCAGGGCGCCACCTTGTCGTGGCAAGGCAAGCCCGTGGATCTGCGCGGGTCGCGCGACAACGTCGCACGCTTGACCTTGCAATGACACGGATCACGCGCTTCGGCGCGTACAACGCATGGATGCACGCATGACAACCGAATCGACCGCAGCCCCGGACAACCGTCCCGAGCCGCTGCCGTTTCCCGTGGGCGCGTCGCCGCGCCGCCCGACCCGCCAGGTCGAGGTGAAGTGGGGACAGCGCGTGGTACGGGTCGGCGGCGATGCACCGATCGTGGTGCAGTCCATGACCAACACCGACACCGTCGACGCCATCGCCACCGCCATCCAGGTGCGCGATCTGGCGAATGCGGGCTCGGAAATGGTCCGCATCACCGTCAACACCCCGGAGGCCGCCCGCGAAGTGGCTGCCATCCGCGAGCAGCTGGACCGCATGGGCGTGGATACGCCGCTGGTGGGCGACTTCCACTACAACGGCCACAAGCTGCTGACGCAGTTCCCGGAATGCGCCCAGGCGCTGTCCAAGTACCGGATCAATCCGGGCAACATGGGCGCCGGCAAGCGTCGCGACGACAATTTCGCGCAGATGATCGAGGTCGCCTGCAAGTACGACAAGCCGGTCCGCATCGGCGTCAACTGGGGCAGCCTGGACCAGGATCTGCTGGCCCGCATGATGGACGAGAACAACAGCCGCGCGCGCCCCTGGGATGCCCAGGCCGTCATGCGCGATGCGCTTGTCTCGTCCGCGGTCGACAACGCGCGCCGGGCGGAAGCGCTGGGTCTGCGCGGCGACCGCATCATCCTGTCGTGCAAGGTCAGCCACGTGCAGGATCTGGTCGCGGTCTACCGTGATCTGTCGCAGCGCTGCGACTACCCGCTGCACCTGGGGCTGACCGAAGCCGGCATGGGCAGCAAGGGCATCGTGGCCTCGACGGCGGGCCTGACGCTGCTGCTGCAGGACGGCATCGGCGACACGGTCCGTATTTCGCTCACACCCGAACCTGGCGGCGACCGCGCCCGCGAGGTCGTGGTGGGCCAGGAGATCCTGCAGAGCCTGGGCCTTCGCGCCTTTGCGCCGGTGGTCGTGGCCTGCCCGGGCTGTGGACGCACCAGCAGCACGGTGTTCCAGGAACTGGCCGCTGACATCCAGGCGTTCCTGCGCGCCCAGATGCCGGTATGGCGGCTGCAGTATCCGGGCGTCGAAAGCATGAACGTCGCCGTCATGGGCTGTGTGGTCAACGGTCCGGGCGAAAGCAAGCATGCCGATATCGGCATCAGCCTGCCCGGCACCGGCGAGATACCCATTGCGCCCGTGTTCGTCGACGGTGAACGCGTGGTGACGCTCAAGGGCGAAGACATCGCCGAGCGTTTCCAGGAAATGGTGGAAAGCTATGTGCAGCGTCGCTATGGCGTGACGCAGCCGGTCGACGCCTGAGGGCGCACCGCAACCGACAGAGAAGATGGCAGAGAATTTTCAGAAGCTGACCGCGATTCGCGGCATGAACGATTTGCTTCCCGCGGATTCGCACCGTTGGGAGTCCCTGGAACGGCTGGCCCGTGACTGGCTGCGCAGCTATGGCTATCGCAACATGCGCACGCCTGTGCTCGAATTCACGCGCCTGTTCACGCGCGGAATCGGCGAGGTCACCGACATCGTCGAAAAAGAGATGTATGCGTTCACCGACTCGCTCAACGGCGATTCGCTGGCCATGCGTCCCGAGTTCACGGCCGGTGCCGTGCGTGCCGCCATTGAGCACAACCTGACCTACGAACGCCCGCAGCGTGTGTTCACCATGGGCCCGGTGTTCCGTCACGAGCGTCCGCAGCGTGGCCGTTATCGCCAGTTCCACCAGATCAGCGTCGAGGCGCTGGGCTTCGCCGGCCCGGACGTCGATGCCGAACTGATCGTCATGCTGGCTCGCCTGTGGGACATCCTGGGCCTGGAAGACATCCGCCTCGAACTGAATTCCCTGGGCGCGCCGGAAGAACGTGCCGCCCATCGCGAAGCGCTCATCGCCTATCTCGAAGGCTTCAAGGACCAGCTCGACGAAGACGGCAAGCGCCGTCTTTACACCAACCCCTTGCGGGTGCTGGACACCAAGAATCCGGCGTTGCAGGAAATGGCCGACAACGCGCCGCGCCTGCTCGATTTCCTGGGCGAAGCGTCGCTGGCCCACTTCGACGGCGTGAAGCAACGTCTGGACGATGCAGGCATTGCCTATCGCATCAATCCGCGTCTGGTGCGCGGTCTCGATTACTACAACCTCACCGTTTTCGAATGGGTGACGGACCGCCTGGGCGCCCAGGGCACGGTCTGCGGCGGCGGTCGCTACGACGGCCTGTTCGGCCTGCTGGGCGGCAAGCCCACGCCCGCGGTCGGCTTCGCCATCGGCATGGAGCGGCTGCTCGATCTGTGGTCGCAGGCCGATACGGCACAGGCAGAACCGGAATGCGACGTCTACGTCGTGCACCAGGGTGAAGCCGCCGCACGCGAAGCCATGCGCGTGGGTGAGCAACTGCGTGACGCTGGCCTGGACGTGATCGTCCACGCAGGCAGCGGCAGCTTCAAGTCGCAGATGAAACGTGCCGACGGCAGCGGTGCCGAAATCGCCGTCATCCTGGGCGATGACGAGCTGCAGGCTGGCGAGGCCAGCGTCAAGCCGCTGCGCAGCCAGGCCGACGGCAAGCCCGCCGACCAACGCCGCGTGGCCCTGGCCGATCTCGCCGACACGCTGGTCCAGACCTTCGAAGCGACGGGCCTGTGAGCCCCGGGCGCATCGGCCGGGTGCAGATACGTTAAGCTGCGCCGGGTCGATGGGCCGACCCATCCATTTCCAACAGGCAATTTTCCGGGGCGTGCATGGCCTACGATTTTGAAGAGCAGGAAAAACTCGACGCGCTCAAGGCGTGGTGGGCCAAGTATGGCACCGCGCTGCTGGGCGTCATCACCGTGGTGATGCTGGCCATTGCCGGCTACAACGGCTGGGGCTGGATGCAGCGCAATGAAGCAAACAGCGCCATGCTGCATTACGAAGCCTTGGAAAAGGCCGCCCGCGAGCGCAATGTCGCCCAGGTAGGCGCGGCGGCGACGACGCTGCAGAACGACTACGCCAGCACCGGCTATGCCCCGCGTGGCGGCCTGCTGGCGGCGCAAGCCTATCTGCAGTCCGGCGACAAGGCCGCGGCTCGCACGCAACTGCAATGGGTCGCCAGCAAGGGCAAGGACGAAGCGCTGGCTGCCATCGCGCGCCTGCGCCTGGCTGGCTTGCTGCTCGACGAGAAGCAGTACGACGAGGCCCTGGCACAGCTCGGCACGCCCAGCGAGGCGTTCGCCGGTCTGTACGCCGATCGCCGTGGCGACGTGCTGGCCGCCCAAGGCAAGACCGATGACGCCCGCGCCGCCTACCGCGACGCGCTGGCCAAACTGGAACAGGACGACAGCGTTCGTCCGGTCGTTCAACTCAAGCTCGACGCCCTCGGCGGCGCGTGACGGGAGTGCATATGCGTGATTCCAAGCGGATGGGTCGTCGTACGGCCCTGCGGACGGCAGTTGGCGCAGCAGTGGTGACGCTGCTTGCAGGCTGCTCCTGGTTCGGTGGCGACAAGCCGCGCTATGTGCCGGCACCCTTGACCGAATTCGCACCCTCTCTGACCGCACGCACGGTCTGGAGCTCGGGTACCGGTGGCGAAGCCGGCCTCGGCTTCCAGCCGGTGGTGGTCGACGGCGCCGTCTACGCCGCCGCCAAGAACGGCACGGTGGGCAAGTACGAACTCGCATCGGGCCGCCAGGTGTGGCGTGGCGATGCCGATACGCGTCTGGCTGCCGGCGTCGGCAGCGACGGCGTGACCACCGCCGTGTCCAACACGCGCGGCGAAATCATCGCCTTCGACGACACCGGCAAGATCAAGTGGCGGGCGCAGGCGACTAGCGAGGTCACCATCCCGCCCGTGGTCGCCAACAACATGGTGATCGTGCGCAGCAGCGACTACCGCATCCAGGCCTTCGATGCGTCCAACGGCCAGCGCCGCTGGAGCGTCCAGCGTCCGGGTCCGGCGCTGTCGCTGCGTTCGGTCGGCGAAATGCTGGTCTCGGGTGGCTATGTGTTCACCGGCCTGCCAGGCGGCAAGGTCATCGCCGTCTCGCTCGACAGCGGCGCAGTGCGCTGGGAAGGCACGGTTGCCGTCCCGCGCGGCACCAGCGAACTCGAGCGCGTGGCGGACGTGGTCGGCGCGCCCGTCATCTCGGGCCGTACGTTGTGCGCCGTGACCTACCAGGGTCGCATCGGCTGCTTCGACGTGGGGTCTGGCCAATCGACCTGGGCTCGAGACTTCTCGGGTGTCAGCGGCATTGCTGCCGATGTGCGCTTCGCATTCGCGCCCAGCGACCGCAGCGTGGTGTCGGGCTTTGCCATCGACACCGGCGCGAACGTCTGGCGCCAGGACGCCCTGCAACACCGCAGCCTGTCCGCACCGGTTTCGGTCGGACGCGCCGTGGCGCTGGGTGACTACCAAGGTTATGTTCATTTCCTCGGCCGCGAAGACGGTCGCCTGCTGGCCCGCGTGGCTACCGATGGCAGCGCGATCGTGACGCGTCCGCTCGCAACCCCTCAAGGTATCGTCCTGCAGACGAGCCGGGGCACGCTGGCGCTCGTGGGCGTTGGCGAATAAGGCATCTTTCATGAAATCCGCAGTGTTCAAGCCCGTGGTTGTGCTGGTCGGCCGCCCGAACGTCGGCAAGTCGACCCTGTTCAATCGTCTGACCCGCTCACGCGACGCGTTGGTGGCCGACATGCCGGGCTTGACGCGCGACCGTCACTACGGCGAAGGCCGGGTCGGCGACCATCCGTACATCGTGGTCGACACCGGTGGTTTCGAGCCGGTCGCCAAGGAAGGCATCTTCGCCGAAATGGCCAAGCAGACCCTGCAGGCCGTGGCGGAAGCCGACTCGATCATCTTCCTCACCGATGGCCGTGTCGGCCTGACCGGGCACGACCGCGAGATCGCCGAGCGCCTGCGCCGCTCCGGTCGTACCGTCCTGCTCGCGGTCAACAAGGTCGAGGGCATGCAGCACGCCGCTGCCGCCGCCGACTTCTACGCCCTGGGCCTGGGCGAGCCGCACACCATTTCCGCCGCCCACGGCGACGGCGTGGGCGAGCTGATCGAAATGGCCTTGGCTGAACACGTCGAGCCGGAACCTGAAATCCTGGAAGACGAAGACGAGTTCCAGGAAAAGGCCGTCGATCCGGCCGAACTCGACGCCGACGACTTCAAGGACGCCATCGAGCACCGGGTGCGCCTGGCCATCGTCGGTCGTCCCAATGTCGGCAAGTCGACCCTGGTGAACTCGTTGCTGGGCGAAGAGCGCGTCATCGCCTTCGACATGCCAGGCACGACGCGCGACGCCATCGAAATCGAATTCCAGCGTGGCGGCCGGGCCTACACGCTGATCGACACGGCCGGCCTGCGCCGTCGCGGCAAGGTGTTCGAGGCCATCGAGAAGTTCTCGGTGATCAAGACGCTGCAGGCCATCGAGGCCAGCAACGTCGTATTGCTGCTGCTCGATGCGCAGACCGAGATCTCCGACCAGGATGCCCATATCGCGGGCTTCGTCCTGGAAACGGGCCGAGCCCTGGTGGTCGGCATCAACAAGTGGGACGGGCTGGACGGCGACCAGCGCGATCGCATCAAGCGCGAATTCGAGCGCAAGCTGCGCTTCCTGTCCTTCGCCAAGGTGCACTTCATCTCGGCCCTGCGCAACGAAGGTGTTGGTCCGCTGCTGAAGTCGGTCAACCAGGCGCACGCCGCCGCGTTCGCGCGTCTGCCCACGCCCAAGCTCACGCGCCTGCTGCAGACGGCTGTCGAACAGCAGCAGCCGCCGCGCAAGGGCATCTTCCGGCCCAAGCTGCGTTACGCCCACCAAGGTGGTCAGAACCCGCCGCTCATCGTCGTACACGGCAGCGCGCTGGACGCGATCCCGGATTCCTATCGCCGGTATCTCGAAACCAAGTTCCGCGACGCCTTTGCCCTGGCCGGCACACCGCTTCGCATCGAATTCCGTGCGTCCAAGAATCCGTACGCGCAGAAGGATTGATCCAAAAGGATTGATTCGGACGTCATTGCCCGCATATCGTCTTCAAGGCTGGGCATGCTTCGTGCATGCCAGTCGGTGGTTCGGCTAGGGAAAACCCGGTAGAGTACCTGGCTGGCTTCCACCACAGAACAACATAGACAGGAAAAAAAATGAGCAATAAAGGGCAACTTCTACAAGACCCGTTTCTCAACGCGCTCCGTAAAGAACATGTGCCGGTGTCCATCTACCTGGTCAACGGCATCAAGCTGCAGGGCCAGATCGAGTCTTTCGATCAGTACGTCGTCCTGTTGCGTAATACCGTGACGCAGATGGTCTACAAGCACGCCATCTCTACCGTTGTGCCGGCCCGTCCGGTCAACTTCCAGGTGGATGCACCCGCCGAATAAGCATCAGCAATTCGGCCCGCGCCGGCCTTCCGCGTTCGCGGGGGCCGATTACAAGAAGGATTCCATGCGCGCAGTAGTCGTCAGTATCGACTTCGGGGAGCGCGATTTCATCGCGCAGACCGACGAATTCATCATGCTGGCGCAGGGGGCGGGCGCCGAGATCGTGGACACGATCATCGCGCGCCGGGCCCGACCCGACGCCAAGCACTTCCTGGGTTCAGGCAAGGCCGATGAAATCGCCTTGACCGTCCAGGCCCATCAGGCCGAGATCGTTCTCGTCAATCACTCGCTGTCGCCTGCACAGCAACGCAACCTCGAACGCACGATCAACGTCCGCGTGGTCGATCGGGTCGCACTCATCCTCGACATCTTCGCGCTGCGTGCACAAAGCCACGAAGGCAAGCTGCAGGTCGAACTCGCACAACTGCAGCATCTGGCCACGCGCCTGACGCGCATGTGGAGTCACTTGGAGCGTCAGCGCGGCGGTATCGGCATGCGCGGCCCGGGCGAATCCCAGCTCGAAATGGATCGCCGGATCATCGGCGACAAAGTGAAGATGCTGCGCGAGCGCCTCGACAAGCTCAGCCGCCAGCGTCAGACCCAGCGTCGCTCACGCGCACGCGGAACCACCTTGTCGGTGTCCCTGGTCGGCTACACCAACGCGGGCAAGTCGACCCTGTTCAATGCGTTGACGCGTGCCGACGTGTACGCGGCCGACCAGCTTTTCGCGACCCTGGACACCACGACCCGGCGGATCTGGATCGAAGGGGCAGGGCAGGTGGTGGTGTCGGACACCGTCGGATTCATCCGCGAGTTGCCGCACACCCTGATCGCTGCCTTCCAGGCGACCCTGGAAGAAACGATTCACGCCGACCTGCTGCTGCACGTGGTCGATCACGCCAGTCCGCAACGTGACGAGCAGATCGCCGAGGTCAACAAGGTACTCGAAGAAATCGGCGCTGCCGATGTGCCGCGAATTCTCGTGCATAACAAGATAGACATCTCTGGTTTACCGCCGTCGGTCGATCGTGATGAGCATGGTACGATTTCGCGCGTATTCGTCAGCGCAAGCGAGCGCGCTGGAATCGACGAATTGCGCGGGGCAATCGTCGAATTCGGTCAGCGCCCGGCGGTACCGGAGGTTCCCAGCGAGGATCCCCGGTTCGATGCCCGCCGCTCATCCATCAGCCCCCCTTAGTGGGGTCCGTTCCTGAGGGCGGGGTTCCCGTCCGCCTCTCTGCGTACAAGAAAAGATGCATCTGCCTTCGATCTCAAGACTGTTCAATCTGAACGACTCAAACTGGGGCCGCGGCGGCTCTGGCGGTAATAACGACAATCAACCGCCACGCCGTCCCGGAAACAACGACAACAACGGCGGACCGCCGGACCTTGACGAACTCTGGCGCGATTTCAACCGCAAGCTCGGTGGCGTATTCGGCCGCCGTGGCGGTGGAAACGACAACAATCCCGGTGGCGGCACGCCTCGTCAGCCGCCGTCGCCGCGCCGTGCGCGCGCCGGTCTCGGACTGATCGTGCTGATCGTTGTCGGCCTGTGGCTCGGCAGCGGCTTCTTCATCGTCAACGAAGGCCAGGTGGCCGTCGTCACCCAGTTCGGCAAGTACACGCGCACCACGGGCTCGGGTTTCCAGTGGCGCATGCCGTATCCGGTCCAGGCCCACGAAATCGTCAACCTGTCGCAACTGCGGACCATCGAAGTGGGCTTCCGCAACAGCGCGCGCACCAAGGTTCTGCCGGAAGCGCTGATGCTGACCGACGACGAGAACATCGTCGACATGCAGTTCGTGGTCCAGTACCGCCTGCGTGAGAACGGCGCGCGCGACTACCTGTTCTCGCACCGTGCACCCGACGAAGCCGTCATGCAGGCTGCCGAAACCGCCATGCGCGAAGTCGTCGGCAAGCGTCCCATGGACTTCGTGCTGTACGAAGGCCGTACCCAGGTGGCTGCCGACACGGCGTCGCTGATGCAGCAGATCCTCGATCTGTACAAGACGGGCGTGCTGATCAGCAGCGTCGCGATCCAGAATGCCCAGCCGCCCGAACAGGTGCAGGCCGCGTTCGACGATGCCGTCAAGGCCGGTCAGGATCGCGAGCGTCAGATCAGCGAAGGCCAGGCCTACGCCAACGACGTGGTGCCGCGCGCACGCGGTATGGCGTCGCGTCTGCTGCAGGAAGCCGATGGCTACAAGCAGCGCGTGGTCGAAACGGCACAGGGTGATGCATCGCGCTTCTCGCTGGTGCTGGCCGAGTACCGCAAGGCGCCCCAGGTCACGCGTGACCGTCTGTACCTGGACACCATGCAGCAGGTCTTCACGAACACCAGCAAGGTCATGATCGATGCGCGCAGTGGCAGCAACCTGCTGTACCTGCCGCTGGACAAGCTGATGCAGCAAGCTTCGCAGGAATCCCTTTCTGCGGTACGTGGCTCCGGCTCGGCGACCCTCCCGTCGCCCACGCCGTCGTTGCCGTCCACCAATGCGCCCACGCCCGAGAGCAATCGCATGCTCGAAGGCCTGCGTTCGCGCGAACGTACCCGCTGATAAGGAGCGTCTTTCATGGATCGCTTGATTCCCGCCATCATTGGCCTGGTCGTCGCGCTGGCGGCCCTGTCTTCCTGCCTCTACGTCGTCAACGAACGTCATTACGCCGTGGTCTTCGCCCTGGGCGAGATCAAGGAAGTCGTCGAGGAACCCGGTCTGCACTTCAAGCTGCCGCCGCCGTTCCAGAACGTCATCTATTACGACAAGCGCGTGCTGACCATCGACAACCCTGACGCCGAGCGCATCCAGACGTCGGAAAAGAAGAACCTGCTGGTCGACTCGTTCGTAAAGTGGCGCATTTCCGACCCGCGCACGTTCTACGTCACCTTCGGCACCAACGAGCGTGGCGCCCAGGAACGTCTGTCGGCGCTGGTGCGTGATGCCATGAACGCATCGATCAACCGTCGCACGGTCAATGACGTGACCTCGCGCGAACGCGACAAGATCATGCAAGAGATCCGTACCAACGTGTCCGTCCCGGCCAAGGGCCTGGGTGTGGAAGTCGTGGACGTGCGCCTCAAGCGTGTGGAGTTCGTGCCCGAGATCTCGGCATCGGTCTACAGCCGGATGGAAGCCGAGCGCAAGCGCGTGGCCAACGAACAGCGTTCGATCGGTGCTGCCGAAGGCGAAAAGATCCGCGCCGATGCAGATCGCCAGCGCGAAGTCATCTTGGCCGAAGCCTATCGCCAGGCCCAGCAGGCAAAGGGCGAGGGCGACAGCGCTGCCTCGGCGATCTACGCCCAGGCATTTGGCGAAGACCGTGAGTTCTACAACTTCTACAAGAGCCTGGAAGCCTATCGCGAGTCCTTCGGCACCAAGAACGACCTGCTCGTGGTCGATCCCAGCTCGGACTTCTTCCGCTTCCTGAAGTCGCCAACGGGGGCTGCTGGCGCCGCGCGCTAAGCATCGGGGATGGATTGGCTCAGCACGTTGGCCGTGGCGATCGGCATGGGCTTGATCATCGAAGGTCTGTTCCCCTTTGCCGCGCCTGCCTTGTGGCGTGATACCGTCCGGCGGCTCCTGGAGTCGCCGGATTCCCAAATCCGCTTTGGTGGTTTGAGCATCATGTTGGCGGGCCTCTTGATTTTGTGGATATTCAAGTAGACAATAACGTGTAAGCCAGGGCTGAGGTGTGCGCTCGCGTGTAGATACCGCAAGCGCACCGCCCGAACAGGCGGTTGTGGGGCTTGCACGCGTTGCACCCCCGCAGCCGCTTTTTTTTCGTCCGCGCCTTTTACAGGCCGGGTCGTGTTTTCTCGTTCGCGCAGCCTGGGCCGCGCGATCCGTTTTTCTTCCAGGAAATCGTTCCCCGATCATGGGTAAATGGCTGTTGCCGGAAGGTCTGGCAGACATACTGCCGGCCGAGGCACGACGCATCGAAGAGCTGCGCCGCCTGTTGCTGGACCTGTACCGCACGTATGGCTACGAATTGGTCATGCCGCCGCTGGTGGAGTATCTGGATTCATTGCTGTCGGGCACCCGCAGCGATCTGGATCTGCATACCTTCAAGCTGGTGGACCAGTTGTCGGGCCGCTCGCTGGGCGTACGGGCCGACATGACGCCGCAGGTCACGCGCATCGACGCACACCTGCTCAATCGTGCTGGCGTGACCCGCCTGTGCTACGTGGGCAGCGTTCTGCACACCCGTCCGCGTGGTTTGTTCTCCACGCGCGAGCCCCTGCAGATCGGGGCTGAAATCTACGGCCACGTCGGCCCGGAAGCCGACATCGAGGTCGTGCAACTGGCGCTGACCAGCATCGAGCGCGCAGGCATTCGCAACGCGCGGGTGGACTTGTGCCACCCAGGCCTGGTGCGGGCATTGCTCGACGCCGATCCCGCTGCGCTGGAACATGGCAATGATGTCTTTGCCCTGCTGCGCGACAAGGATCTGCCGGGCCTGCGCAAGCTGACTGCAGATTGGCAGGCTTCCATTGCACAGGCATTGCTGGCCTTGCCCACGCTGTATGGCGGTCGCGAGGTCGTCGCCAAGGCACGCGAAGTACTGCCCACGCTGCCTGCCGTACGTGCCGCGCTCGACGCGCTCGAAGCCTTGACCGATGCGTTCCCCGACCTGGACGTGGGGGTCGATCTGGCCGATGTTCGTGGTTATCACTATCACTCAGGCGTCACGTTCGCCGTCTATTGCGACGGTTGGCCGGATGCCGTGGTGCGCGGCGGACGCTATGACGACGTGGGTCGGGCCTATGGCCGGGCGCGTCCGGCCGCCGGTTTCAGTATGGACCTGCGGGTGCTGGCGGGCTTGTTGCCCCCGGCCGTGCCGGGCCGTGCCATCCGTGCCCCCTGGGGGCGCGACGCCGACCTGGTCCAGGCGGTGGCGGCATTGCGTGCGCAAGGAGAGATCGTCGTTCAGGTGCTCCCCGGACACCATAACGACCAGCAGGAATTCGTCTGCGATCGTGAACTCGTCATGCGCGACGGCGCATGGCAGGTTGCGGCGCTGGCTTGAACGAACACGGTCGTTGCGCCGGCCGGCGCAACGGTGACCAGAACTTGTAGATCGCGCGATGACGCGCGCCGACATGGGTAGGAATATGGCAAAGAACGTAGTGGTTATCGGCACCCAGTGGGGCGACGAAGGCAAGGGCAAGATCGTCGATTGGCTGGGTGAATCGGTGCAGGGCGTGGTCCGCTTCCAAGGCGGCCACAATGCCGGTCACACGCTGTGGATCAATGGCAAGAAGACCATTCTGCGCCTGATCCCCTCGGGCATCATGCACCCGGGCACGACCTGCTACATCGGCAACGGTGTGGTGCTGTCGCCCGAGGCGCTGCTCAAGGAAATCGAAGAACTGGAAGCCGCCGGCGTCGAAGTGCGCTCGCGTTTGAAGGTGTCGGAAGCCTGCCCGCTGATCCTGCCGTATCACATCGCCGTCGACCAGGCGCGCGAAGCCAAGAAGGGCGAGGCCAAGATCGGCACCACCGGCCGTGGCATCGGTCCTGCCTATGAAGACAAGGTCGCCCGCCGCGCCATCCGCGTGCAGGACCTGTACGATCCGGCACGCTTCGACGAGAAGCTGGCCGAGCTGCTCGATTACCACAACTTCGTGCTGACCCAGTACCTGGGCGCCCCGGCTGTCGACGCCGCCCACGTTCGCGAACAGGCAATGGCCCTGGCACCGTTGCTGGCACCGATGGTGGCAGACGTGTCGGAAGCCCTGTACGAAGTGCAAGCTGCCGGCGGCGGCCTGCTGTTCGAAGGCGCACAGGGCGCGCTGCTCGACGTCGATCACGGCACGTACCCCTTCGTCACCAGCAGCAACTGCGTGGCGGGTGCCGCCGCGGCTGGCGCTGGCGTGGGTCCGCAGTCCCTGCACTACGTGCTGGGCATCACCAAGGCCTACACCACGCGTGTCGGTTCGGGCCCGTTCCCCACGGAACTGGAAAACGAGACCGGCGCTCACCTGGCCAAGGTCGGCAAGGAATTCGGTTCGGTCACGGGCCGTCCGCGTCGTTGCGGCTGGTTCGACGGTGCCGCGCTCAAGCGCTCGGTGCGCCTGAACGGCATCAACGGTCTGTGCATCACCAAGCTCGACGTGCTCGATGGCATCGAGACGCTGCAGATCGGTGTGGGCTACAAGGACGGCGACATCGTCCGTGACGTGCTGCCCTATGGCGCCAAGGCCGTCGAGCGTTGCGAGCCTATCCTCGAAGAGATGCCCGGCTGGACCGAGTCCACCGTTGGCGTGACCGACTTCTTCAAGCTGCCGATCAACGCCCAGCGTTATCTGAATCGCCTGGCCGAAGTCTGCGGCGTGCCGATCGCCCTGGTGTCGACGGGTCCGGACCGCAACGAAACCATCGTGCTGGCGCATCC
>JAAIGF010379852.1_pt1 | contig 17320 bp, 19 predicted proteins | sample 6487441 | NCBI WGS metagenome assembly JAAIGF01 (sample SAMN13974129, study PRJNA590717) | phyllosphere metagenome | biome: pepper field; feature: multiple bacterial spot infested pepper fields; material: pepper leaves; isolation source: leaves from pepper fields | host: Capsicum annuum ... | reverse complement strand
TACCTGCGTTGCCAGCGCGGCGTTAAAAACAGGCTCAAAATGCTCATGTACCGCTTGTACACTCCGCTTTCTCGCCTGTTTTTGCGGGGCCGCCCTCGGTATTGCGCTGGCTGCCTCGCCAACGTTTTTCAACGGCCTGTCGAGCCTCGCATCCTGCGTTGGGGCGGCTTTTCACGGCGCATCGAAGGCACCGGCGCGCTGCGCCTGCTGCTGGCCGTGTCATTCAGCCTCGTCGTCCTGATCCTCGGCCTGTGTCTGGGCAAGGTCATGCTCTCGCCACAGCGGGCCGCCGCCGTGCTGATGGGCGAGGGCGGTGCCGGGCTGAGCTTTATCGTCGAGCAACTGCGCCTGCCGCGCCTGCTGCTCGGCGCGCTGATCGGCGCTGCCCTGGCGGTGTCCGGGCTGATCCTGCAGGCCATGGTGCGCAATCCCCTGGCCTCGCCGGATCTGCTTGGCCTGTCCAGCGGCGCCAGTGCGGCGGCGGTGCTGTACCTGTCGGCTTTCGCGGCGAGCTGGGGTATGGGCGGCTTGCCGCTGGCGGCGATGCTCGGTGCGGGCAGCGCCGCACTGGCGGTCTATGGCCTGGCCTGGAAACAGGGCACTTCACCGCTGCGGCTGGTGCTGATCGGCGTCGGTGTATCGGCCATGCTGGCTGCGGCCACCACCTTCATGCTGGTGTTCAGCCCGCTGAGCACCACCCTGTCGGCCTATGTGTGGCTGACCGGCAGCGTGTACGGCGCGGGCTGGCGAGAGGTCAAGGCGCTGGCGGGCGTGCTGCTGTGCCTGCTGCCTATCCTGGTATTGCTGTCGCGCCATGTGGTGGTTCAACAGCTGGACGAGGGCCTGGCTCGCGGTATCGGCGTGCGCGTGCAGTGGCTGCGCGCCGCGCTGCTGGCGGTCAGCGTGGCCCTGGCCGGTTCCGCCATCGCCTGGGGCGGGGCCATGGCCTTCGTCGGTTTGATCGCCCCGCATATCGCCCGCCAGCTGATCCCCACCGGCTTCGCGGCCCAGGCCTGCATGGCGGCGCTGGTCGGTGCCAACCTGGTGATGCTCGCCGACCTGGCCGGGCGCACCCTGTTCCTGCCGCTGGACCTGCCCGCCGGTATCTTCGTCGCCGTGTTCGGCACCCCGTATTTTCTCTACCTGCTGATCAAGCAGCGGCAGTGAGGACCCTGACATGACCGCCATCGCCAGCCGTAACCTGACTCTGGCCTACCAGCGCCAGACCATCATCGACAACCTCGACCTGGAATTGCCGCGCGGCCGGGTATCGGTGCTGATCGGCAGCAACGGCTGTGGCAAGAGCACGCTGCTGAAAGCCTTCGCGCGGTTGCTCAAGCCCCAGGCCGGCACGGTGATCCTCAATGGCGCCGACATCCAGCGCAAACCCACCGCCGCCGTGGCGCGGGAGCTGGCAATCCTGCCGCAGATGCCGGTGGCGCCCGAGGGCATCAGCGTGCGCCAGCTGGTCGCCCTGGGGCGCTACCCGTACCAGAGCTGGATGCAGCAGTGGTCAGCCGAGGACGAAGCCGTGGTGGCCCGCGCGCTGACCCGAACCGGCCTCGATGAGCTGGCCGAGCGCCCGGTCGATGCGCTGTCCGGCGGTCAGCGGCAGCGCGCCTGGATCGCCATGACCCTGGCCCAGGAAACCGAACTGGTCCTGCTTGACGAGCCGACCACCTTTCTCGACCTGGCCCACCAGATCGAGGTGCTGGACCTGCTGCGCGAGCTCAATCGACAGGAGGGCAAGACCATCGTCATGGTCCTGCACGACCTTAACCTGGCCTGTCGCTACGCCGACCACATGGTCGCCGTGCACCAGCGCACCGCCTACGCCCAGGGCAAACCGGCGGACATCCTCAGCGAAGAGCTGGTCAAGACGGTGTTCGACCTGGATTGCCGGATCATCCCCGATCCGTTCTTCCACACGCCGCTGTGCATTCCGTTCGGCCGGGACATTCCACGATGAGCTTCAGCAACGCCGAGTGGGCCAGCCTTTCCAGCGCACTGCGCCTGCGCCGTGAAAGCGAACGGGATATTGAGCGCAGCCTAGCGGCCGCCGAGCTGCTGGACGAAGCCACCTGCACGGCGCTGCTGGACAGGCTTGGCCCGGTGATTCTCTCGCCGTCGCGGCGCATTACCGCCTCGCTGCTGGGCAAGCGTCAGTCGTTCCTGCTCACCGGCGCCTGCCTGTACGCCATGTCCGCCTACGACAAGGGGCTTGAGCTGTCGCTGGACAACACCTTTATCGAGTACGGCCACGATGACGGCCTGTGGACCTCGTCGCTGCCGCTGCGCAGCCTGGCGGTCTCGCGGCCCGAACCCGGTGCGCGCGATGCCTGGCGCGAGGCGGTGGCCGGCCAGCTGTTCGCCGGCTTGCTGCAGCCGCTGTGGGAGAGCTTCTACCGGCTCACCGGCGTGTCGCGACGCATCCTCTGGGAGAACACCGCGGTGCGCGTCTACTCGCTGTACGAGCGACGCCTGGCCAAGCTGGAGTGCGCTGCGACGCGCCAGCGCTGCGCCGAGGACTTTCGCTGGCTGACCATCGATGCACCCGGCAGCCTGTTCGGTCTCGACTACAACCCGCTGCAGCACTTCAACCGGCCGCTGACCCTGCTCGACGATGGTGCCAAGGCGATACGCTTCCGTCGCACCTGCTGCTTCTATTACCAGGCCAGCGATCCGGTGGAATATTGCTCCACCTGCCCATTGATCCGCCCGAAGGCCCCGCGATAACCGGGTGGTCGTTGGCCGGGCGCCGTGGCAGCTCAGACCGGCCAAGGCAATTGCGCAGGGGGGGGCAGACTAATCGCTCCGGTTTTCTTGGCTGACCACCCAGCGCAGCAGCCTTACCAGCGACACCCGGTGATCGCGGCTGCTGCCCCAGACGCAGCGATCCTCGCTGTACAGCTCGGCATAGCGGCTGAGCACCAGATAACGGCCATCGGCGTCGAGGCGCAGCTCCAGTTCCCGGCAATGCAGGGTGGCCAGGTCGGGGGTTCTGATTCGCCGGTGAAGCACCAACACCTCTTCAGCGTTCATCGTTCCCTCCACAGTGCCGGGCCAGATCCAGCTGTTCGCCGAGCTTGCCCTCGGTGACGAAGTGCGCCCGCCGTTCGGCCACCGCATCACGCAGCGCCGCGTAATAGTCAGGCTCCGTGCGCAGTTGGTCGGTCAGCGGCAGCAGCTCGGCCCGGCCATCGACGATGCCGCCAACGGTATTGATCGTGCTCAGGGTGTCCACCGTGTCGCTGCTGCTGCCGAACGGCGACACCGCGAAGCTCAGCGCCTTGCCCGTGGCGTCGCGCAGGTTGCCGGTACCCAGCAGCGGCAGCTCGACGATCGGCCCATTGGCGATATTCCATACGCCGAAGGTCTGGCCGAAGTCCGCCTCGTGGCGTTCGATGCCGAGCCGCCCGGATACGTCGAACAGGCCGACGATACCAACCGTGGTATTGAGCGCGAAGCGGCCGACCGTGGTGACCGAGCGCTGGCCGTTGCCCTGCAGCAGGTCGTTGATGAACACCTTGGGCTCGCCGAAGTTGGCCACGAAGTTATGTACGCCGCCCTGCACGAACCCGGGCAGGTGCCGATAGCCGCGAGCTACCGGGGCCAGCAGGTAGTCGTCGAGGCTGCGGTTGAACGCGAAGATGCCGCGGTTTACCGGCTCGGCCGGGTCATGGGGCGCTGCCAGGGTGCCCTGGCAAAGCTGGGTGGAAGAGGGCGCAGGGCTGGCACAGCCCGTGGCCAGGCCCACGACGGCAGCCAGCGAAAGTGTACGGGCAAAAGGGCAAGCGAAAGCGATGGTCGGCATGGCTGATCCTCTATGGAAACTGCGCCGATGCTGCCTCCCAGTTTTTTCCGGTGGATGTCCGCACTGTTGCCAACGCGTCGCTTTATTGCCGAATTGAAATATATGACGCGCCGGCGCCAATGGTTTTAGATAGCCACTCCGGAAACTCCCGCAGCGAGCCGCGCGTGAACCACCTATTGCTTGTGGACGACGATCTCGACGTCCTTGCCCTGCTGAAGAAATTTCTCGAGCAGCACGGCTATCGCGTCGATGTGGCGACCGATGGCGCCAGCCTGTGGCAGGCGATGCAGCGCCAGCAGCCCAACCTGGTCATCCTCGACGTCATGCTACCGGGGGAGAGTGGGCTGGTGCTCTGTCAACGCCTGCGCAACGAACACTCGGTTGCGGTGATCATGCTCACCGCCATGGGCGAACTCAGCGACCGTGTGGTGGGCCTGGAGCTTGGCGCCGATGATTACCTCACCAAGCCCTTCGACGCCCGCGAGCTGCTGGCCAGGGTGCGCGCGGTGTTGCGCCGCACTGGGGAAGTCAGCAGCGTGCTCAATGACAAACCGCGGCCCACCCTGGAGTTCGCCGGCTGGCAGCTGGACGTCACCCGCCGTGAATTGCGCTCCCCGGACCGGGTGATGATTCCGCTGTCCGGCGGCGAATTCGAGCTGCTGCTGGTGTTCGCCGAGCATCCCCGGCGGGTGCTGAGCCGCCAGCAGTTGCTGGACATGACCCGGGGCGAGGCATTCGAGGCGTTCGATCGCAGTATCGACGTGCAGGTCAGCCGCCTGCGTCGCAAGCTGGAGGGTGATGTCAGCGGTTCACCGATGATCCGTACGGTGCGCAACAGCGGCTACCTGTTTACCCCCAGCGTACTGGTGAAACGGTGAGCAGCTGGCGCAGGCTGGGTGGCCGACGTGACACCGTGGCGCGCTGGATCGCCCTGACAACGCTGACGGCGATGCTCACCGCGCTGCTGCTCACCTGGGCGCTGAGCAAGCTTGCCGGCGTGTGGGCGCGCCCGCCCTTGCTGGAAACCGGGCTGCTGGAGAGCCTGGGCAGCATCAGCCGGATCATCGATGGCGCGCCGGTCGAGCAGCGCGATGCCATCGCCCGTTCAGCGAGCAACGAGGTCTACACCACCACCTGGCTGCGCCGCTACGAGGATGCCGGGCTGCCGCGGGGCGACGACGATGCGGATTTCCGCTCCGGTGAAGCCTACCTGCGCCAGCAGCTCGGCAATCCCGGTGCACGCCTCGAAGGCTACGAACCTGCCGATTGGCCGGCCGGCCATCCGGGGGCGGGCTACGCCTTGCTGGTCGAACTACGCGACGGCTCCTGGGTTCGCTTCTCGGCCCTGACCCGCAATTGGGGGCTGGACGAATTGCCACGCAACCTCGTCGTCATTGCCCTGGTGCTACTGTCGACCATTGCCGTGGCCCTGATCGCCACGCGTCACCTGGCAACCCCGCTGGAGCGCTTCGCCCACGGCGCCCGGCGCTTCGGCAGTGATTTTCGCGCACCGCCCATCGCTGTCGAGGGGCCCCGGGAACTGCGCCAGGCCATCGTCGCCTTCAACGCCATGCAGGCCCAGCTGCAGCACTTCATCCACGACCGCACGCAGATGCTCGCGGCGATTTCCCATGACCTGCGCACACCGCTGACGCGTATGCGCCTGCGCGGTGAGTTCATCGACGACCCGGAGCAGCAGGCCAAGCTGTTTCGCGACGTGGATGAGATGCAGGCGATGGTCAACAGCGCCCTGGCGTTCTTTCGCGACGATGCGCGGCTCGAAGCGGCGACCGCCTTCGACCTGAGCGGTTTGCTGCACACCGTGGTGGACGACTACCGGGATGCTGGCGTCGACGTGCAGCTGAGCGCGCCGGCACGGGTGGTGTACGTCGGTCGCCCGATCGGAATCAAACGCCTGCTCGACAACCTGCTCGACAATGCCATCAAGTACGGCGACGAGCCGGCCGTGACGCTGGAGCAGGGCGCCCGCGGCGTGACAATTCGCGTGCTGGACCGCGGGCCGGGCATCGCCGCGGTGTACCAGGAGGAGGTCTTCAAGCCGTTCTTCCGCATCGAGGGCTCGCGCAACAAGCACACCGGCGGCGTTGGCCTGGGGCTCTCCGCCGCGCGCGCCATCGTGCTGGAACATGGCGGCAGCCTGACCTTGCGCAATCGCTCGCGCGGTGGCCTGGAAGTGCGGATCGAATTGCCGTTCGCCTGAACCTTGCCGAGGCCTCAAGCGAGCGCTCGGCCATCTGGAAGGCCAGCGGCGTGCTCCTGCAAGCCGTTGAAAGTCGCCAGGCAACGCGCCTCTGGTGCAGCGGATGACCGGCATAGTGCCGCCGCCCCATCCATCCCATCGCTGGCCGGCAGATGGGCTCGGCTCACTGCATGTCGCGGGCCTGTATCCACAGCACGGCGTCCTGCGACAGCGCCTTGCCCTTGTAGGTCTTGGTGCTGCCGATATCGAGTGCGGCGATGCCCCACCAGCCGGCGCGGGGCAGGCCGATGGTCACCACGCCTTCGGCGTCCGAGTAGGTGCTCAGGGTATTGAAGGCGGGTTGCGGCGATTTGACTTCGCCCTCCGGCTTGAAGGCGTTCTTGTCGAGCTCGACGCCGTGGTTGAGGTACTCCACCTCGATCTGCGCGAACGGCACCGGCTTGCCGTCGGCCAGCACCCGAGCGCGGAACACACCGCCGGTCCAGTTCGCGTAGGGCTTGTTGAGCGGCTGGATGTCGACCGGCAGGTCCTGGGTGTCCGACCACTGGCCCGGCACGCCACCGACATTGACGATCAGCTTGGTGAACTGCTGGATATACAGGTCTTCTTCGGTTTCCAGGTAGGGCTCGGGCTCGAGGACGAAAATATGGTCGCCCAGGGCGCGCATCATCGCCTTGGGGAGGGTGGCGCGGAATGCCCTGGCCTGGTTCTCGCGGCTCTGCCAGTCGACCGGGCGCAGGTAGCGCAACAGGTCGGTTTTCTCGCCGCTGTGTGAGCTGATATGGCTGAACGACAGCGGTTTGCCCATGGCCATCGTCGGGCCGCCGTCGAACGGGTGGGTGAACACCGCCACCATCTCCAGCTCCTGGGCCTTGTGCATCGCGGTGTCGTTTACATAGAGCAGTTGGAAGTGCGCATGAGCGACGCTGGCGGTACAGCTCAAGGCGGCGCCGGCCAGCAATTGGAGCAGTCTGCTTTGGGTGGTCATGGCGGTTTTACCTCGTGATGTCGGAAGACTGGATGGTTACGCCGTGACCGTCACCGCCGAGAAACACCACGCTGTAGTCAGCGGCGGGTGGCTCGAAGCCATAGGTGCTGTCCGCACCGACGCTGCCGTCGAGCAGCACCTTGCCGCTGGCGTCCTGCACATGCACCTTGCGCCCGGCCGCCGAGCTGCCATCGGTGAAGCCCGCTTCGCATTTCACCCAGTCGTCCTGCTCGAGGTAGCAGTCGAATACCGGGCCATGGGCAAGTGCGGCCTGGCTGAGCACAAGCGTGCCCAGCGCCGCGGTTCGAGCGACAGAACAGAAGCGTTTCATGGGTGTGGGTCTCCACGGTCAGGGTTGATCAACAGCAGGCGTGGCCGGGCTCGACGGCGCGAAGGCCGCCAGCACGGCATCCAGGTCGGTGCGCAAGAGGTCGTCGTAGGGTTTGCCCGGGTCGGCGAGAATGCCCGGGTTGCCGGCATCGAGAATCAGCAGGCGTGCGCCGCCGGCTTCGATGGCCTCGGCGATGGCCGCGTCCGGCGCCCATTTGTGCACCACCACCTTGATCTCGCGTTCGCGCAGGTAATGGCTCAGGGCCTCGCGGTCGGCGGGGCTCCAGTCGATGTCCTGGCGCACGAACCAGCCGTCGACGAAGATATCGAACTCGCCGAACAGGTAGACGAACTCGCTGGCCAGCGACAACACGCGCAGGTCCGGAATCTGCGCCAGGCGCGGGCCATAGTCGGCCTTGAGCTGCCGTAAACGGTTCTCCAGGGTGCTGAGGTTACGGGCGATTCGCGGCGCATCCTCGGGCGACAGGCGCGCCAGGTCGGCAGCGATGATTGCCGCCATGCGCATGGCGTTGATCGCGCCGAGCCAGGCATAGGGCGACGGCTCCGCGCCGGGCTGATCGTCAGCCGTAGCCCACGGCACGTCGTTGCCCGGGGCTTGGGTTACCGCCACACCCGGCTTGACCGGATCCCAGGAGCGCGATGCATCGATCTCGACGATACGCAGGTTGTGCCGGCGCGCGGTGGCGAACAGCGGGTCGGCGCGCCACAGGCTGCTCAGGGTGATCACCGCATCGGCTTGCTGGAACACGTCCGGGCCCAGGCGCGACACGGCATTGGCCTGGCTTTGCATGGGCACCGCGGCGTCTGCCGGAATGCGTGCGGCCGTGATGCGGGTGCCCTCGCAAAGGCTCGCGGCCAGTGCATGCAGCGCCGGCAGGGCAACCAGCACCCGCGGCTGCGCGGTGTCCGCCAGCACGCCCGTTGTCGCGCCCAGCAGCAGGGCCACACTCAGCCAGCGCACGGCACGCAATGGCGCCGAAAATACCGTCAGGCTCATACGCTGGCTCCCCTGAAGCGGGCGGTACTGGTGCGGATGATGGTGGTCAGCACGAACACCAGGGCGGCGACGATCACGATCGCGCCGCCGGTCGGTACCGGTATGTAGAACTGCATGGGCACCAGGATGCCGACCACGCAGGAGAAGGTGGCGATCAGCGCGGCAAGGGTGACCAGCACCGGCAACGAGCGGCTGATGTTGCGTGCGGCTGCGGCCGGGATCAGCAGCAGGGCCTCGACCAGCACCGCGCCGATGATCTTCAGGCAGGCCACCGTCACCAGGGTCACCAGCACCACGAACAGGTATTCGACGACCCGCACCGGCACGCCGCGCGCATGGGCCAGGCTGGGGTTGAGGCTGGCCAGCAGCATGGCGTTGTACAGTGGCAGGCCGATGAGTGCGCACAGGGCGCTGACACCCAGCAGCACGTTCATGTCGGTGTGATCCACCGCCAGAATGGAGCCGAACAGCACGCTCTCCATCACGTGGGTGTTGATCTTCGCCGAGACGAACAGCAGCAGCGAGGCACCGACCGCCAGGGAAATGGACAGGAACACGCCGATCAGCGTGTCGTTGGGCAGCGTGGTGCGGTGCTGGGTGTACTTCAGCGTGAGGGCGAACAACAGGCAGAAGCCGAACATCGACAGGTAAGGCGAGGTATAGGACTCGCCGACCAGCACGCCGATGGCCACGCCGGTCATCGCCGCATTGCCGACCGACTGGCTGAAGAACGCCATGCGCTTGATCATCACCATCGAGCCCAGTACGCCGAGCAGCGGGCCGATCAGCAAGGCGCAGAGCAGGGCGTTGATGACGAACTCGTATTCGAACGGCTGCGGCAGCACCTGGCTGGCGGCCAGCGCCTGCAGGTGGTCGCGTATCCAGCTGTACAGATCATTCATCGGCGGTACTCCAGCTCGTCGGCAGTTTCTGCGTGGCACCGTGGAACAGCACGCGCTGGTTCAGAACGGTCACCGACTGGGCGATGCGCCGCACCTGTTCGAGGTCGTGGTTGATCCACACGATGGTGACGCCGCTGTCCTGCAGCTCCTTCACCAGTCTTTCCACCAGTTGCAGCCCTGGCTTGTCGATCCCGGCGGTGGGTTCATCGAGGATCAACAGGCGCGGCATAGGAGTGATGGCCTGGGCCAGCAACACGCGCTGGCGCTGGCCTCCAGACAGGCTGCCAAACGCCTTGTGGCCCATGCCCGCGACACCGGTGCGCTGCAGCGCTTCGGCATTGGCCGCCCTGGCCGCCCGGCTGGAGCCGAGGAAGGCTGGCCGGCGCTGGCCGAGCAACGCCATCACGTCATAGACGGTCATCGGTACGTTGCGGTCGAAGTCCGCCAGCTGCGGCACGTAGCCCACCGGGCGGCTGGCCTCGCCATCGAGGCGGATGCTGCCCGTGTGGGGCATCTGCCCCAGCAGGGCACGCACCAGCGAGGTCTTGCCGCCGCCATTGGGGCCGACCAGGCAATGCAGCGCACCGGCCTCGACCTGGAAGCTCACCGCGTCCAGTACCTGGGTGCCACCCAACTTCAGGGATACGTTGTCGAACACCAGGGCCGGGCCGCGCATGCTGTTTTCCTTGCTCATTGCTGGGTGTACTCGACGGCTTTGGCGAGGGTTTCGAGGTTCTCGCCCATGGCGATTTCGAACTCATCGGCGCTGTAGGTGCCGCCGGTGATATGGGACAGGGCGAACACCTTCACGCCGGTGGCGGCCTCGATGGGCTTGGCCAGGTCGAGGGAAAAGGTCTTCTCGGCGAACAGCACCCGCACCTTGGCCTTCTTGATGGCTTCGATGGTGTTGGCCAGTTGCCGTGCGGTCGGCGCAACGCCGTGGCGTGGCTCGATGACCGCACTGACGAACAGGCCGAACTCCTGCATCAGGTAGTCATAGCCTGCGTGGGTGGTGGCGCAGCGAAATGTGGACAGGTCCAGCCCGGCGAGGCGGCTCATGAACTGGGCACGCAGCGCGCGGATACGCCCGGCGTAGGCCATGGCGTTGCGCCGATAGGTGGCGGCGTTGTCCGGGTCCAGCTCGCCAAGGCGGCGGGTGATTTCGAAGACCTGCTGGATCGCCGCCGTGGTGGAAACGAAGGTATGCGGGTTGACCACCTTGGCGCCGCTCTGATCACCGCCGATGGGAATCAGCGCGACCGAGGCGTTGGCCTGGATGATCGGCAGGTTCGCGCTGCGCCCGGCTGCCTTGACGATGGCCCCGGCCCACTCGTCGTGACCGATGCCGTTGACCACCAGGGCATCGAGGGTCATCGCGCGGGTGATGTCGGCAGGCTGCGGCTGATAGTTGTGCGGGTTGGCTGCACCCGGAATCAGCGCCACCACCTCGGCGCGGTCGCCGACGATATTGGCGACGAAACTGTAGTAGGGGTGCAGCGTCACACCGATCTTGAGTTTCTTCGCGGCCGCCTGCGCGTGGCCGGCCAGGACGAGTGCGAAGATCAGTACCAGCAGGGCGAGATAGCTGCGCAGCCGCGGCCTAAGTGTTGCTGAAACGATCATGGCTGGGTTCCTTTCACACGTTCGATTTCACTGTTGCCGTCGTAGGCGATGACCTGCCGCCAGCCTTTGCCCACCAGCGATTCAGGCTTGACGATGCCGGGGTAGGGCGCATTCGGGTCGCGGTGCACCCAGATGGTCGCCTGGTTGGCCCACATCACCCCGGCGTGGGCATGGCCGATGACCAGCAGGTAGGCGCTCTGGCCTGGCAGGCGACCGCCCGAGCCGTAGTACACGGCGGCGCCCTGGCCCTGGGTGGCCTGGGAAACCTCGCTGGGGCTAGGCGCCGGCGCAGCTGCATCACCGCTGCGCGCATGGGCCTGGTGGCTGCCCGGCAGAATCAGCTGCCAGTGCACTTCACCGTTGCTCTTCCAGAACGCGTCACGGTAGAAGGGCGGCAGAACGATCTTCTGGGCGTGCTCCAGGGTGATCCAGCCGCCGGTGTCGTTGTTGTTCCAGATGATTTCCTCGCCAGCCGGCAGCAAGGCGCTGTGAATGGCCTGATCGACCGCATTCAAGCCGTCGAACGAGCGCACCTGCCAGCTCAATGCCGCGGGCGGGCCGACCTGCTGCGGGTGCAGCAGCAGGTAGCCCGCCAGGCAAGCGATCACGCTCAGGGTCAACAGCAGCATGGCGGCCGATTCCCAGTGCCCGGAGGCCGGGCTCACGACCTTGCCGGGCTTGCCAGCGCTCAGGTCGGCATCGAGGTCGTTCAGCACCTGGCTGGCCATCAGACGAACGCGATCCAGCGGCCGAGAAAGATCACCCCGGTCCACAGCGCCAGCGAACTGAAACCGGCGATTCGCGCCTGGGTCGGCGGCGGCAGGCTGGTGTCCCACTCGTGGATGCGGCGAAAGGCACCCAGGTGGAAGATCGCCATGTTGAGGCCCGCCAGGGCCAGCAGGCCCATCTTGCCCAGGAACATGGGGTTTTGCGCGTAGGTGGTGGCGTTGGCCATGAACATCAGCACGCCGGTCACCACGCACGTCACGAAGGCCACCCAGGTAAAGGGCAGCATTTCCTTGATCAGCCGCAGCGCGCCAGGGCGGTGAGCGGCGATGCCGAGCAGGCGCAGGTCGACCACGACAATGCTGCCCAGCACCAGGGCGATGCCGATGACGTGCAGCGACTCCAGGGCCGGAAAGCCCGAATCGGACTCGCGGATCAGCGTGGCGAGGGCGGTGTCCTGCAGGGTTTGCAGCAGTGATTGGATATCCATGACGGCTACCTGAGAGCGTTGGAATGAATTAGATCGAGTAGGCGATCCAGCGACCGCAGAAGATCACCACGCACCACAGCGCGATCGACAGCCAGGCCAGCAGCTTGATGCCGGGATGACTGGCATCGCTTTGCGGCCCGCCGACAGCGGGCTTGAGCAGCGGTCGGCGGATGCTCCAGGTCACCGCGAAGGCACCGATCACCAGGGCCATCTTCAGCCAAAAGGTCGAGTTGACCAGCACCCGGTCCGGCTCGCCGATGATCATGACCAGGCCGGTGGCCAGCAGCACCAGCAGCGCGTTGCGCATCCACGGGTAGTAACGGCCTATCACCTCGCGAGTCGGGCGGTCGACGGCCAGCACGCCGGCCAGGCGCAGGTCGGAAATCACCGCGGAGCCGAAGAGCGCGGCGATGGCGATGATGTGTACGCTCTGCACGGTGGGCACCACCCAGAGCATGTCCCTGATGGCTGTGCTCAGCGATGACGCGTAGAGCCAGGCAATGAGTTCCGCTGACATCGGTTGTCTCCCTGAGGCGGGTTAGAAGTCTTGAGGTTTGGCGATGGGGTGCAGGCCCTTGGCGTCCTCGGGCAGCAGGTAGCCTTCGCGCACCGAGCGGGTCTTGGCGTCCTCGAAGGCCTTCTGGTACTGCGCGTAGCTGCCGTAACGCTTGCGCAACTCGTCCCGCGAGTACGCCACCTTGGTGTCGTAGATCAGCCCGCAGGCGGTTTCCTGATCGGTGAGGTAGGTGGCGCTCGGCGCCTGGATCCACGGCGGGCGCACACCGCCCAGCAGGTTGCCGGTAGCGGCATCGCGCACCGCGGTGTTGCCCTGGCGCGGCACGCGCGGGGCCTTGGGCATGGGCGTGCCGTCACGTACCCAGCGGTCCATGCCGTCGAGCAGTGCCGCGATGACCAGCTCGGCCGGCTCGTCGTAGAGCGTCTGGCAGCGCGGGTCGTTGCCCTTGCCGACATCGGCGGCGAGACGTTCGCTGTGCTGGGTACCGAGGTCGGCCAGGCGCAGGTGTGGCATGCCGGTCACTTCGTAGTAGCGAAGCTTGGGCTTGTCGGTATCGGCGGGCAGGGCGATGCCTTCGAGCACGTCGTGCATCAGCTCGGACTGGCTGTAGACGGTCACGAAGGGCGCATCGCCCGGCATCCGGCGCGGCACGCGGATGACATCGCCACCCACTTCGCCATAGGCCATGCGGCCGGTCATGTAGGCATCGATCAGCGGTTTGCCGTCGGGCATGCGCCACTGCTGGTGGCGGCCCTGGTCGAGGTAGTCCATCCACACCTGGGCGGTCACCGCCCAGCTGTTGACGTACACCCGCTTGACGTCCAGCCCGGCCAGCGGGCCGCCCGGCGTCGCGCTCTTGAGCAGCAGCGCCAGTTGCGCACCGATGCCCTGGGATTGCGGCACGAAGGGATCCGGCGCGTCGCCGCGGGTGAAGCGTCTGGCATCGTAGTAGCTGCCCAGAGGCGCGTAACGGGCGTAGTCGAAACGGCGCATGAAGTCGAAGTTGACGATCTTGCCGTACTGGGCAATGCCATCCGCTTCGACGGCCGGGTCAGCGGCGATGAACTTGGGATCCACCTCTGGCTTGTTGATGTTCAGCGTGTAGCCGACGTAGGCATAACCATGACGCAGCAGGTAGTCGCGAGTGAGAATCCAGCCCGCGGCACGCTCGCCGAACCAGCTGAACGGCTCGATGATCACCGTGCCGTTGAAACGCGCCGGGTCGGCAGGTTTGCGCACCAGCATACGGGTGGTATAGGGCGCTTCGAGCAGGGTTTGCCCGGCCGCGGTGATCGCCGGCGCAACGCCTTGCAGGTAGAACTCCTGCTCGAGGTAGCCGTGCGCTTTCAGGTCGCTGTACTCGGTACCCTGGTACGTCGCCGAGGACAGCGGCGGCTTGCCGGAATCCGGCACCGCCACGGCCGTGGGCAGGCGTGGCACCTCGGCGAAGGCGCCCGTGGCCAGTGCCAGCGTCAACAGTGCGCCATGCATGGCGGCGTGCAGGATGCTGATTGTTATTGGGCGTTGCATCCGATCCTCTCCTGATGATGGTCGACAGTGGGTGTCAGTCCGTTTTAAGGGTGGCCTTGCCTTCGCTGTCGATGACGATCTGGTTGTTCTCGCAGACGTATTCCTCGATGCGGTAGTCCGAGCGCTTGTATTCGAAGGTGAATTCATAGGGTTTGGTGAGGATCTGCGGATCCTCGATGGTCACGCGGTTCTGCAGGTGATCAGGTGCCGTCAGGCGGATGCGCTCGGTGATCTTCACGCCTTCGCTGTGGGGCACGTCGTAGAAGGTCACGTCGGTGCGGATGGCGCGGGTTTCCACGACCAGGGTGTCGCCCTGCCAGCGGCCACGTGAATGGCCCTGATAGACCGGGTCGAGTTCGTCCAGCGGCGGCAGCGGTTCGTTGAGGATGATGCGGCGCACCTGCTGCAGGTATTCGCCAAGCACGATCACGTTGTTGTCGTCATAAATGATCTGGATTGGAAACAGCGCCGCCATCAGCGTCGGCATGCCCTCCGGCAAGCACCTGGCACTGGTGGTGGCCAGTGGCGTGCCGGCCTCGTTGGCCTCGGCCTGCTTTTTCTTCAGCTCGCTGTACTGGCTGGCATACGGCTCCTTGAGCGGCATCGGCCCGCCTGGCAGCACCGGGTCATCCGGGTCTTCGCCGAACCAGTCATCCGGGGTGCGTTCCCAGGTGCCGCTGATGTTCGGCTTTTGCTTGGCGATTTCGGTCGCGCCGCTGGTGGCGGCCAGGGCCAGGCAAAGGGCGCCCAGCAGCAACGCTACCGGGGTCAGGTGTCGTGTCGGTTTCATGCAGGTGTCTCCAGCCTTTGGATTCAGTGCGGTCGGGTTGCAGCGCGGCAGCAGCGGTCAGCCGCCACCGGTGAGCACCGTGTCGCCAATCTTGATCTCGACCAGCAGGCCACCAGGCTCGCCGTTCTTCAGCGGCTTGAAGGTCACTTCGGCCTCGTCGCCCGCCTTGATCACATTGGCCTTCCAGCCCGTGCGTTTGAGCGCGTTGACGCTGCCGGTCTCGATCTTGAATTGCTGCTCGGGTGGGCCGGGGGCGTCGACGTAGATGGCGACGTGGGGGTTGGTCCAGGCGAAATGCGAAACCACGCCCTTGATGGTGACCGTCTTGGTCTGATCGAAAATGGCGAAGGAGTGGTGGGCGCTGACCACACCGGGGAGGGCGCAGGTGACGAGGGCTGCGAGCAGCCAGCGGCGCTGACGGAAAAGCGGGGGGAACGACATGAGCGTCATGACAGGTACCTCGGTTCTTATTTGTTCTTATGAGGCCGAGCATAGGGCCGGGCACCTGTCGGCCCTTATCCCAAAATGGCAATGAATGGCCTTGGGAGGCTGTTTTTTGGCGCAGCTAGTCAAGCAATAAAGAAACACCTGTGAGTGCGGCGTCGTTCGTTGCTGATTTGGGATACCGCTGCCGGGGTTCAGGGGAAAACACTCGCGGCTCGCCTCATCAATAACAACAACAGGAGAGACGTCATGCGCACCCACAGTTATGCCCCGGTCTTGTCACTGGTCGCGCTCTGTACGGTCGGCTCGCAGGCCCGTGCCTATGAGCTGTACAACGAGAACGACGGCGCCACCGTGCTGAACGCCGACCTTTGGGCGGGAGTCGGCTGGTACACCGCCAACAAGAATTACCTGGGGGATCCCGAGCGTGAACCCGGGCGAATGCACTGGCAGGAAGGTTTCATCAAGTACGGCCTGAGCGGCGCCACCGACAAGCTTGCAGCCGGCTCGCTATATGGCGGCCTGAGCATGATCAGTTCGGGATCATTCGGGGATGGCGATCCGGGCGGCCTTACCAATGGCGAAGAGCGCAGAACCTCGCTGGAGGATGCCTATCTGGGCTGGAAATCCGCCGACATATTCCCGGCCCTGGGCACCGATGGTGTGGATTTTTCCTTCGGCCGGCAGATCGTCACGCTGGACGGCTTTCTGATCACCGATGACGGCTTCTCGCCCGGCCGCGCCTTCAACCCCATCGAAGGTGTGTCCGACGGCCGTTTCGATCGCGGCGGTGCGTTCTACCTGGGCCCGCGCCTGGCGTTCGGCAACTCGGCGGTGCTCAAACTGGGCGGCGCCGAAGGCCTGCACGGCAGCATGATGTGGCTGAAGATCGACAGCCCAGGGCAGTCCAAGACCGAAGTCGCCGCCGCCACCGTCGACTACACCACGGCATTCGGCTCGATCGGCTCGACCTACATCCACGGCCTGCATGTCGATGAGCACTACGCTTTCGGTGATCGCATGGAGCGCGAGGGCATGGATGTCTACAGCATCCGTGGCCAGGGCGACGCGGGCATCGAGAACGCCGACTTCGCGTTCGAGGTGGCCCGCCAGGAAAAACGCTCGGGCTCGCAACGGGCGATGTTCTTCGACGCCGGCTACACCTTCAACGACGTGCGCTGGAAGCCTGCGGTGAGCTACCGCTTCTCGCGTTATTCCGAAGGCTGGGACTTCCTGTTCCAGGGCGGCTATCGCAAGCGCCTGCAGGGCGAAGTGGGGGTGAACTACGCGGGCTCGGTCACCTCGAACATGCGCATCAACGATGTGCAGTTTTCCGTACAGCCGACGGAAAAACTGACCCTCAATGCCATGTATTTCAACTTCCACCAGCTGTCGCGACGCGACGAGCAGGATTACAGCGCGCAGGAGATCGATCTGTTCCTGGACTGGATGGTGACCGACAACATCACCCTGTCGCCGCTGGTGGGCTTTTACAAGCCGGACAAATGGCGCGAGAACGGCGGGCTGCAGAGTGGCCCGGGCACCAACACCTACATGCAGTTCATCGTGTGGATGGAGTTCTGATTCAACGCTATCGGTAACAACCTGTTCATGGTTTTTCAGTACAGGCTCGTCGACTTTGGCAGCTAAGTGGCGATAGCGGCCGGTCGGCCGCTTTGCCTTTAAGGTGTTCCTCATGCCACAGAATTATCAGACGACACCAATCGCCCCTTCAGGAGGCCGAGCGGAATCGTTGTGGAGAGGGTTGAGCGACATGGATGTCGCGAGAGCCGCGATGGGCCAGGGACGGCCCTTCGCGGCGGGCCCTCGGAACAATGATGGAGCGAGGGAACCCCAGCGCAGCTGGGGCCGTATGCCGGGGCTAGACCTTTTGGTTTCTTTTGGGGCGATGCCAAAAGAAACCCGC
>JAAIGF010095447.1_pt1 | contig 17334 bp, 14 predicted proteins | sample 6487441 | NCBI WGS metagenome assembly JAAIGF01 (sample SAMN13974129, study PRJNA590717) | phyllosphere metagenome | biome: pepper field; feature: multiple bacterial spot infested pepper fields; material: pepper leaves; isolation source: leaves from pepper fields | host: Capsicum annuum ... | reverse complement strand
GCTCCAAGTCTGGGAACTACCGTAAAGCAGTACAATGGCAATATCTCCGAGCAGCAGTGGGGACACGGTACCAGCAGTACACCGAACCGTTTTGTTTATCAGTATGACAAGCTCAACCGGCTGACTAGTGGAACAAGCACCGGGACAGTCATGAGCGAAGCGCTCGAATACGATGATATGGGCAATATCGCAACCCTAAAGCGAGACAACGGTACCACCATTAGCTACACTTACAGCGGCAATCAGTTGAGTAGCCTGTCAGGCGGATTAAGTGGTAGCTATACCTATGACAACAACGGCAATGCCAAGACAGATCGTCTGGGTATGGCACTCAATTACAATCACCTCAACCTGCCGCGGACTGCAAGCAAAACTGGTACTAGCGTGAGCTATCTGTACGATGCAATGGGCAGCAAACTACGCAAGTCAGCCACCGTGAACGGTACCCAAATCCAGCAAGACTATATAGCTGGGATTGAATACAGCAAAACGGGTACCGGAGCTAGTGCGATCGAGATGATCCATACAGAAGAAGGCTATCTGCAGCGCAATGCGCAGAACAATACCTACAGCTATCATTACAACCAGCTGGATCACCTGGGCAATGTACGTGCTACAGTACAAGTGGCTGAAAATGGCACCACCTCGACCGTCATCCAGAAGCACGATTATTATCCGTTTGGCAAAGCCAAAGCGCTTGTCACCGGCGGTATAAATAAGTATCTTTACAATGGCAAGGAAGTACAGGGCGAGCTTGGAGGGCAGTATGATTACGGCGCTAGGTTCTATGATGCGGAGATCGCAGATGGAATGTCGTGGATCCGCTGGCGGATGAGTTCGAGCATGTTTCACCGTACAATTACGGGATGAACAATCCAATTCTGATGATCGATCCAACAGGAATGGCAGCTGATACCACGTTTGCAGGTCAAGTTATTGAAACAGTAGTGGTTAACGTGCAGGCAGCGGGTAATTCAGCATCTAATTACTTGAAAAACATAGATTGGAAGCAGGAAGGGATGTCTGCTCTGTACGGTACACCTGTGGTTGGATCTTCTCGTATGTCAAGTCAGGCATTTGCAAGTGGAGATTACATAGGAGCGGCCACTTATTTCGGATTCGGAATGTTCGAGATATTCACGTTAGGAATAGGAACAAACTATACTTTGCCTGTAAAACAAGCTGCATTAATGACAAGGAGTGCCGCTAAGGGGATAGATGGATTGTTAAAAGCAGGAAGGGCTTTAGATAAAGGAGGACTTACAGTAGTTGGTAGGGCACTGCAAAAACACGGAAGTAGAACTGGAAGTATTTTCCCAAAAACAATAGGAAATGCAGCCGCAATTAATACTCAAGGTGAAAATGTACTAAAAGGGATTTTAACTAACTCCAGAGCTACTACCGTTACAAGACATCATGGAAGATTTGGGAATATAATGGACATACAAATACCAGGAGGGCAAGGAGCCAGATTTAGTGCAGATGGTAAAACATTTATTCACTTTTTAGAGCCATAGAAAATGAAAGAATTTGAAATATTAATAACAAGCCCACCCGATAGGGAAAACCTTGTTGCCGAAATTTGGTACAATGAAATTTTGGTTGCCGAAATAAATCAGGAAACAGAAAAATTAGAAATAGAATTTTATCTAAACGATAAAATTATATTTGAGTTGGATGAATTTCTTGAGGCGTTAGAAAAAGCAAAAATAAAAATAATAAAGGAGTATTAGGAGGGGACCTAAATTGGATTAATGTGTGTGTAGTATTAGTTTAGGTAACGGAGCCTCTCTAGGAAGAACAAGTACAAGACAAATTCGATTTTAAGATGTTCAACAGATATATTTATATTTTATGTATATATTCAATTATCGTGTCTTGCATGAGAGGTGAAAGATGTGAAGAATCTAAAGTGTTTTACAAGAAGTATGAAGCGCATATTGTACTTGGTCAAAAGCCAATTTTGGATTTTGACCACTACAATTTACATGGAAAGTCAATTTCAGGTATAGATACAGTTGAGAGATTGCCAGCTCGATGGTTTGGCGAATTAATGTATTTTTGGGATGTAGGAGATACTATTGTAAAGGAGAAAGGTAGTTTGCAAATTAAACTTTATAAAAAGAGCGATAAATTCGAAAATAATTTTTTTATATGCGAATGGACGTGCGAGGGGCATTTAATTAATGGAAAAGGCTCTGATTATTGGCAACCAAAACTTAGAAAATTAGTCTATCCCTTGTAATTGCGTTACGATTTACCGGCAGCTATTAAAAGGCCTAATTTCTCTTTACGAATGGAAATTTTAGTACTGCTATTTGCTAATATTTTGAATTTATGCCACGGAAATAGATTGACCATTTACTAAAACTCTAATCTAACCACCTATATTTGAGTCTCAAAAAAACCAAACCATAATCAACATTTAATCTCTATGAAGTTACCAGTATTACTCATGTGTCTTTTGTTATCGACAATTTCTGTAGTCAAAGGTCAATATGCAAAAACTAGCGCAAATTCTAACGGTATAGGTTGGCGGAAGGTGGCCTATATTGATAGTAACAATAAACGAGGTTTTGGAAAAGTAACGATCTATACTCCGGGAGGAGATCACGAACCGCTTTATGCAGATATCTATTGGTATTCCAATTGGGCTGATACTTATGTGCTACGTACAGAGGCATTAACTACGCACTGGCCTTATTGGGAAGCCTTTCGGATCACTGAAGACAATGATCGAGCATATATAGAAGTGCAATTTACTGCTGCGGTCAATCAACTCACTATTATCTCTGACGATTATGGGTATGCCCCAGCGAAGCCGTATTCCGGCAATTTGTTAGCAGGTAGCGGAACGGAGCGGCACAAAGTGAGAAATGGCCGTTTCAACGTCGCAAATCAATTCATTATCAGTAATAACGGTAATGTAGGCATTGGTACAGTAGGTCTAACAACCGCTAAGTTAGCCGTAAATGGGGATATTCGTGCCAAGGAAATTAAGGTCGAGACGACTAATTTTTGGCCGGACTATGTGTTTAAGGATGATTATCATTTGCTCTCGCTGGATAGTCTGGAACTTTATATTAAAGAGCACGGTCACCTCCCGGAAATTCCTTCTGCAAGTAAGATAAGTGATGATGGGGTACCTGTTGGAGATATGATCAATAAACTGCTTAAAAAGGTGGAAGAACTAAGCTTACACCTGATTCAAAAAGAAAAGGAAATAAAGCAATTAAATGAAGTAATAGGTCAGTTCTCCGAAGTGAATAATCGTTTGGATCGTTTGGAGAAAGCCGAGGAATTAGCGAGATCGGATAAGTGATCAGTAAGTTCACCGGTATCAGTAATCGAACTCTTTATTACAAACATTAACCCATGAAATAATATCTATTTATTTTTCCCCTGTCTTGGTTTTTTGTTAGCTTTGCTCTACCAAACATGTTAATATTAATTGACAATTATGAAAAGTGTAAAGATTGTGGACCGGAAGCTAAAGGGGTATAGCTTAACGGAGATTCTGGTGGTCTTAGTCATCATTGGAATCCTGGTGCTTCTGGCATTGCCCAACCTACTTCCCTTAATTACCAAAGCCAAAAGTACAGAAGCGAAGTTGCAACTGCAACACGTACAGACCTTGCAACAGAACCACTTCTATGAGCGATCCAAATATTCGCAGGGTCTGGACGAAATTGGCTTTATGCAGGAAAGCTTAAGTACAGATTCGAAAGATGGAAAAGCCAATTACCGTATCGAAATCGTAAAAGCAGACCACAATTCCTTTTTGGCCCGTGCAACAGCCGTAGTCGATTTTAATGGTGATGGTGTTTTCAACGTATGGGAGATCGACCAAGATAAAAACCTCCGGGAAGTAACACCAGATTAGTGATTTTTTTGCTCTACGGCGTGCTGTGCCTTACGGTCTTCGGTATAGCATACGAAGATTTTCGCTTTCGGCAGATTCGCGTGTTGTTTTTTGTCATGTTTTTCGTTTCCCTTTTCCTGTTACTGATCATTATCTGGCCATTATCTGTGCTGATACATAATACGCTAGTTAATTTACTATTTATGAGTGTACAAATAGCTGCCTTGCAGATCTACTTTTGGGTAAAAGAGAAGCGATGGTCATGGATTTTCGACCGAAAACTAGGTTGGGGTGATGTAGTGTTTTGGCTATGTATCTTACCAGTCTGGCCACTGATGCCCTTTGTCCTTTTCCTCATCAGCAGTCTGATATTTTCTCTCTTAAGCTATCTTTTGTTTTTCAGAAAAAAGAATGCTACGATACCTCTAGCGGGTTTACAAGCTTTGTTCTTTCTGTTAGTTTTTATCAGCGAACGATTAAATACTTTCTCGTTGGAGCGGTTGGTGAATCAACTAGTACCCTCATTATACTAAAGAAATACTTATCATAAATGAAATAACATGTCAAGCCCAAGCATCCTCGATATAGAAGCATCTGTCGCCAATCGTATTCCACGTTCGGTAGCACAGCATTACCGATTGGTCTGTGTGGGCTTGACTGATCATGAGCTTCAACTCTATACGGATGCAACAGATCTAAGCCTGCTGGACGAAGAGCTGAGCTTAGTGCTAGAAAACCCTTATCGTCTAGAATATCAGGATACTGATCTAATAGACGGCTATCTGCATCGGTATTATTTTGAGGATCGCTCGGGAAATGCGAATCCAACAACTGGAGGAGAAAAGCTGCTGCAGGTAGATTCTGATTTTCTAAATAAGCTCATCCTAGAAGCCAAGCAGCTCAAAAGTAGTGATATACACATTGAGAGTTTTGAAGATCGGGGTCGTGTTCGGATACGTATTGATGGCATGATGGTCGAGCGTTATACACTATCAAAAGCAGATTATCCAGCTCTGGTTAACAAAATCAAAATACAATCCAACATGGATATCGCCGAAAAGCGCCTGCCGCAAGATGGGCGTATTCCGTATAAAAATGGTAGGGAACAATTCGATATTCGTGCATCGGTATTACCGACGCTGCATGGGGAAAAGGTCGTGCTGAGGTTGCTAAACAACGACGCCACCAACATCCAGTTAGACACGCTGGGAATGTCTGCTGAGGATTATAGCAATTACATTCACGGTATCAAAAAACCGAATGGCATCGTGTTGATCAGTGGGCCGACCGGTTCGGGTAAAACGACTACCTTGTATGCTACACTAAAACACCTTAACAAAGAGACAACTAATATTCTAACCATCGAAGATCCTATCGAATATACCTTAGAAGGCGTGAATCAAGTCCAACTCAAGGAAAACATAGGCTTGAGCTTTGGCGCGGCACTTCGTACATTTTTACGGCAGGATCCAGACATTATCATGGTGGGGGAGATTCGCGATCCGGATACCGCCAATATGGCGATAAGAGCCGCATTGACTGGTCACTTGGTGCTTTCTACAATCCATACCAACTCCGCTTGGGGCACAGTATCCCGATTGATTGATATGGGTATTCCACCTTTCTTAATTGCCAATACCCTGAATACAACGGTCGCACAGCGATTGATTAGGCTTCTTTGTCCGCAGTGTAAACGCACCAAAGAACTGGATACCAGTATCTATCCGAAGCAGTTTGTTCCTTTTTATGAAGTTTCACACTATGCCGAGGCGGTGGGTTGCGCAGCATGTTATTACACAGGCTATAAAGGTCGAAAAGCCGTTTATGAAATTATACCGATGGATCAGGATCTCGCGCTAGAAGTCAAAAAAGGAAATCTTCAGGTAGAATCTTTGTTGAAAGAACGACAGATCCATAGTTTGGGAGAAAATGCTTTTAATCTATTCGCGCAGCAAGAAACAACGATAGACGAAATCTATCCACTTTTATTCAATTATTAAGTACAAAATTAACTACCCTATGAATACCCTTTTGCCGATTTACCATCGGATTGACATTCTTCAACATGAATACTGTGCTGATATCAAAATCAACGTAGTATGATGAAGATTAGACTTTTCCTAGTAGCTTGTCTATTTGCTGTTTCCTTTGTCGGTGCTGCGCAAAGTTTCGAAGATCAATATCGGTCTGTAGAGCAACGATTGAATGCACTTACCTATAATGCGCCAGGACTTAATGAAAAAGTAAAATTATCGGTATCCGGTATATCGATTCAGGAATTTGTGCGAGCCATAGCCGAATCCAACGGGTTGAATATCAATATCGATCCTAGTATTTCGCATCAGATTGTGAATAATTTTCAAGGCGAGACAGCTTTGAACGTATTGTTATTTTTAAGTAGAACCTATAGACTGGATATCAATGTTATCGGTACGATCATGAGCATTAGTCCGATGGTCAATGTAGCCATGCCCGTACCACCGCGAGAAATCCGAGCATCCTACGATGCCGAGTCTGGAACGCTGAGTTACGAGCTGCAAAATGATACGTTATCGCGGGTGGCGCAAAAGCTCACGGCAATTTCAGGCAGTAATATCGTCGTACCTAGCAATCTTCGGAATAAGCTTGTCTCTGGCTATATGGCCAATTCACCCGTAGATGTCGCGATCGAGAAGTTGGCCTATGCCAACAGCATGAAATATTATCGCACGGCAGATGGCGTATATGTGCTGGAAGACCTAATCCCCGGTGAAGAATTATTTATTAATGATGATCGGGAAACGGGAATTCGCTATCGTGGAAATGCCGCTACTGCACAAGCCGCCGGCTCCTTTGACAATATGGGGGGAATGGGGCAGCCGCAAGCGGGTGGTGGTCAATACACCGTGTACAAACAATCCAATCAAGGTGATAAATCTAAACGATTTACGATACAGGCAACGAAAGCGCCAATAGCAGATTTGATTAAGCGAGCTGCCGAAGATGCGGAGGTTAATTATTTCATCTACTCGGATATTCAAGGGCAGATTAGTAGTAATGTGCGGGATATATCTTTCGAAGATTTCTTGAGTTCCATTTTTCAAGGAACGAACTACACCTATCGTTTAGAAAACGGCACCTATCTCATTGGAGATCGGCGAGTTGAAGGACTTCGATCCAGTAAAATTATCCATGTCAAGAACCGTTCTATTGACACATTAGTGGCCATGATCCCGATGGATTGGAAACGCGATGTGGAGATCAAAGAATTTAAAGAACAGAATATGCTGTTGCTTTCCGGTTCTGGTCCTCAGATTCGAGAAATCGAGACCTTGGTTGAAAAATTAGATCGACTAGTACCCATGGTACTAATTGAAGTAACCCTGTTGGATATCCAAAAGGGCAAGACGGTAGAAACAGGTATTAGCGCTGGGATTCGAGATTCGGTAGGTGTAGGAGGTACGGTACTTTCTGGTTTAGATTTTACTTTTGGCGCCGGCGGGATCAACCGATTTCTCTCTCAAATAGGGAACAATAATAGTTTTAATTTGGGTCGTGTAGCACCCAACTTTTACGTGACCCTGAAGGCGCTGGAAGCGAATGAAAATGTCGAATTGAGAGCGGTGCCTAAGCTATCGACCTTAAATGGGCACAATGCTTCGCTGAGTATAGGCAGTAAACGGTATTATCGGGTGCAGACGCAAAATGTGATCCCATCCTTCAATGCACAAAATATTATTACGGAGCAGTTCACCCCCGTAGAAGCGAATCTGAATATTGACATCCGTCCAGTCGTGTCAGCAGACGATCAAGTTACCTTAAATATAAAAGTGGATATCACTGACTTCATTGGCAATTTCGTGATCAACCAACCACCACCTACGTCAACCAGTAAATTCGAATCGATCATTCGGGCACGTAATGAAGATATGATTGTGCTAGGAGGAATAGAGCGAACGGAAAATAGCGATTCGGGTAGTGGCGTGCCTATACTTTCGCGGATTCCAGTACTTCGCTGGTTGTTTAGCAGCAGAACGAAGAGAACTAGAAAAGTGGTATCGGTGGTATTTATCAAACCAACCATTATATACTAAAAGATGAGCATGTTCAGCTTTTTGGATCGTTGGTATGAGTTTCGTTTAGCGATTGGTATTTCGTGTACCATCGGTCTGGATGGAAATATCTACCGCATGGTGCTACTGGAACGGGAATCTGGTGGGATAACGCGTCGCGATGTAAAAGAAGTGGCCACGCTAGAGGAAGTGGCCGCCTACTGTCAGTCGCATCCAAAAGCAGCCATTGGTTTTCAAATCCAAGGAAGAGGAGTCTTGATCCGGCAGGTGCCTTTTCGAGACGGCGATGATTTGCCCACCCAAATAACTAAAGTATTTCCATCCTTTACTTCGGAGGGATATTATTACAGTGATATCGCTGGCACACATGCTTGTTGGGTGAGTTTGATGAAGCGCGAACAAGTGGAAGCTATGCTAGCGAACTTGGCAACACATGGAATTTTTCCGGCGCAATTATTTTTAGGGCCTATCGTTTTGGATAGTATTCTCGAGCATCTCAATGCGTATGAGAATACATATACATTTGCTGGTCATCACATTGTGCGAGATCAGGAAGGTGTATGGACAGAGTACCAAGCTGGAGAACAACATACTGCAAAATTTAAAACCAAGATCGGGATAGAAAAGTTGGATCAGCATTACGTGGTTGCCTACGCTAACGCATTTCACCTGCTGATGGCATCCTATATTCTGCCAAGAAATGTGGAGGGAAATCTATTTCAAGAAAATTTTGCGGAGCAAAAGGCAAAAGTAGCCTTTCGAACTAACTTAACCCTTCTGTTAGGGAGCAGTTTCGTGCTGTTGTTGCTCAGTACACTGATCTACAGTATTTATTTTAATAGAAATGAGACGCTACGCGGCTTTTCACACACCGCTGCTTCTTTAGAAGCGGATTGGCAAGAGCAAAAGCAAGATGTGGATCGTAAAGATACCTTGCTGCTGCAATTGGGATGGAATGGCGGTATCTCAAAATCTTGGCTTTTGGATCAATTAGGAGCTTCTTTGGATGACTATCCCGACATCACGCTGAGCGAGATCAGTATCAATCCTCGGCCTGAAAAAAAAGTGGGTAGCGCAACTGCTGAATTAGTTAGCCAGCCAGCCAATTTACTCGTTGTAAAAGGAAACTGTGCTGCAATCGGCAGTCTGAATAGCTGGATTCGAAGCATGACACACAGCAGCTGGATCGAGCGAGTCAGAGTTACACAGTTTATGCCGTCGGAGGTATACGGAGATATTAGTCAGGTGTTTCAACTAGAAATCAGATTTCGACATGCAGATTAATGACTTATCTTATCGTCAAAAAAACAAGCTGCTCCTAGTCGCGGCTTTATTACTATTCGTGATATGCTGGTACTTTTCGTTTTCGAGATCTTACCGCGAGGTGGTGGATCATTACCAATTAGAAAATACACTAACCGGCGGAATAGATGATGAACTGGAAGCACATGCCATCAAAAGAAAACATCAACGTCTGGATTCTTTACTCTCGAAAATGACGGTAGACTCACTGGCATTCGAGGATTATTTTCTGCAGAGCGTTAGTTATCAAATGATGGATCTTCCCGTCAGTATGAGCTACGACGGCAAGGGTACGCAGATGGTAGGAAGTACTATCATGACAAAGGATATCGTCTTGAAAGGTGATTACCATGCGGTGCTGCAAGCCATCTCTAATATCGAGAAACGCTACTTCATTAGTAGGTTTCGCTATGCCAAGCAAGGTTATATCCTGTCGTTAGCCGTAGTCATTAAATAAAAGTATACATAAACTGATTAGTATGAAAATACATTTTACAAAAGCACTCTTGATCGCTGTGCTCCTCATTATTGCGGGGCAAGCTCTAGCACAACACAAAGGGAAGATAAACGTAGGCGGAGATGTAGATAAATTTTATCCTGTGGTCTTTAGAGATGGTAATTTTTGGAATCACCTTCCTACCGTACTACAAATTGGGCGTTCGGACACACATGAGAATGGGCCTACTAGGGGATCAGTAATTGCAAAGTTTACCTTTCACTCCATTGCTTGGGGGCACGGCTCTAGTTTCGTAGACTGCGATATTCATCAATACCGTTTCGGATATGTTTTCCATCCAATGATTGCAGCATATAAAGATGTTACGGTAGAATCTGAAACTTTTGAATTTGTATTGTGGTTACGTGGCAATACCTCCTACACGTATAACTGTGATGTTGCCCAATCTCCCAAAGTCTATGACAATGTACAGTATCAGTTACCGTACGTGGAACCAACAAATAAACTCCATAGTTTTCGCACAACTGTAGATCAAAAATTAAATTATAATGGCAAAACAATCAACGGAACCCTTTATGCTATGGGTACTAACAATAATTATCTAGAAAGTCGTTTGGGCATTGGTACTTTGACGCCTACTGAAAGGCTGGAAGTGAAGGGCAAGATCCGTGCGCAAGAAATCAAAGTAGAGGCCAGTAATTGGCCAGATTATGTTTTCAAAGAAGATTATGATCTCATGTCTCTGGAAGAAACACACCAATATATTAAGCAAAATGGCCATTTACCCGACGTTCCGACGGCTAATGATGTGGAACAGGAGGGTATTTCACTCGGCGAAATGAATAAGCTTCTGCTTAAGAAAATCGAGGAATTGACTTTGCACTTGATTGAATTGAAAGCACATGTTATCGAAAATGATGCAAAAAAAAGCTTGGAGTAGTTAACTATAATATCTCCGTAATAAATATCTCTTTTTTAGAGCCGAATCCGCTCTAAAGTTTTTATCTGATGTAAATAATCTACCATGAAACAATTTTTAACAAAATTACTGCTAGTTACTTTCTTGTCCTTTATCGTTGGGCTTGTTCAAGCACAGCATCGTGGCAAAATCCATGTGAATGGTGATTTAGATAGGTTTTATCCTGTTGTATTTAAGGATGGGAATTGGGGGAATCACGTGCCGACGGTTCTCCAGATCGGTCGCTCAGACACACACGAAAATGAATTATGGCGGGGATCGGTAATCGCGAAATTTACATTTCACTCCATCGCTTATGGGCATGGCTCCAATTTGGTGGAAGTAGATGTCTACCAATTCCGATGGCCAAACGAATATTATCCTTTGATTGCAGCTTATAAGGATGCAACTATCGAGTCCGGAGATTTTGATTTTGTATTGTGGCTGCGAGGAAATACATCCTATACGTACAACTGCGATATGGCACAAGCACCACGCGTATACGACAACGTGCAGCATCAGCTGCCATACATTGAACCGGGGAACAGAGTACATAACTATCGCACCACAATTGACCCAACACTCAATAGCCGCGGTAAAACAATGGATGGTAGTATATACTTGGTGGGTTATAATAGCAGCTATATTGCCAGTGGTCTCGGCATTGGCATAGTAAACCCAAGTGATAAGTTAGAAGTAGCTGGCAAGATACGTGCGCAAGAAATTAAAGTCGAAATGACTGGCTGGCCAGATTATGTTTTCAAAGAAGATTATGATCTCATGTCTCTGGAAGAAATACAACAATATATTAAGCAAAACGGCCATTTACCCGAAATCCCAAAGGCAGCAGATGTGGAGCAAGATGGTGTTTCACTCGGCAAAATGAATAAGCTTCTGCTTAAGAAAATCGAGGAATTGACTTTGCATTTGATTGAAAAAGATAAAAAGGAACGTACACTCGAACAGCGCCTCGAGATATTGGAAAGAATTCTTGAAAATTATCACATCACATCTCAAAAATGAAAAAGACTTTTTTAGTTGCTTATTGCTTTTTAGCAATCTTATTAGGTCATACGCTGTATGGACAAACCCAAAGTTTTACCGTCAATTTTCCTAAGGATTATGAAGTAGGAGATTACGTGGAGTTTGTTAAGTTAAATCCGCTTGATGCTGGTTCATCAGGATTTTATGAAGTATCTATTTCATATACGCGGACAAATGTTGCGGCAGCATCAACGCATTTGGTAAGCGTAGGCCACCATAATCCTTCTATTTGGCGCGAAGCAGGCAAAATTTATGCAAATCCATACGTGGGGAGTGGTAATTTAAATTTCACCATTGACTGCAATACGTTATTGTATCAAAACAAATTACGTATTAGAGCAATAAAAACGCTAGGCAATAGATCCGTCGATTTGCCGGTGAATATCAAGATCCGTGCGATAGGTGGCGACGCAGGTATGCAAGCCTTAGATGTCCGTGGTCGAGAGACAGGGCAAGTTGGATTGTTACCAATGACGGACGAATGGGATCTTATTGTCGGACAGAATTTTACGGCTGCGTCTGGAGTTCTTGCTATTAAAGCTATCAGTAATGGCAATGTCGGCATTGGTACTGCCAATCCAGATGAAAAGCTTACCGTAAAAGGTAAAATCCGTGCACAGGAAATCAAAGTCGAAGCGACCAATTGGCCGGATTATGTTTTCAAAAAAGATTATGAGTTAACGTCTCTGGAAGAGATTGATCAATACATCAAGCAATATGGTCATTTACCCGAAATTCCCAAAGCAGTCGATGTACAAGCAGATGGTGTTTCTCTAGGAGAAATGAATAAACTTTTGCTTAAAAAGATCGAGGAGTTGACTCTGCACTTGATTGAGCAGCAGAAAGAGAATCAAGATTACAAAAAGCGGATTATGAAGCTGGAAGAGCAGATTAACCGTTATTTTTTTTAGGTAACCTAATTCAAATGAAATTTTGTCATACTCGCATTGTGCAGAACTCTGATGTCATTAGATAAAATGCTCTTTACTAAAATCTACCAATAACAACATATATACATGAAAAATAAGTTTATACTATTTGCTTGCTTATCGTTATTCTTTTGCAAAAAAATAACCGCACAAGTATCAAATATTGATTTTGCACCACTGCAACCACAAGCTGCAGAATTATATAAGCAAGCTAGTCACAATGTATCGCCACTTACTGGTGTGCCTAGTATTAATGTCCCAATTTATACAGATCCAATACACCCTGAAATTAACATTCAGTTAAATTATGACGCTTCAGGAATAAAGGTTAATCAGGTAAGTACCTGGATTGGGTTAGGTTGGTCTTTAAATGTTTCTGGTATGATCTCTCGCACTGTCCGAGGGCTGCCAGACGAAACTGGTGGAGGTGATGGTTGGATTTCAGATCCGATGTCTGTAGACGCAATTAATAATTCGAATACATATGATACGAGAGTGAAATATGCTGATTTACTAAAAGATGGGCAACCTGATAATTTTTTTCTCAGTATTCCAGGTCGAAATGTTTCATTCTCATATCGCAAAAGTAAAGGGAAATTTGAGACTATGACCTCTGATCCGATAAAGATAGAGTGGATAAACAGTTCGGTGCAAAATTCCAGTACGTTTAAAGTAATTGATGAGTATGGTAGACAATTCTTCTTTGATCGTAGAGATGCATTTTTAAATAATAATGTTGAAATGATAGGAGTACCACAATCGCTTAGATCTTATAATCAAACATGGCATCTTACATCGCTTGTGTCAGCGAATAAGAAAGATACTATATATTATGAATATGAGAGGTTCAATGCACAAAACTATTTGATCCAAAAAACTGAAGTTCAGAGTTATGTTGACAATGCCTACTACCTTGGATCGGGTTCAACACAATATTATCCGTTATACTATAAATTGGGTGCTACTACACAACGACATGTATTTGATTATAACGAATCTTTGGTTAAGGAAATACGGTATAAAGATACGCGTATAAAATTTTATGTTAATACAAATCGAAGAGATTTTGGAAAGCAACTAGATAGTATCGTTGTGATGAACAATAATAATCGCATACATAGATTTGATTTTTCGTACGATTATTTTAAATCTGTGAATAATCCGACTCGGTCTTACGAACTTCGGCTAAAGCTGTTATCAATTGCTAAGGTAGATGTTCGAACTGGTGAGAGAAGTTTCGAGCATAGTTTTAAATATAATGAAACTAGTAATTTGCCAGCCACAGACGCGACTTCTGCCGATTATTGGGGATATTACAATGGATCACATTCAGGATTATTACCTGCTGTTAAACCGATGCATGAGGCTTTAAAATTTTCTCATAATGCCAATATCGGTTATGCTGATCGTAATGCAAGTGAACAAGGTGCTCTTTTGTGGATGTTACGCCAGATTAAACTTCCTTCGGGAGGTCACACGGATTACAAGTTTGAATCGCATAAATATAAGTCGGAAGTTTCTAACCTAACTCGTGTAGATATTATGCCACATTTTAAGATCACGGGTAACTCGATGAGCCGTCCTGTTACTTATACGGATGAATTTGTAGTACCACAAAATCTGGAACAGAATGGCATTTGTCGTCTAATAATAGAAATGAGCCCTCATGTTGGCGGCGGTCCATTTGGATTGGAAGATGTGCAACAAATTAGGATTATAGATCTTGTTGAAAATCGTACAATTGCATCGTATAATCATACTACAAACTTTAACACAAGTCGTAATATTGATGTACAGTTATACCTAACTGTGGGGCGCAGATATCGTGTCGTAGCTCAAGTAAGAAGTGATCCTTCAGTAAGTAAACCTGTCTTTCTTACCGCTAGTATTTTTGCTGACGCAACTGTTACTCAAGAAATTTCTCGGTCAGGGGGAGGTGCTAGAATTCGAGATATTATATCGGCCGATCCAGATGGAGCCATCACACAAATAGAAAGATATTCATATCCAATGGGTGAATTTTTAAGAGGTGATAGAGATGTGCAAAATTCAGTAGTTGAGAGAGACCAGTTTGTGGTTAATCAGCAATGTGCGGCCGTTAATTATTGTTTTAACTGTTGGGTGCAAACTAAGATGATTAGTTACTATGGACAGCTTGAATTACCAATGATCACTTTGGAAGGATCTAGTGTTTTGTATGGAAAAATTACAAAAGAACTGCTTGCAAATGATGGTTCTCAAAATGGGAAAGTTGAACTTTCTCGCAGTTATTCTAGTACTGGACAAAATAGTATTTACAACCCCTTGGTTCCTGGAAGAAGAGAATTTATTAACAATTTTATGATTGCTGCACAGCTTCCTTCCGAAAGTTATTACTTGTTTGATACGAAAACTGGTCGCTATCGATTGACTAAGACAAAAATGCATGATTATAATTTGATATCTTTTAATTACGAGCCAGCTATCTTGATATACCGACGCTATTTTTATGATCATACAAGTTGTACCACTACTGGTACTGTATTCAATGTCAATGATTTTTCGCAAACTAACTATAATATCTACTTTGGAGGTTTTAAAATTATTTCTACCAAAGAGACTGATTATGATAAAGATGAAAACCCTATTCTAACAAATACGGTGAGTTATGCATATGATAATCCCGTGCACATGCAAGCTACTAGAGTAATAGAAGAATCTAGTTCTGGTGATTCTAAGACCCACTACATTACATATCCAAGTGATTACAAGTCCTCTACTGGATTTACATATCAAATGCATAATAACAACCTTTTGGCGTATCCAGTAGAATTAGTTACAGCGAAAGGATTCGATGTAAAAAAAATTATTCAAGGTAGTTTGTCTGTATTTAAAGATAATGCTACACCAGAATTAAACAAGTCTTTTAGTTTAAAACTGAATTCTCCTATTCTTTCAAGTCAATTCAAGTTGAGTAATCAACAAATAGGAAATTATCCTCCGGTTAGTGGAAGCACTGGATTTGAATTTTCTAATTTGTACGAAGAAAATACAGTTTTTTTGAATTATGACCGTTTCGGTAATCCAACAGAGATCAAAAAGCGGAAAGAACCTGTAACCGTCTACCTCTGGGGTTATGAAGGGCAATATCCTATTGCTAAGATCGAGAATGCGAGCTATGCAGAGGTTTTGGGAATATTAGGTCAAACGACTATTACAAACTTAGAAGCGCTAAATGTTTCAGAATTGACAATCAATACACAAATACAGAATTTACGTAACACGTTAACTAAATCTCAAGTTACTACCTATACCTATAGTCCATTGATAGGGATGACGAGTATGACCGATCCACGTGGTCAGACGGAGCATTATGAATACGACGGATTCCAGCGGTTAAAAGAAGTGCTAGACTTTCAGCGCAATGTATTAACCGATTACCAGTACCATTACAAGCCATAAGCCAAATTTCCGATGAAAAAACTATTATATTTATTATCAGCTGGCTTACTGTTTAGTCAGTTATCTTTGGCTCAGGTGCATAATCTAGAGCTGAGCAGCTATAGCAATCAGACGGAGATCCGAGCCACGGGCAGCATTACGCTGAAACCTGGATTTCACATTACAGCTGGCCGCACGGTCTTGATTTCTGTTCAGCGTTTTCCATTTGTATCTGGTTCGCCTACGGCAAGCCAGAATTATATACTAACCCGTAGTTTCCGTACCGCTGTGAAGGCAGATAAGCTGAGCGAAACTCGGACTATCGATCAAGAGAACCGCACGGTCCAATACTTTGATGGACTAGGTCGTCCCTTACAAACCGTACAACAGCAGGCCAGTCCGGAATTTCGGGACATTGTGCAGCATGTAGAATACGACGGCTTTGGCCGTCAAACGCACCAATACCTACCATATGCTGATGCGGGTACCAGCTACGGCAGCTACCGTTCCAGCGCTAAAGCCAACCAGCTCGCCTACTATGGCAGCAGCAGTTTGGATGTCCACGTAAAGAAAACCACCGCACCCTATGCCGTCACCGTGTTTGAGAACAGTCCGCTCAACCGTGTGCTGGAGCAAGGTGCACCCGGCGTTGCCTGGCAACCAGCCACCACCAGAAGCACCAGCGGCCGTACCGTAGTTAGCGAATACGGCACCAATGTCGTAAGCACTGCAGAATCTGTGAAGCTATGGCAGATTACTGCGGCAAACAACGGCGCTACCGGCACGAGCAATTATGTCGCCGGCCGTTTGTATAAGACCGTGCTCAAAGACGAGAACTGGCTTAGCGGCAAGACCGGTACGGTAGAAGAATACAAAGACTTTGAAGACCGCGTCGTTCTGAAGCGCATCTGGGAATCCGAAACCAAAAAGTTAGATACCTACTACGTTTACGACGATCTGGGCAATTTACGCTACGTGGTGCCACCAGCCTATACCGCTACCAGCATCGATGATAGCCAGTTAAGCACCAACAGCCTCGTGTACGCCTACCGCTACGACGGTCGTCAGCGTTTGATCGAGAAGAAAATCCCGAGCAAAGGCTGGGAATGGATCGTGTACAACCAGAATGATCAGCCCATCTTGAGCCAAGATGCCGTGCAACGATCCGTCAACCAGTGGAGCTACACCAAGTACGATGCCTTTGGACGCGTGACCGAGACCGGCATCTATACGGCAAGCCATAGTAGCCAGTCCGCCGCACAGACAGCTGTCAACAACCACGTCAATAATGCCAGTCCCAACAATACGCT
>JAAIGF010022517.1_pt1 | contig 17344 bp, 13 predicted proteins | sample 6487441 | NCBI WGS metagenome assembly JAAIGF01 (sample SAMN13974129, study PRJNA590717) | phyllosphere metagenome | biome: pepper field; feature: multiple bacterial spot infested pepper fields; material: pepper leaves; isolation source: leaves from pepper fields | host: Capsicum annuum ... | reverse complement strand
CCGGCTTCCAGTTCCTTCAGGCGGGCAACCGACTGCTTGACGGTACGGAAGTTGGTCAGGGTGCCGCCCAGCCAACGCTGGTTCATGAACGGCATGCCGCAACGCTCGGCTTCCTCGCGGATCGACTCACGTGCGCTGCGCTTGGTGCCCAGGAACAGGACGGTGCCGCGCTTCTGGGCAATCGAGGAGATGAAGTTCATCGCATCGTTGAACAGCGGGACGGTCTTTTCCAGGTTGATGATGTGGATCTTGCCGCGGGCGCCGAAGATGTACGGTGCCATCTTCGGGTTCCAGTAGCGGGTCTGGTGGCCGAAGTGGACGCCGGCTTCCAGCATCTGACGCATGGTGATCTGGGGCATTGCAGAAACTCCTGATGTGGAACCCCCGTGCACCGTGTCCCCATGGGGGACGCCCGCGGGAAAGTGTGCGGGACGGCGGCGTGCGCGCGTATCGGGTTCCGGGGTTGGGCTTCCCCGTCGTCTCCGTGGCCGAACTCCTTGCGGAGCACCCCGGCACGGATCGGGACGACAGGTGTGGATTCACCGGTGACGTCCGGTGTTGACGTGTTGCCTGTGCACTGGGCGGCAGGTCAACCCGGCGATTATAGCCCGCCTTCGGTGGTTGCCGCAATCTGCGGGGCGGCGTACGGAAGAAGGGTGGCCGCCTGATCCTGCAGCCGGGCCTGGAAACGCCCGCCCACGTAGCGGTCGGGCCGGGCAGGCAGGGCCCAGCGGCGGGTCTGATGGGGCAGTACGTAGCCGGCCAGTCCCGGCCAGATCAGGTGGGCCTGGCCGTCGGCGCCGATGAAGGTCAGCTCGGCCAGCCGGGCCGGGCCGTCGCCGTCGTTGTGCAGCATTACGGCGTCGCCCTCGGTACTGGCACTTACCCACAGCCGTGGCGGCGCGGGGCCGTCTCCGGTGAACACGAAGACCGGCAGGGAAATGCGCGGCGATGACAGCGCGCTGCCCGGGTTCGGGCTGAGCACCAGCCGGTAAGCCTGGAAGACCTCGCGTGGCGACGCGTCCAGCCGGACCACGCGCAGGCGCTGGCCCTGGCCGGGCGCGATGTCCAGCCGCGCCGGGCTGACGGCCATATCGGTCGCCTCGACCAGCTGCTCGCCGTCCTGGCTCTGCTGCCAGCGGTAGAGGCGGGCCTGTCCCTGCCAGCCCTGCGCGTCCGCGTTGTGCAGCCAGAGCGCGGCATGTCCCGGACGGGCCGCGATGTCGATCCGGTACCGGTCAAGTTCCAATGCGGCGGTGGACAGGCTTGGCAGCAGCCCGGCCAGCAGCAGGATAAGCCGCCGCATCACCATGTGGCGGTCGGGCGACGTGCATCGTCGTCAGCGCTGGCCGGTGGACTCAGTCCCTGCACCTGCGGCGGCGAGGTGAGGGTATTGGCTGCCGGGGCCGGGCAGCCGGGTGCGGCAGGGCTCGTCCGGCAGTCCGGCAGGATGCGCAGACGGATCTGCAATGGCGTGGTCGGGCTGGCGACCGCAGCCGACGACACCGCCAGCAGGGCGGCAGCAAACAGTGTGGAAGGGGAACGCATGGTGCACGCATGGAAGGAGGCGTTACCGGTAGCGGCCTGCGACCGGTGTTCTGAACCCCGCCGGGCGGCGCGTCACCCGGCAGGTGACGCTAATAGATGATCGAGACTGTCACCACGTCGCTGTAGGTGCCCTGGCTGGGCAGCGTCGTTCCGGTGGGCAGCGCCCGGCCGTACACGGTCAAGGTCTGTGCGCTGCCCGTGCCGGTGCCTGGCACGGTGTCCACATTGAGCGTATTGCCCCAGCGCAGCGTCCGTCCGCTGTCGCGGTACAGCTCATAGCCGATGAAGCTGGACGAGTTGGTGGCATGGCGCATGCGCCGGCTGCTGCCGCTGGCGTGGCTGCCGTTGTCCAGCCCGACGCTGTAGGCGGTGCGGTTGATGCAGGTCAGGCCGATGGTCGAGGTGCGGTCGATGTTGCCGGCCACCGCCCCGGCCACGCTGCCGAAATCCATGTCGGTGGTGGTGTAGGCGGTACAGGTGGGCAGCACCCTGGCCTGCACCGTGAACGGGAACTGCCCGGTGAAGGTCTTGTTGCCGGTGGCGCCGCCGGCGCCCGCCGGGGTGGTGCAGGAGGTCGGGGTCGGTGCGCTCAGGGCCAGCACCTCGTTGTACGCGTACTGCAGTGTCACCGCCGTGGTGCTGAAGCTGCTGGAGAACGTGCCGGCCGACAACACCTGGTTGGCCGGGATGCGTGCGTAGACCGTCGCAGTCACCGCGCCGGTGCCGGTGGTGAGCGGCACGCTGTAACTGAGGTCCAGCACGACCGGTCCGGGTGTGCCGGCCGCAGTACTGCCCCAGACCACGCTGCGCGCGGCGTTGGTGTACAGCTGGTAGTTCAGGCTGTCGCCGGTGCCGACCGGTGCCACGCCGCCTACCGTCATCCGCCGGAACGGGGTCAGGGTGGTGCCGGCCGAGCCGGTCCCCAGACTCAGGCACATGCGGATCGAGGCGGTGGCCAGCAGGCTCAGTGCACCCGTGCTGCAGCTCACGCGGATCGCCAGCGTCGTGTCCGCCGGGGTCGCTGCGCCGTTGGTGATGGTGCCGAAGTCGAGCACGGTGGGCGCGCTGGCGGTGCAGTTGGTGTCCGCACGCGCGGTGCCGGCATGCAGGCCTGCGCACAGCAGCAGCAACAGCAGCGCGCGCAGGTTCATGGCGTGCCCGCCGGCGACGTGCAGCGCGCCTGCGGCAAGGCCGACCGTGGCGCAGTGGCAGCGGGTACCTTGACCTGCACCTGGCAGTGCACGCCCTCAGGCGTGGTCGCCTGCAGCAACGCCGGCTGCTCCAGGTCTTCCAGGTAGGCGCGGCCCTCATGACCGACCGGGAACGTGCGCCCGTCGGCCGCCTGCAGCTGCGTTCCCAGTGGCAGCGGCTGGCCGTCGGCGTCCTGCACGATCAGTTCAACCGCGCGGGTGCGGCGCAGGCCGAAGCTCACGCCGGTGCCCGCGCCCTGACGTGGCGTCACCCAGGCATCGACCCGGTCGGCACGGTAGTTGGCGGGCAGGTCGAGGGTGTCGATCGACACGCGGTTACGCTGCCACGACAGCAGCGGGCTGATCAGCAGCAGGCCGTCGGCGTTGGTGGACCCGATCAGGCGGTTTTCCAGCCGCACGGGTACGCCGCCGATGTCGCCGGTTGAGACGATGGCAAAGGCATCGTTGATCTCACGGGCGGCAAACACGTGGCCGCCCATCCAGACCAGGCTGCCGCTGGCACTGGCGTAGGCCTGGTCCCAGCCGCCCTGGCGCGCGTAGCCCAGTGAGTACCGCCCGACGCGGTTGAGCCAGCCCAGCTCGGCCAGCCCGCCGACACCCTCATCGCCGCCACGGGCCTGCAGGCGCCAGCCCATGCCGCCCTGGCTGCCATCGCCGGGCACGGGCTTGAACACATCGGCCGTGGTCAATGGGCGCCCGCCGTTGTACTGCGTGGAGACGCTGCCCTGCCGGTTGTTGCCCAGGTCCACCGAGAACGACAGGTAGGCATTGCGGTCGCGGCTGTCGCCCAGATTCTGGTTGAGCGACAGGTAGGCCGACCAGCGCTGGCCCAGGCTGCGCGACCAGAACAGGCTGGCGTAACGGTCATCGTCCCCGCCGGGATAACGCAGGCGCAGGTAGCTGACACTCAGCGAGCCCGCGCGGGCCAGGCTCAGCCCAACGGTGGCCTGCTCGCTGATCGACGGTGCCAGGGTGCCCTGCAACGCACCCAGATCACGGTAGTGGCCATGGGTGCGACGGCTGAGCAGGTTGACGTTGAACAGGCGGCTGTTCCAGTTGTAGCCCAGCGAGTACAGGCCGCCGGCCTGCCCGCCCTGACGGCCATGGGCGTAGGCGGCGGTGAGCACACCGGCGGTACCCAGCAGCCAGCCACCGCCGATACCGATGTTGCCGACCCCGCCGCCGCCCTCGGCGTGTGCTTCGGCGGTGAAGCCATCGGTGACGCCGCGTCGCCAGGTCGCGCTGCCAACCAGCGCGCTGTCATAGGCGAACGAATGCACGCCGTAGTCGCGGCGCATGCGGCCCGCACCGGCCGACCAGTCGGACAGCCCCCGACCCAGCAGCTGCTGGGTTCCGTAAAAGGCGAAGTCCAGCGTCTGCATGCGGCCATAGGCATCGGTGATCACCACCTGGGCATTGCCGGTACCGCTGATGCCCGGCTGTGCGGCGAGCTGGAACGGCCCGACCGGAACCTCGCCGTTGTACTGGCGCAGGCCGTCGACATAAAGCTCCACCGTGGACGGCACGACCGCCTCACCCAGAAAGCGCGGCGTTGGGCTGAGCACGCGGTAGGGCTGCAGGCCGTAGTTGCGCCCGACCTGGATGCCGCCCATGCGCACCGGCCGGCTCCAGTCGACAAAACCGCTGTAGAAGTCGCCCACCGTCAGGGTCACGGCAGCCTCGGGCAGGTCCAGCCGCCAGCGCGTGTCGAGCCGCACGCTTTCGCCTTGCCAACCGCCCTGGCCGGGCTGGCGGTAGGTGCGCAGCAGGCTGCTGGTCTCCACCACGCCCTGGCCGACGCCGAACAGGCGCAGCTGCTGGGTCAGGGTAAGATTGCTGGCGCCCTGGCTGTGGCTGCCATACAGGTCGTAGTTGAACACCACTCCGGGGGCGACGCTGGCGGCCGGCGCGGTGTCCGGCGTGGGGCCCAGCTCGGTGGTGGGCAGGTCCAGCTGCTGCAGCGGCGCCTCCAGCGCAAGCGTCTGCAGGTTGGCGTCGTAACGCACGACCACGCCGCTGATCTGGTCCAGATACACCGGCGCCTCGCCGCGCGCGGCGAAGCCAAGCTGTCGCAGCGTGGCCGGGCTGGCCTGCAGCCGGCCCTGTGCCTCGATGAAGGGCAGCAGGCCGCGCGGGGCGCTGTTGAGGGTGACTTCCAGATACAGCGTCTGCGGCGCGGTCAGTGGCGTGGGCGGGGGCAACGCAGCATCGCCACTCATCATTGTGGTCAGGGCGCCGGCGTCGTCCTCATCTGCATGCGCGGCGTGGGGCAGCAGTGACAGGCTGAGCAGCGCCGTCATGCAGGCCTCAGCGAGACGCTGGCGCGGCAGGTAGCGGGCTCTGTGCCGACTGGCCATTGATCTTCGCCGTGAAAGTGGCGCCAGCCAGCCGCGCGGCGGGCAGGTCCAGTGGCCAGCGCATGGTCTGGCCGGGCAGCACATAGCCGAGCAGGCCTGCGTGGATGATCTGCGGACGCTCGATCGTGCCCACGGCCAGATCGGCCAGCTGGGCATGGCCGGTGCCGCTGTTGTGTACCTCAAGGCCGGGTCGGCCGTCGGCCAGGGTGACCTGGCGGGCCTGCAGCAGGGGCTGCTGCCGCGCACCCTGCTGCGGCTGCACGAACACCGGGATCGAATACCGGAGCACGAACTGCATGCCCTCGCGCTCGCCGACCGGCGGCGGCAGTTCGTCGACGATGACCCGATAGGCCTGCTGTGTGGCCGGCGGGGCGGCATCGGTACGGACGATGCGGATCAGCTGCTGCTGCCCGGCCGCCAGCGTCTGCATCGGCGGGCTGGCCATCACCGCACTGGTCGCTGACAGCGCGTCCTGTCCCGCGTTCTGCGTCCATTCGTAGACCCGGACCTGGACCTGGACAGGAGCAGTGCCACTGTTGCTGACCCACAGGGCCTCCGCGTTCTGGCGGGCGCCAAGCTGCAGCTGGGTTGGCGCAACCTGCAGGCTTGCCGCCTGCGCCCGGCCCATCGACCCGGCAGCCAGCAGCAGTGCCACCACCCACTTCCACGCCAGCCCGTGCCGCATCGCGCGTGCACTCTCGAGCATGGCGGGCCTCAGTAGGTAATGGTGGCGGTGACGGTATCCAGGTAGTTGCCGGTGGCGGCGTTGTTCGAGCTCGGGTCGAGCACCTGGCCGTAGACCGGGAACGCCTGCGCGAGCCCCGTGCCGGCGCTGGCCAGCACGTTGGACCCGGCGGTGGCGCCCCAGACCTGGGTGCGGCCTGCATCACGGAACAGCTGATAGCCGACGAAGTTGTTGGCGGTAACCGTCGCATCGGTATTGCGCATGCGGCGGGTGGTGACGTCGTTGGCCGTCGCCGCGTTGCTGCCGGCATTCAGCGCGATGCTGTAGGGCGTACCCGCTGTGCACTGCGCTGTGATTGAGCCGGCCGCATTGAGCGTCGTGGTCGAGGTCGACAGTGCGCTGCCGAAGTCCACATCGGTGGGCGTGGCAGCCGTGATCGTGCAGGCCTTGGTGATGACCAGGCGCACATTGAACTGAACGGTATCAGCAGCCAGTGCGGGTGCGGCGAAGCCGGCCAGCAGCAGGCAGGGCAGGGCGGTACGGTAGACGGGCATGGGCATGCTCCTTGGACGGGGTCCACAGTGAACGTAACGATGCTGGTGCTGCCGGACATGGGGGGGGGGAGGTCCTTGCCTTCCCGGTTACAAGAATCGGGTTGTTGGTAGATCGTGAGATTTCCGGGGTGATGGCGTCATTTCTGCCAATTCCGTGACTCAGCTCACGTTTTTCATTCCGTATTCAGGTTGCTCCGGCGCTGTTTCCGCTCTCTGGCGCTCTCTGGCGCTCGCGGCTGGCACGGCGTGAAACGCTGCTGTGGGAGAGAGCCCACCGTTCGCGGTCCGGCGCCGTATCGGCGATAATGGCTGTCATGAGCGTAAATCTTAAAACCCCCCAGGAAATCGAGATGATGCGCAAGGCCGGGCGACTGGCCAGCGAAGTGCTGGACATCATCACGCCCTACGTCAAGCCCGGTGTCACCACCGAGGAGCTCGACCGCATCTGCCACGACCACATCGTCAACGTCCAGAAGGCGGTACCGGCCAACGTCGGCTACCGTGGCTTCCCGAAGACGCTGTGCACCTCGGTCAACAATGTCATCTGCCACGGCATTCCCAGCGAGGGCAAGGTCCTCAAGGACGGCGACATCGTCAACATCGATGTCACTGTGATCAAGGACGGCTGGCACGGCGACACCAGCCGCATGTACGTCGCCGGTACCCCCTCGGTGATGGCCAAGCGCCTGATCGACGCCACCTATGAAGCGATGTGGCGCGGCATCCGTGCGGTCCGTCCGGGCGCGACGCTCGGCGATATCGGCCACGCCATCCAGAGCTATGCCGAGTCCGAGCGCTTCAGCGTGGTACGCGAGTACTGCGGCCATGGCATCGGCAAGGTCTACCACGATGAGCCGCAGGTGGTGCATTACGGTCGCCCAGGCCAAGGCCTGGTGCTGCAGCCCGGCATGACCTTCACCATCGAACCGATGATCAACGAGGGCACCCGTTACAACAAGGTGCTGCCCGACGGCTGGACCGTGGTGACCAAGGACCGCAAGCTGTCGGCGCAGTGGGAGCACATGATCGCCGTGACCGAGACCGGCGTGGATGTGCTGACCCTGGCACCCGGCGAATCGCAGGTCAGCTGAGCATGCTGCCGGCGGGTTCGTTGCTGGACACGCCGGCCGCGTCGGCCCGTGATGATGTGCAGTGGGCCGCTGCCGCGCGGCAGGCCCTGCAGCAGGGTGATGCGCGCCTGCATCGCCGCTTCGACCAGGACGACAACATCGAGCGCCTGCTGGCGCTGCGTGCAAGGGCGGTCGATCACCTGATCCGGCTGGCCTGGCAGCGTTGTGTGCCGGCCGACAGCGGGCTGGCACTGTTCGCGGTGGGCGGCTATGGCCGCGGCGAACTGTTTCCGCACTCGGATGTGGACGTGCTGGTGATCGGCGAGCCGGCCGCCCAGCGCGCCAACGAACCGGGTCTGTCCCGGCTGTTTGCGCTGCTGTGGGACTGCGGACTGCCTGCCAGCCATGCCGTGCGCTCGCTGCAGCAGTGCCGTGAAGCGGCCAGCGACCAGACCGTGCTGACCGCGCTGATCGAAGCGCGGCCGATCGCCGCCGCCGAGCCTGCCCGACGCGGCCTGCGCCAGACCGTGGACGACGGTCAGCTGTGGCCGGCGCGTGCGTTCTTCATGGTTAAACTCGAGGAGCTGCGCAGCCGCCACGAGCGTTTCGGTGACACGGCCGACAATCTTGAGCCGGACATCAAGGACGGTCCCGGCGGCCTGCGCGATCTCAATACCCTGGGCTGGATGGCGTTGCGCGCATTCGGCGTGCGCGACCTTGAAGCCCTGGTCGGGCTCGGTCATCTGGGCATGGACGAGGCAGCAGCGCTGCAGCGCGAGCGGGCGGTGCTGGCGCGGCTGCGCTATGGCCTGCACCTGGTCGCGCGACGACCTGAAGAGCGGCTGCGCTTTGACTACCAGAAGACGCTCGCCGCGCGCCTCGGCTTCGAGGACGATGCCGAGAGTCTGGGCGTCGAGAAGATGATGCAGGGCTTCTACCGCGCCGCCTCGGTGGTGCGCCGGATCAGCGACCGTCTGCTGCAGCGCTTCGAGGAGCAGTTCGACGGCGAGGCCGTACCGGAACCACTGACCGTGGGCTTCTCGCTTCGCCGGGGATATCTGTCGGCCAACGATGCGCAATGGCCGCAGGACGACATAAGCCAGGTGTTTTCGCTGCTTGCCAGCTGGGCCAACAATCCACAGGTGCGCGGGCTGCATTCGTTGACCGCGCGCGCCCTGGCCGAGGCACTGCTGCAGCTGCCCTCGTTCGAACAGGCCGATGCGGCAACCCGGCAGCAGTTCATGACCCTGCTGCGGGGGCAGCGTCCGGTGGACACGCTGTCGCGCATGGCGCGGCTGGGCGTGCTGGGGCAGTGGATTCCGGCGTTTGCGCAGGTCAGTGGGCGGATGCAGTTTGACCTGTTCCACGTCTACACCGTGGACCAGCATACCTTGATGGTGCTGCGGAACATCGGCCTGTTCGCCAGCAGCCGTGCCGACGAGCGGTTTTCCATCGCCCATGAGGTATGGCCGCGTCTGCGCAAGCCGGAACTGCTGTTGCTGGCCGGGCTGTTCCACGACATCGCCAAGGGGCGCGGCGGTGACCACTCCGAGCTCGGCGCTGTTGACGCGCGTGCCTTCTGCCAGGCCATGGAACTGAGCGAGGCCGACACCGGCCTGGTCGCCTGGCTGGTTGAGCAGCACCTGCGCATGTCGATCACCGCGCAGAAGCAGGACATTGCCGATCCGGAGGTGATCCATCGTTTCGCGACGCTGGTGGGCAGCCGTGACCGGCTCGATTACCTGTATCTGCTGACCTGTGCGGATATCGCCGGGACCAGCCCCAAGCTCTGGAACGCGTGGAAGGACCGGCTGCTGGCTGACCTGTATTTCGCCACCCGCCGCGCGCTGCGCGAGGGGCTGGAGCCGCCGCTGCCGGCGGCCGAGCGCGTGGCCGAGGCGCGCGAGAACGTGCGTGCGCTGGTGCGCGAACGCGGCTATGACGATGCCATCATTGATCGCCAGTTCACGGTGATGCCCGATGAAAGCTTCATCCGCCTGCGTCCCGAGCAACTGGCCTGGCAGGCTGCGGCACTGGTGCCGGTGCGTCAGGGCCAGACCCTGGTCAAGGTGCGTACGATCAGCCCGGACGACCTGGCGCTGGAAGTGTTCGTGCATTCGCCGGACCGCGACGGGCTGTTCGCCGCCATCGTGATGACGCTGGACCGCAAAGGCTATGGCATCCATCGCGCCCGCGTGCTTGATGGCCCGGCAGACACCATCTTCGACACCTTCGAAGTCAGCCCCGCCGACAGCTTCGCCGACGGCGATCCGCTGCGGCTCGAAGTGGCGCTGCGCGAGGCCCTGTCCGGGGACCTGACGCGCCTGCGCCCCTCGCGCCGCGCGATTCCCCGGCAGCTGCGGCATTTTCGTTTTGCCCCGCGCGTGGAGTTCCGTGACCAGTCCGGTGACAGCCCCAGTACCCGCTTCAACCTTGTGGCGCCTGACCGTCCCGGCCTGCTGGCCGACGTTGCACAGGTGCTGCGCAACCAGCGTCTGCGCGTGCATGATGCGCGCATCGCCACCTTTGGTGAGCGCGCCGAAGATACCTTCGTGATCACGGACGAACACGATCTGCCCCTGACTGACACTGCCAGGCAGCAGCTGCAGGAGGCGATGCTGTCCTGCCTGGATCCTGAGAGAAACACCGGAGATACCCGCTGATGGCCACCAAGCCGACCAAGAAGAGCGCCGCCCCCAAGACCGTGGCAGCCCCCAAGCGCACTGCGAAGGCCGTGGCCGGCAAGGACGTTGCGAGGAAACCGACGACGACGGCCAAGGCCGGCGCCGGCAGGACCGCGACGGCCAGGCCGACCAAGGCAGCCAGGGCGACGAAGGGGAAGGCGGTGCCGGTTGAGAAGGCGCGCGAGCAGACCATCGCCCGCAAGTCGCTGCGCAGGCCGCCGGCACCGGGTGTGGAAGAGCTGAAGTTCGGCATTGAAAGCGCGTTCGAGCGTCGCGCCACGCTCACCCTGCACGAGCTGGAAGGCTCGACCCGGCCGCTGGTCAACCGGGTCATCGACGGGCTGGAAAGCGGCGAGTTCCGTGTTGCCGAGCCTGACGGCCACGGCGGCTGGAAGGTCAACGAATGGCTGAAGAAGGCGGTGCTGCTGTACTTCCGGGTCAATGACATGGCCGTGGTCGATGCGCGCCCGGCGCCGTTCTGGGACAAGGTTGAATCGCGTTTTGCCGGCTACGACGAGGCCCGGTTCCGCCGCAGCGGCGTGCGTGTAGTGCCCGGTGCGATCGCACGGCGCGGCACCTACTTCGGCAAGGACGTGGTGTTGATGCCCAGCTTCACCAACATCGGCGCCTACGTCGGTGAAGGCACCATGGTCGACACCTGGGCCACGGTAGGCTCCTGCGCGCAGATCGGCCAGCACTGCCACCTTTCCGGCGGCGCCGGCATCGGCGGCGTGCTCGAACCATTGCAGGCCAGCCCGACCATCATCGAAGACCATTGCTTCATCGGCGCCCGTTCGGAGGTGGTCGAGGGTGTCGTTGTCGGCCACCACAGCGTGATCGGCATGGGCGTGTTTTTGAGCCAGAGCACCCGCATCTACAACCGGGCCACCGGCGAGATCACCTACGGCTACATTCCGCCCTACAGCGTGGTGGTCTCAGGGTCGCTGCCGTCCAAGGACGGCACGCATTCGCTGTACTGTGCGGTCATCGTCAAGCAGGTCGACGCCCGTACCCGCAGCAAGACCAGTGTCAATGACCTGCTGCGCGGGCTGGCCGACTGAGTTCGTCCGTGCCGGCGCTGGACCAGGCGGCACACTACCGGCACCCGTCCGATACCTTGTTCGGGCGGGTGTTGCCGCGTCTGCTGCACGCACCGGGCTGGACGCGGCTGCGTCGCGCGCTGGCGCGGCGCTGGCCGATGCCGGCGTTGACCAGCGACGCCTGCGAGGTCATCTATCTCAGCTGGTGGGTCGACCTGCGCCATGCGCCCGCACCGCCGCCGGGCCATCACTTCATCAGTGTGGACGGGCGCACGCCTTACACCATCCTCAGCTATCGTCATCGCCACTTCGGCCCGGCCCTGCCGGGTCCATTGCGCGCCTTGCTGCCGAGCCCGCAGCAGAGCAACTGGCGCTGGTATCTGCGCCGCGATGATGACGCGGGCGACGCCACGGTGGTGTTGTTCGACCGCAACGTGATGGACCAGCTGGCCTATGTTGCCGGCGCGCGCGCCTGCAGTGATGCCATGCAGCCGCATCTGGCACTGCACTTCGAGCATGCGGTGCACGGCAACGGTGACGGCTGTACCCGCATCGATGGCGGGCAGGGCAGTGCGCCGGCACTGCACGTGCAGTGGCAGGCCGCCGCCGGGTGGCTCGATGAGGACTGGGCGGCTGCCTTCGGCGGACGTGCGGCGATGCTGCGCCTGTTGACCTGTCAGGACCAGGCCCTGGCCTGCACGGTGGATGGCCGCTGGGCCAGCACGCGCATCGAACTGCCGGTTGCACTGGACCAGCTGCAGCCGCTGCGCGTCAGTGCCCCGCTGTACTGTCCGCGGTTGCAGGCGCTGGGTGTGCAGGACCAGACGCCGCTGGCGATGCGACTGCCGCAGGTCCCGTTCCGGGTCGTGTCCGAACGCCTGTTGTGAGATTCTGGCCGCCTGTTTCCTGCACGAACGAGGGCCATGAGCACCACCGTCTACGGTTTGAAGAACTGCGACACCTGCAAGAAGGCGACCCGATGGCTTGATCGCTTCGCGGTGCCGTATACCTTCGTCGATTACCGCGACAACGCGCCCGGCCCTGACACCCTGCTGGCGTGGGCCGGGCAGCTTGGCGGCCTTGCGGCGATGATCAACCGGTCCTCCACTACCTGGCGGCAGCTGCCGGAGCACCGCAAGGCGGCGGCCTCCGATGCGGAATGGAAGCTGCTGCTGCGTGAGTACCCGCAGTTGATCAAGCGGCCGCTGGTGGTGACCGCTGACGGCAGGGTCAGCCAGGGCTTCACCGATAACGGCTTCAAGGCCCGCTTCGGCGTGGGCAGCGCATGAGCGCCGTGCTCGAGCTGACCTGCGCGCTGATCGCACGGCCCTCGGTCACCCCCGATGATGCCGGCTGCCAGACGCTGTTGAGTGCCCGCCTGCAGCAGACCGGCTTCCACTGCGAGCACCTGCGGCTGGGTGAGGTCGACAACCTGTGGGCCACCCACGGCAGCGGCGCACCGGTGTTGGTGCTGCTGGGGCACACCGATGTGGTGCCGCCGGGGCCGCACGAGGCCTGGGCCAGCGACCCGTTCCAGCCGCAGGTGCGCGATGGCGTGCTGTACGGACGCGGCGCGGCGGACATGAAAGGCAGCGTGGCGGCCTTCGTGCTGGCCGCCGAGCAGTTCGTCGCGGCGCATCCGGAACACCCCGGCACGCTGGCGGTGCTGCTGACCAGCGACGAGGAGGGCGATGCCATCGACGGCGTGCGCCACGTCGCGCGGCTGTTCGCCGAGCGGGGCCAGCGCATCGACTGGTGCATCACCGGCGAGCCTTCCTCCACGGCCACGCTGGGCGATCTGCTGCGTGTTGGCCGTCGCGGCAGTCTTTCGGCCAGGCTGCAGGTGCAGGGGGTGCAGGGGCATGTGGCCTATCCGGACAAGGCGCGCAATCCGATCCATGAGGCTGCGCCGGCACTGGCTGAGCTTGTGGCACGACGCTGGGACGAGGGCTATGAGAGTTTCCCGCCGACCAGCCTGCAGGTCTCCAACCTCCATGCCGGCACCGGCGCCAACAACGTGATTCCCGGTGTGATGGAGGTGGATTTCAACATCCGCTACAACCCGCACTGGAACGCGGCGCGGCTTGAAGCCGAGGTGACCGCGCTGCTTGATCGACACGGCCTGCAGTACACCGTGAAGTGGCATCGCAGCGGCGAGCCGTTCCATACACCCGAAGGCCCGCTGCGGGCGGCCGCGCGCGAGGTATTGGCGGCCCACATCGGCCGCCTGCCGGAGGAAAGCACTGGCGGCGGAACCTCCGATGCGCGGTTCATCGCGCCGCTGGGCGCGCAGTGCATCGAGATCGGTCCGGTCAACGCCAGCATCCACCAGGTCGACGAGAACGTCAGCGTCGCCGAACTGGACGCGTTGCCGGGGCTGTACCAGCGGTTGATCGAGCGCCTGCTGGTGGTGCCATCCCGCACGTAGAGCGGGGCTCTGCCCCGCTGTCAGGGCTCTGCCCCGCTGTGCAGCCGAGCGCGCATTGCGCAGCGGGGCAGAGCCCCGCTCTACCCGGCCATGGTCATTCTGAAAAATTGAACGTCGGCGGCTTCACCGCCGTTTCCCAGTACTCCGGCTCGGCCAGGTAGAAGCGCTGTTGCGCCGCCTTGGCGAACCAGGCCGCCGCACGCTCGCGGTCGGCGGTCACGTTGGCGCGGCCGCGGCCAAGCAGCAGGCCGGCCAGATACTGCCCATGGGCATCGCCCTGCGCGGCCGCGCGCTCATACCACTGCAGGGCCAGGGCGCCGTCGCGTGGCACGCCGTAGCCGCGCTCATGCAGCGTACCCAGATCGACCTGCGCATCAGCATCGCCGCGCACTGCCTGCTGCTGGATCGCGGCGACCAGCGGGTGCAGGGTGCCATCGCGCGGCGCAAGCTGCTCGCCGCTCAGGCCGCTGTGCGAGGGTACGCGCTGGTAGACCTGCATGCGCATGTCCCAGCGCAGTGCAAGCGCGGGTCGGCCGCGCAGACGGTACTGCTGGGCCAGCGTGCTCATCGCATAGGGGTTGCCGTGACGGGCTGCTGCCAGCAGCCAGCGCTCGGCCTTGCGCCAGGAAGGGCGTACGGCCGATGCCGGCTGCGGCTGCCCCGGTGAAGCATTGGCCACCAGTCCGCGCAGCCAGATCTGGCCCAGGCGTTCTTCGGCACGCGCGTTGTGGAACGTCCATGGCTGGACCGCCGCGGCACGCGCATACCAGTGCAGCGCGCGGCGGTCGTTGTAGCCCTGCAGCGTTTCGGCAGCGTGCCAGGCGCTGTCGAACCGACCATCAGCGGCGTGCTGCTGCAACTCGGCCAGGCGACCGGGCGGCGTGCGCGGCTGGCTGGCGCAGGCGCAGAGCAGGGCGGTCAGCACCAGCAGCGTGGCCCGCCGGGCCGGGAAGAGCGAGGTAACGGGCATTCCATTGGCCATGGACAAGGGCGGCCCAGCGTACTGCATGACGGCATTGCCTGCGCGCCGTGGACGCTGCGGCGACGGTTGCCAACGCAACAGTTGCGCTGCGTCTGCGCAGCGGTTACGTTCGCTGCATGCACCCGATCCCGGCCAGCGCCATCAACACCAATAACCGCAATAACCTGCGCGCGAATGCGTGCGCGGTCGATGCGGGCCTGCGCCCCGGGTAGAAACACAACACCACCCGGATACCAGAAAACCCGCATCGGCCGATGCGGGTTTTTTTGTGCCCGCCGCCGCTTGCTCCGCTCTGGTCTGCCGGTCGAACCCCCACCGACGCATCACGTTCGACATCACCACCCCCACAACAGGAGCTTCCCATGTGTTCGATCTACGGCATCTTCGGCCTGCAGGCCGGTGACGACCTCCCCGCGCTGCGCCGTCAGGCGCTGGAGGCCTCGCAGCGTCAGCGCCATCGTGGCCCGGACTGGAGCGGCGTCCATCTGGATGACGGCGCGCTGCTGGTGCACGAGCGGCTGGCCATCGTCGACCCGGCCGGTGGATCGCAGCCGCTGTTATCCGACGACGGCGCGCTGGTGCTGGCGGTCAATGGCGAGATCTACAACCACCAGCAGCTCAAGGCCGGTCTGGCCGAGCCCTATGCCTTCCAGACCGCCTCGGACTGCGAGGTGATCAACGCGCTTTACCGCCAAGCCCAGCCGGCCCAGTGGCTGGAACAGCTCAACGGCATCTTTGCTTTTGCTTTGTGGGACCGCGTGACCAGGCGCGTGCTCATCGCGCGCGACCCGATCGGTGTGGTGCCGCTGTACTGGGGGCATGATGCGCAGGGGCGGCTGCGGGTCGCGTCGGAAATGAAAGCCCTGGTGGACAGCTGTGCCGATGTTGCCCAGTTCCCGCCGGGCCACTACTACGACAGTGCCAGTGACACGCTGGTGCGCTATTACCAGCAGGACTGGCGCCAGCATGCCGAAGTGGCTGGCAGGGCCGTGGACCTGGCCGCGCTGCGCGAGGCGTTCGAGCGTGCCGTGCATCGCCAGTTGATGAGCGATGTGCCCTATGGCGTGCTGCTCTCTGGCGGATTGGACTCCTCGCTGGTGGCCGCGGTGGCCGCGCGCCACGCGCGCCGGCGCATCGAGGACGGCGGGCAGAGCGAGGCCTGGTGGCCGCGTCTGCATTCGTTCGCCATCGGCCTGATGGGCTCGCCCGATCTGGCGGCCGCCGCAGTGGCCGCTGAAGCGCTGGGCACGGTGCACCATGGTTTCGAGTACACCTTCGACGAAGGTCTGGATGTGCTGCCCGATGTCATCCGGCACATCGAAACCTACGATGTGACCACGATCCGCGCGTCCACCCCGATGTTTCTGCTGGCGCGGCGGATCAAGGCGATGGGCGTGAAAATGGTGCTGTCCGGGGAGGGGAGCGACGAGATCTTCGGCGGCTACCTCTACTTCCATAAAGCACCGGACGCGCAGCAGTTCCATGAGGAGCTGGTGCGCAAGCTCGATGCGCTGCACAACTACGACTGCCTGCGCGCCAACAAGTCAATGATGGCTTGGGGCGTGGAGCCGCGCGTGCCGTTCCTGGACCGCGAGTTTCTTGATGTGGCGATGCGGCTGGACGCGACCCACAAGATGGTCGGCAACGCTGCCGGCGGCCGCCGCATCGAAAAAGCAGTGCTGCGCGAAGCGTTCGAGGGCTATCTGCCGGAGAGCATCCTGTGGCGGCAGAAGGAGCAGTTCAGCGACGGCGTGGGCTACGGCTGGATCGACGGGCTCAAGGCGCATGCCGAGCTGCAGGTGAGCGACCGTGTGCTGGCTGCGGCGGACAAGCGCTTCGCGCACAACCCGCCGCAGACCAAGGAAGCGTATTACTACCGCCACCTGTTCGAGCAGTTCTTCCCCGGCCGCGCGGCCGCCGAGACGGTGCCGGGCGGCAAATCGATCGCCTGTTCGTCACCGGCGGCGATCGCCTGGGACGCCAGCTTCGCCCAGGCTGCCGATCCTTCTGGCCGTGCCGTGGCCGGCGTCCACGAGCAGGCGCTGGCCTGAGTCCTGGCGACCCGCGCGAGCGTGGTCGTCGATCACGCTGGCAACGGTCGTGCTCGCCTGCAGCTGGCCGTATCATCGGCAGCTTCTGCGTGGGGAGAGTTCATGGACGTACAGGGCGGAGAGCGCGCGTCGCGCTGGCGCTGGGCCAGGCACTACCTGGCCTGGGTGGCGGTGCCCCTGTTGATCGGTCTGCTGCTGGCACGCCATGCAGGGCCGGCGCTGCCCAACCTTGCACAGCGTACGCCGGTCAGTCCCGGCAACGGCTGGGCCGCACATCTGGCCTCGCCGTTGGCACACTTTCTGCTGCAGCTGCTGGTGCTGCTGCTGGTTGCCAAGGGCGCCGGCGCCCTGCTCAAGCGCCTCGGCCAGCCGGCGGTGATCGGCGAGATGGCGGCCGGTCTGATGATGGGCCCGCTGGTGCTGGGCAGTCTGTTGCCTGCCGTCCATGGCGCCCTGTTTCCAGCTGCATCGCTTGGGCCGCTGGGGCTGTTGAGCCAGCTCGGCGTGCTGATGTTCCTGCTGGTCGCCGGTACGGAACTGGACCTCGGCGCATTGCAGGGACGCCGCCGCTTCGCCTTCACTGTCAGCCACGCCGGCATTGCCGTACCGTTTCTGCTCGGTGTCCTGCTGGCGGTGTGGCTGTTCCCTGCACATGGACCGCAGGGCGTCGGCTTTACCGCATTCGCGCTGTTTGTCGGCATTTCCATGAGCATCACCGCGTTTCCGGTGCTGCT
>JAAIGF010046786.1_pt1 | contig 17345 bp, 14 predicted proteins | sample 6487441 | NCBI WGS metagenome assembly JAAIGF01 (sample SAMN13974129, study PRJNA590717) | phyllosphere metagenome | biome: pepper field; feature: multiple bacterial spot infested pepper fields; material: pepper leaves; isolation source: leaves from pepper fields | host: Capsicum annuum ... | reverse complement strand
CATCGACAGAGCGCGCCTTCAGGGCTTTGAAGCGGATTGGCGATTTCGCGAAGCGAGATTTCACCCCGGCAAGCGGTCAGCAGTTGACGGATATCGGCATCTCGACTGTCCAAGGTGTGATCCCCGAATACCGGGCCAAAGAGCTTCTCGCACCCTGCGGCATTCCCTTCCCCAAAGGGCGTTTTGTAACCTCGCTGGATGAAGCACTTGCTGTGGCACAGGAGGTCGGCTATCCGCTGGTCCTCAAGGCCCAGTCTGCGGATCTCAGCCACAAGAGCGATGCCGGTGGCGTCATTCTCAAACTGGCGGATGCGGAGGCTCTGAAAGAGGGCTGGCAACGTCTGCAAGGCAACATTGCCCATCATCGCCCAGGCCTGGTGCTGGATGGCGTGCTGCTGGAGCACATGGGTAAATCCGGCGTCGAACTCATTGTCGGCGCTCGCAACGACCCGGACTGGGGACCCGTCATCCTCGCAGGCTTTGGCGGCGTAACGGCGGAAATCCATCAGGATGTTCGCCTGCTGCCTCCCGATCTGACAGTCGATGCCATTATCGCAGAGTTGAACCAGCTGAAGGCAGCTGAGCTGCTGCATGGTTTCCGGGGGGCGCCAGCACTGGATATCAAGGCGGCGGCAGACATCATCTCGCATATTGGCGGGCTGCTTCTGGCCAATCCTTCCATCTCGGAAATCGACCTCAATCCGGTCGTGCTTTATCCCGAGGGCGAGGGAGCAGTCGCGCTCGACGCGCTCATATTCAACAGTCCGTCACATCAATAACAAACCATTCGAAGGCAACGGAATATTACTATAATCAACTGTTGCCGGGGTGAGGAAAAGAGGAGACCGTTATGAATATTTCCCTTCTGATTAATGGCGTTTCACGCGCTGCCGCAAGCGGTCGGACCTATGACAGGCTGGACCCTTTCACGCAGAAGCTGGCCACACGTGCCGCAGCAGCTGGCATCGAGGATGTCAACGCTGCGGTAGAAGCAGCCTCCGCAGCGTTTCCAGAGTGGTCCAAGACAGGCCCCTTGCAGCGCCGCGCGCTGTTGTTGAAGGCCGCCGACATTCTGGCCTCCAAGGTTGCGGAATTCACAACCCTCATGATCGAGGAAACCGGCGCAACCGGGCCTTGGGCCGGTTTCAACGTCATGCTCGCGGCCAATGTTCTGCGTGAAGCCGCTTCCATGACAACCCAGATCACGGGTGAAGTCATTCCGTCCGACAAGCCTGGCACGCTGGCCATGGGCATTCGCCAGGCAGCGGGCGTCTGCCTTGCCATTGCGCCGTGGAATGCACCGGTCATTCTCGCCACACGCGCGATTGCAATGCCCATCGCCTGCGGCAACACCGTCATCCTTAAGGCATCAGAGCAGTGCCCCGGCACCCATAGCCTGATCGGCGCAGCGCTGGTTGAAGCGGGCCTGCCTGCTGGCGTCATCAACGTCATCACCAATGCGCCGGAAGATGCGGGCGATATTGTCGCTGCCCTGATTGCCCATCCGGCAGTCCGCCGCGTCAACTTCACCGGTTCGACAAAGGTCGGAAAGATCATCGCGAAGCTGTGCGGCGAGCATATCAAGCCTGCATTGCTTGAACTCGGCGGCAAGGCACCGTTGATCGTCCTTGACGATGCCGACATCGATGGCGCCGTCAATGCTGCAATCTTCGGAGCCTTCATGCATCAGGGCCAGATCTGCATGTCGACCGAACGCATCATCGTGCAGGACGCGATTGCCGATGAGTTCGTGGCGAAGCTGGCCGCACGTGCCTCGCAGCTTCCCGCCGGAGACCCTCGTGGCCATGTCGTGCTGGGCTCTCTCATCAGCACCGAAGCTGCTGACAGAATGGAAAGCCTTATTGCGGACGCGACTGCGAAAGGTGCCAAGCTTGTAGCTGGCGGAAAACGCACCGGCACCGTGGTAGAGGCAACGCTTCTCGATCACGTGAAGCCCGATATGAAGGTCTACTCGGACGAATCCTTTGGCCCGGTAAAGCCAATCATCCGCGTTTCCAATGATGAGGAAGCTTTGCGGGTTGCCAATGATACCGAATACGGCCTCTCGTCGGCCATCTTCAGCCAGAACATCAAGCGGGCGATGGAGATGTCTGCGCGCATCGAGTCGGGCATTTGCCATATCAATGGACCTACCCTGCACGACGAAGCGCAAATGCCATTCGGCGGTGTAAAGCAAAGTGGCTATGGCCGTTTCGGCGGCAAGGCAGCGATTGCAGAATTTACCGACCTGCGTTGGATCACGGTTGAGGATCCAGGCCAGCACTACCCATTCTAAGCGTTCTCCCCACCCGCAAGGGTGTTTCCACGAAAGACACTTGGGCGATCCGCCTGAGTGTCTTTTGCGTTTTAGTCCGGGCTCCGACACTTTTTTCAGCGAACACGTGCCGGATGACCGCCTTCCATCGGAAATGCGGATTGCTGCCTCGGAACCATTGGTTCTGCCAGCAGTTGGACAGACTTCATCCTCGCAACATGCGGAGCGCATATGTCTGACCTTAGTCTGAAAGACCTTTCCAAGAAAATGGCGAAGCTCGACTTCGCGATGTTGAACACAAGATCGTCCGTAAACGGACTGACTGCACGGCCGATGAGCAACAATGGCGATGTTGAATATGATGGCGACAGCTATTTCTTCGCCTATGGCTCATCAAACAAAGTGAGCGAAATCAGGTCTGATAACAACGTAAGCCTCACCTATACCGGAGCGGTTGGCATGCTGGGCGGGTCACCGCTTTTCATCACGGTCGAGGGCAATGCCTCTCTCATTGATGACAAGTCGCAGTTCGAAGAGCACTGGACAAAGGATCTGGACCGTTATTTCCCGGAAGGCATCGATACGCCCGACATCGTCATGATCGCCGTCAGGGCTAAAAACATACGCTATTGGGATGGCGCAGACGAGGGTTCCATTTCGCTCTGACCGGGCAGATGCATGGTTTACCAGTCCGAGCCGATGTCTGACACATCGGCTCGGTGTCGTTCTACACAACTGTTCTCCTTGGAGGAACGCCGGGTGATAAAAGATAGCACAGCATCTGATTTACACCGGTTTATCCAGGCGCAGGATGCTGTCTTTGAAACAGTGCTGCAGGAACTCAAAGACGGGAAGAAAAGAACGCACTGGATGTGGTTCATCTTCCCCCAGATTGCCGGGCTCGGTTTTTCGTCGATGGCACAAATCTACTCCATCGGTTCTGAAGCCGAAGCGCGCTCCTATCTAAACCACCAGGTTCTGGGTGAGCGGCTAAAGAACTGCGTCAGCATCGCGCTGGGTCACAAAGACAAGACGGCGCACGAAATTTTCGGGTCGCCCGACGATTTGAAGTTTCGCTCCTGTCTTACGCTCTTTGCTGCCATCAGCCCTGAGGGCAACCTGTTCGAAGAGGCATTGAAGAGCTTCTATGATGGTCACCCGGATGAAAATACCCTGTCCTTGTTGAACAGGTGATATCGGGAGCCATCGCATTCCGGTCCGATCAAGCAAAGCCCCGTGGCCTTTATTGACACGCAGCCACAAGACACCCATGTGTTCAAGCGATGCCGAAACAAAAGAAAAACGATCACGTCGAGATCATCAAGACTTGGCAGCTCCCTGCATCGGCGACGCTTGGCTCAGCGGTACGAGCGCACGGCCTGCTGCTGGAGCTTAGGGCGCAGGTGCCACTGGCCTATAAAAAATTACTGACCAGCGATGGCACGACGCTGAGCCTCATCATGCCGGAAGCGGAAAAAGCGGCTTTCAACGCCATGTCCTCAATCGTCTCGAAATGCCTCGAAAAGATCGAAGACCTGCCGGTTATTCCAAGAGAGATACAGGATATTCTGACAATCTCGGCAACCGAAAGGCACCGCTGGCTTGCCGATGGCAGATTGCCGAGTGCTGGCACGCGGACAGTAAAATTGCGCGGAAGGGCGAAGAAAATAACCTTCCATGTCTTCGACCCGAAAATGGTGGTGGGCTTGCTCGATAGCGGCGTGATTGAAGACTGGCGCGAGGACGATGCTGCCGCTGCGAAGGAAAACAGGAGACGGGCTGCCTATAAGGCGAAGCTGACGCGCTCGCTGAAAAGCGCCAAGACAAAGGCTAAGTCAAAAGACACTTCCGCAGACAAGCCAGACGCAGATCTGCGCGGCTGGGAAGATTTCAGCGCGGAAGGCTTTTTGCGCTGATACCTTGAGCCTAATCGGCGACAAAACCAAGCATGAATGCCACAATCTTTTCGGAAGACATTTCGCAGGGCTTTAGCACACTCGCTCCAGAGCTCAGCCGATAGATATTGAAGCTTACGATATCCGTGCCAGCCAGATCCTCCGCAAACAACCAGATACGTCTGCCATCATCGGAACGCCTGACTGTAACGCCCCAGACCGAACCCTCAAAGGTTCCGCGTATGTAGCCGTCCGGAAATCGAGACAGCGCTTGCAGAACCTCCCGAGCAGCCTTGTCTCCGGATGCGTCCGGCATGGCTACGCAGTGGCCTTGGCAATCGCTGCGGCAAGGTCATCCTTGTTGTAGGGCTTGATCAACGAAACTGCACCTGGCTGCGCATGCGAGCGGATTGCGTGACCGGTCGCGAAAATGATCTTGAGATCGGGCTTGATGCCCGCCAGTTGACCCGCAAGATCCTCGCCACTCACATCCGGCAGACCGATGTCCGTAACCAGAATATCCAGATCGCCATCTGCCGCCTGCCGCAAAGCCTCAGCGCCGGTTTCCGCTTCAAGAACCTCATGCCCGAGTTCAATGAGCAATTCGGCCGTATTTGCTCGAATGAGCGGATCGTCCTCCACGAGCAGAATGCGTTTGCTTACGGTGGCCTTAACGGCAGGAACCGCTTGCGCACGCTTTGGTGCAGAGCGGTCCTTTGCCTCAATACGCTGTGCCCGATTTGCCAGTACGTGCCGGATTTTCTTGGCCAACGCCTCACGCGTATAGGGCTTGGACAAAAGCTCCACGCCGGGATCCAGCCGCCCGTCATGCACAATGGAGTTTTCCGTGTAGCCGGACGTATAGAGCACCGCAATATCAGGCAGACGCTCTTTTGCACGGCGGGCAAGCTCGGGGCTTTTCATTGTTCCCGGCATGACGACATCCGTAAACAGCAGGTCGATGGGCACACCGGCCTCAATCACAACCAGTGCCGCATCGGCATTCGGTGCCTTGACAACCCGATATCCGAGATCGGTCAATGTTTCGACGACTGTGCCGCGAACCTCATCGTCATCTTCGGCAACAAGAATAGTCTCGTTCCCGCCGATAACCGGGCCCGAAAGGTTGACGGTCTCACGGTCTTCAGACGCGTTTGCCCTTGGCAGATACATTCGCACGGTCGTGCCGTGACCAACTTCCGAGTAGATTTTGACATGTCCACCGGATTGTTTGACGAAGCCGAACACCATGGAAAGGCCAAGGCCAGTTCCCTTCCCTTCCGGCTTGGTCGAGAAGAAGGGTTCGAAAACCTGATCGAGCATTTCGGGTGAAATGCCTGAACCGGTGTCGGTTACCGATATCATCACATATTGGCCGGTGCTGACATCCTCGTGCTTTTCCGCATATTGGTCGTCCAGATATGCGTTGCCCACTTCGATCGTCAGCTTCCCCTGCCCGCTCATGGCGTCACGGGCGTTGATTGCAAGATTGAGTATGGCATTCTCGACCTGCGTAGGGTCGGCCAGACAGTTCCATAGACCACCGCCAATGATCGTTTCGATCTCGACGGCTTCCCCGATAGATCGGCGCAACATGTCATCCATGTCCCGCAGGAACCTGCCGACATTGATCACCTTCGGATCGAGCGGTTGCCGCCGTCCGAAAGCGAGCAATTGGCTTGCAAGCTTGGCGCCGCGACTGACGCCCGCCATGGCATTGGTAACCCTGCGCTCGGCGCGCTCGTTTCCGGCGACATCCTTCTGCAGCAATTGCAAATTGCCTGCGACAACCTGCAGAAGGTTGTTGAAGTCGTGCGCAACGCCGCCCGTCAACTTGCCAATCGTTTCAAGCTTCTGGCTTTGCTTCAGCCGTTCTTCGGATTTGCGCAGCTCCTCGGTCCGCCGCGCAACCTGCTCCTCGAGATTATCGGTCAGCCGGCGCAGATCGTTTTCGGCGCGACGCCTTTCCACCGAGTTGCGAATGCGCCCGGCCATATCCTTCAGGAACGTCAGTTCCTCTGCGCTCCATTCCGTGGTGTTGGGATTGTTCACGAACAACACCGCAACCAGCCCGTTTCTTTCCCGCAGCGGAACGCTCACGCTCGACCTAGCGGAAATCGCGTCGAAATTCTCCTGCTGATCACGGGTTCGCCCGTCAAGACGAGCGTCCGTAATGACAACGACTTCCCCGCGCTTCAAACCTTCAATGAGCTGTCCATAATCACGAAGCTTATGCACAGGGGACAAGGGGGGCATCCCTTCAACGGTCCAATCGTGACTGATATGAACCGTCTCAGTCTTCTCGTCGATTGTCCCGTAGCCAGCGCGGCCGACTTTCATCGTCGTGACCACGGCCTCCAATCCGGCCTTGATGATTGCATCCGGGTCGTGCAGCCGTGCCGCTACTTCGTCAAATGCCACAATGGCACTGCGGCTCAACTCGGCAGATTTCAGCTCGTGGACGTCGGTACAGGTGCCGTACCAGCGCGTAATCTTGCCATCGGCATTCGTGATCGGCTTGGCGCGCCCGATCACCCAGCGATATTGCCCGGAGTGATGCCGCAACCTGTATTCGATATGATAAGGCTTGCCCGTCTCAAGCGACTCGCGCCAGACAGCCCAAGCCCGATCCCTGTCCTCGGGATGAAACAGGTCGTTCCAGCCCGCACCATCGGTCGAGCCCCGCTCCACTCCGGTAAAATCATACCATCGCGTGTTATAAAAATCGTGGAAGCCGTCCGGGCGCGTGGACCAGACCATCTGATCGATGGAATTTGTCAGCGCACGAAGCCCGTTTTCGCTCTCCCACAGCTTCTGCTCTATCTCGTGACGCTCGTCGATATCAATGACGGAGCCGATATAGCCAAGAAAATTGCCATCTGGCGAAAAACGCGGCTCGGCTGCGTCGATTGCCCAGCGATAAACACCGTCCCGACGCCGCAGGCGGTACTCGAGCCTGAAACTCTCCTGCTTCGCCAGGGCCTCAAGAAAAGCCTCCGTCGCCCGCGCCTTGTCGTCAGGGTGCGTGGCGTCAAGCCAACCATAACCTTCAGCCTGCTCGGGAGTCTGTCCCGTATATTGATACCAGCGGCTGTTCAGGTAGGTGCAGTAACCGCTCTCGTTCACAACCCACATCATCACCGGAGCGTGGTCCGCCATGTTGCGGAAGCGCGCCTCGCTTTCGGTTAGCCGTTGTTCCGCACGGGTGCGCTCGGTCGTTTCGCTGACGATGCAAAGCACGCCGGCGATTTGTCCCGTGTCATCGGGAACGGCCGAATAAGCGATGTCGAAAGTAACGGTTTCCGGCTCGCCATGGCGCTCGATGTAGAAGGGTCGGTCCTTGATATAGACGGGCTCGCCCTTGTTCCTCACCTGATCGAGCAGGGGTTCGAGGTCGTCCCAGAGCTCCGCCCAATATTCGCAGGCACGACTACCGAAGGCGGCGGGATGTTTCAGGCCGATTGTGGGCGCATAGGCTTCATTATAGATGGCCAGATATTCCGGGCCCCAGAATAGAATGACCTGATGGGGAGAAGCAGCAACCGTACCGAACATGGTCTTGAGCGTTGCAGGCCACTCGTCATATGCCCCTACAGGCTTGGCAGCCAGATCATCCAGAATAGTCTTGATCCACTGCGTCTGGGTGCCAGCCGAAACATTCATTCTCATTCATCCCGATATATTCGCGATCCTGCCTACAATCGATTGGCATAACAGTAAAGCAATGGCTTATAAAACAAGCGTGTTGCCGGTGCCCCGCGCGGGAACGGCCTCCACCGGCACTATCGCATTTAACGCGCCACCATAGACCGCAGCCGGTTGCGGCCAGCACATGTGTTTTTTGCAATCTCGATGAAATCCAGAATGACTTTCGACGTTTCATTGGCCTGCCAGCCGATGATCAGTTCGACCTCGTCAGGTATTTCATCCAGAGGACGGTAAACCAGATGGGGGCTGAGATTGTGGGCGAGCCATGATGGCGCGATTGCAATGCCCACGCCCGCCGCAACCAGAGTGGCGATGGCGAGCGTGTGGGAGACTTCCTGGACAATCATCGGATATATCGCTGCACGACGGAACGCGTCCATGATGGCATGGTGATAGCTCGCACCAATTGTCGGCGCGTAGGTTATGATCGGCTCCCCGGCAAAATCCCGAACGCCAATGTCATCCCGCTCGGCCAGGCGATGGTGCTTGGGCAAAACAGCGACGAAGCCTTCCTTCAACAGGTGATCGGTCTTCAGGAAGCCCGCAGGGTTGGTCGGGCGAATGAAGGCGACCTGTACCTTGCCACTCTGCAGCATCTCCAGCTGGCTTGCCGTTCCCAACAGCTGCACGTCCACCTGGATATTGGGATACTTCCTGTGAAACTCGGCGATCACCTCCGGCAGGATGTGCGACAACGCAACATGAACCCCGCTGACGTAAATCTTTCCACCATCGTCTCCGGAAATGGAACGGGTGTGCGTGACGGCCCGGTCGATGCCGCCTAGAATTTCCATCGCATGTCTCAGGAATATCTCACCAGCCGGAGTCAGCTTCACGCTTCGTGTCGTGCGCAGGAACAGGCGTGTGCCGATACGTTCCTCAAGCTGACGGATCTGCTGGCTGAGCGGAGCCTGTGCCATGCCCAGCTTGTCAGCCGCGCGGCTGAAATGCAGCTCCTCTGCGACGCAGGCGAAATAGTGAAGGTGACGAAATTCTATGCCGTATTTCATACGCTACACATATCAATCCCATGGTTATTTTGTAATAGATAATAATCTATTCCCATGGTTATCTCTTAAAAAAATATAGAAATAACGGGAATAGCTGAACCATCGGTTCCAGAAAACGGAGCACCATGACACGATTCTGGTCGCTAAAAATCTTGCGCACAGTTCTGACGCTGTGGTTTGTCATTACGTTCACATTCGTCGTGTTGAGAACGTCGGGAGATCCGGTTGTGGCCCTTGTGGGGGCCGACGCGACACCCCAGGAAATCGAGCAGTTCCGCGCGCTCTGGCGTCTGGACGATAGTCTGTGGGTGCAGTATCTGCGCTATATCGGCCAGATGGCGACGGGCCAGTTCGGTATTTCCTATAGAGATGGCCGTGAGGTAATCGATATCATCGCCGAGCGCGTGCCGTGGACCATCATGCTCGGCCTCGTTGCCTATGCGGGCGCCATCGTCATCGGCATTCCCGCAGGCATCTTTGCCGCCATCAAGCGCGGTTCGCCCTTCGACAACCTCATCATGGCAACCGCCGTCTTTGGCTTTGCCATTCCGAATTTCTTCCTCGGCATTCTGCTCATTCTGCTATTTTCCTTGGCCCTTCAGTGGCTTCCGAGTTCGGGCACGGGCACGATATGGCATTTCATCATGCCCGCCCTGACGCTCGCGACCTTTACCGCAGGGACCCTGGCGCGCTTCACCCGGTCTGCCATGCTGGAGGTGCTGGACAAGCTCTATATTCGTGCGGCAGCCGCAAAAGGCGTGAGTTACTGGAAGCGAATTGTTTTCCATGCGCTGCCCAATGCCGGAATTCCGATCGTTACCATCATAGGTCTCAATCTGGGTGAGCTCATCGGCGGTGCGATTGTCGTCGAAACGGTGTTTGCCTGGCCGGGCGTCGGTCGGCTGCTGGTCACCGCCGTCTCGTCGCGGGATCTTGCGGTGGTGCAGGCTCTGGTGCTCGTCATGGCCATGACAATGGTTATCGCCAATCTGATCGTGGACCTGCTTTACGGTCTGCTAGATCCGCGCATTCGCGTCTCGAATTAGGATTGCAACGATGAAGCGCCGCTCTCCCATTCTCATCTTTGCCATCATTGTGCTCGCTCTGGCAGTCTTCGTCGCCATCGTCGGCAACATCTTTACGCCGCATGGTGTGACGCAGCAGAACCTTCTGGCGCGCCTGAAGCCCCCGGCGTTTCTCACCGGCGGCAACCCGAATTTTCCGCTGGGCACCGACCGCATTGGTCGTGACATGGTTGCCCGTCTTATCGCGGCCCTGCAGATGTCGTTGACGGTTGCCCTGGCGGGCACAATCATAGGCGCTGTTTTCGGTTCGCTGATTGGCTTTATCGCAGCGCATTTCCGTGGCTTTGTCGATGAAGCACTGATGATGCTGGTGGATTTCCAGGCTTCGCTGCCCTTCATTCTCATCACGCTTACGCTGCTGGCCTTCTTCGGCAACAGCCTCGTTCTCTTCATTCTGCTGATGGGTCTGTTCGGCTGGGAAAAATATGCCCGCCTGTCCCGCGGCGTGGTCCTTTCAGCGATCAACCAACCTTACGCCAAGGCAATTGTCGCTTTGGGTGCGGGAAACGGACGCCTTTACCTGAAACACGTACTTCCCAACGTCGCAAGCGCACTCATCGTTCAGGTCACCTTGACCTTTCCGCAGATCATACTGCTGGAAACATCGCTGAGCTTTCTGGGCCTTGGCATTCAGGCACCGCAGACCAGCCTTGGCCAGATCCTTGGTGACGGACGCGATTATCTTTCGACAGCGTGGTGGATATCGGTCGTGCCCGGCACGGTCATTTTCCTCGTGACACTTTCCATGAGCATCGTCGGCGACTGGCTGCGTGACCGGCTGGATCCGATGCTGCAGGGCCGTAACGCATAAACAGAACAAGACCAGGAGAGGTAAGAACAAATGTTTACCAGACGTGAAGTTGGAAGTCTTATTCTCGCGGCAGGCGCAGCCAGTCTGGCCGCACGCGTGCCCATTGCTCACGCCCAGCAGCGGCCAACCTTGAACATCGCCGTCGACAATCTCTGGGCCACGATGGCGCCGATCAACGGCATCTCCACCACCTCACGCCGGATTTTTCCGAACTTCTACGATACGCTTGTCGAACGCGATTACATCAATGACGAGAACGGCCTGATTTTTGCGCCCAAGCTGGCGACGAAATGGGAGCAAAACGGAAACGTCTGGACTTTCACCCTGCGTGAAGGCGTGAAATTCCACGATGGCAGTGAAATGACCGCAGAGGATGCAGTCTTCTCTCTCTCTGCCGAACGTCTGTGGGGCGAAAAACCCTTTGAGCCACGTGGCAAGACATTTGCGGCTGGCTTCAAGCGCGTCGAAGCTACAGGCAAATACACATTCGAGCTGGAGACGGTCAATCCGGACCCCAATATTCCCAGCAAGCTGACCGGCTATATCGGCTTTGTCGTGCCTAAGAAATATTATCTCGACGTTGGTGTGGATGCCTTCGGACAGAAGCCCATCGGTACGGGTCCATACAAGGTCACGACGTTCCGCTCCGGTGAGGTGATGGTTCTTGACGCCTTTGACGACTATTGGGCTGGCCCGCCACCGGCACAGAAGATCAACTGGAAGATCGTTCCAGAATATGCAGCGCGCATGGCGGGGCTTGTCTCGAAGGAGTTCGATTTCATCGTCAATATTCCGACCGATCAGGAGGCCACACTTGAGGGCTATGACGGCGTGACGCTGAAGCGTGTTCTCGCGGACAATTATCCGGCGGTTGCCTTCAATACCCGCGCAGACCCTTTCGACAACCCTCTTGTCGATCCGAACCTTCGCTATGCCATGGTCCAGGCCATCGATATGAACGCCATCGTCCAGGCGCTGTTCAACGGCACGACCGAACACCCGGCTGTCCCGTTCAACTTCAAGGAATACGGCAAGTTCTACGATCCAAACCTGCCGGTGAAGCTGCCCTATGATGTGGAAGCCGCAAAGGCTCTCGTGGCGAAGACGAAATACAAGGGCGAAACCCTCATCTGGCACATCACCCGCCAGTTCTATCCCAACTACGAAGCCGCCGCAGAGATCATGATCGAGCAGTGGCGCGAAATCGGCGTGAATGTTCAGGCACAGGTTCTGGACAATTTCGAACTTGTCTATCGCCGCCCATACCACATGATGAACATGTCCATGAGCTCGGACTTCATTCCCGGCGACCCCTATCAGCCTCTCTGGCTCGATTGGGGCCCAACCGCCTCCCGCTCTACTGCGACGTGGAAGACATGGGATCCGACGCCCGAATTCCTTGAACTCGGCAAGAAATTCGAAGCCGCCACAGACTTCGAAGAACGCAAGAAGGCTTACCTTGCATTGTCGGATGAATGGCAACGCGTCACGCCCGGCTATTACATGTGGAAGAGCGTCTATAACTGCGCGCATCGGGAAGGCATCGAATTCCGGCTGAAGCCGAACGGTGAAATGCGCATCTATGGCGACTACTTCAAGTTCGTCTGATGAGCGGTTCGGTGCTTGGGAGGCGCAAATGGCGTCTCCCGGAATTCACAAGGCGGGATACCAATGACTGACATGCGGCTGTCCATCTCTCATCTCAGCGTTCCCTTGCCGCAGGGCGCCGATCGCGGCTTTGCCGTCGAGGATCTGTCGCTCTCGATCGGCAAGGGAGAGATCCTGTGCATCGTTGGCGAATCCGGCTCCGGCAAGTCCTTGACGGCGCTGGCGACGATGGGTCTTTTGCCGCGCAACCTCGGCGCGCCACGCGGCGAGGTGATGTTCGAAAACAAGAACCTGCTGACAATCGACGATGCGACGAGACGCGGCATCACGGGCCGCAGCATCGCCATGATCTTTCAGGAGCCGACGGCTGCGCTCAATCCCATTTTCCGGATTGGCGAACAGGTGTCCGAAGCCTTCAAAGTCCACACGTCCCTGTCGCAGGCGCAGATCAAGGAACGTGTCATCAAGCTTTTTCAGGAAGTCCACCTCCCCAATCCCGAAGAAATCTTCCATTCCTACCCCCACCAACTGTCGGGTGGACAATGCCAGCGCGTCATGATCGCCACAGCTCTCGCGCTCGATCCGGCGGTCCTGATTGCTGATGAACCAACCACCGCACTGGATGTCACGACGCAGGCGCAGATTCTGAAGCTCATGCTTGAACTGCGCGAACGGCACGGCACCGGCATCATCTTCATCACCCATGATTTCGGCGTTGTCGCAGAAATTGCCGACCGCGTCGCGGTCATGCAGAAAGGCAGGCTGGTCGAAGTCGGCACAAAGGACGAGGTGCTCAACCACCCCCGTGAAGATTATACGAAACGCTTGCTGGCAGCGGTACCGACACTGACGCCCAGAAAGGAGCGGGATGGCCTTGGGGCACCGGTCCTGATTGCGAAAAACATCATCAAGACGTTTTCGCTCAAAGGCGTATTCGGAACTGGCCGAACGGTGAAAGCCGTCGATAATGTCGACCTCACCATCCGCAGAGGTGAAACGCTGGGTCTTGTCGGCGAGTCCGGCTCGGGCAAATCGACGCTGGCGCAATGCGTCATTCGCCTCGTGCAGCCGGAAAGCGGCGATATCTTCATAGCAGATGGGAATTTTGCCGGCCTTCGTGGCAAAGCGTTGAGGGAGGCCCGCCGCAAGGTGCAGATCGTCTTTCAGGATCCCTATACGGCTCTCGACCCGCGTCAGCGTATAGGCGATGCAATCGCAGAAGGACCTATTGTCCACGGCCTCAACTCGAAAGAAGCCATGGCCCGCGCGCTCGATCTGCTTGAGGCTTGCGGACTGGACCGTGCCTCTGCCACGCGGTTTCCGCACGAATTTTCTGGCGGCCAAAGGCAGCGCATCTGCATCGCGCGGGCGCTTGCAGTCGAACCGGAACTGCTGATTGCCGATGAATCCGTTTCCGCACTGGATGTCTCGGTGCAGGCACAGGTCCTCGAGCTTTTAGCAAGAATGCAGGAACGGCTGGGCTTCGGCATCCTGTTCATTACCCACGACCTCCGCGTCGCAAGCCAGATATGCGACAATATCGCGGTCATGCGTCGCGGGCGCATCGTCGAGCGGGGCGATCCGGCGACCCTCTTCGGTGCTCCCAAACACGATTACACGAAGGAATTGCTGGCCGCCGTCCCGGGCAAGGGATGGCAGCATAAGCCCGTCCAGGACGCACCGACATTCTCAAAGGAAATCCCATGAAGAAATATCATATTGGCGCTCAGCCTGCGCAAATCGATCCTGAACTGCGGGCGAGATTTGAACGCGTCGAAGTCGCCACAATAGGGCATTTCCGTCATCGCGGCTTCGTCCGCCATTCCATCTCACCCGTTGTCGACATCAAGCAGACCCTGGTTGGGACTGCCATGACGCTGGCCATTCCGGCCACGGACTCGACCCTTCTGCATCATGCCGTTTCCTTCATCCGTCCCGGCGATTTTCTTTTCGTAGACCGGCTAGGCGATGATCGGCACGCCTGTATCGGTGGTGGCGTTGCCTTCGCGATCAAGACGGCAGGTGCAGTCGGCGTCGTCATCGATGGCCCGTGCACGGATGTGGAAGAAATAGTCGAGCTTGGGATGCCCCTGTGGGCGCGCGGCGTTTCCGGCATAACGACCCGCCTAAATGATCTGGGCGGTTCGCTCAACCTGCCCATTTCCTGCGGAAACGTGCCCGTCATGCCGGGCGATATCGTTGTCGCAGATGCAAGCGGCATTCTCGTCATTCCCGCAGATGAAGCTCTCGACGTTCTGGTTGAGGCCGAGGCTCGTCAGGCGCGGGCGGGCCACCACAAGGGTAAAATCGAAGCAGGCGAAAAGCTTGGCGATCTCTCGGGCGCAAGCAGAATGGTGGCCTCAGCCATGGAGGCGAGCTGATGGAAAACCCGCAGTTTGACCACCTTCGCGTCGAACGCAGTGTCACCCGCAAGGTGGCAGGCGTCAGTTCACGCGGTGTCGTTACGTCGCAGCATTATGTGGCCGCAGATGCAGGTGCCGCCGTGCTACGTGCCGGTGGCAACGCTGTCGATGCGGCAGTAACAGCGGCCTTTACCCTGCAAACCGTCGAACCGTGGATGACAAGCCTCGCAGCCTGCGGCTACATGCTGATTGCGCAGCCCGATGGCACGGTCGAAACGATCGAGTTTACCGGTCGTGTCCCGTCTTCCTTCGATATTGACTTTTACAGGCCAGATCCAGGCATCAAGACCTTCATCGGCCATCCGGCATCTGTTGAAAACAGAAATGTCGACGGCTTTACCGCGGCAGTCGTTCCCGGCTGTGTTCGCGGCTTTGCCCAGGCTTTGAAACGGCACGGAACAATCGGCTTCGCAGACGCATTGGCCCCGGCCATAGCGCGGGCGAAACAAGGCTTGGTGGTGGACTGGCACACCACGCTTGCCATCGCCATCGCCGCCTCCGGTCTTGCTGACGATGAAGGCGCTCGCACCGTGTTTCTGCCCGGCGGCCATCCACCAGAGCCAGGCAGCGTGCTGCCGACGCCAGCACTTTTCGACACGCTTCAGACACTGGCGGCTGAGGGGCCTGACGCGCTGTATGGCGGCTCCATCGGTCAGCGCCTCATTGCCGACTTGCAGGCTGGCGGCAGTTTCATGACGCTGGACGATCTTGCCGATTACGAAGCCCTGATCTACCCGGCGCGCAGCATGGCCTTGCAGGACAAGATCGTCCATGTGCCGGGAGAGACCAGCGCCGGACAGCGTTTGTTCGATGCGCTTTCGTTTTTCGATGAAAAGCGAGGTCCAGGGCCCGTCGATGGCGATTTCTTCGCCACCATGTCGCAGGCACTGTGGGAGTCTTTTGGCGCGCATCGCCGCAGGCTCAACCCCGCAGAAACCACCAACAAGACCAGCACCACTCAGGTCAATGCCGTGGATGGCGAGGGCCGAATGGTGGCGATCACCTTCACCCTGCTCAACCGCTTCGGTGCACGCGCCTTGTCACCTTCGACAGGCATTCTCTTGAACAACGGCATGTCGTGGTTTGACCCGACGCCCGGACGTGCCAATTCGCTTGTGCCGAAAGCCTATGCGCCAAGCAATATGTGCCCCGTCATCCTGACGGATAAGAACGGCACTTTTGCCGCTTACGGCGCAGCCGGAGGCAACCAGATTGTCCCGGCGCTGACGCAGCTGACGGGCATGATCGTCCACGCCGGAATGGATGTGGAAGACGCGATGAACACGCCACGCATGACGACAGGGCCCCACAACGACATCATCGTCAATGTGGACATGCTTGCAGACCATGTGGAGGCGCTGGAGCGCATCGGCAAAATCAGACCCGCAGCACAAACAGTGTTCCCCAGACCCTTCGCCGCGCCGGGCATGATCGGCCGACGCAACGGCGAATTCGTTGGAATGCCCGACACCACCTACCCCGCCGCCTTCGCAGCCACGGCATAGCAGGAACCTCCAATGACTGACCATTTCGCAAAGCCCCTCGAAATCGAGGGCGTGCTATCGATCATTCCGGCGAGTGCGCCAGGCATCCCGATGGTCTTCGACTCGCCACATAGCGGGCTGGCAATCCCTGATGATTTTGAGCGCGTGGTATCGGATGACATGGTCCTTCAAGCTTCCGACACATATGTCGATGACCTCTTCAGTTTCGCTCCGTCAATCGGCGCCCCGCTGTTGAGCGCGCAATTTCCCCGCAGTTTTTTGGATCTCAACCGGTCCCTTGAAGATGTCGATCTGGATCTCGTTGAAGGGCTGTGGCCACATCCGGTTCGCGACAGTGCGTCTGCCAGACGCGGCATGGGTCTGGTCTGGCGTTACGCGTGGGGAGACCGACCCATGTACGGGCGCAAGCTGACCGTAAAGGAACTTGAGCACCGCATCGACACCTACTGGCGTCCCTACCACCGTGAGCTCGTACGACTGCTGGACAGCACCCATGAGCGGTTCGGGAAGGTCTACCACGTCAATTGCCATTCCATGCCCGCTATCGGCCACGCGCTATCCCCGGATCCAGCAGGAACCGTTCGCAAGGACATGGTGATTGGTGATTACGATGGGGCAAGCGCCGAGCCGGAGTTCGTGCGAATGGTCTCTGAAACGCTCAAGAGCTTCGGCTATTCTGTCTCTCTCAACGTGCCATTTCGCGGCGCCGAACTCGTCTCCGCCTATAGCGCCCCGGAAAACAACCGCCACAGCATCCAGATCGAGATTAACCGAAAACTCTATATGGATGAAACCACCCGCCAGAAAACCTCAGGCTACTCCGAACTGAAGGCAAATCTCGCAAGGCTTGGCGAGGCTTGCAGGGATTTTGTACAGAGCTCCAATGCTTAAGGGTTTTGCCCTCTCGTCTGGATGTCTTTGCCCCTTGCCTCGCGTATACTCTTTCCAGAGTTGGGGTATCGATGCGACGCTTGAGGTTACGCCACGTTCCTAGCGGCGACCGTGCGCCAATCGTGTATCGTCAT
>JAAIGF010154404.1_pt1 | contig 17352 bp, 14 predicted proteins | sample 6487441 | NCBI WGS metagenome assembly JAAIGF01 (sample SAMN13974129, study PRJNA590717) | phyllosphere metagenome | biome: pepper field; feature: multiple bacterial spot infested pepper fields; material: pepper leaves; isolation source: leaves from pepper fields | host: Capsicum annuum ... | reverse complement strand
TTACGCTCGGCGGTCGGCTTTTCGTAGAATTCGCGGCTACGAACTTCGGCCAGAACACCGGCTTTTTCGCAGGAGCGCTTGAAACGACGCAGAGCTACGTCGAAGGGTTCGTTCTCTTTAACTTTGACGGCTGGCATCCAGAGCTACCTTCTTTATTACCGGAGGTTTGTGTCTCCCGGCAAAGGCACGGAAAGATCACAGGTTTTTAAGGGTTGCGGATGTTACCGCCTCGTCAACCGGAATGCAAAGCCTCTGATCGAAAAGCACTGGTCTGAGCCGCTGAGCGGCGATTATCATGCCGGCCTTTACGCTCGGCAAGTGCTAATAAAGGCGAAACCATGCTGGTTCTGGGATTGGAAACTTCGTGCGACGAGACCGGTGTCGCGCTCTATGACAGCGAGCGCGGCCTGCTTGCCGACGCACTGTTCAGCCAGATCGACCTGCACCGTGCCTATGGCGGCGTGGTGCCGGAGCTGGCCTCGCGGGATCACGTCAAGCGCATGTTGCCGCTGATTCGTCAGGTGCTGGACGAGGCCGGCTGCGTGGCCACCGATATCGATGCCATTGCCTATACCGCCGGGCCGGGCCTGGTCGGCGCGTTGCTGGTGGGTGCCTCGTGCGCCCAGGCCCTGGCATTCGCCTGGGACATTCCCGCCATTGGCGTGCATCACATGGAAGGCCATCTGTTGGCGCCCATGCTCGAGCCGACGCCGCCGACTTTCCCGTTCGTTGCCTTGTTGGTATCGGGCGGCCATACCCAGCTGGTACGGGTCGACGGCATAGGTCAGTACCAGTTGCTCGGCGAGTCGCTGGACGATGCGGCCGGCGAAGCCTTCGACAAGACCGCCAAGCTGATGGGCCTGCGCTATCCGGGTGGCCCGGAAATCGCTCGGCTTGCAGAGCTCGGTATTCCGGGGCGCTTCGTGTTTCCACGACCGATGACTGATCGGCCGGGGCTTGATTTCAGCTTCAGCGGTTTGAAGACCTTCACCCTCAATACCTGGCAGCAGTGCCAGAACAGCGGTGATGACAGTGAGCAGTCCCGCCGTGACGTGGCCCTGGCATTCCAGCAGGCCGTGGTCGAGACGCTGACCATCAAGTGTCGTCGCGCGCTCAAGCAGACCGGCCTGAACAGCCTGGTGATCGCCGGCGGGGTCAGTGCCAACCGGGCGCTGCGCACGTCGCTCGAAGACATGACGGCAGCGCTCAAGGGCAATGTCTTTTACGCACGTCCGGCATTCTGTACCGACAATGGCGCGATGATCGCTTACGCCGGTTGCCAGCGCCTGTTGGCCGGGCAGCATGAGGACCTGGCAATCACCGTGCAGGCCCGCTGGCCGATGGAACAGTTGCCGGCTTTGTAAGAGGCCGGATGTGTTGGTGGTGTGCTGGTGAAAGGGCGGCTAAAAGGTAGAAGCAGCCGTCACTTATCCATTGTGGGAGCGGGCCATGCCCGCGAAAAATCACGGGCATGGCCTAGGCGTCCCCGCCCGTTCCCACGGATAGTACGTAGGGTGGATGACGCTTTTTTCATCCACCATTGCGTCACGCAGCGGTGGACGGGTCGGGCCGCGTAGGCGAAGCGCAGCTACGCGCCCCGATCCACCCTACTGCATAGTCATGTAGTGGTTGAGCCCAGATCAGAAATGCCGTTCGCGGCCAGCCCATAGATCACGTAGATTGCGCCGGTGACGCCAGACGATCAGCCCGCTGAGCACGCACATCGGCAGCAGGGCAGCCGGTCGTTGCCAGGCCAGCAGCGGTAGTGTCATCGGTACAGCGGTCAGCGCCGCCAGCGAGCTGGTGCGGGTCAGGGTGAAGGTCAGCAGCCAGGTGCACAGCGCCAGCAGCGCCGCCGGCGGGTAAAGCCCAAGCAACATGCCGGCCGCAGTGGCGACGCCCTTGCCGCCGCGGAAGCGAAAGTAGATCGGGTAGAGGTGGCCGATCACCGCCGCCAGGCCCAGCCAGGCCTGTTGTTGCAGGGTGAAGTCGAGGTGGGCGGCGATCAATACCGGCAGCAAACCTTTGAACAGATCGCCAATCAGCGTGAGAATGGCCAGCCGTTTGCCTGCCACCCTGAGCATATTGGTGGCACCGGGATTACCCGAACCACTGGCGCGCGGGTCTGCCAGGCCGGTCATACGGCTGAGCAGGATAGCGAAGGACAGCGAGCCGAGCAGGTAGGCGAGGATCGCCAGTAACCAGAACATGGTATCCATTCCGCGCCGGGGGATGGCCGATTCTAACGAGGTACGGCGAGCTTGTCGTGCCGTGGAGAGCATGCTTGGACACAGTGTTTATCGCAGGGCTGGAAGTCGACACCGTCATCGGTGCCTACGACTGGGAACGCACCATTCGCCAATGCCTGCAGCTGGATCTGTGGCTGGGCTGGGACAACCGTCCCGCAGCCGAGGATGACGACCTGAGCAAGGCGCTGGACTATGCCACGCTGTCGGCGCGTATCCAGGCTTTTGCCAGCGAGTCGCAGTTCATCCTGGTGGAAACCTTCGCCGAGCGCCTGGTGGCGCTGCTGATGAGCGAGTTTTCCATTCCCTGGGTGCGCCTGCGCCTGACCAAACCAGGCGCCGTACCGGCCGCTCGCGGCGGTGTTGGCGTGGAGATCGAGCGCGGATGTCGCTAACACCAGTTCTGCTCGGCCTGGGCAGCAATATCGAGCGCGAGGCACATCTGCGTGCCGGCCTCGATGCCCTGGCTGATATCGTCACCGAGATGCGCTGCTCGCCAGTGTTCGAGAGCCTGGCGGTGGGCATCAAGAGCGGCCCTTTCTTCAACCTGGTGATCGCTGGCCTTACCGAGCTGCCATTGACCGAGTTGGACCGCCGCCTGAAATTCATCGAAGCGGATAACGGCCGCTACGCACCTGATCGCAAGGGCCTGCCGCTGGATATCGACGTGCTGACCTATGGCGAGCTGGTTGGAAACTTCAATGGCCTGGTGTTACCCCGGGCGGAAATCCTCAAGAACGCTTTCGTACTCAGGCCGCTGGCGCTGCTGGTGCCGGATGTCGAGCATCCCGGAGTCGGGCGCAGTTTCGCGCAGCTGTGGGGCGAGGCGCAGATCGAGCAGCAACTGTGGCCGGTAGCCTTCCAGTGGCGTGGTGTCGAGCTGACGCCGCCCGAGTTGCTGCCGTCGCCCTAGCTGTTTTCTCTGCTTTGCTTGAAGGCTTTTAGCGCGGTGAGTCGCTCGCGATTGAGGGCTTCGCCCAGCTCTGCGCCCTGGTAGCCGCGCGTCAGCAAGGGCTGTACGGCTACTTCGCGGACCGCACGCATGGCCTCTAGCAGATAATCTGCCTGGGGATACTCGCGCTGTTCCAGCCCTTGACGGCCGCGGGCATCCATTTCGCAGGCGGCGATGAAGGCCTCGAAACGCTGCGGGCGGCGGAATACATCGAAGCGCTGCATCAGCTCCAGCAGCGTCGAGGCGCGCAGCTCCAGCGCCCGATGGGCGTGGGTATGAAATTCGCCCACCAGCTCGGCCAGCTCCTGGCACTCTTTGGGCACCTTGCAACGGCTGTTGATGGCCTGAATCAGCGGGATGCCCCGATGTTCATGGGCGATGTGTCGCGGCCAGTCCGCAGGGTCGGTCCTGCCCTTGCCCACATCATGCAGCAGGCAGGCCCAGCGCACGGGCAGCGGCTGCTCGTGCTCGGCGCACTGGCGCAGCACCGCCAGCACGTGAATGCCGGTGTCGATTTCTGGATGGTGGGCTGCGGGCTGCGGCACGCCAAACAGCGCCTCGACCTCCGGCAGCATGGCCGCGAGGGCGCCGCAGTCGCGCAGTACCTGAATGAACACATCCGGGCGAGGCTCCATCAGTGCACGGGAAATTTCCTTCCAGCTGCGTTCCGGGGTCAGCGCATCCAGCTCACCGGATTCGGCCAGCTGATGCATCAGTTCGAGGGTTTCCGGCGCTACGCTAAAGCCCAGCGGCGCGTAGCGCGCCGCGAAACGTGCCACGCGCAACACACGAAGTGGGTCTTCGGCGAAGGCCGGAGAGACATGGCGCAGTTGCCTGGCCTGCAGATCACGCTGGCCGCCGTAGGGGTCGATCAGGTTGCCGTGCTGATCTTCGGCGATGGCGTTGATGGTCAGGTCGCGGCGGATCAGGTCTTCTTCCAGCGTCACTTCGGGGCTGGCGTGAAAGGTGAAGCCGCCGTAGCCGCGACCGCTCTTGCGTTCGGTGCGGGCCAGGGCGTATTCCTCACCTGATTGCGGATGCAGGAACACTGGGAAATCCGCGCCAACCGGGCGATAGCCCTGTTCCAGCATGGCTTCGGCGGTGGCACCGACCACCACCCAGTCGATCTCGGTCACCGGGCGGCCGAGCAGGCGATCGCGCACGGCGCCGCCGACTTTGTAGATGTGCATAGAAGTCTCCGTCATGCGCAGAGGATACCCGCTGCGCCGGAGCATGTCGCCGCACCTAGAGCGGTGGGATATGCAGGTCCAGGCGCGGAGGATCGCCGTCCGCCGCACCGTCACTTCTGGGCGGCACGTGCTGGGTGGTGACGATGCGGTCGCCCTGCAGCGTCTGCAGGTGGATATCGAACCCCCACAGGCGGTGCAGGTGCTTGAGCACTTCCTCGGTGGAACTGCCCAGTGGTTTGCGGTCGTGCTGGAAGTGGCGCAGGGTCAGGGAACGGTCGCCGCGGCGGTCGATGCTCCAGATCTGCACGTTGGGCTCGCGATTGCCGAGGTTGTATTGGGCTGCCAGGGTTTCGCGGATGGTGCGGTAGCCCGGTTCGTCATGGATGGCCGGCACGCTGAGTTCGTCTTTCTGGTCGTCGTCGAGAATGCTGAACAGCTTCAGGTCGCGGATCACCTTGGGCGACAGGTACTGCAGGATGAAGCTCTCGTCCTTGAAGCTGGTCATGGCGAATTTCAGGGTGCTCAGCCAGTCACTGCCGGCGATGTCCGGGAACCAGTGGCGATCCTCCTCGGTGGGCTCTTCGCAGATGCGGCGGATGTCCCGGTACATGGCAAAACCCAGGGCATAGGGATTGATGCCGCTGTAATAGGGGCTGTCGAACGAAGGCTGGAACACCACGCTGGTGTGCGACTGCAGAAACTCCATCATGAAGCCGTCAGTCACCAAGCCCTCGTCGTAAAGGTCGTTCATCAGGGTGTAGTGCCAGAAGGTCGCCCAGCCTTCGTTCATCACCTGGGTCTGGCGCTGTGGGTAGAAGTACTGGGCGATCTTGCGCACGATGCGGATCACTTCGCGCTGCCAGGGCTCCAGCAGCGGCGCATGTTTTTCCAGGAAGTAGAGGATGTTTTCCTGCGGCTCCGCCGGGAAGCGCTTGTTGTCGCCATCACCAGCCTTGCTGGCGCTTTTCGGGATGGTGCGCCACAGATCGTTGATCTGGCGCTGCAGGTGCTCTTCGCGATCCTTTTGGCGACGGCGCTCTTCCTCGGCGGAGATAGGGTAGGGGCGTTTGTAGCGATCGACGCCGTAGTTCATGAGCGCGTGGCAGGAGTCGATCAGGTCCTCCACGGCATCGATGCCATGGCGCTCTTCGCATTGGGTGATGTACTGCTTGGCGAATACCAGGTAGTCGATGATCGAGCTGGCATCGGTCCAGGTGCGGAACAGGTAATTGCCTTTGAAAAAGCTGTTATGCCCGTAGCAGGCGTGGGCGATCACCAGCGCCTGCATGGTGATGGTGTTCTCCTCCATCAGATAAGCGATGCACGGATCGGAGTTGATCACGATTTCGTAGGCCAGGCCCATCTGACCGCGGCTGTAGGATTTCTCGGTGCTGAGAAACTGTTTGCCGTATGACCAGTGGTGATAGCCCAGGGGCATACCGACCGAGGCGTAGGCATCCATCATCTGCTCGGCGGTGATCACCTCGATCTGGTTGGGGTAGGTGTCGAGGGCGTAGCGCTCGGCCAGCCGGCTGATTTCCCGGTCGTAGTCGCGAATCAGCTCGAAGGTCCATTCCGAGCCCGTGGACAAGGGTTGGCGCTTTTTGCTGCTGGCACTGCTCATGTCAAGAGCCTCCGCTGGAACAGTTCGCGGAACACGGGATAGATGTCGCCGGCCGAGACTAGCTGCTGCTGGGCGAAGGTCTCGTCGTACGCCTCGGCAACCCGCTCGTATTCGAACCACAGCGCCTGATGCTCGCGGGGGGTGATTTCCACGTAGGTGAAGTACTGCACGAAAGGCATGATCTGCTTGATCAGGATGTCGCGGCACACCGGCGAGTCGTCGTTCCAGTTGTCGCCGTCGGAAGCCTGAGCGCCATAGATGTTCCATTCGTTGGCCGGGTAACGCTCGGCCATGATCTCCTGCATCATTTTCAGTGCGCTGGAAACGATGGTGCCGCCGGTTTCCCGGGAATAGAAAAACTCTTCCTCGTCTACTTCCTTGGCGCTGGTGTGGTGGCGGATGAACACCACGTCGATCTTGTCGTAGTTACGCTTGAGAAACAGGTACAGGAGGATGAAGAAGCGCTTGGCGACGTCCTTGGTGGCCTGGGTCATGGAGCCCGACACGTCCATCAGGCAGAACATCACGGCCTTGGAACTGGGGTTGGGGTGTTTGACCAGCAGGTTGTACTTGAGGTCGAAGGTGTCGAGAAACGGGATGCGGTGAATGCGTGCACTGAGGCGTTCGATCTCGGCCTCGAGCAGCTGGATGTCGCTGAAGTTGTCCGGCTCCTCGCGGCGCAACCGTTCAAGTTCGGCCTTCGCTTCGCGCAGCTTGGCCCGGCTGCTGCCGGACAGGGCGATGCGCCGCGCGTGGGCCGAACGCAGGGTACGCACGATATTGATGCGCGATGGGTTGCCTTCGCTGCTGATGCCGGCGCGCACGGTCTTGAAGGTCTCCGCTCCGGTCAGGTGGCGCTTGACCAGGTTCGGCAGTTCCAGATCCTCGAACATGAAGTCCAGGAACTCTTCCTGGGTGATCTGGAATACGAACTCGTCCATGCCTTCGCCGGAGTTGCTGGCCTTGCCGGCACCCTGGCCGCCGCCACCGCCCTGCGGCCGAGGAATCCGTTCACCTGCCACGAAATCCTTGTTGCCCGGATGCACGACGGTCTGCTTGCCGCCGCGGCCGTGGTGCAGCACCGGCTCGTCGATATCCCGACCGGGAATGCTGATCTGTTCGCCGTGCTCCATGTCGGTGATGGAGCGCCGGCTGACGGCGTCCTCCACGGCCTTCTTGATGTGGTCGCGGTAACGCCGGATGAACCGCTGGCGGTTCACCGTGCTCTTGTTCTTGCCATTGAGGCGACGGTCGATCACGTAGCTCATACAAGCCCTCCGGGCACTGCCCGTTCAGGCCACGGCCTGGGCCATGACCTGAGCGGCAGGCCGCTTACTGCGATTTACGTACGCGCAGATACCATTCGGATAGCAGGCGCACCTGCTTCTCGGTATAGCCGCGCTCGACCATGCGTTTGACGAAGTCGTTGTGCTTCTGTTGATCCTCCTTGCTGGCTTTGGCGTTGAAACTGATGACCGGCAGTAGGTCCTCGGTGTTGGAGAACATCTTCTTCTCGATGACTACCCGCAGCTTCTCGTAGCTGAGCCAGGTCGGGTTCTTGCCGTTGTTGTTGGCGCGGGCGCGCAGCACGAAGTTGACGATCTCGTTGCGGAAGTCCTTCGGGTTGCTGATGCCGGCCGGCTTCTCGATTTTCTCCAGTTCCTCGTTGAGGGCCACGCGGTTGAGGATTTCGCCGGTTTCCGGGTCGCGGTACTCCTGATCCTGAATCCAGAAGTCGGCGTACAGCACGTAGCGGTCGAAGATGTTCTGGCCGTATTCGCTGTAGGACTCGAGATAAGCGGTCTGGATCTCCTTGCCGATGAATTCGATATAGCGCGGCGCCAGGTATTCCTTGATGAATCGCAGATAGCGCTCGCGGGTTTCACCGGGGAACTGTTCCTGTTCGATCTGTTGCTCCAGCACGTAGAGCAGATGCACCGGGTTGGCGGCAATCTCATGAGGGTCGAAGTTGAACACCTTGGAGAGAATCTTGAAGGCGAAGCGGGTCGACAGCCCGTTCATGCCTTCGTCGACACCGGCCGAGTCGCGGTACTCCTGAATCGACTTGGCCTTGGGGTCGGTGTCTTTGAGGTTTTCGCCGTCGTAGACGCGCATCTTCGAGTAGATGTTGGAGTTTTCCGGCTCCTTGAGGCGCGACAGGGTGGAGAACTGCGCGAGCATCTTCAGGGTGTCGGGCGCACAGTGGGCATTGGCCAGCGAGCTGCTGATCAGCAGCTTGTCGTAGATCTTGATTTCGTCACTGACGCGCAGGCAGTACGGGACCTTGACGATGTAAATACGGTCGATGAACGCTTCGTTGTTCTTGTTGTTACGGAAGGTGTGCCACTCCGATTCGTTGGAGTGGGCCAGCAAGATACCGTTGTAGGGAATCGCGCCCAGGCCTTCGGTGCTGTTGTAGTTGCCCTCCTGGGTGGCGGTGAGCAGCGGGTGCAGCACCTTGATCGGTGCCTTGAACATCTCGACGAACTCCATCAGGCCCTGGTTGGCCCGGCACAGCGCGCCCGAATAGCTGTAGGCATCGGCATCGTTCTGCGGGTATTCCTCGAGCTTGCGGATATCCACCTTGCCGACCAGGGCAGAAATGTCCTGGTTGTTTTCATCGCCAGGTTCGGTCTTGGCGATGGCGATCTGATTGAGGATCGACGGGTAGAGCTTGACCACCCGGAACTGGCTGATATCGCCGCCGAACTCGGCCAGGCGCTTGCTCGCCCAGGGCGACATGATGCTGCCGAGATAACGGCGCGAAATACCGTAATCCTCTTCGAGAATGGCGGCATCCTCTGCAGCGTTGAACAAACCCAGTGGTGACTCGAAAACCGGTGAGCCCTTGATGGCGTAGAAGGGCACCTTCTCCATCAGTTGCTTGAGTTTTTCAGCCAGGGACGATTTACCGCCACCGACCGGGCCCAGCAAATAGAGGATCTGTTTCTTTTCTTCCAGGCCCTGAGCCGCATGGCGGAAGTACGAGACGATCTGCTCGATGCATTCTTCCATGCCATGGAAGTCGGCAAAGGCCGGGTAGCGGCGGATCACCTTGTTGGAAAAGATCCGCGACAGCCTTGGATTATGCGAGGTATCGAGCAGCTCCGGCTCGCCGATGGCCATCAGCAGGCGTTCGGAGGCGCTGGCGTAGGCACTGCGATCCTGTTTGCACAGTTCGAGGTACTCCTGCAGCGAGTACTCCTCCTGGCGGGTCGCCTCGAATCGTTGCTGGAAGTGACTGAAAATACTCATGACTTCACCTCGCTCGATACTTGGAGCCGGCCGGGATCGGTCGAGCGGGTGCATGCAGACCCGGCGCTTGCGCTACCGAGATGAATCCCCCAAACACCCCGTAGTCAGTCAGAACCTCAAGGTCGGCCTGTCCGTGGCATGGCAGGTTCAAGGACAGCCGCCATGCTTACCCTGCATGGCGTATCGGCTGCCTTCTCCCGCCTGACCCTGTGTTGCGTGGTTATGGCTGGCTGCTGAAGGTGAGTACCGATGGCCCGTTCGGCCGGTTGGCCGGCTACCTGAATTGGGATGGCCTAGAACAAGGATAGTTGGTAATCGGCAAGATCAAGGCGCAATTACCAGCTCTGGCGCCATTGCAGCGCCAGTGGGGCAGGCAAACCCAGCATCGACGGGGCTTGGCTGCCGAAAAAAATTATCCTCGAGGGATACGGCGGCAGGGGCGAGCCGGTTTCAGTCCGCCTGGCTGGTTTCGGTGTCCTGCGGGTAGGTGGCGCGCCACAGTTCGAAGCCACCGTCGAGGCTGTACACGTCGGAGAAGCCCTGGCCGACCAGGTAGGCCGCAGCGCCCTGGCTGGAGTTGCCGTGGTAGCAGGCAACGATTACCGGGCCATCCAGATCGGCTTTGGCGATGAAGTCCGCCAGGGAGTAGTTGTCCAGGTGCTGGGAGCCACTGATATGGCCTGTCGCAAAGCTTTGCGGATCACGGATGTCGACTACCACGGCGCCTTTCTCGCGCAGTGCCTGGGCCTGCTCCGGGGGGATGCGTTTGAACTCGCTCATGCTGTTTCCTCGCTACAGTCGCAGTGATGGTATTCGCCGCTGTCGATATTCATCAGGGTCATGCTGCCGCCCCACACGCAGCCCGAATCCAGAGCGAACACGCCGGGCTCGTCGCAGTGACCTTCCAGGGCTGCCCAGTGGCCGAAGATGATCTTCTGGGTACGGGTCTTGCGCTGCGGGTGGCTGAACCAGGGGAGGTAGCCGGGCGGTGCGGTGTCCAGGCCTTCCTTGCTTTTCAGGTCCAGGGTGCCGTCAGCCTTGCAGAAGCGCATGCGGGTGAAATAGTTGGTGATCACCCGTAGCCGGGCGATACCGTGCAGCTCCTTGTCCCAGCGTGCCGGCTCGTTGCCGTACATGCCGTCGAGAAACATCGGGTAGAGCGCATCGTCGCGCAGCGCATGCTCGACTTCGGCGGCGCGGCGCAGTGCCTTGCCGATGTGCCATTGCGGCGGTATGCCGGCGTGCACCAGGACGGTATCGCGCTGCTCGTCGTAATGCAGCAGCTTCTGCTGGCGCAGCCACTCGAGCAGCTCGGCGCGGTCCGGGGCCTCGAGGATCTCGCGCAGGGTGTCACCGCGCTTGAGGCGCTCGATATTGCGCGAGGCGGCGAGCAGGTGCAGGTCATGATTGCCCAGCACGCAGACCAGCGCCTCGCGCATGCCGTAGAGAAAGCGCAGGGTCTCCAGGGACGCCGGACCGCGATTGACCAGGTCACCGACCAGCCACAGCCGGTCGCGAGCAGGATCGAAGGCCACGCGTTCGAGCAGGCATTGCAGCGGTTTCAGGCAACCCTGCAGGTCGCCGACGGCATAGGTCGCCATCAGTGCAGGGCACCCGGGACAGCGAGGCGGAAGGGCGCGATCGGTGCATCGAAGCGCTGACCATCGTCAGCCAGCATCTGATAGCTGCCCTGCATGGTGCCGACCTGGGTGGCCATTAGCGTGCCGCTGCTGTAGCGATGGCTTTCACCGGGGGCGATCAGCGGTTGTTCACCGACTACGCCCGCGCCACGCACTTCCTGAACCTGGCCATTGCCATCGGTGATCACCCAGTGGCGCGCCAGCAGCTGGGCTGGCAGCTCGCCGCTGTTGTGGATGGTCACGTCATAGGCAAAGGCGAAACGGCTGTGCTCGGGTTGCGATTGCTCCGGCAGGTAGCGGGTGACGATGGTGACGTCGATCTGGTAGCGAGGGTCGGACATGGGCACTCGATAAGTCAGGTGGACGTAGATTCTGGTTGCAGCGCGAGCTGGTCAGCCAGACGTACGAAAGCGGCCAGGTCCAGCTGTTCCGGGCGCAGGCTGCCATCGACGCCGGCCGCCTCGATCTCGCTGGCCGGCAGCAGCGCCTTGAGGGTATTGCGCAGCGTCTTGCGGCGCTGGTTGAAGGCTTCGCGTACCACCCGTTCGAGCAGGCGGTGATCCTTGGCCGGGTGCGGCAGCACCTGATGGGGCACCAGGCGCACGATGGCCGAATCGACCTTGGGCGGTGGATTGAACGCGCCCGGGCCGACGTTGAACAGGTGCTCTACCTGGCAGTGGTACTGGACCATGATCGACAGCCGCCCCCAGTCGCCGCCCCCCGCGCCTGCAGCCAGGCGCTCGACCACTTCCTTCTGCAGCATGAAGTGCATGTCGCGGATCAGGTGGGCGTTGTTCAGCAGGTGGAAAATCAGCGGCGTCGAGATGTTGTAAGGCAGGTTGCCGACCACGCGCAGGCTGTTGGGCGCTGCTTGCAGGCTGTTGAAATCGAACTTCAAGGCGTCGCCCTGGTTCAGGCGAAAGCGTGGCTCGCCCGCGAACTTGGCTTGCAGGATCGGGATCAGGTCCAGATCCAGCTCGATCACGTCGAGCTGTGCGCCGCTGTTGAGCAGCCCCTCGGTGAGGGCGCCCTGGCCCGGGCCGATCTCCAGCAGATGCTCGCCCTCGCGGGCGTGGATGGCGCGCAGGATGCGGTGAATCACCCCGGCGTCATGGAGGAAGTTCTGGCCGAAGCGCTTGCGCGCGCGGTGTTGGTAAGGCTCGGACATCTGAAAAGCAGCTCCAGGCTTCAAGCTGCAAGCATCAAGCAAGCGCATAAAGCGGTCAGGCGAAAACGCGCAGTTTAGCAGGGAACGTCTGTCGAGCGGCGTTGCTCGCCGCAGGTGACAGCTGGCTCATGGGGCAAGGCGACTCTGCGCCATCTCGTAGGCGGTTTCCAGGGCAACCTGCAGGCTGCCGCAGTCGATGCGCCCGGTACCGGCAAGATCCAGCGCGGTGCCGTGGTCGACCGAGGTGCGGATGATCGGCAGGCCCAGGGTGACGTTCACCGCCGCGCCAAAGCCCTTGTACTTGAGTACCGGCAGGCCCTGGTCGTGATACATGGCGAGCACCGCGTCGCAGTGCTCCAGGTGCTTGGGGGTGAACAGCGTGTCGGCAGGCAGCGGGCCGATCAGCTGCATACCTTCGGCGCGCAGTTGCTGCAGCGCAGGCTCGATGACGTCGATCTCTTCGCGCCCAAGGTGGCCGCCCTCACCAGCGTGGGGGTTGAGGCCGCAGACCAGGATACGCGGCTTGGCAATGCCGAACTTGTCGCGAAGGTCGGCGTGCAGGATGCGCGTCACCCGCTGCAGGCGCTCGGCGGTGATGGCATTGGCCACGTCCTTGAGCGGCAGGTGGGTGGTGACCAGGGCGACCCTGAGTCCCTGGGTCGCCAGCATCATCACCACCTGTGGGGTAGCAGTCAGGTCGGCGAGAAATTCGGTATGGCCGGAAAACGCCATGCCCGCTTCGTTGATGATGCCCTTGTGCACCGGGGCGGTGATGAGCCCGGCGAAGCTGCCGTCCAGGCAGCCCTGGGCCGCACGGGTCAGGGTTTGCAGGACGTAGGCGGCATTGGCCTTGCTCAGCTGACCGCTGATCACCGGCTCGCCGAGGGGTGTATCCCAGACGTACAGGCTGCCGGCGGGCGCGGGTTGCCGGGGCCAGGCGCCGGGGCCGGTGTCGAGCAGGCTGATCTCCAGCCCCAGTTGTGCCGCACGCGCCTGCAGCAAGGCGCGACTGGCAATGCAGATCAGTGCATGGGCCTGCTGCTGCCGGGCAAGCAACAGGCACAGATCCGGGCCGATGCCGGCAGGTTCTCCAGGGGTGAGGGCAAAGCGCAGGCTATCGGGCATGATCGGTCTCGTGGGCAGGCCTGGTGATTTTAGCCCAGGCACATATGAAAAAGCCCGGCGCTGGGCCGGGCTCTCTGGTGGCGTTCAGGCTGGGTTACAGCTTGATTTCCACATAGGCCTCGTCGCGGATCTGACGCAGCCAGGTTTGCAGCTCTTCTTCATATTTGCGGTTGCGCAGCAGGTTGAGCGCCTGTTGCTCGCGCATCTGCTCGCTGCTGTCGGTGGCGCGGCGGCCCATGACCTGCAGCACGTGCCAGCCGAACTGGCTCTTGAACGGCTTGGATACTTCGCCGCTGGCGGTGTTGTTCATCACCTCGCGGAACTCCGGCACCAGGGCGTTCGGGTCGATCCAGTTGAGGCTGCCGCCGTTGAGGGCCGAGCCCGGGTCTTCGGAGAAGCTCTTCGCCAGTTCGGCGAAATCTTCCCCGGACTCGATGCGCTGATACAGGCGTTCGGCGAGCACCTTGGCTTCCGCGTCGGTACGGATTTCGCTCGGCTTGATCAGGATGTGGCGTACGTTCACTTCCTCACGTACCGCCGGCGCCTCACCGCCACGCTTCTCCAGCACCTTGAGGAGGATGAAACCACCCGGGGTGCGGATCGGCTCGGTCACGTCGCCAACGCTCATGGCGCTGATCATACTGTCGAATGGCGGCGGCAGCTGCGCCGCCTTGCGCCAGCCCATGTCACCGCCGTCCAGCGCGGTTTCACTGGCCGAGTTGGCGATCGCCAGTTGGCCGAAATCGGCGCCCTGGCGAGCTTGCTGGTAAAGGTCCTGGGCGCGGCGCTCGGCAGCTTGCAGCGCATCGGAAGAGGCATCTTCCTGCACCGGGATGACGATGTTGGCCAGCCGGAACTCTTCGGATAACTGCATCTTGCCCAGGTCGGAGGCGAGGAAGTTCTTCACTTCCTGCTCGGTGACCTGAATGCGCTCGGCCACACGGCGCTGGCGCACGCGGCTGATGACCATCTCGCGGGATACCTGGTCGCGAGCGTCATTGAACGACAGGCCGTCCTTCGCCAGGGCATCGCGGAACTGCTCGATACTCATGCCGTTGCGCTGGGCAATGGTGGCCATGGCCTGGTTGAGCTCTTCGTCGCTGATGCGAATGCCGGAGCGCTCGCCCATCTGCAGCTGGATGTTCTCCAGAATCAGGCGATCCAGTACCTGCTGGGTCAGCACGTTGGCTGGCGGTACTTCGGCGCCACGTTTGGCGATGGTCTGTTGCACCTCGCGCACCCGGGCGTCGAGCTGGGTTTGCATGATCACGTCGTTATCGACGATCGCCACCACGCGGTTGAGAGGCTGTACATCGGCGTGCGCCGCAGTACCCAGAAACAGTGCGCCCAGCAGCAGCGGGCGCACGCACTCAGCGAGCTTGCTCTTCACGTTCACGGTAACCTTGAATGCCTTGGTCGAGGAATGTCTCAACGTTATTGCCAGTCACGCCACCCAGGCCTTTGAGGACGATCTGCAGGAAGATACCGCTGTCGGCCTGGTCGTTGCGCGAGGGGTTGAGGCTGACCTCGTCGTAGTCGATCCAGTAACGGTTGATGACGCGCAGCTTCCAGCAGCAGCTGTCGTATTCGAAGCCACCAAAGGCTTCCAGGGTGCGGTTGCGGCCATAGTCGTACTGCCAGCGCGAGATCAGGCTCCACTGCGGGCCGATTGGCCAGATGACCGAGAAGTCATGCTGGCTGATCTTGTAGTAGTCCTTGATGTATGTATCGGTGCCTGGCGTACCGTAGTCGGAACCGAACCCGTAGCGACCGGTGCTCTCGTCGTAGTTGAGAGTGTCATTGCGATAGCGATAGCCGGCATTGACGATCTTGCGCGGGTTATCGGCAGGCTGATAGTGGAACATGGCGCTGCCGGAGCGGGTACGGTGTGTATCCGGGTCCCAGTTGAAGTCCGAGGTGAAGCGCCAGTCCTGGTTATAGCGATACATGTACTCCAGGGCATAAGGCGATACCGACGACTGCGCTTCATCACGGGTGCGGTAGTCGATACCCGGCATCTGTACCTTGCGGTCTTCGAAATAGAAGGCCTGGCCGATGCTGAAACGCTGACGTTCGAAGCCATTTGGCTCGATCCAGCGGCTGGTCACACCGAGGGAGATCTTGTTTTCGTCGCCGATACGATCCTTGCCCGAGAAACGATTCTCACGCCACAACGAGGAATAATTGAAGGTGCTTTCGCTAGAGTCGAAAACCGGGATATCGGTCTGGTCTTCTTCCGGTACGTAGAGGTAGAACAGGCGCGGTTCGAGGGTCTGGCGGGCTTCGCGACCGAACAGTGAGGTATCGCGGTCGAAATACAGGCCGCTGTCGACGCTGAACATGCCGACACCACGGCTCTGGCTGCTGCTGTACTGCTCACCAGCTACGGCACCCCTGGCGATATCATCTCGGCCCTGCTGATCAATATCCAGATCGTAATTGGTTTGCAGGTACTTGATCTGGGGCTTCACGAAGCCCCAGCTCCAGTCCAGCGGCAGGCTTACACCTGGCTCAACATGCATACGGGTGCCGTTGGCCCGCGCGAGCCCCAGAATGTTGGCGTCGTTCCAGCGTCCTTCGGGGTTACCGTTTTGGTCGAAGTAAAAGCCATCGCGCAGATCGCGCTCGAAGCGGACCAGTTCGGTGCCGTAGGTGAAATTCAGACCGCCCGGCTCGAACGGCAGTTTGCCGTCCAGGGTAATCTGCGGCAGGCGATCGTAAGGCGTGACATCGGTAATGGTGGCCAGCTCATAGGCGTGGGCATTGAGCCGCGCCGTATAGCTGTCACCGCGCCAGGTCAGCGTGCCGCGCTGATTGACGTAAGTGGACGTTTCGATGCCCAGATCGGTCTTCAGATCCTGGAAGTAGTAGGGGTCGCTGATATCGGTGTAGTCGACCTCGGCCAGCAGGCGATCATTGAGACCCTGCTTGTGCTGCCAGCTGTACATCCAGCGCTGGTCCTTGTAGCCCGACTGCAGCTTGCGTTCGTCTTCCTGGTCGTCCAGGTAGGCGGCGCCGACCTGGCCTTCGCTGTTGCGGGTCAGGTAGCGGTACTCGCCTTCGAGCAGCAGGCCACGCTTGGCCATGTAGGTCGGGTACAGGGTGGCGTCGAAGTTCGGCGCCAGGTTGAAGTAGTACGGGGTCTGCAGGGTCAGGCCGTTGCTGCCTGAACTGCCGAAGCTCGGCGGCAGGAAGCCGGACTGGCGACGGTCGTCGATCGGGAAATAGATGTACGGCGTATAGAACACCGGGAAATCCTTGACCCGCAGCGTGACGTTGGTCGCGGTGCCGAAGCCGGTGGCCGGGTTCAGGGTGATGTTGTTACCGGTCAGGTGCCAGGCGTTGCTGCCCGGTTCGCAGCTGGTATAGGTGCCATCCTTGAGGCGGATGATCGCGGTTTCTTCACGCTTGGCGTAAGCCGCACTGCCGCGCACATGGGCGGCATGCATCACGTACTCGGCGTTATCGATGCGCGCTTCGCCGTTGTCGAGCTGCAGCTCGCCACGATCACCAACCACCAGGGCGCCCTTGTCGCGCAGGCGGACGTTGCCGACCAGCTCGCCACGGTTTTCGGCCTGGTGCAGGTTGGCCTCGTCGGCTTCGACCTGCATGCCGGCCTGACGCACGACCACGTCACCGGCGAGGGTCGCGACCTGCTCTTCCTGCTGATAGCGCGAAGCCTTGGCCGATACGAACATCGGCGCCTCGCTCATCGGCGTGGTGTCATTCATGCCCGGGCGGCTAGGCTCGATGTAGGCGCCGGAGCAAGCCGGGCCCATCTCCGCCAGTTGTGCGCTGGTCAGCTTCTCGCGAGGCACCCAGTCCAGGTGGCTGTAGTCGGCGCTGCGCGATGCCAGGGCACGGCCACCGGCTTCGGTCACTTGCGTCGGCGCAGCCTTGGTATCAGGCTTGGCGGCAGCAGTCGCACCCGTGCCCGCACTGACCGAGTTGGCAGTATGGGTCGGCCGGCTCGGCACGTTGGCGTTGCTGGATTTCGGTGCGCAGGCCCAACCGCCGGTTGGCGATGCCTGGCAGTCGAATTGTTCGGCAGCGGTGGCGAATGGGCTGGCGAAGGGCTGCAGGGCCAACAGGCCACCCGTTACCAGAAGCGGGAATTTCTTGCGAAAAGCGGGGTATTTTACTGCCATCTTG
>JAAIGF010011436.1_pt1 | contig 17352 bp, 14 predicted proteins | sample 6487441 | NCBI WGS metagenome assembly JAAIGF01 (sample SAMN13974129, study PRJNA590717) | phyllosphere metagenome | biome: pepper field; feature: multiple bacterial spot infested pepper fields; material: pepper leaves; isolation source: leaves from pepper fields | host: Capsicum annuum ... | reverse complement strand
TTCTGTGCGTTTGGCTTTATTCGATCTCGACAACACCCTGCTTGGCGGCGACAGCGACCATGCCTGGGGCGACTGGCTGTGCGAACGCGGGATCCTCGACGGCGCCACCTACAAGGCGCGCAACGATGCCTTCTACCAGGATTACCTGGCCGGGCGCCTGAACATCACCGACTACCTGAACTTCACCCTGGATATCTTCGGGCGTACCGAGATGGCCCAGCTCGATGCCTGGCACCGCGAATTCATGGCCGAATGCATCGAACCGATCATTCTGCCCAAAGGCCTGGCGCTGCTCGACAGGCACCGCGCCGCTGGCGACAAGCTGGTGATCATCACCGCCACCAACCGTTTCGTAACGGCGCCGATTGCCGCCCGTCTGGGCGTCGATACGCTGCTGGCCACCGAGTGCGAAATGGTCGACGGCCGCTACACCGGGCGTACCACCGACGTGCCGTGCTTCAAGGAAGGCAAGGTCACCCGCCTCAATCGCTGGATGCAGGAAAACGGCTTCACCCTGGATCGCTCGACCTTCTACAGCGATTCGATGAACGACCTGCCGCTGCTCGAGCAGGTCAGCTACCCGGTTGCCGTTGACCCGGATCCCAAGCTGATGGCCGAGGCAGAGGACCGCAACTGGCCGATCATGTCGCTGCGCTGAGGTTTTATCGCATCAATAAAAAGCCGGCGCCCAGGGCGCCGGCTTTTTTGCATCTGCACTCACATATGCCTGGCCTTGCTGGCCACCGAGGTCGGTACCACTTCGGGCATGGCCGAAGAGTGGTGATTGAGGATCTTCCACTGTCCGTCCACCAGGGTGTAGACGAAGGTGTAGCGCGCCTGAACGTCGGATTTCTCGCCGGCGGCATTGGTCAAGTGGAAGGTGTAGACGCCGCTGTCCAGGGCGGTGGTCGGCCCCAGGCGACGGATTTCCCGGTAGTTGATCTCGCCCACCGGCTTGAGCGCCAGGAAGTGCTCGAAGTAGTCGCGTATTTCCGCCGAGCTGGCGCGCACCCGGTTGGATACGGTCGGCTGCAGCACGGCATCGGCGCTATACAGGCTGACCACCTTGGCCACGTCACCGCTCTGCAGCGCCTGGTTCCACTGATCGAACAACCCGGCCACTTCACGATCGGCCGCTGCGGCCGGCGCGCTCGCCAGGCTTTCATAGCGATAAGGCTTTTGCTCGGGAGCGGCCAGCAGCGGGGTACTGACGCAGAACAGCAGGGCGGCGGCGATGGCGTGCACTTTCATGATCGTTTCCTGTTTTGGTTGACGACACCACTGTGCCCTGCACCCTCAGGGTCGCCATCGGCTGGTTGGCGACATCGGCGTATGCCGATCGGCAGATGGGCGAGCAGCGGGCAGAGTCGATTTAATGGGATGATTGCCACCTGATCCGCGCCACTTGCGCTGGAGAACCCCATGCACCACGACGACAGCAGTGCCCTGGCCTTGCGCAGCCAGTACCGACAATGGGAAAGCCGGGCGGCGCGCCTGAGCCTGCTGGTCGATACCGGCCGCCAACTGGGAGCGCTGCCGCCCAGGGAAATGGGCTTGCGCGTGCTGCAACGCGCCTGCGCGTTCTGCGCCCTGGACAGCGGCCTGGTGGTGTGCGAGCTGGCCGGCGAGCGCCAGGTGCTGGCCGACCATGGCGCCCTTTCCAGCGAGCAGCGGGTAGCGCTGCTGGCGCTGAGCGACAGCGATACGCCCCAGGCCCAGTGCCTGCTCATCGACAAGGGCGGGTTGCAGCTGGTCATTCGCCTGCCGCTGGCCACGGCCCAGGGCCACACCTTTGGCAGCGTGCTGCTGGCCAGCGCGGTGCGGATCAACCCGCCGGACGACGAGGACCTCGAGTCCCTGCAGCTGCTCGCCACCCTGTTCGCCGCCCACCTGGAAACCCAGCGCCTGCATGGCGACCTGCTCGCCCGCGAGCGCACCATGTCGGAGCTGGTGCACCGCCTGCTCAATGCCCAGGAAGACGAGCGCAGGCGCGTGGCCTACGACCTGCATGACGGCCTCGCCCAAACCCAGGCCGGGTTGCACCAGCGCCTGCAGGGCTTCGCCAGCCAGTGCAGTGGGCTCCCCGATGCCCAGCAGCAGGAACTGGGCACCATTCTCGAACTGGCCCAGCGCTGCGTACGCGAGGGTCGCCAGGCCATCAATGGCCTGCGCCCGCAACTGCTCGATGACTTCGGCCTGCTTCACGCCCTCGACAAGGAGGCCGACCGCCTGCGTGACGCCGGCCACCGGGTGCAGTGGCTGCAACGCAGTGAGGCACGGCTGCCGGCCAATGTGGAAATCACCCTGTTTCGCATCGCCCAGGAAGGCATCAACAATATTCTCAAGCATGCCGGGCCGTGCAGCGTGCGCATCGGCCTGAGCAGCAGCGACTCGGGCGCACAACTGCACATCGAGGACGATGGCCAGGGTTTCGAGGCACCGCGCTACAGGCCGATCACCGGCAATGGCGGCCTGGGCCTGGCGGCCATGGGCGAACGCGCCAGCCTGCTGGGCGGCCACCTGCAGTGCCAGAGCGAGCCAGGGCGCGGCACCCGGCTGCTGGCCCAGGTTCCCCACGCCGAGGAGCTCGCTCCATGACGACGCCCCTGCGCCTGGTATTGGCCGATGACCATGAGGTGACCCGCGCCGGCTTCGTGGCCATGCTCGGCGGCTGCGACGAGTTCGAGGTGGTCGGCCAGGCCGCCGATGGCGACAGTGCACTGCAGCTGTGCGAGCGCCTGCAGCCGGATATCGCCATTCTCGACATCCGCATGCCCGGCCTCAACGGCCTGGGCGCCGCACGCCTGCTGCAGCAGCGTATGCCGCACCTGAAGGTGGTGATGTTCACCATGTACGACAGCCCCGAGCACCTGGAGGCCGCCATCGGCGCGGGCGCCGTGGGCTACCTGCTCAAGGACGCCAGCCGTGACGAGGTGATCGCCGCGTTGCGCCGCGTGGCCGCCGGGGAGGAGGCGCTGAACAGCGCGGTCAGCGCGCGCCTGCTCAGGCGCATCGCCGACCGCAGCAACGCCGGCGCGCCGCCCACCGACACGCTCACCAACCGCGAACGGCAGGTGCTGGGCCTGGTGGCCGGCGGCTTCAGCAATCGCGAGATCGGCGAAAAGCTGGGCATCAGCGCCGGCACCGTGAAGACCCATGTCGAGCGACTGATCGCCAAGCTCGGCGTGGCCGACCGCACCCAGGCGGCGGTGCGCGGCATCGCCCTGGGCCTGGTCGCCCAACCAACGACCGACTGGCACGGCGCCGCGCCATGATGCGGCGCATCGACAACGCCTGGGCGGATCTGCCGCTACGTGGCAAGGCACTGGTCGGCATCTCGCTGCCCCTGGTGATCCTGCTGATCTCACTGGTACTGATCTACATCACCGAGCGGCAGACCGCCGAGGCCGAAGAGGACGTGCGCCGGGTGCTGCAGGTCCAGGGCGACATCCAGGCCGTGCAAACCCTGCTGGCCGAGGGCGCGGCCAGCGTGCGCGGCTACCTGCTGACGCGCAACGATGACTTTCTGCCCGCCTACCAGCAGACCGAGCCGCGTATCGAGGCGGCCCTGGCGCGCCTGGACGCCAATATCCGTGACGCCGAGGTGCGTCAGCGCCTGGAGCGCATCCGCCCGCTGATCAACAAGCAGCTCCACGGCCTGGATGTGCTGCGCAACGTCGACCTGCGCCAGGATCAACAGCGGATCGCCGCCGTGCTCGACGAAAGCAAGCGCATGCTCGATACCCTGCGCAACCAGATCGACGCCATGCGCGTGCGTGAAGACGCCCTGCTCGCCGACCGCACCGCCAACGCTGCCGACAACCGCCAGCGCATGCTGCTGGCCACCCTGCTGGCCGCCGGCTGCGGCCTGATCGGCGCGATCGTCGCGGTGCTGCTGCTCTCCAGCGGTATCGTCAGCCGCGTCCAGCGGGTGCAACGCAGCGCCCGCCACCTGGCACTCGGCAATCCGCTGCAGCCGCGGCATCACGAGCGCGACGAGATCGGCCGCCTGGGCGCCAGCCTGGAGGAAGCCAGCCAGCTGCTGGCCCAGCGCGAACGTGCCCTGCGCGACAACGAGGAGCGCTTGCGCCTGATCATCGAAGGCGTGCGCGACTACGGCATCTTCGCCCTCGACCCACAGGGCCACGTCACCACCTGGAACGCCGGTGCCGAGCGGATCAAGGGCTACAGCGAAACGGAAATCATCGGCCGCCACTTCTCGCTGTTCTACCCACCCGAGCAGCGTCCGCACCACCCGCTGTATGCGCTGCAGGTCGCCGCCGAAAAGGGTCGCTACGAGGAAGAAGCCTGGCGCCAACGTCGCGATGGCTCGCGTTTCTGGGCCAGCGTGGTAATCACCGCGCAGCACGATGCCAGCGGCACATTGCGCGGCTTTTCCAAGGTCACCCGCGACATCACCGACCGCCGCGCCGCGGATATCGCCCTGCGCGCCGCCCGCGAGGAAGCGGAGAACGCCAGCCAGGCGAAAAGCGAGTTCTTGTCGCGCATGAGCCACGAACTGCGCACCCCGCTCAACTCGATCCTCGGCTTCGCCCAGCTGCTCGACCTGGAGTCACCGAGGCCGCAGGTCACCCATATCCTGCGCGCCGGCCAGCACCTGCTCACGCTGATCAACGAAGTGCTCGACATCGCCCGCATCGAGGCCGGCCGGCTACCCATGAGCCTGGAAGCCATCGACCTGCACAGCGTGGTGCACGAGGCGATGACGTTGATTTCGCCGTTGGCCGACGAAGCCGGCATCCGCCTGCGCCCACTGCCGCCGAGCACGTCGCCGGCTGGCGTGATGGCCGACCGCCAGCGGCTGATCCAGGTACTGCTCAACCTGCTATCCAACGCGGTGAAGTACAACCGCCCCGGCGGCGAGGTATACCTGGACATCGAGGCGCAGGGCGAGCGCCTGGCCCTAGCAGTCAACGACAGCGGTGCGGGCATCGCCCCGGCGGATCTGCAGCGGCTGTTCCGCCCCTTCGAGCGCTTAGGCGCCGACCAGCACAGCGAAGGCACCGGCCTGGGCCTGGCCCTGAGCCGCAACCTGCTGCAGGCCATGGACGGCACGCTGGAGGTGGTCAGCGTGGTCGGCACCGGCAGCCGCTTCGTGCTGACCTTGCCGACCGCGCAGCTCGAGTTCCAGGCCAGCCACGACGACCCCTGGCGCCCTACACCCTTGCCGAAGCCGGTGAGCGCACTGGAAACTGGCAACCTGAAGCGCGTGCTGTGCATCGAGGACAACCTGTCCAGCCAGGCACTGATCGAAACCCTGTTGCAGCGCCGGCCGGGCGTGCAGCTGCTGTCGAGCATGCAGGGCCAGCTGGGCCTCGACCTGGCGCGCCAGCATCTGCCGCGGGTGATCCTGCTGGACATCAACCTGCCGGACATGACCGGCATCGAGGTGCTCAAACGCCTGCGCGCCGACCCGCTGACCGCCACCATCGCCGTGCTGATGATCACCGCCGACGCCAGCACCGCGGCCAGGCGTGCCATGCAGCAGGCCGGCGCCACGGCGATCCTCACCAAGCCCATTCACGTGCCGACCTTCCTGGCCTTTCTCGACCAGCACCTGCCGGAGCCCGCATGAGCGACGACTACCGCATTCTGATCATCGACGATCAGCGCCCCAACCTGGACCTGATGGAGCAACTGCTGGCCCGCGAAGGCCTGCACAACGTGCTCAGCAGCACCCAACCGACCCGGGCGCTGGAGCTGTACAACAGCTTCGAGCCGGACCTGGTGATTCTCGACCTGCACATGCCGGATTTCGACGGTTTCGCGCTGATGGAGCAGCTCAACCGGCGCATTCCGCACAACGACTACGTGCCGCTGCTGGTGCTGACCGCCGACGTCACCCGCGCCACGCGCCTGCGCGCCCTGGCCCTGGGCGCGCGGGACTTCATCAGCAAGCCGCTGGACGCCCTGGAAACCATGCTGCGGGTCTGGAACCTGCTGGAAACCCGCGCGCTGTACAAAGCGCTGCGAGCACGGTTGACCGAGCCGCAACTCGAAGCGCTGCTGCAACCGTTGGTGGCGCAGCGCCAGGGCCGCCGCTGAAGGTGCCCTAGACGGGCTTGGCGCCCATCACCGCCATGATCACCACCAGCAGCACGACGATCAGCGCGGCGTAGGCCACCACGAAGCGCAGAGACTTGGCCGGCACTGCGCCGTCCGCTTGAGCCTGCCAGGCACCCAGGCGGCCGAACAGCAACAGGCCGACGATCATCAGCACGGCAAACAGGCTGCTGCCCAGCAGCAGCCACAACTGGCTCAGCGGCCAGCCGGCCAGATTGACCATCCACCAGCCGGTCACCGGCAGGCTCAACGCCAGCACGGCGAACACCGGCAGGCTGATGGTGCGGGTGCGCTGCAATTTGCGTTGCAGCACCGCCTTGTCGCCACCACGCCAGGCCTTCCAAAGCATGAAGGCATGGGCCAGCACGCCCAGCAGCAGAAGAATGCCGGGCAGCGCATGGAGGACTCTGATCAGCAGATAATGCTCCATCACGGTGTTTCCTTTGTTTTTTATACATTCAGGCCTGGTTATCGCTGCGCCCAACCCAGGCTACCGGTAGGAACGTTCGTAGCCTGGGTGAAGCAACGCGATTCCCGGGAAGATCACTTACGCGAAACGACTAGCCAAGAAACAGCGTGTAGGCCGGGTTGTCGGTTTCATCCCAGTACGGATAGCCGATGGCATCCAGCGCTGGCGCCAGCAGGTGGCGCTCGTCTTCCGGCACCTGCAGGGCCGCCATTACGCGGCCATCGGCCGCGCCGTGGTTGCGGTAGTGGAACAGGGTGATGTTCCAGCGCCCGCCCAGCTTGTCGAGGAAGTTGAACAGCGCACCGGGCCGCTCGGGAAATTCGAAGCGGAACACGCATTCGTTCGGCACCGCGGCCGCATGGCCGCCCACGGTGTGGCGGATATGCAGCTTGGCCAGTTCGTTATCGGTCAGGTCGAGCACCGGGAAGCCCTGGCCACGCAGGTTTTCCACCAGCGCTGCACGGGGGTCGTTTTCCGGGTGGGTCTGCACGCCAACGAAAATGTGCGCCTCGCCATCCTGGTGGTAACGGTAATTGAATTCGGTGATCTGCCGCTTGCCGATCGCCTCGCAGAACGCCTTGAAGCTGCCCGGCTTCTCGGGGATGGTCACGGCGATGATCGCCTCGCGTTTCTCACCCAGCTCGGCACGCTCGGCCACATGGCGCAGGCGGTCGAAGTTGACGTTGGCGCCGGAGTCGATACCCACCAGGGTCTTGCCGGTAATGCCTTCGCGCTCGACGTATTTCTTGATGCCGGCCACGGCCAGCGCGCCGGCGGGCTCGGTGATCGAGCGGGTGTCGTCGTAGATGTCCTTGATCGCCGCGCAGATCTCGTCGGTACTGACGGTGATCACCTCGTCGACGTAGTCCTTGCAGATCTCGAAGGTGTGCTGACCGATCTGCGCCACTGCCACGCCGTCGGCAAACAGCCCGACCTGCGGCAGCACCACCCGCTCACCGGCGGCCAGCGCCTGCTGCAGGCAGTTGGAATCGTCCGGCTCGACGCCAATGACCTTGATTTCCGGGTGCAGGTATTTGACGTAGGCGGCGATACCGGCAATCAGGCCGCCGCCGCCGACGGGTACGAAGATCGCGTGCAGCGGGCCCTGGTGCTGACGAAGAATCTCCATCGCCACCGTGCCCTGGCCGGCGATCACGTGGGGATCGTCATAGGGGTGCACGTAGACCAGGCCTTTTTCCTCGACCAGTTTCAGCGAGTAGGCCAGGGCCTCGGGGAAGGTATCGCCATGTAGCACTGCCTTGCCACCGCGCGAACGCACGCCCTGCACCTTGAGCTCGGGCGTGGTGCGCGGCATGACGATGGTCGCCTTCACGCCCATGTGCTTGGCGGCCAGCGCCAGACCCTGGGCATGGTTGCCGGCCGAGGCGGTGACCACGCCGCGGGCCAGTTCTTCGGGCGAGAGCTGCGCCAGCTTGTTGTAGGCGCCACGAATCTTGAACGAGTAAACCGGCTGCAGATCCTCGCGCTTGAGCAGAATCTGATTGCCCAGGCGTTCGGAAAGTTGGCGAGCGGGTTGCAGCGGGGTTTCCACGGCAACGTCATAGACACGGGAGGTCAGGGTCTTCTTGACGTACTGTTCGAGCATGGCGGGCATCGCAGGCGGCTTCGAGGGGAACCCCGGAGTCTAACATCAGGGGCTGCCGTCGTTTCAGCACAAGCCGCGTTGCGGCGGAAAATTTCACCGGGTTGCAGAGGGCCACAACAGCGGCGATTTTCAAGCTCTGCGGCGAGGCACGGTGAAATCTCCCCCCACAACCCAAGGGCCGGGCCCATTTTCCCGTGATGCTGCGTTGCTCGCCGACTCATTTGGACGGCCAAACTTCGCGGCTCGCGCCTTGCCTCGCGAAAAAACGGTCTCCGGCGCGGTCGCGCTGAAACGACAGCAGCCCCTACCATCCGCCGAGCGACCATACGAATTCCGGGGTTTTGCCGGCTATAATCGCGGCCTCGTTTCCTTCCTTGCCGTGGAACCCGCATGACCCAGGATCAGCTCAAACAAGCCGTGGCCCAGGCCGCCGTCGACTTCATCCTTCCCAAGCTCGATGCCAAGAGCGTGATCGGGGTCGGCACCGGCTCCACCGCCAACTGTTTCATCGACGCCCTGGCCAAGCACAAGCTGGAGTTCGACGGCGCCGTGGCCAGCTCCGAAGCCACTGCCGCGCGCCTCAAGGGCCATGGCATCCCGGTGTATGAGCTCAATACCGTCAGCGACCTGGAGTTCTACGTCGACGGCGCCGACGAGAGCGACGAGCGCCTGAATCTGATCAAGGGTGGCGGCGCCGCCCTGACCCGCGAGAAAATCGTAGCGGCTGTAGCACGCACCTTCATCTGCATCGCCGACGGCAGCAAGCTGGTACCGGTACTCGGCGCCTTTCCGCTGCCGGTGGAAGTGATCCCCATGGCGCGCAGCCACGTGGCCCGCCAGTTGGTCAAGCTGGGCGGCGACCCGGTGTACCGTGAAGGCGTGCTGACCGACAACGGCAATGTGATCCTCGACGTGCACAACATGAGCATCACCGACCCGGTGAAACTGGAAGCGGACATCAACGCCATCGTCGGCGTGGTCACCAACGGCCTGTTCGCCGCCCGCCCGGCCGACCTGCTGCTGCTCGGCACCGCAGAAGGCGTGAAGACGCTCAAGCGCTGAACCCCGCGGGCGGACGACCAGCATCCGCCCCACCATCTGCCGTTGCGCACCAAGTGAGTGCCGGCCTGCCGGATAGCTGCTCATGCCTGCCAGCGCCGCGGCGGCAGGTATCCGCCATGACTTACAGGCAGGCGACACTTGCGCCTCTGTACTGCGCCATTTTCCTACCGGTTCGGATTTCCGGCCCACATACTGCTCTGCGCTGGATGCCACACAAAAACAGCATAAGGAGCATGATGTGATCAAACCTCTCATCCTGGGTATGGGCCTGGCAGGCACGCTGTTACCCACCCTGGCCACGGCCTACCAATACGGCGAGTACGCCGGCGGCACCGTCGACACGCTGATCAACGACTACCCGGGCCGCTACCGTGGCACCGCCAGTTTCGCGGGTGCGACCGACTGGATGGAACAGCGCCTATCGGCGGCCGGCTATGACGGCTACCGACAGGACTTCACCTGGGCAGGCAACCGCAGCTCGCAGAACGTGATCGTCGAGGCCGCTGGTATTACCGGCAAGAACCTGGTGGTCGGCGCCCACTTCGACACCTTCTTCGGCCGCCCTACCCTGCAGGGCCTGGACGACAACGCCTCGGGTGCTGGCGTGCTGACGGAAATCGCCCGCAACCTGGCCGGCCTGTCGTTCGAGGATAGCGTGACCTTCATCGGCTTCGGTGCCGAGGAGGAAGGCCTGCGCGGTTCACGCGCCTATGTCGCCTCCCTGGATGCCGAGGCGCGCGCCCGCCTGACCGGCATGATCAACATCGACAGCCTGATCACCGGCGACATGATGTATGCCCATGCCGGCTCGGACAGCGCCGCCGTAGCGGAACTGGCGGCGCTGCGCGAACACACCCTGCGCATTGCCAAGGAGCTGGGCATCGAGCTGCACACCAACCCCGGCCTCAACGCCGCCTATCCCGCTGGCACCGGCTGCTGCAGCGATGCTGAAAGCTTCGAGGGTCTGGGTATTCCGGTGCTCTTCGTGGAGGCCACCAATTGGCAGATAGGTGATCTTGACGGCTATGAGCAGACCACCAACCCGGCCATTGCCGGCGGTTCTACCTGGCACAATCCGGCCCTCGACAATGAGACCGTGCTGGCCGGCGCCTTCGGCGCAGAGCGTATCGCGCAGCGCCTGCGTGACTATTCACGCCTGCTGACGCGCCTGGTGCTGGAAGCCACCAATACCGACCTGCGCTATTCGGCGCTATCCGGCGGGGCCATGCTCGGCACCCTGGAAGACACCCTGAAGCGCCAGCAGCAGACTCACCAGCAACTGCTGGAGCGGCGCTGGCAAACCCTGCGCGTCACCCCACGCGAGGTCGGCAGCATCGACGGCGGTGTCGGGGTGGAGGGGCAATGGCAGCCCAGCGGCGGCTTCGACGGCCCACTGGAGCAGCGCTCCCGCCAGGCCACCGCCTACCTGTTCGGCGATGCCCAACTCAGCGAATGGCTGAACCTGGGTGCCGGCCTGAGTTTCATCCGCGGCGAGGATGACCTGCAACATGGTGGCAAGGTAGAGAGCGACACCTGGCAGGCCGGTCTGTATGCGCTACTGAGCAACGCCGGGCCGCTGTGGCTGAGTGCTGACCTCAGCGCCGGTCGTACACGCTTCGACCTGGATCGCTCGGTGTTCATCCAGGGCAACGCCGGCGGTCCCGCGCTGCTCGACCAGAAGCTTGCCGGCGAAACCGATGCCACGTTCTGGGGCGCAGGCTTGCTGGGCGGCTATGACCTGCCGTTCGGCGACTGGCTTACCGGCCCCCAGGTGGGCCTCGACTACCGCCACTACAGGCTCGACGGTTTCAGCGAAAGGTCCACGCAACGCACCGCCCTAAGCGTCAAGGATGATCGCTTTGACTCGCTGGAGTTGAGCCTCGGCTGGCAGGTACGCGGCAACGTCGCACTGGACCGTGCGATGCGCCTGCAGCCTTATGCCAGCCTGGTCTGGATCGAGGAGCTGGGCGATGGCATGAGCGAGGACTTCACCGTGACCAGCCTGGCCGATGGTTCGGCGCGCCGGGTGAGCAACGGTCGGGAGAACGACAAGCACTTCGCCCGCGCGCGTCTCGGCACGCAACTGGCCATCAGCGAGGCTTTCGCCGTCTACGCCGAAGCCAACACGCGCCTGCGGCATGCCGACGGCGATCAGGCCAGCTATAGCCTGGGCCTGCAGTACCTGTTCTGAGGCAGCGCGCCAAGGGGGTAACGGGGCCATGCCCGTTGCCGCTCGCGACTGACGAAGGCGTGAAGGTGCTAAGCGCTGAGGCTGCAGCCGAAAAGGTCGAGTGAGCGATTACCCGGCCTTTTTTTCGAAGGTGTAGAACAGGTTGGGCTCGCTGATCAGGTAGATCACGCCCTGCTCGTCCATGGCGATACCTTCGGCCTGCGGCACGGACTCCTTGAGCCCTTGCTGGCCGCCGACCAGTGACAGACTGCTGACCGGTTCGCCCTGCGTATCCATTTCCACCAGCAGGCGCGAATCATCGGACAGCGCCAGCAGGTGGCCGGTACGGGCATCGTATTGCAGGCTGGACAGATCACGCACGAACAACCCTTCATCGCGCTCACGGTCATCGATGATGCGAATCGCCGACGGACTGCTCGGATCGAGATGCGGGAAGCCATGCACCTCGTAAATACGCAACGGATCGCGCTCCTTGGCAACGAACAGCCGTTTGCCGGCCAGGTCATAGGCCAGCCCCTCGAACCCCTTGTTCTTGGCCTCCATTTCCAGGCCCAGCGACAGCTGCTGGCCGTCGGCAGCATCGACCTGGGTGGTGGCGTCATCGATACGCACCTCGACCAGCCGCTGTGGGCGTTCATCGGCGATCACCAGGACGCCGGGCGCAACGTACTCCACGGCTTCCGGGTCGCCGAAGCCGACCAGGCCGATCTCGCGTAGCACCTTGCCGTCGAGCGACAATTCGATCAGCCGGGCATTCTGGTTGGTGACGGTAAACAGGCTTTTGCGGACCGGATCGTAGGTCAGCGCCGACACATCGTCGACCAGCCCTTCGATGACCTTGGCCTCACGGCTCACCTGATAGCCATCGAGCCACAGCGCATTGGCCGGTGCCTGCCCAGGCTGTTGCACGTTGAACCAGGCACGCTCGAACACCCGGAACTCCTGCCCCCAGATAGCCAGCAGCAGTGCCGCGACCAGTGCCATTAGCACCAACAGGGCCTTGAGAGAAACCAGACGACGCATACCCGCTCACTCATGAAGAAAATAAACACGGCCACTCCGCCTGGAGCGCCCTTCGACCGGCGAAGCTAACAGCCCTCGTCGCGCTTCACCAGCGCGGCGACTCGTCTCAATCGGTCTTGCCGCCCTTGCTGAACACATAGAAGAGGTTGGGCTCGCTGGTCATGTACAGCACGCCCTGATCATCCATGGTGATGCCCTCGGCCTGCGGCACCGAATTCTTCAGGCCCTGCTGCCCTTGCAGCAGCGACAGGCTGCTGATCGGCTTGCCGGCTGCATCCAGCTCGACGACCAGGCGCGACTCATCGGACAGCGCCAGCAGGTGGCCGGTCAGGCTGTCGTAATGCAGGCTGGAGAGATCACGCACGAAGATGCCGGCATCGCGCTTGCGGTCGTCGCGAATCTGCACGGGGTTCGGGGTGGCCGGATCGAGGTTGGGAAACCCCTGCACCTCGTATATGCGCATGGGGTCGCGCTCCTTGGCCACGAACAGCCGCTGGCCTTTCAGGTCGTAGGCAAGGCCTTCGAAGCCCTTGTTCTTGGTGCCCATCTCCAGACCCAGCGACATCTGTTGTCCCTCGGCGGCATCGATGGAGGTGGTGGCATCATCGATGCGTACCTTGACCAGCCGCTGCGCGCGCTCGTCGGCGATGACGAACCGCCCGGGTGCCACGTATTCGACGGCTTCCGGGTCGCCGAAACCGATCAGCTCGATCTGCCGCAACACCTTGCCGTCCAGCGACAGCTCGATCAGCTTGGGATGTTGGTTGGTGACCGTGAACAGGCTTTTGCGCTGCGGATCGTAGGTCAACGCCGACACGTCATCCTCCAACCCTTGGATGCGCTGCGCCTCGATCACCACCTTGTAGTCGCTCAGCCACAGCGAATGGGCGGGCGCTTCGGCCGGCTGGCTGACGTTGAACCAGGCCCTTTCGAACAGGCGAAACTGCACAGCGACGGCGATCAGTGCAGCCGACAGGGCAAGCACCAGCAGCAGAAGTAATCCCTTGATCGAAATCAGGCGGCCCATGGCGACTCACATATGCAACGACAGAAATGACAACGCCGCCCCTCGATGCGTCGAGAGGCGGCCATTCAATGCGGTGACGGGAAGCTAACAGCGTGGCGGTTATTTCACCAGTTCGACGATATCGACGTCGATTTCACGGCTGGTCAGATCCTTGTCGACTTCACCGGTCAGCTTGACGGTGGCCTTCTCGGAAATGGCTTGTGGCGGCCAGTCTTCGTTGTCGATCTCGACATGGATGGTGCCGGTGGCGTCCTTGAACTCATAGAGTTCGTCCTGCAGACGCTTGACGATCTGACCTTGCAGCACGACCGGGGTATCGTCGCCGGCTTTCAGCGCCTGCTCGACCGTGGTGACCTGGGCGACTTCACCCGGGCCGGTGTAGCCGGCAGCCAGAGCGGCGGTGGAGAACAGCGGAGCGAGCAGCAGTGCGAGTACGGGAGCTTTCATGGGGATGACCCTCTATCTGTAGATGACGGGGTCAGGTTAAGTCGCTCAGCTGAAGCGAGGCTTAAAGGCGGCTTAAGCGAAACTTAATTGGCTGCGGAGGGCTGGGAAGCCAAGCGAGCGAATGTAGGAGCGGGCCATGCCCGCTGCCACACCATCAGCTATCGCCTCACAGCACCCGGCTGGCAAAGCTGGAGTGCCCGACCAGATCCAGCACCAGCTCGTCACCCTTGTTCAGCGGGCCGACGCCAGCCGGCGTACCGGTGAGGATCACGTCGCCGGGTTGCAGATTGAAGTGGCCAGCCATTTCCTGGATCACCGGTACGATGGGAAAGATCATCTCGGCGCTGCTGCCGTCCTGACGGACTTCGCCGTTGATGGTCAGGCGGATGCCGATAGCCGTCAGGTCGGCCACCGTATCACCCGGCACGAAGGGCGCCAGCACGCAGGCACCATCGAACGATTTGGCGATTTCCCACGGATGGCCCTTGTCCTTGAGCCTGCTCTGCACGTCACGCAGGGTCAGATCCAGCGCTGGCGCGAACCCGGAGATGGCGTCGAGCACTTCTTCTTCATTGGGCGTGCGTGACAACGGCTTGCCGATCAGCACGGCAATTTCCGCTTCGTAATGCACCGAGCCACGATCGTCGGGAATGCTGAAGCCGCCGTCCAGGCCGACCACACAGCTGCCCGGTTTGATGAACAGCAGCGGCTCGGTCGGCACCGGGTTATTGAGTTCCTTGGCATGCTCGGCGTAGTTACGGCCGATGCACACCACCTTGCCCAGCGGGAAGTGAATGCGGGTGCCATCGATGTACTGGTGCTGGTAGCTCATGGTCGCTCCTGTTGTTTTTGCAGGCCTGGGTCGGTCAGGCGAAGATCTTGCCAGGGTTCATGATGCCGTTGGGGTCGAAGACCGCCTTGATCGCCTTCATGCAGGCGATCTCCTCCGGTGAACGGCTGTATTGCAGGTAGTCGCGCTTGACCAGACCCACACCGTGCTCGGCGGAGATCGAGCCGTTGTAGCGCTGGACGATCTCGAACACCCACTTGTTGACCCGTGCACAGGAAGCGAAAAACGCGTCCTTGTCCATATGCTCGGGCTTGAGGATGTTCAGGTGCAGGTTGCCATCGCCGATATGGCCGTACCAGACCACTTCGTAGTCGGGATAGTGCTCGGCGACAACGGCGTCGATGTCGCGCAGGAACGCCGGCACCTTGGAGACGGTGACGGAAATGTCGTTCTTGTACGGCGTGTGATGGGAGATGGTTTCGGACAGGTACTCGCGCAGCTTCCAGAGATTCTTCAGCTGGGTCTGGCTCTGGCTCATCACCCCGTCCAGCACCCAGCCCTGCTCGATGCAATGCTCGAAGGTGCTCAGGGCCTCGTTGGCCACTTCCTCGCTACTGGCTTCGAACTCCAGCAGGGCATAGAACGGGCAACGGGTATCGAAGGGCGACGGTACATCACCACGCGCCATGATCCGCGCCAGGCCCTTGTCGGAGAAGAATTCGAAGGCGGTGAGGTCGAGCTTGCCCTGGAAGGCATGCAGCACCGGCATGATCGAGTCGAAATCCGGGGTGCCCAACACCATGGCGGTCAGATTGCGCGGCGCACGGTCCAGGCGCATGGTCGCCTCGACCACGAAGCCCAGGGTGCCTTCGGCGCCAATGAACAGCTGGCGCAGGTCATAGCCGGTGGCGTTCTTGATCAGGTCCTTGTTCAGCTCGAGCAACTCGCCGGTGCCGGTGACCACCTTCAGGCCCGCCACCCAATTGCGGGTCAGGCCGTAGCGAATCACCTTGATGCCGCCGGCATTGGTGCCGATGTTGCCGCCGATCTGGCTGGAGCCGCTCGAGGCGAAATCCACCGGGTAATACAGGCCCTTGTCCTCGGCGAACTGCTGCAGTACCCCGGTGACCACGCCCGGCTGGCAGACCACGGTGCGGTTGGAGGCGTCGAAATCGAGGATCTGGTTCATGTAGTCGAACGACACCACCACCTCGCCGTTGGCGGCGACCGCCGCGGCCGACAGCCCGGTACGGCCGCCCGAGGGCACCAGGGCGATCTGGTGGGCATTGGCCCAGCGCACGATGGCCTGCACCTGCTCGACCGTCTTGGGGAACACAATGGCGCTGGGCGCCGGCGCGTATTGCCGGGTCCAGTCCTTGCCGTAGGTTTCCAGGGAGGCGGCGTCGGTCAGCAGCTTGCCGGGCTCGACCAAGGTTCTGAGTTCGTCAATCGGCATGAGATCGGTCATAGCAACTCTCGAAACTTTCATGGTCGCCCTGAGAACCGTTCAGGTCGCAACCGAGCAAGGAAAAGGGAAGCCATGCTAGCATATGCCCCCCGCAAATCGCGCTTCACAGCGATCTGCCGGCCCGATCGGCGAGCGCGCCGATCCTTCTCCTGACACTTAAATTAGTGGGGCAACAGGTACTCCGATGAGCACGACCTCTCTCGACAAGAGCAAGATCAAGTTCCTTCTTCTCGAAGGCGTCCACCAAAATGCCGTGGACACCCTGAAGGCGTCCGGCTACACCAACATCGAGTACCTCAAGACCGCGCTGTCCGGCGATGAGCTGAAAGAGAAGATCGCCGATGCGCACTTCATCGGCATCCGTTCGCGTACCCAACTGACCGAAGAGATCTTCGACTGCGCCAAGAAGCTGGTCGCCGTCGGCTGCTTCTGCATCGGTACCAACCAGGTCGACCTGGACGCTGCCCGCGAGCGCGGCATCGCCGTGTTCAACGCGCCCTACTCCAACACCCGCTCGGTCGCCGAGCTGGTGCTGGCCCAGGCCATCCTGCTGCTGCGCGGCATTCCCGAGAAGAACGCCTCCTGCCACCGCGGCGGCTGGATCAAGTCGGCGGCCAACTCCTTCGAAATCCGCGGCAAGAAGCTGGGCATCGTCGGCTACGGCTCGATCGGCACCCAGCTCTCGGTGCTCGCCGAAGCCTTAGGGATGCAGGTGTTCTTCTACGACACCGTGACCAAGCTGCCACTGGGCAACGCCCAGCAGATCGGCAAGCTGCATGATCTGCTCGGCCTGTGCGACATCGTTTCCCTGCACGTGCCGGAACTGCCGTCCACCCAGTGGATGATCGGCGAGGCGGAAATCCGTGCCATGAAGAAGGGCGGCATCCTGATCAACGCCGCCCGTGGCACCGTGGTCGAGCTCGACCACCTGGCCCAGGCGATCAAGGACGAGCACTTGATCGGCGCCGCCATCGACGTGTTCCCGGTCGAGCCCAAATCCAACGACGATATCTTCGAAAGCCCGCTGCGCGGCCTGGATCGCGTGATCCTGACCCCGCACATCGGCGGCTCCACCGCCGAAGCCCAGGCCAACATCGGCCTGGAAGTGGCCGAGAAGCTGGTCAAGTACAGCGACAACGGCACCTCGGTGTCCTCGGTCAACTTCCCGGAAGTGGCCCTGCCGGC
>JAAIGF010085619.1_pt1 | contig 17359 bp, 15 predicted proteins | sample 6487441 | NCBI WGS metagenome assembly JAAIGF01 (sample SAMN13974129, study PRJNA590717) | phyllosphere metagenome | biome: pepper field; feature: multiple bacterial spot infested pepper fields; material: pepper leaves; isolation source: leaves from pepper fields | host: Capsicum annuum ... | reverse complement strand
TTTTCTCATCAGTATGGGCCGTCTGAGCGTCATGTTTGCGTTCTGGAACCTGATGATGCTGAAGAAAAAAACCTTTAAGGCCTACGCCTGCGAGCATATCGCTATCAACTCCTTCAGCAAGCCGATCAAACTCATGAAGTGGCTGCTGCTGCGCTACTACGATCGCGTGATTGTCCTGACGGATAAAGATCAGCAGGTCTTCAGCCGCTGGCATATCCGCAGCCAGCAGATCCCCAATCCGGTGGTGTACAAAGGCTTTGAACGGCGTCAGCGCAGCCGCCAGGCGCTGGCAGTCGGGCGGCTTGATCACCAGAAAGGGTTCGATCTGCTGCTGGATATCTGGGCAGATTTCAGCAAGAAGCATCCGGAGTGGACGCTGGCGATTGCCGGCGATGGCGAGCTGCGCCAGCAGCTGCATGAGCAGGCGGCCGCACTCGGCATTACCAATAGCGTGAACTTTGTCGGCAAGGTCAGCAACATCAATGACTACTACCGCGACAGCGATATGGCGCTGATGACGTCCCGCTATGAAGGGCTGCCGCTGGTGCTGCTGGAGGCGAAATCCTGGTCCCTGCCGGTGGTGGCCTATGACTGCCCGACCGGCCCGCAGGAGATCATTAACCACGGCGCAGATGGTTTCCTGGTGCTGATGAACGATAAAGCCGCTTTTCTGGCGCGGATGGAGCAGCTTGCCAGCGATGACGCCCTGTTCTTTGCCATGAGCGATAAGACAAAAGAGACCGCACTCAAGTTTGACGGTAATCAGATCAAACAGAGCTGGCTGGCGCTGGTATAAGCGTCACGCCTTTTTATGCCTGCCGGGACACACTGACTTTGACCACGGGATTATCAGCATGAAAAGAAGAGAAGTGTTGCAGGCAGCCGCCTCCTCCATTGTCACCGCGCTTTCCGTAAGCGCGTTTTCCAGCTATGCGGCGAAAAGCGGCCAGCCCGCGCTGAAGCCGGTCGATCCGGCCAGCGTGCCGCAGGGCGATGTGCCCATCCTTACGCCGGAAAATGTCTACACCATGCCGCCGCAGTTCTGGCAGAACTTTGAAGGCAGGCTGTGGATCGGTAAAGCGGGCAGCGACGCCAGCCAGAAAGGCAATCAGATACCGGTGTACCTGCGCGACGCCAGCGGTAAAGTCGCGCAAATCACTCAGCCAATCGCGCTGAACAAAGGCAATTTTGCGCAGTTTATTCATGATAACGCTGCGCTGATTGCCAGTCCGGCGCACTCCATGGCGGTGGAAGACAGCGAAGGAAACACGCTCTTCTCCATCACCGATGTCTCACGCCCCGGCCAGAATAATTTCAGCCAGCGTCTGGCCCAGCCAAACGGCTATCAGCTGATTGGCGAGATCCCCTCCGTTGAGGAGCTGCGTAAAACCCGCCCGCTGTTTGCCGGCGCCAAGATCAAGCTCAAGAGCTGGCATGAAGGGCTGGAAGTGGGTGGCGGTGAATTTGTCGGGACGTACGGCGACGCGCGCGATGATGATGGCGTCATCTTCAGCGGCAGCGGTTTTTACTGGCGGCGTGTGGTGGAAGATTTTAACCGCCTGACGCTGTTTGAATTCGGCGCTATCGCCGACGGCAAAACGGATGCGGCGCCGGCCATCAAAGCGATGTATCAGTGGTCGCTCGATAACAGTCAGCCAATCTGCGTGCAGTTTCCGGCCGGTAAGTTCTTTGTCACCGGCTGTGACTTCGGCGAGGAGGAGCAACGCTTTTTCCGCATCTCCGGCGCGATGGTTAACTTCGGCTATTTTCCGGCGACCACGCTGGTCTCTGATGGACGCTCCGACTTTGTGTTTAAAGTCAAAGCGCGCTGGACTGAGATCTCCAACCTCAACTTCAACGGCCAGAATGACAAGCGGCCCAACCGGCAGGGACTGTTCAGCAATACCTGTCCGGGCGGCCAGTTCTTTCGCGGCGCCTGCCTGCGCTTTAACCGCGTGGGCGGCACCTCAATCAGCCTGCTCGATACGCTCGACTGCAAAATTGACCAGTGGTATGCCGATACCTGTACCGGTGATGTTATCAAAGCGGGCTGGTCAGGTCAGAAAGCGGGCGCCTGGGATCACAGCACGGCGATAGAGCTCTCTAACTTCAACGCCCAGCGCTGTACCGGCGGGATGGTGCTGAACCTGCCGCGCTGCAGTCAGTCGATTATTCATAACGGCTGGATTGAGCACAGCGAGCATCCTGGCGATATCTCTAACGGGCAGTGGATCATTGACGCGCTGAGCCTTGAAGATTGCAAAAACCCGCTTAATGCGCGCAACTCACGCCTCAATATGCGCCAGACGAATCTGCAGTCAGGCAGCTGGATCGACAACTCGCTGCAGGGTGAGCGCTGGCTGAGCATCTGGGAGATGGGCTCTACCCGCGTGGAGTCTTATGGCGTCGCCATCGACGGCAGCCTTAAATATAACTACATCACCTCGCGCTTCCGCCTGAGTAATAACACCAACCAGGCGACGTGGTTTGAGCTGGGCAATTTCTACTCGCCGGACGTGGGCGATAGCTGGGAAATTGAGCTGTTTGGCCAGTCACAGTTCAGCCCCGGCACCGATAATGCGCCGATGATGGAGGTGACCGGCGGCAAGCAGACTGGCGGACGGGCGGTGATCCAGCTGCAGCGCAAAACGCAGAAAGCGGAGGCGAGCTGGTCAGCCGAAGGCAGCTCCCCGGTGCTGGAGGTGCGGCTGGTGGCACGCTCTGACACCGATACCAAAGTCTGGGTCAGGCTGGCAGGCTGGACGCCGGCCACCGTGGTGCTGATAAAAAGCACCGCCAAAGATCGCTTTATGACCGGACGCTGTGCGCGCGTTGACGCCACGATGGTCAAAGGTACGCCAGGCAACGGCAGCCAGCAGGCGCCGCAGCGCTTTAGTCTGCATAACGGTAAAGCGGGCATCGGTGGCAATGAGCAGGGCGATCTGCTGATGGCGTCACGCGAGCTGAAACCGGAGCAGGTGGATACGCGTCAGCCAAAAGGGTTTGTGTCGGTAGTGATCAACGGCGAGCAGGTTGCGATGCCCTATTTTGCGCTTAAGGGATAAATAAACGCTGCAGGGGGCACATTGATGCGCCCCTGAAATCACGTAAAAAGCTTTAGGTTAGATAACAGGCAGTTGGCATCACTTTTCGGGCGTTGTCCCATTGCAGTTTTTTTTGCCAGAGTTCACTTTGCTGCTCAGGACAGGAGCGGCGGCTTGTAAGAATTACAAAAAATACATCTGGAGTTTGTATGAGGATTTTATTGGCGGGTAATCATACCTGCGGGAATGGCGGTGATGGCGCAATTTTGCACGGGATGACTGACTTACTGCAGGCAGCGTACGCAGAGCAGGATAGCGATCCGGCCCGCTGTTATCAGCAGCAGAAAACGCCCCGGAGCCTGATGGCTCGCGTAAAGCGTAAGAGCGTGCTGGCTGACGACGGCACTGTAAAACTGAACGTAAATATCGCGGTCGCGCAGGCGCGTGAAACAGGCAACCGCATCACCGAAGAACTTCTGACTGTACTGGGGTAAGTGATGAAGTTAACCTTTTTCACCATGCGTTTTCCGGTTGCCTCTGAGACGTTTGTCCTCAACCAGGTAACTCACTTTATTGATGCCGGCTATGACGTTGAAATCATCTCGGTGTTTCCGGGTGACATGATCAACCGTCACGCCGCGTTCGACGACTATAACCTGGCGGCAAAAACACACTATCTGCTGCCGGAAGAGAAGGTATCGAACCTCGACAAGCTCACGCAGCGTATCGGCCTGATGCTGCCGAAGATTGCCAGACCGGCGCTGATCAAATCGCTCAACGTGGGCCGCTACGGCGCACAGGCGAAGAAGCTGCTGCTGCCGGCGATTGTCGCTAACGCGAAACAGACCTTTACCGCCGATGTCTTTCTGGTGCATTTCGGCTACGCCGGCGCGCTGGCTAACAAGCTGCGCGAACTGGGCGTGCTGAAAGGCAAGCAGGCAACCGTATTCCACGGTGCAGATATCTCACGTCGCCATATTCTGGAAGAGCACAAGCAGGATTACGTCAATCTGTTTAAGCAGAGCGAGCTGATGCTGCCTATCAGTCACCTGTGGGAGAACAAGCTGATTGAGATGGGCTGTCCGCGCGAAAAAGTGCATGTAACGCGGATGGGCATCGAACCGGAGAAATTCAACTTCCGGCCGCGCGAAGCGTTTCACCAGCCGCTGCGCATCGTCTCTGTGGCGCGCCTGACCGAGAAAAAAGGGCTGGACGTTGCCGTCAAAGCCAGTGAAATTCTGCGCGACAAAGGCGGCCAGTTTGAATTCACCATTATCGGCAATGGCGAGCAGGAAGGGATGATGCGCGAACATATCGCCCGTGCCGGCCTGAAAGAGATGGTCAGCATGCCGGGCTTTAAGCCGCAGGAGGAGATCCGCCAGGCGCTCAACGACGCTGACATTTTTCTCCTGCCCTCAAAAACGGCCGCCGACGGCGATATGGAAGGGATCCCCGTGGCGCTGATGGAAGCCATGGCGGTAGGGCTGCCGGTGGTATCCACCTACCACAGCGGCATCCCGGAGCTGATCCAGAACAACGTCAGCGGCTGGCTGGTCTCTGAGAACGATGCTGATGAGCTGGCTGCCACGCTGCTGCGTCTGTCACGCGGGGACATCGATGTGGCACCGGTCGTCGCGGCCGCGCGTCATAAAGTGGAAACAGAGTTTAACCAGCACATTGCCTACGGGGAACTGGCGAAAATCCTGGAGCAGATGGTGTAAGCAGAACAGAAGCCCGGGCAGGCTATCGGCAGGATCATATGGGTGACGATGCCAGGCACCTGCGCGCTGGCTCAGAATCCAACCGGCAGGGGCGCTCTTCACGACGCCCCTGTTTATTGTCTGACCATACTCTGCACGTCGTATCATTCTGAAAAACGCCGGTCTCAACCCCATGCCCGAATGTTATTTACGTCACGCTTTTGACCGGCTTTAGCGCTTGAATTTGCCCGAAAAATTACCGCTGCTCACCGCCTGAAATAACTAATTTTTGATGCTGTGACAGAGAGTTAGTGTCGGCTTTTCAGATAAAGATTATACTTGCCCGAGCGGCCATTCCTGCATAATCGATGCATGTCTACACTTCATAAAATGGAACAAATATGACCAAGCTTAAAGCAGTAATCCCGGTTGCGGGCCTCGGTATGCATATGCTCCCTGCGACTAAAGCCATTCCAAAAGAGATGCTGCCTATCGTCGACAAACCAATGATCCAGTATATCGTTGACGAGTGCGTGGCGGCAGGCATCAAGGAGATTGTGCTGGTCACCCATGCTTCCAAAAATGCGGTGGAAAACCACTTCGATACAACCTACGAACTGGAAGCTCTGCTGGAAGCGCGCGTTAAGCGCCAGCTGCTGAGCGAAGTGCAGTCCATCTGCCCGCCGGGCGTCACCATCATGAACGTCCGTCAGGCCGATCCGCTGGGTCTGGGTCACTCCGTACTTTGTGCGCGTCCGATGATTGGCGACAACCCGTTTGTAGTTGTGCTGCCAGACGTACTGCTGGATGACTCTACTGCCGATCACCTGCGCTACAACCTGGCCGCCATGGTCGCGCGTTTTGAAGAGACCGGCCGCAGCCAGGTGCTGGCAAAACATATGCCGAATGAAGATCTCTCTGAGTATGGCGTGCTGACCACTGAGCAGCCTATCGACAACCCGGGCGATATCAGTACGATCACCAGCATCGTTGAAAAGCCGGAGCATGCCGCTGAGCTGAACTCTGATCTGACGGCAGTGGGTCGCTATGTTCTTTCTGCGGACATCTGGGCTGAGCTTGAGAAAACCGAGCCAGGCGCATGGGGTCGTATTCAGCTGACTGACGCCATCGCGTCGCTGAGCAAGAGCAAACCGGTTGATGCGCAGCTGCTGACCGGTACCAGCTTCGACTGCGGCCGTAAACTCGGCTACATGCAGGCGTTTGTCTCTTACGGTCTGCGCAACAACGCTCAGGGCCGCGACTTCCGCGAAGCGATTCACAAGATTCTGGATAAGTAAGCATTTCCATACCGCGCAGCCTGCGCGGTTTCCAAGGAGTAGACATGGCTATTTTGGTAACGGGCGGGGCAGGGTATATCGGATCCCATACGGTACTGGCGCTGCTGGAGCGCGGTGACGATGTGGTGGTTCTGGATAACCTTTGCAATGCATCACGCGAAGCGATTAACCGCGTTGAAAAACTGGCCGGTAAAAAAGCAGTGTTCGTCGAAGGCGATATTCGCGACCGCGCCTGCCTGCGCGATCTGTTTGCCAGCCACAGCATCTCTGCGGTGATCCACTTCGCTGCGCTGAAAGCCGTCGGGGAATCCACGCGCAAGCCGCTGGAATACTACGAAAACAACGTAGCCGGCACCGTGGTTCTGCTGGAAGAGATGCGTGACGCGGGCGTCTGGAACTTTATCTTCAGTTCATCAGCCACCGTATATGGCGCTGACGCCCCGGTTCCTTATGTGGAAACCACGCCGATTGGCGGCACCACCAGTCCTTATGGCACTTCCAAGCTGATGACCGAATTCGTGATGCGCGATTTCGCTAAAGCGGAACCCAAATTTAAAGCCATCGCGCTGCGCTACTTTAATCCGGTAGGCGCGCATGAGTCTGGCGAGATTGGCGAAGACCCGACCGGCATCCCGAACAACCTGCTGCCCTACATTGCGCAGGTGGCGATTGGCCGCCTCGACAAGCTCGGCGTGTTTGGTAACGACTACGAAACGCCAGACGGTACTGCGCAGCGCGACTATATTCATGTTGTCGATCTGGCAGAAGGGCACCTGAAAGCGCTGGATCACCTCAGCAAGGTTGAAGGCTATAAAGCCTATAACCTCGGCGGCGGCGTCGGCTTCTCCGTGCTGGAGATGATTAAAGCGTTTGAAGCGGCTTCCGGCAAAGCGATCCCGTTTGAGTTCAAACCGCGCCGCGACGGCGACCTGCCCGCCTTCTGGGCCGATGCAACGCTGGCGAACAATGAACTCGACTGGCGCGTCACGCGCGGTATCGACGCGATGATGCGCGATACGTGGAACTGGCAGTCGAAGAATCCGAATGGATTCAGATAACGTTATACGCCAGTAACGCCTGAAAGTTAAAACAGGCTTATGAATGGGATAACAGCGGGTTGAAATTAACTTCGCGGTTATCCCATTTTGCGTTTCGGGAATATATGCATCCTGAAGCTGCAGGCGAGGGGCATATTTTGATTAAAACATGACAAAAAAGCTGCTTAATAAATAGTCTGTTAACGCTTTCTGGCTCAGATTTTATTCAGCCATCTGACAAACTAACTCTTTAGCGCTTGTAACTCGTGTATCAACATACGAAAATCGGATCACTTTTTTGAGCTGTGCCTTAACAAACGACATTTGTTAGATATGTTCTGTGCTTTTTGCCGGCTGTGCTGAAAGCAAAAGCGTAGGAGTATTCTGGTAGCTGTGAGCCAGGGGCGGTAGCGTGGTTTTTTTCAGTATTTGCCAGGAGAGACGACAGGCGTGAAAATATTAGTTACAGGTGGTGCAGGCTTTATTGGTTCTGCCGTAGTGCGCCACATCATTAGTGCTACGCAGGACTCTGTCGTCAACGTCGATAAACTGACTTATGCCGGCAATCTGGAGTCGCTGACCACCGTGGCAGATTCAGCACGTTACGCTTTTGAGCAGGCCGATATCTGTGATGCACAGGCAATGACAGCTATCTTTGCAAAACATCAGCCAGATGCGGTTATGCACCTCGCGGCTGAAAGTCATGTCGACCGCTCAATTACCGGTCCGGCAGCGTTTATCGAAACCAACGTCGTCGGAACTTACACGCTGCTTGAAGCTGCGCGTCAGTACTGGAACGCGCTGAGCGCAGAACGCAAAGCGGCTTTCCGCTTTCACCATATTTCGACTGACGAAGTCTACGGGGACCTGCCGCATCCGGACAAATGGCAACAGGATGCACCGCTGCCGCTGTTTAGTGAAACCACTCCGTATGCGCCAAGCAGTCCTTACTCTGCGTCTAAAGCCTCCAGTGACCATCTGGTCCGCGCCTGGCAGCGCACCTATGGCCTGCCAGTACTGGTAACCAACTGCTCAAACAATTACGGCCCTTATCACTTCCCGGAAAAGCTTATTCCGCTGGTTATTCTCAATGCGCTTGAAGGTAAAACGCTCCCGGTATACGGCAAAGGCGATCAGATCCGCGACTGGCTCTATGTAGAAGATCATGCGCGCGCGCTTTACACCGTAGTAACGGCGGGCAAAGTGGGGGAAACCTATAACATCGGTGGTTATAACGAAAAGAAAAATATCGATGTGGTATTAACCATCTGTCAGCTGCTGGATGAGCTGATGCCTAAAGCAGGCTCGTACAGAGATCAGATTAGCTACGTCACCGATCGTCCGGGTCATGACAGGCGCTATGCAATCGATGCCAGTAAGATTACCCGCGAGCTTCACTGGAAACCGGCAGAGACGTTTGAAAGTGGTATTAAAAAAACGATCCATTGGTATCTAAACAATAAGCAATGGTGTCTGAATGTTCAGGACGGCAGTTATCAACGTGAAAGATTAGGGATTTTTAAATGAAAGGTATTATCTTAGCAGGTGGTTCAGGCACCAGACTCTATCCGATTACATTAGGAACATCTAAGCAACTGCTTCCAATATATGATAAGCCGATGATTTATTATCCGCTATCAGTATTAATGTTAGCGGGCATCAGAGATGTATTAATTATCACCACACCCGATGAACAGGATAGTTTTAAACGCCTTCTAGGCGATGGCAGTCAGTTTGGCATTAATATTTGCTATGAGAAACAGCCAAGTCCCGATGGTTTAGCACAAGCTTTTATCATAGGCGAGAAATTCATTGGGAAAGATCCGGTGTGTCTGGTATTAGGCGATAATATATTTTTTGGTCAGGGATTTAGTTCAAAGTTGAAAAATATTGCAAATAATATAAATGGGGCTACGATTTTTGGATATCAAGTAAGTGATCCAAATAGATTTGGAGTTGTTTCATTTGATGAAAAAAATGTTGTCAAAAAGATTGAGGAAAAGCCTGACAATCCAGAAAGTGATTGGGCAGTCACTGGGTTATATTTTTATGATAATGAAGTTATTGAAGTTGCAAAAAAAATAAAGCCCTCTAAACGAGGTGAGCTTGAAATTACTTCGATTAATGAAGAATATTTTAAAAATGGTAAATTAAATGTTGAATTGTTAGGCCGTGGCTTCGCTTGGCTTGATACAGGGACATATGATAGCTTAATCGAAGCTAGTTCTTTCGTAGAAACTGTTCAAAAGAGGCAGGGGCTGATGGTAGCATGTCTTGAAGAGATTGCATGGAATAATGGTTGGCTTACTTCAGCGGAGCTAATAAAAAAAGGTGAAAAATTAAATAAAAATAGCTATGGTGAATATCTTATAAAGATTGTAAGTAAAAGTCATTAAGTGAATCTATAAGAGTTTAATATGGAAAAGATGAATTTAGTGAATAAAGATCTGATTTCTATTATAACCGCTACTTATAATTCCGCAGGGTTTATAGAAGAGACATACAATAGTATTAAAGAGCAAACTCATATTAACTGGGAGTGGTTGGTAACAGATGACTGTTCGAATGATAGTACTATAAGTCTCTTAAAGAGCATGCAAGCTAAGGATGAGCGCATCAAGATTTTTGTTAATGATATCAACTCTGGGGCTGCAGTAAGTAGAAATAATAGTTTGAGGAAAAGTAGCGGTAAATATATTGCTTTTATAGATAGTGATGACATATGGATGTCAGATAAGTTAGAAAAACAAATCCAATTTATGAGCAAGGGAATTGATTTTTCTTTCACAGCCTTTCAGGTAATCAAAGAAGATTCAACCCTCACTGATAAAATTATTGATTTAAAAAATCATGCTCCATTAGACTATAAGGATATGTTGAAAAAAAAAGCGACCTTGGGTTGCTCAACCGTTATGTTAAGAGCTGAAAAATTCCCTAATGTGCAAATGCCATTATTGAGAACAGGTCAAGATTATGCAACATGGCTTATGATACTGAAAAGTGGAACCAAAGCATATTTATTGCCAGACGCATTAACAAGATACAGAATAGTTAGTAATTCCATATCAAGAAACAAATACAAAAAAGCAAAAAGGCAGTGGCAAATTTATAGATCTGTTGAAAGGTTGAGTTTGGCATATTCTATTTATTGCTTTGTAAATTATGCTATCAGAGCGATTGTTAGGTAAAAAATGGAAATTAATATTATTGATTTTGCCTCTTTGGGGGATGATAGGGGTTCTCTTATTGCATTAGAGTCTCTTAAAAACGTGCCGTTTGAAATCAAGCGAGTTTATTACATATTTGATACTGGACAAAATGTTATCAGAGGATTTCATGCGCATAAAAATTTAAAGCAAGTTGCTATAAGTTTAAAAGGCTCATGTACGTTTGTATTAGATGATGGCAGTGTAAGGAAGGAAATAATATTAGATTCTCCTTATAAAGGACTGTTGATTGACTCTTTAACCTGGAGAGAGATGAAAGACTTTAGCAATGACTGCGTATTATTAGTCTTAGCGAGCCAATATTATGATGAAAAGGATTATATAAGAAATTACAATGATTTTCTAGAAGAGGTATCTAAATATGATGCTTAAAAGTAAAACTATTTATATGAGGCTTGCAAATGAAGATGATGCAAAATTCATTTTGTCGTTAAGGAGCGATAATAAATTTAGTCAGTTCATATCAAAAACAGAATCCAGTCTTGCTAAACAAATAAACTGGATGAGAGATTATAAAGAAAGAGAGCGCTCTGGTAAGGAGTATTATTTTATAATAGTAAGAAGAGATAATGATAAAGAAATAGGAACTGTTAGAGTTTATGATTTAAGGGAGTTGCCTAAATCTTTTTGTTGGGGAAGTTGGATACTTAATGAAGATAAAACTGCATCTTCTGCAATCGAAAGCGCATTACTAGTCTATGACCTTGCCTTTAACAAATTAAATTTTGAGCAATCCCATTTCGATGTTAGAAATGATAATCAAAAAGTATTAAATTTTCATAAAAAATTAGGCGCAAAAGAAGTATCCAATGATGAAAATGATACCTTTTTCATCTATCAGAAAACTACTTTCGTTGAAGCTTCAGCAAAATTCAAAAGGTTTATGGAACAAAAATGATTAACTTTCTTGATTTAAAAAAAATTAATAGCAAATATTCTGATGAGTTAAAGGAGGCCTGTTGCAGAGTTATTGACTCTGGATGGTATATACAAGGCAATGAGTTAAGTGCTTTTGAAGAGAAATTTAGTGATTTCTGCGCTGTCAAATTTACTATTGGAGTTGCTAACGGCTTAGATGCTTTATCCTTAGTGCTAAGGGCGTGGAAAGAACAAGGCAAGTTAAAAGATAATGATAAGGTAATTGTTCCCGCCAATACTTATATAGCATCTATTTTAGCTATTACTCAAAATAATCTAATTCCCGTATTTGTTGAGCCCGATGTTGGTACTTTTAATTTAACTATAGACAATATCAAAGAGAATTATGATAGTTCAGTCAAGGTGATTTTGGCAGTGCATTTATATGGAAAGCTTGCACCTATGCCAGACATTGTTTCTTTTGCTAGAGAAAAAGATCTTCTTGTATTAGAAGATTCTGCTCAAGCACATGGAGCTAGTATAGATGGCATTAAAGCTGGAGCTTGGGGAGATGCATCTGGGTTTAGTTTTTACCCAGGAAAAAATCTGGGAGCTTTAGGCGATGCAGGTGCGATAACAACCAATAATGAAGATCTCGCGAATATATTACGTTCGTTAAGGAATTATGGTTCACATATTAAATATGAGAATAATTATGCAGGATTCAATAGTAGGCTCGATGAAATACAAGCTGCAATGCTTAATGTTAAGCTTGGTTACCTTGAGCAGGAAACACAAAGAAGGAGGGTCATTGCGAGTAGTTATATTGATAATATAAAAAATAGTCATATTACTTTGCCAAAAAACGTAAATGAAAGTGAACATGTTTGGCATCTTTTCGTCATAAAATGCTCATTCCGAAAAGAGCTGGAATCTTTTCTAAAGGATAAGGGCGTGCAAACTATAATTCATTATCCTATTCCGCCTCATAAGCAAAAAGCTTATGAAATGTATAATCATATTCATCTACCTATTACTGAAAAGCTTCATGAAGAGGTGCTATCTTTGCCTATTGATCCTAATTTAACTGATGAGGAAGTAAGGAAAATTATAGATGCTATAAACGAGTTCAAAGTATGAGAAGAATGGCTTCAATAACAATTTTTACTGCTTTGATTACATTATATAGGATAGCCAGCAGTTTCATTGTTGCAAAAGTTATTGCTATTTATACAGGACCTGCTGGATTAGCAATGCTAGGGCAAACACAAAGCTTATTTGCATTGATTAATGGAATAGTTATTTCACCAGCAGGAAATGGATTAGTAAGGTATACTTCTGAAAATATAAATCAAGGATATGAAACCTGTTCTAGATGGTGGAAGGCCTCTGCCTTTTTTGCAATTATTTTTTTGACAGTAATAAGCCCTTTTCTCATTTTTTTTCAAAAGCAAATATCTCTATTCCTTTTTCAAGATGAAGGTTATTCATGGATCGCTTTAGCAATAATTATAGCATTGCCTTGTTCTTTAATAAACACGGCACTTATTTCAGTTTTGAATGGACAACAGCAGTTCAGAAGTTACTTTATAGTTAGTTTTATATCCATATCATTATCTACGGTAGCTGTGTTTTTTCTTGTCTATCGTTACATGATAAATGGAGCAATATTAGCAGCTGTAATAAATACGTCGATTTCTGGAATTGTAGTTTTAATAATATCTTTAAAAAGAGAATGGGTAAAATTTAATTTTTGGATAGGCTTACCGCAAAAAAAATATCTGTTAGATATTTTGAAATATATAATCATGGCAGTTACTGCTGCTATCGCCGCACCTTTATCACTTATGCTTATAAGGAAGTTATTAGTTTTAAACGTAGGCTGGGATGTTACTGGTGAATGGCAGGCAGTGTGGAAAATATCAGAAGTATATTTATCAGTTATAACTATTGCATTAAGTACTTATTATTTGCCGCAACTGTCCAAGCTTAAATCAGCAGAAGATATTAAAAAGGAAATAGCTAATGCATTAAAAGTTGTTTTACCAGTAGTAATTATCCTTGCTCTAATTGTATATTTACTAAGAGATACTATTGTCCATATTTTGTTCACTGGCGATTTTTATGAAGCAAGAAATTATTTTTCAGTACAATTAGTTGGGGACGTTATTAAAATTATTTCATGGTTATATGCTTTTCCAATGTTATCCAAGGGTGCTGTTAAGTGGTTTGTTTCTTCGGAAATATTTTTTTCTATAACTTTTGTTATTTTTTCTTACTTCTTAATAAGCGAGCTAGGCGCGCACGGTGCTAATTGGGCATACCTTATAAACTATAGCTTGTATTTATTTTTTGTTTTCTTTAATTTAAATAATGTTATATGTTTTAAAGATAAGGTCAGGAAACAATAATGCAACATGTGTCTGTTATGGTTGTGACATATAATTCGGCCAATACAATTATCGAAACATTAACCAGCATTTTAGAACAATCAATAGGAGGGAGAAACATCGAATTAATAATAAGTGATGACTGTTCGCAGGATAATACCCTCGATGTTGTCAAAGACTGGATAAAACTTCATCGACATGAATTCTTTGATATAAAATTTTTGACTAAAAATAAAAATGAAGGTGTTAGTGCTAATTGTAATGCGGGATGGAAAATCTGTACGGGGACATGGATCAAAAGTATTGGAGGAGATGATCTGCTTTTAAAGGATTGCTTAGCGGATTATATGTGCTTTGTCAGTAAAAACGAAGGTTGTTCTGCTGTTTTTTCTTATATGGAATGGTTTGGGAATATTAAAAAAATCACCCCTGAGCCTTACAACCTGAGATTTTTTAAGCTTAGCGCTTCTAAGCAATATGAATACCTTATGTTTAAAAGTTTTAATATTGCACCAACTTCTTTTTTGAAAAAATCAGCACTTGAAAATGTAGGATTTGCAAATCAGCAGTATACTTTAATCGAAGATCTACCTTTATGGCTAAAACTCACCAAAAACGGCTATAAATTGCACTTCATGCCGAAGCTAACTGTAAGATATAGAATTCAGTCATCAACCTCAAAACATAAAAAAAGATATATTAATAAGATGTTTTTGAATCAGCTAATAAAAATAGATAAGAATTTCAAAATATCGGAAATGAGAACGCTTGGGTTGAAGTTTGAGAAGATAGATACAATGACATTATTGTATGGGAAAATAATAATTTCCTTCCTCACTAATAATAAAGTTTCTTGGTTTTCTAAAATATTGGACCTTTTGCATTTTTTGACAAGGCCTTTTTACTTTTACAGAAAGGCATATAGGTGTTATTTTAACTACAAATTAAGAAAAAATGACTAAGGCTTAGTGATGATATTATTATTTATTTGCTCTGCGATAGTGGTTTTCTGTTTTGATTATAAATTATGGAATGCATTCACGCCCGTAATGATATCATTCTCAGGTATAATTTTTATTCTTTGCTCTCACTATTTATTAGGTGAATCATTGGGCTTTAAAAGAGTTGATGATTCAGTATATGTTTTTTTAACTATGTTTCTTTATTCTGCTTTTGCTTCAAGTTTGATATGTAACTTTTTAGTGCATAGAATAAACATAAATGTTAGGGCTAAGGTGAGAAATAATGAAATTTATAGTGATAAGAAAAGAATATTCATAATTTATTTTTGTTTTTTTCTTTCTTGTATATGTTTAATGTTTATAATTAAATCATGGATGAGCTTAGGTAATTTAGTCAGTGAAGATTTTGAATCTTCCTTAACGTATGGAGTTGCAGGGCACTCATTCGCTCTTTTGGTTGCATCATTGCCTTTTCTAGTAAAATGTATATACACCCGTAAAAGCGCGATCACTATTGCTCTTTTATTTTGTGTGTTTCTGCTTTTATTTATGAAGCAAGTCAAATACTGGGTTATGATCCCATTTGTGTGGATGGTCTGGTATTGCATAACTTCAAAATTTGTAAAGTTAAGTTTAATTAAAACCCTTTTAATTACATCTTGTGTAATTATATTTTTGTTATGTTTTTTCTTTTTGGTCTATTTAATGAAGGTTATGCTGAGTAATGTTTCTGGAAACCTTGATTATCTAACGATTATTTATGATATTACTATTCATTTCTTTGGGTATCTTTATTCTGGTGTGATAACTTTTTCAGCATATATACAGCAGGGATTCTATACCAATCTTTCATCAAAGGATTTATGGGGACTTTTCGCTGGCCCGTTAAATGTGATAAATGTTTTATTACATAACGATCTTATAGAGCTAGAACTCAATCGCCCGTTTATCATACTTAATAGCTTTAGTTTATCTGTAGGTAATGTTCCTACCCTTTGGGGAACAATTTTACTTGCCGGCGGTTATACCTCAATTTTAATATATTTTCTCATTAATGCATTTTTGTATATGCTGCTTTTTGCTACAAAATTTTCTAACTTAGCCATATTGATATATACATTTTTGACATCATTTCTTTTTTTTAGTTGGTTTGACTATTATTACTATCTTCTTATGCCCTTTGAAGTTGCAGTTTTTTGCAGCCTTTTTTACATTTTGTTTGAAAAAGCTAAATTTAGCAAATTGAAATCATAAGGTGTATATTTAGTGACAATTAGTGAAAAGTTTAAAATGGTAATCAGTTCTATATGGCTGACAGCGAAATTCTTTTTCTTGGCCGCTTTCTCTAAAGTAGAGATAAAAGGCGCTCCTGATTTCTTTCTTGTATCACTAACTAGCTATGGTAAAAGAAGTAATTGGGTCTTTTTAACAATCGAGAGCATTTTACAGCAAAAAACTAACAAGCCTGTAAATGTCGTTTTATGGATGTACAAAAAAGATAAATTTTCTGGTTTTGCGAATTTATTTATTTCTCGTCAAGTTCAACGCGGACTTCAGATAAAATGGCTTGATGAGGATTATAGATCTTATAAAAAGCTTTCTTATGTTTTGTCTTTAGCTGAAAAATTTGAATATATCATCACTGCTGATGACGATGTTTTATACCCCAGTCAATGGCTAGCTGGTTTTGATAATGCTATTAGCAAAGCATCTCATAATATCTATTGCTATAGAGGGCGTGCAATAAGTTTTGAAAGCGAATATTCAGTTCACTCATATAATACGTGGCCTTTAGCAAATGATGAGAATATTAAAGGTAATAACTTAATTCCTACAGGCGTTTCAGGAGTTTGTTATCCTATTAAATCTTTGAATGATAAATTAACAGACTTCGCATCTATAATATCTTTATGCCCTTACGCGGATGACATTTGGTTCAAAATGATAACCACATCAAACGGGTACTATTCTAAATTGATCAACAGTGAAAGTATTCACTTCACTCCAGCTCTTACTGCTTTTGGGAAAGGTTTAGAGAAGTTTAATGTTATAAATGATCTTAATACTACTCAATTTTTAAATTCATTAAAGTATTTCGATCTTAGTCGAAAGGATTTTTAAAAAGATTCCTTATTAATAATTAAGGGATGAGTAAGGCATTATATTGTTAGTTGATACTAAACTATTGTATAAAGTATTTTATAAATTTCATGAATGACAGGAGATAATGATGTCTAAGCAACAGATCGGCGTAGTAGGGATGGCAGTAATGGGCCGTAACCTGGCTCTCAACATCGAAAGCCGTGGTTACACCGTTTCTATCTTTAACCGCTCACGCGAAAAGACCGATGAAGTCATTGCTGAGAATCCGGGTAAGAAACTTGCTCCGTTTTACACCGTAGAAGAGTTTGTTGAGTCACTGGAAAAACCGCGCCGTATTCTGCTGATGGTGCAGGCGGGTGAAGCGACAGATAAAACCATTGCATCGCTGACGCCGCATCTGGATAAAGGCGACATTCTGATTGATGGCGGTAACACCTTCTATAAAGACACAATCCGTCGTAATCAGGAGCTCAGCGAGCAGGGCTTTAACTTCATCGGTACCGGCGTCTCCGGCGGTGAAGAGGGTGCGCTGAAAGGTCCTTCTATCATGCCTGGCGGTCAGAAAGAAGCTTATGAACTGGTTGCTCCTATCTTCGATAAGATTGCTGCCCGTGCAGAAGATGGCGACGCCTGCGTGGCGTATATCGGCCCGAACGGCGCGGGTCACTATGTGAAGATGGTTCATAACGGTATCGAATATGGCGATATGCAGCTGATTGCTGAAGCCTATGCGCTGCTGA
>JAAIGF010083795.1_pt1 | contig 17376 bp, 28 predicted proteins | sample 6487441 | NCBI WGS metagenome assembly JAAIGF01 (sample SAMN13974129, study PRJNA590717) | phyllosphere metagenome | biome: pepper field; feature: multiple bacterial spot infested pepper fields; material: pepper leaves; isolation source: leaves from pepper fields | host: Capsicum annuum ... | reverse complement strand
TCTAAAAAAAGGCGGGAATTTCCCGCCTTTTTGTTATCTACTGTGTTTGTCTAGCCACTTAAACCAGCGTTCGCTCACCGGTTAGATTCTCGATGAACTTTTTAGTTTCCGAAGCGGTCTTTTTCTTCTGGTCTAGGCGTCCCTTCGCATAGGCAGACTTCGCGACCATTTCCAGAAGATATGCCATATTGGCGTCAAACACGTTGATATCAACGTTCTCGGTTTCGGATACCGGGATTCGATATACAACCTTCTTGGCTTTTTCATCATTTTCGATGATTTTGATACCGAATGATAGCGCGGTTTCTTCGAGGTCTGCAATCGTGTTTTTAGCCAAAGAAATCTCCCTTACAAATTGATGGTGGCCGGTGGAAGGACTTGAACCTTCAAAGGAGCTACCCTACGAGCCGCTAAGCTCGGTGTTTACCAATTTCACCACACTGGCCATCTTTGTAAGAGCTATCGCGGACATAATTTAATGTCAAGTCATTTGTGCGGCTATTTAGCAAAACCCCGCTAAATCAAAGACTTCCTATCTATTGTAATAAATACCTTCAGACAAATAAAAAATTTTTAATCACCTGAAGGGGTTCAAAAATGGCACTTCTATCTCCCGGCGTCGACATTAGCGTTAGCGAAGAAGGTGTATATTCTTCGTCTGCGACCGGTACTGTTCCTCTTATCATCATTGGAACGCACGAATACAAAATTCACCCGAATGGTTCTGATATTGCAAGCGGTACGCTACCTGAAAACGCCAACAAGCTTTACCTGATTTCTTCTCAGCGTGAACTTATCCAGACGTTTGGTAATCCGGTTTTCTATTCGAAGAATGGTACTTCGATGCACGGATTCGAACTTAACGAATATGGTTTGCTCGCTGCGTATCACTATCTCGGCGTTGCCAACCGCGCATTTGTTATCCGCGCCGACGTTGATTACGCTGGTCTTTTCCCGCAGGTAAGTGAACCGCGTGGCGAAGCACTTGGTGGCACGTACTGGCTCGATACAGCAAACACTACGTTTGGTATTCATTCCGGCGTTGCTTCCACCTATCCAAATAGCGCGTGGACGGCTCGTACGCCTGTTACTATCGTTTCTAACGGCAACCTTGAATATCGCGTTATTGGTTCGCGCGAATACGACGCAAGCACCGACCCTGCAACAATTACCGCTGGTAATCTCGTTGTTAACGGCACTTCTATCGCTATTGTAACGACCGATACCCTTCTTGATGTTGTTTCGAAGATCAATGCTGCTTCTATCACCGGTGTTATTGCTTATGCTTTCCGCCTTGCTGGTAAGAGCCGCCTCGCCATCTTCGCTACTACTTCCGGTTCTACCGTTGAAATTGGCACCAATTCTACCCCTGCAATTCTTACTGCATTGGGTTTCAATGGCGCTGAAGTTTCCGGCTTTGTTCCGAAGAACACCGTAGGTAATGCTGGTGATTTCGCTGTTTCGGTTGCTTCTGCAAACGACAACACCGTTTTCCAGAAAATTACTCCGGGCGGTATCTCGGCTACTAACGACCCGCTTGCTTTCTCCGCTTGGTTCGAAGTTGGTTCTAAAGAATGGATCCTCGCTACTCCGACCCGCGCAACCGGTGGCAATCTCGGTTCGACAACCCTTACTACGCTTAATGCTAAGGTTCTTTCGATCAACGTTTCGAACGCATCTGCAACGAAGGTCGACGTAACTTTCGCAGCTTCTGAAACGGTTGCTTCGGTTGTTACGAAAATCAACGATGCGCTTGCTGCGGCTGCAAATGCGACCGGCGAAGCCATCGACGCTTTTGCTATTGGCGGCGCAGTTGTTCTCGTTAACAAAGTTGGCGGCGATATCGTTATCAATTCTGCAGGCGACGCGGCTAAGGTTCTTGGCCTTGTTTCTACCCTTGGCAAAACGCTTACTTTCGCTCCACATTATCAGGTGCCGCGCAATGTAAACGATCTTGGACAGCAGGTTGTTTCCGCTGGTTCGGTTTGGATCAACACGACCGAGTTCAACAATGGTTCGAAGTGGGCCGTTAAGGTTTACAACGGCAACACCGGCGTTTGGACAACTATCCCGGCTCCTGTTCTTGCTAGCGACGTTGTTGCTGATTCCGTATTTGGTACTTCTAAGTCTATCGGAACGCTTTATGTTCGCTACAACATCACCGGCCAGACTCCTGCCCTCGGCAACCACGTTATTCGCCGTTGGAATGGTTCTGCTTGGGAAAACCTTACCTATAACTATGGCGATATCGAGCCTACTACGTCGGCTCCTGCGCTTACCCGTTGGTTTAACGACAACTTCCGCGCCGACATTATGATCGCGGACGGCGACCAGTGGGTTGGTTATAGAAACCGCCCTGAAAACTTCAATACCAACCCGGATGGCGTTATGCTTGCAGGTTCCGCACCTGCTACGCAGAACGACGGTTCTCCGCTTGTTCAGAACGACCTTTGGATTGACACAAGCGATACCGAAAACTATCCGCGCATTTACCGCTACCAGAGCGTAAACCGTTCTTGGGTTCTCGTAAACAACGCGGACAATTCTTCGCCGTTTGGTATCGTATTCGGTGACGCCCGCGCAACGACCGAAACTGGTTCTACCAAGCTCGAAGACTTGCTCGTAAGCGATTACCTCGACCCGGATGCGCCGGATCCACGCCTCTATCCAGACGGTACGCTTCTCTTTAACACGCGTTTCTCGACAAACAACGTTAAGGAATGGCACCCTAACTGGTTCGCAGGCGAGTACAACGATACGAACTACCTCGTTGAGCCTTACAACGTTGGCTATAGCACTTTCGAGCCGCTTGCTACCGCAGGCCGTTGGGTAACGATTTCTGGTAATGACGTTGATGGTTCGCCGCTTATGGGCCGTAAGGCACAGCGCGCGGTAATCGTTCGCGCCCTCGCCGCTACGATTTCGGGCAATGAAGATATTCGCGCAGAAACGATCTTCTACAACCTTATTTCGGCACCGGGCTACGTTGAACTTATCGATGAAATGGTAACGCTTAACACCGACAAGAAGGAAACGGCATTCATCGTTGGTGATACGCCTATCCGCTTGAAGCCTAATTCTACCGAAATTCAGAAGTGGGCTAATACCGAACTTTCCGGTGCAGCTTCCAACTCTGAAAAGGGTATCACTACGTTCAACCCTTACGTTGGCGTTTACTACCCTTGGGGCTATTCTACGAACGTAGACGGTTTCGAAGTTATGATCCCGCCTTCTTCGATTGCTCTTCGCACCATCGCTTATAACGATCAGGTAGCTTACCCTTGGTATGCCCCTGCTGGTTTCAATCGCGGTATGGTTACGAACGCTACGAACGTTGGTTATCTTAACAGCGAAGGTGAATTCGTTACGACGTTCCTCAACGAAGGTCAGCGCGATACGCTTTATACCAATAACATCAACCCAATTACGTATATCGCTAATCGCGGCCTTTGCGTTATGGGTAACAAGACTCGCCATAGCACACAAACGCCTATGGACCGCGTTAACACCGCGCGCTTGGTTAACTACCTTCGTTACCAGTTCGACATTTTGGCTAAGCCGTTCTTGTTCGAACCTAACGATTTCCATACGCGCGAATCCGTTAAGCAGACATTCGACCGCTTCTTGAGCAACCTCGTTACGCTTCGAGCGCTTGACGACTTTATCACGGTTTGCGACGAATCCAACAACACGCGTTCGCGCGTTGCTGCTTCGGAACTTTGGATCGACGTTGCTATCCAAGGTACTAAGGCGGTTGAATTCATCTACATTCCGCTTCGCGTTGTTGACCAAACAACGGATTTGACAACGTTGTATTCCAATTCGACTCAATCAAATCGATAACATAAAAAAGGCCGGGAATTTCCCGGCCTTTCCTTTACAACGTCTTATATTTCCTTTATAGGAATGTCATCACATAATTTAGGAAAATAAATGAACCCCTATATCGACCGTATCAAGAAGCTGGCTGGAATGAGGCCTGCAGAAAAAACGACACCACAATGGCGCGCGGGAGGGATCCCTTGGTATCAAGAAAATGGTTCATACTATGTTTGTTTGGTAACTCCTACCAATCCTAAGTTTGGCGGAGTAAAACCCTGCGTTCCCAAAGGGAGCCCTGAAGGTTCAGATACCTACATTCAATGTGCGATGAGAGAAGTTTCCGAAGAAACAGGGATTGATACTTTCAAAGCTGTAAAGCCTTTGCTATCAAAGAAAATTAGTAGCGACGGCAATGACTATGATATGCACGTATTTTCGATGGAAACCGAGGGAGAACAGCCTCTTTCTCCTGATTTCGAAGGTATTCCTAAATGGTACGAAATCATCGAAGCTACCGGCCTTATTCGCCCCTCCCACCTCGTTTTCCTTGACAAGCTCATCGAGACTCTAGGTATAGAAAACTAATAGCTTACTGTCCGAAATTTGTATATAAACTTTGGACAGTAATTTACCATTGACATTTTTTGAGATTATCATAGGGTCTATTTTGAATAGGAGATGCTATGAATACCGACGACAAAGATTCGCGAACCGTTTTCCTTCAACTTCTTGCCTGTTCTAGGGCGTGGGAGGGCGAGGTTCGAATCATTGGAAATATTCGCGCAATGGATATTGCGCGAGTTGTTGAAGAACATATCATCAATGATATGGAATTTTACGCAACCCTTTCGCCGGACGAAAACGGCAAGTATGGGGTTTGGTTTTCTCGTGGCGATTTGAAACATAAAATCAATGAATGGGACGATTATGATCGAGCCGAACACGAAGCAGAAATGCTGACATATATCGCCGGAAAAGGGCCTCTTCCTGAGCCACAGTAAGGGCCTACAGGCGGCTCATCCGTTTAAGCGTAACGTTCTTTATCTCGCACAAAAAAGCGCACACACGGCCCTAGAAAGCGAAATTCAATAGCAATGAAAGACCTTGGTCAATACGGCTTTATGAAGAATCGGGTATCGTTTCTTTCCGAGGAAGAGGCTCTCGAGGCTTTCGTAAAATATGGAGTAGAACCGGTTGTTATCTCCGCCGATACGAATGATTATGAAGGACCGTTACCAACCAGTACAAGAAATGGGTTTTTCGTACATCATAAAAATGGTGTCTTGTTTGATGTGGATAACTTCAGATTCATAAACAAAAGACCTCCAGTAAGACATAAAAGTTGGGGAATAATTAGGAGGACAGGTCTTTTTCAATATTTCATTGCAGAACCACACGATGCTCGCCCCTTCACATCCTGCTATGGAAGCGACCCTACCACCCCAATCGAACCAGTTTTGAACTTCTTCGAGGGTAGAGTTCGCGGCGGGATATCGGTGGCATACGTCGATCCTAAAGAGCATTCCGGTGTTAAATTTTACATCAGGGCGGCGATGGATGACGACCTCGATCACGACCGCGAAGTATGGTACGACAATAACTGTAAATTTATTACCGCCAACAATAGCCCTCTTTCTTTAGAAATTACCAATTCGTCTGCGAACTATGGACATAGGCTTTTCAACGAATTCTGGAAACTAACCCCTGACGACAAAGAGTTTCTTCACAAAGTCTATTGACATTTTTTAAAAGTTTGATATTCATATTGCAAATGATTGGAAATCGAACGAAGGAGATTGTTATGAACCTTGGTGAAAAGCTCAAAGCGGCAAACGAAGCTCGCGAAGCTGAAGCAAATGCCGCAGCCGTTCGTAAACGCGAACAGGACGAACGCAAGTTCCGGGAAGATAACAATACCATTCTCAACGAACTCCAAAAGCACATCAACGGCATTGTCGATGACATCGATGCAAACCATAAGGTAAAGGCTCGCAAGATCAAGTCCGGCCTTGGCGACCCTTGGAACACATTCAAATGGCCGCAGCGTAAGATGGTTGGCATCAACGATGCACAAAACGCTTTTGCTAAACATCCACATCGCGATGCCCTCCTTACCTTCTTTCATTGGGCCGACGAAAATGGTCTTGTTGGTATTTTTGAATATCAGCACGACGGCGGCGGAATGGATAGCTGGTACGTAACGAAGGTTATTCCGAAGTAAGGAGGTCTGCCTATGGCATTTCAAGTAAATGGCTATACAAAGCGTACGGCTGTTGTCGGTCTTCTTGAACTGGATTTTCCCGGAGATATGGACGCCGCCGATTCATCTCGGCTAGAAACTTATCTGCGAGCCTGTGCGGAAGAACAAATGGAAGCGAAGTTTGTTCTCCCTATTACGAAGAACGGGACAACCATCGGTTTTCAAGTCATTTTTGAAAAATCCGAATGGGTAGAAAAACCGCCAGAAGAATAATCTGTTGACATTTCTAAAATCTCCTATAGAGTTATCTCAACGATATCTTTGTAGGAGATTTTTTATGTCTGGCAAGATTGTTTCTAAGCGAAATAGCGCTGGTAGCTATACCCTTCATATGAAGGATAGGCCGGACCTCAAGGTATCGGTTTTTCAAGTTCATTATCCAAACGATGGAACATACTGGATAGCTACCGCTACTTTCAATTCTTCTGACTATACCGATCCGCTTGACACTAAACGTCACGCTGTTCAATGTGCAATCAAAATGATTGAAGATAGGATAGAACAGGATGCCTCTACTAAACGTTCCGACGCTTAAAGTTGATTATGATACGCCCGAAGCGGTAAAGCGTGACGTGAAGCGTTTGTGGGCCGACCATAGCTATTATCTGAAAAAGGGTTCGGCTTTCTTCTGGCATTATGAAGATCAACTGGATGGTGGCATTAGCGAACACATCGCAAGATATCCCGAAATCTACAAATACCTAAACGACAATGGTTGTAGGGACGGTGACGCTGTCATCGTTTATGATTGGTAACATTCTGCGTGAATCTATCCCCTTATTTCCCTGTGATCTAGGATGTCCCTTTGGGTTCAATGTCTCTGTGAAAATCCAGCAGATATTGAATCGAAAAACCCCTGTTTTGTGGGCTTTTTGATGTGAGATGTCCCCTTTTCCCTATTAAATAATAGATCTTTAGAGAGAAAGGGACACATTATTGACCTATACGTCATATAATAAATCCCTAAAGATTCATCATCTCTCAAAATCAATGACAGACGCGATTCACGCGGAATGATAAGAAAATGTTTGACACAAAGGTGATTTTGAAGATATAACGGGAAGGTACAAACGCTATAGGAGCGCAAGTTCCTGAACCTATAAGCGAAGACCCTGCGGTGACTAGGAGCCTAATCAGCATAAGGATAGATTTCGAGTTTGATGAACTTGGAAGCAGACTTCGACTTGCTATTGATGCAAGATAGTGTTTGTAGCCGGGATGGGTTTCGTATCGAACCCTGCAACGGTAGGGGATAGGAAGAATTTGGTCTAGCTAACCGGAATACCCTATCCCCGCTACTTTGTAGCCGTATTAATTTCTACCAGCACCCATCCCTTATATGGCCGGTTCTTTAACTTTGACGCCATCAATCCTGCATACTTCAATCCGAAGACGATACACGCCTTTTTCAAAAATTCAGAATTGACCGTATAAGCTTTCCCGATAGGCGAAACCAACACATACCAACGCGCCTTTGCGTCCGACATCTTCTTTCTTGAAGCCGCCGAACGTTTCGCCGTTTTTTGTCCGGTTCTTGCTTTGCTTATAGCGGCACGGTGTTCTTCGTTCATTTGAACCCAAAATTAGTATGTTGATCTACTAACACTAGTTAGTGAGAATCCGCGCTAAATATCTTTGAATGATCCCATTCAAGGAGATTAAAACCGTGGCAACACTTTCTAAATTTGGCGTTCCACTTGGCGGCGGTACTGGTCGTGGCGGTATGCTACAGGTCAAGCACAAAAACCGCTTCCGTGTACGCGTTATCAATTTTGGGCCTATTGCCGGTGGTATGGAACTTACTCAACAGGTTGAATCGGTAGGTCGCCCTTCCGTTCAGTACGCCGAAGTTGATGTTAACGCATACAACTCAAAGGCTCACTTTCTTTCTAAGCATACTTGGCAGAACATTACGCTCGTTCTTAAGGACGATATCACGAACTCGGTTTCGAAGCTTTGCGGTCACCAGAACCAGAAGCAGATGAACCATTTCGAACAGACGGCTTTCGTAGCTGGCGCAAACTACAAGTTCGTTATGCTTATCGAAAATATGGACGGCGGCAACGACGCTGTTCTTGAATCTTGGACGCTTGAAGGCTGCTCCGTTACTCAGTTTGATTATAGCGAACTTAGCTACAACGATTCTGATTATCAGCGCATCACGCTTACTATCCGTTATGACAACGCTACACAGAACAACGGCCTAATGACGCTCCTCCCGGAGTACATCACAAGCTCTATGATCTAATATGGCAATCATACAACGGACGTCGAGAACCGCTACAAACAACTTCCGTCTCAATTCTAGCAATTGGACGGGAGTTCCAAAGCCTAAGTTTCTTTACTTCATTCGGTTGGTTAGGACGAAATCTTCTTCGTCCTCCACCGACTGGACTAAAGGCTTGGGGATATTGGCGCATACCGTCAATAGACCGGGAATCTCGTTCGAACTACAAACCCTCAACCAATACAATAAAAAGCGCTTGGTTCAAAGCAAACAAGAATTCGAACCGTTGGAAGTAAAGTTCCACGATACGGTCGACCAGCGCGCCTATCATATGTTTGAGGACTACTATCGTTATTACTACGGAGAACCTAACCTTTCCTCGCCTACGGATTGGTCGTGGGACATTATGGCGTCCTCGATCAACAAGCTTGGAAATTGGGGCTTCCGTGGTACTAAGGAATCGCCTGCTTATACGAACTATTTCTCGCATATCGAGGTGTATTACGTATATGGCGGAAAGTTTAGCCGTATCGATTACATCAATCCGAAGATTGAGAACATCGGCTTTGACGAACTTTCTATGGAAGACACCGGGACGCTAAACGTATCGGTTCGCTTCCGTCACGAAGGCCAGCTTTATCGCGGCAACGAGCAAACCCTAACCGGCGCATTGATTAGCGAAATGGGTTTGAACGCCGCTGACTTCTTTGATTACAACGGCGGTAGCGCAGCAAGATCCGCCCCGGCGCAATCATTCAATTTCGATAGCGCTATCCCCAATTCATTTGATCCTGCATCGGTGTTTTCCGGTGGACCTTCGTTTGCTCCACCTTCGCTTAGTAACAATCGTTCCGATGGGTTGAATGGCCTTAACAACTCTTTCAATTCAGTTCTAAACGGCCTTCTAAGCGATTCATTGGGCGGTTCGTCAGACTTCCTTGACGAAGGCAACTACGCCAATCGTTTGACAGACGGCCTCTGGTAACAAGCTAAATAACCGGTAATAATTAACACCGGCTTTAACTATGTCTACCTGTAAAATATGCAACGAAGAATTTGATAACCAGCGTAAACTTTCCTGTCACATACGTCACTCCCATAAGATCAAGCCACGACAATATTACGATCAATACGTCAAAGGACCGGATGACGGGAAATGCGTCGAATGTGGAAAATCTACAGCTTACCAAGATGTTAGCAAAGGTTACAAGCTAACTTGTTCGTTCAGATGCTCCGCCATTAAAAAACGTAAAGAATTAGCAAACGATCCAGTTCGCCGCGCGTCTTTTGCTGAAAAGGTTGCCGAAAATCAAGCTCGTATATGGGCAGCGCGTGAAGAAACCGGGGAAGGTGCGGTCATTCGCGCAAAGATTGGATTAACAGTAAGATCAAAGAATTCAACGCTATGCGACGACGAGATTGGGCGTATAGCATATCGTCGCCGCCGAATGGAAGAAACCGGAATATTCGTCCCGGACCAAACGCTGTCCGATTGGGAAGCTTATAAGAAAAATGTGCGAAGCGCCACGTCGGCACAATATCGTAAAAATAAGAAGATAATTAACCCAAACAATTATTCGCGAAGAGAATATGAACTAGATCATATCGTGAGCGTAAGGGACGGTTTCAGGTATAATATTCCGGTGGAAATAATGGCTTCGCCGGTGAACCTTCAGATGCTCGAAACTCGGCTAAATAAATCAAAGGGAACGGCGTCTTGGATGACGCCAAGCGAGTTATTTGAGAAATGGCAAAGTACCATAAAGGAATCTTTACCCCCAAAAACCCCCAAAAGAACAAAACTGTAGGAAGATGCAGCTATGATTCTAGTTGGGAATTGACAATCTTAACGGTTTTCGACCAAAACCCTAATGTAATCGAGTGGGCGCGCGAGCCTATAGGGATTGAGTACCGTAGCCCGGTCGACGGGCTGGTTCACAAATACTATCCAGATTTCATCGTCGCGTTTGTTGATACTAAGGGCCGGAAGCACGTTGAGCTTATCGAAATTAAGCCGAATAGCCAAACGTTGGCGGAAGCAGCTAGGTCGAAAAAAGATAAAGCCGCGCAGTTGGTCAACGAAGCAAAATGGGCCGCAGCAAGGCAGTTTTGCAAGGCGAAGGGTATGTATTTCCGTATTATGACGGAACACGACCTTTATTATACCGGCAAGAACCGGACACGTTAATTTCAATAATCAACGATTATCTCACGTGCTTTCGATATGTAGATAGAGCTAATAAAAGTCTGGTTTTCTAGCTCCGTTGTGAAAAGCGTACTTCTGAAATATGATTTGCTAACCGGCTGATACACGTAAAGACTATACTCTTTGCCGTTATCGCGAATGGCGACATATTTCCTTCCGCCAACTTCGATACCACTGAGTTTAGAATCAAGGAACTTGACCTCGAGATATCCCGTAAGGGTTCCGTAGCGATTCGATTCTTGATCCAGAAGCAAATCTTCCACGCCAACATCGCTAAATTGGATCTTACGAGCTAGCCACGCTTCTTCAGGAAGTTTCTTAAGAAGGCATCGGTCTAGTAGGTACTTTTCGTACATATCGTCACTCGTATTTGCAGTATGGGTTGCCCCACACGTCTTGAAGAACGAAAGTTAGTGTCCGAGTTTCCGGGTTAACGCGACTCAAGTCAACATCAAACCAGTCAGTATATCGCCCTTGGCGAGTTACGAAACCGCGACACTCGCCATCTTCGTCGCGAATGGCGATATAGGAATCACTTCCAATTCGAATACCGTCCAACGGTTCGATAATCTCACCGACCTTTAAATAACCTTCAAGCGTTCCGAATACGTCCCTAGGACGCAACATTGCCCGATGGCCGGACAACACTAGCGTCATAGAATACTCCAGCCAAACGTCTTCGGGGAGACTCCGAAGAAGAAAACGGTCGTAATCTTCTTTGGTATTGCGATTGCGTATCATTCGGTAATTCTCGCTGGATCGATTACAGAATCGATTTCGTCCTTACGGATAAAGAACGCGGTTTCCGCCGCCACAGAAGCCCGACAAACGCCGATACCGTATTCGTGGTTGCGGAACTCGGAAATTGAATAGAGGCCGCTGTGTGCCTTCAGACGAAGGATTGAACCGCGCCGTAGATTATCCATTCTTTATTCCTTTTCGAAATCGAGGTAGCCGAGTTCCCGAAGCTGAGTCATTGCTACCCGTACGGCGTAAGAAGTTTGGCCGAGGTCGTTATCTTCATTGACATTATAGAAGATTTCGATTGCTGCCATATTGAGGAGTTCTGGAAGTGCCGCACCAGAATGCTTTACTACCGCTTCGCCAAGAAGCTTTTCGAGGCGCTTCATAAGATCGGAACGTTTCATTTGCAATCTCCTTCTTGGCTGCTAATGAAGACGTTTTATCAGTCTATAAAAAAATGTCAATAGATTATTTTATTACAAGGCAATTATTCTTGCGTTGTCGAGAAGACGTCTTGAACCGTCTTCGATAACATAGGTCATCGTATCCCAATCGGCATCTAAACCATAAACTGCGTAATCAGGGTATTTTGGAAGTCGGAAACTTTCTGCTTCTTCTGCGGTAGCGAATACTATACCGCCTACGTAAGGACTGCCTTCATAGAGGCATCTACCTAGCTTCCTAAAAGAAAGACCAAGGTCTTTCAAACCTTGGTCGTAACTTTCTTTATGGCCGATAGTGAAAATCATTCAACTATCAGAACCGTCTTCTTCCTTGGCTTCCTTGCGAAGCTGTTCCTTGAGGATAGCGCGAACAGGAGTTCCATCCTTCTTGTGATAGGTCGAACTGTTATGCGACCCATCGTTTAGCTTACGATAATCGGCATTCTTGGTCATATACTCCTCCTTTTAGGAAACCTTGATTGTTACCGAGAGAACGGTGTCGAAGTCGACAACGATACGGACGTTGTACTTGCCCACAGGATAGTGTGAAGGAGAAAGCTTCATATGCGCAACGTAGTACGCAACAACGTCCTTAAGTTCCGGCGCGGGCGATTCGAAAACGAAATCGCGCTGGAAGATGCCAGCCTTGAGATTACCGAAAGAAACCGTCCGCGCAGAACGCCATTCATATAGGCCCTGCGACCAAGTCTGACCAATCTTGCGAAGATAGTTGTCGTACGGAAGAACTTCGATAATCATTGCAAACCCCTTAAATTGCTTTGGTTACAAACTTCCCGCAAGTGCGCGGGTTGTCGGTGAACGCTACTACTTTTTTCTTTCCGTCTAATTCAACCGTTACCCATTCGATAACGTGCTTAGCAGAAGAAGGATAGTTAGCAGCTTCCGAACCCTTATGGATCGAGATGATTTCAGCATTTTCAAGGGCGGTTACGCGTTCGGATTCATAAGCGGCAAACCGATTAAGCCAACTGCGCAACTTCATAACCAACCCCTTGCCAACTTCGATAAAGGGGTTGTACTTTATTCTAAAAAAATGTCAACACTTATTTTTCTGTTTTACCACGAAGCTTGGCAAGAACCTCTTCGCGGGTGGCCGTATATGGTTTACCAGAAAGCTTCTCTACGTCGTCTTCAGCAACTTCGCCTTCTTCGACATTCTTCTTGGTTTCGTAATCAACTTTGTCGCGTTCGATGTTAACGCGCTCGATCTTCACCCTAGCGTCGATTTTGGATTGCGAAGCTTTCAACGCAATGTCCAAGGCCTTCATCGCCGGGTTCAATAGCTCACCCGCGTTCTTAGGCTCCATATTCATTCCGATATCGATAAGATCCTTATGGGCCGTCATCGCTACTTCGATGATATCGTCCATCTCTTTATCGTGTTCTTTAATACCGAACTGCGGCTCGATTTCAGCCATCACCCATTCTTCAGGAAGTTGGCTAAGCTCTTCTTTCGTAGGACCGATACCCAATACTTCTTCAATTCGTTTTGTCATATATCAAACTCTCTTGCAATTTTATCCGGGTAGCGTTCGCGAAACAGCTTAAATTCACGCTTGGATTGGTCGCCTCCCCCGAATTTCAAAAGGCAATCGATACTCTTTAGAAACAGATTGGATTCTTCGCCCCAATCCCCGCCAAAGATAATCTGCTTATCAACGGGCCACAAATCGTATTCGTAAGCTTTGCTACAAGCGATGCCCACGGTCGGCCAATCGCGTTCAGCGGCCTTCCTATAGGCTAGGAGCGGTATCCCAACGGCGGTAAGGCCGGATACGATGGTAGGGTCAAACTTATCGAAAGTATCGAACGCCTTTTCCATTACCTCGGAGGCAAAATCTTCATCGAAATCGGACGAGCTATAGCCGATTATTCCTACCCGTATTTGCATTAAGTCCGACCTTTATAAACAATTCTTGTCAATATTTATTAGTTAAAAAAGATCGAAAATTAATTTGAAAATTTGTCCCGGCAACACGTAAAACTACAGACATAACGCAATTTCACGCTCACTAAATATCCTCACCCGCAGGGGCAAGGATGGTTTTGCCGAGCCCTGAAATTCAAATTTTACGCACGATGGAAAAAATAAAAATGACTAAAAAAGGCCTATTTTCCCGCCAGATTTCAAGGAAGCCGAATCTTTATCCTTGGACGCAGGAATTCATTGACGCTATTTGGGTAGGGTTCTGGACCCCCAACGAATTCGATTTCAAATCCGATTATTCTCAATTCAAGACGATGCTCAATGATTCCGAACGCGGGATGGTAGTGCGTACGTTGTCGGCTATTGGTCAGATCGAGATTGCCGTTAAAAAGTTTTGGGCGAACCTTGGCGATAACCTGCCGCATCCGTCCCTTTCCGACCTTGGTTACGCTATGGCGAACACCGAAGTTATCCATAATCAGGCCTATGAGAAGCTTCTTGACGTGCTTCAGCTAAACGACGTTTTCGAAGAAAACCTCAAGGAGCCGGTAGTTAAGGGCCGCGTAGACTATCTGCGTAAGTACAACGAGCGTGTTTACAAGGAAGACTCCCGTAAACAGTACATTTATTCCATCATTCTCTTTACGATCTTCGTTGAGAACGTTTCGCTCTTTAGCCAGTTCTTCAACATTCTCTATCTCAACCGTTCGCGTGGCAATATCCTCAAGGATACCGCGCAGCAGATTGCTTATACCCGCAACGAAGAAGCGATCCACGCCCTTGTTGGTATCAAGATTGTAAACACCCTCCGCGAGGAATACCCGGAGCTATTTGATGACGAAATGGAAGCTCGTATCGCACACGAGTGCCAAGAAGCCCTCGTAGCCGAATCCGCTATCATTGACTGGATGCTTGGCGACTTCAATGAAGATGGCCTCAATCCAACCCTTCTTAAAGAGTTCATTAAGGACCGTATCAACCAGTCCTTCGAACTGATTGGCTATGCAAAGCCATTCGAAACAGACGAAGCCATTATCGAAAAGACTCAATGGTTTAACGTTGAGCTTCTTGGCAACAATCACGTTGACTTTTTTTCGAAGAAAAGTGTTGATTACGCTAAGGCCAATAAGGTCTACAGCGAAGAAGATCTTTTCTAATCAATAATTTACAAGGGAGACAATTTGTCTCCCTTTCCTTCCTTTTAAATTGAAACAAACAGACGTGATACGGTAAATTAACCATATCAGAACATTACGGGATTTATAACAATGGAATATCCAAAGGGATACTGGTTGAATGAAGACTCGCGAACGATTCTAAGTCGCGACTATCTTCGACCGGGAATGACACCTGAACAGCGCATCCGCGAAGTTGCCGAAACTGCAGAGAGCATTCTTGGCATCGCAGGCTTTGCCGACGAGTTCGAAGAATATATGCTTAAGGGCTGGATTAGCCTTTCGTCTCCGGTTTGGGCGAACTTCGGCAACGACCGTGGTCTTCCGATCTCGTGCAATGGTTCGTATGTAGAAGACGATATGACCGGCATCATTCTTAAGAATGCTGAAGTCGGTGAAATGACGAAGAATGGATCTGGAACGTCTGCTTATTTTGGCGATATCCGTCCACGCGGTACCCCGATCAAGAAGAGTGGCGGCGTAGCAGATGGTCCGGTTCATTATATGGAACTGTTCTCGTCTATGACAAACATTGTTAGCCAGTCGTCCGTTCGACGCGGCCATTGCGCGGTATACCTTCCCGTTGACCATCCTGACGTAGAAGAGTTCCTTCAGATTCGTGAAGAAGGCAACCATATTCAGAACCTTTCGCTCGGCGTTACCGTATCCGACGAATGGATGGAATCGATGATTGCTGGCGACAAGGATAAGCGCAAGATTTGGATGCGTATTATTCGTAAGCGTTTTGAAACCGGCTTCCCGTACGTTTTCTTCACCGATACCGTCAACAAGAATACGGTCGACGTTTACCGCGACAAGGGTATGAAGATTCACGCGTCGAATATGTGCGCTGAAATCGCGTTGCCTTCGTCGGTTGATGAATCGTTTGTTTGCTGCTTGGCATCCTTGAACGTTCTTCATTATGACGAATGGAAGGATACCGGTCTTGTTCGCGCTATGACGTTCTTCCTCGACGCCGTTATGGAAGAATATATCCGTAAGACCGAAGGTATGCGTCTTATGGAAAACGCTCACCGCTTTGCCAAGCGCCATCGCGCTATTGGTATCGGTACGCTTGGTTGGCATTCGTTCTTGCAGTCAAAGATGATTCCGTTCGAATCTTCCAAGGCGCGTGAACTCAACATCGAAATCCACAAGGGTGTTTACGACCGTGCGTTTGCTGCTTCCGGCGAACTTGCGAAGCTTCTTGGCGAGCCTGAAGTTCTCGTAGGCTATGGCCGTCGTAATACGACGCTTATGGCTATTGCCCCCACTACGTCTTCTTCGGCTATCCTTGGTCAGGTATCGCCTTCTATCGAACCTTTGAATTCGAATTATTTCACGAAGGATCTTCAGAAGGGCAAGTTTACCTACCGCAATCCTTACCTTGCTGAGCTTCTTGAAGGCTATGCAAAGAACACCAAGGAAATCTGGAACTCTATTCTTCTTGCTGGCGGTTCTGTTCAGCATCTTGAATTCCTTACCGAACGCGAAAAGGCAACGTTTAAGACCTTTGGCGAAATTTCCCAAATGGAAATCGTCCAGCAGGCTGCGGATCGCCAAAAGTCCGGTTTGGATCAGTCGCAATCGCTCAACGTAATGATCCACCCGGATACGCCGTTGAAGGAAGTCAACCTTCTTATGATTGAGGCTTGGAAGCTTGGCGTAAAGACTCTTTACTACCAACGCTCCACCAATAAGGCACAAGAACTTTCTCGTTCTATCCTAACTTGTACATCGTGTGAGGTTTAAAAGATGTTTTATGTTTATTCGAAGACTGACTGCGGCTATTGCGTCCGCGCCAAGGACCACCTTGAGCTTCTCAATGAAGAATACGTGACGAAGGATATTACCGATCCTAACGTTATGGCCGAACTTATGGAACGTATGCCTTCTGCTCGTACCGTTCCACAGATTTGGAAGGACGAGGAATACATCGGCGGGTATACGGAACTTGCCAAGAAATACTAAAACAAAAAGGGCGCTTTAAGCGCCCTTTCTTTTGATTAGTAATCCGAAAGCTTTACTATCGCCGTTACGCTGTCGTGACCGCTAACGGTGTAGCGTACGTCTTCGACCGTGCGACCAGAAATGCCTTCGTCTTCAAGGCTTACGGTTTCCCCGATTCGGGGAACCACCGGCAACTGATAGCTGCGAGAATGGATATGCCAACGAAATTCAACTTCAACCATTTTCAAAATCTCCTTTACTCGTGTTAGCAATACGCTTCGAACTCGTAGTCCGTCATAGTTAGATAATCCATTTCGGTATTCCCAAGGCGGTCGACGCCTTGTCCAGAGCCAACAAACCTCTTGTTGGCATCGTAAGCGGAATAGCCGTAGCTATCGAAACCTTCCGAGTCATAATTCCCGAAGTGAATTTCTTCGTTGTACGAGCCAGTTTCAAATTCCGGGGGAACTTCGCCCTTTGCGTTGAAGCGAAAAGATTCGGACTTTGCGTGAGGGCAAACCGGGCTATACTTTCCTCTGCTCATTTGAAATCTCCTTGTTTCGCTTCGTTGGAACTATCAATATAGTAATTCCTCAGAAAG
>JAAIGF010386122.1_pt1 | contig 17404 bp, 17 predicted proteins | sample 6487441 | NCBI WGS metagenome assembly JAAIGF01 (sample SAMN13974129, study PRJNA590717) | phyllosphere metagenome | biome: pepper field; feature: multiple bacterial spot infested pepper fields; material: pepper leaves; isolation source: leaves from pepper fields | host: Capsicum annuum ... | reverse complement strand
GAAGGCCGCCTGATCCTGTGCGACGCACTGACCTACGCGCAGCGCTTCGAGCCGCAGGCGCTGGTAGACGTGGCCACCCTGACCGGCGCCTGCATGGTCGCCCTGGGCCACCAGACCGCCGGGCTTATGACCAAGCACGACGACCTGGCCAACGAGCTGCTGGCCGCCGGCGAGCAGGTGTTCGACCGCGCCTGGCGCCTGCCGCTGTGGGACGAATACCAGCCCATGCTGGATTCCAGCTTCGCCGACGTCTACAACATCGGCGGCCGCTGGGCCGGCGCCATCACCGCCGGCTGCTTCCTGTCGCGCTTCACCGAAGGCCAGCGCTGGGCGCACCTGGACATCGCCGGCGTGGCGAGCGACGAAGGCAAGCGCGGCATGGCCACCGGTCGTCCGGTCGGCCTGCTGAGCCAGTGGCTGCTGGACCAGTCCGCCCGCGCCTGATGTCATACCGCATCCTGGCCGGCGAATTGCCGGCCAGGACTTCTTCCGGCGCTGCCGGCCCCCTGCCCGCCCCGCTACGGACCCACCATGCCCCGCGCCGATTTCTACCTGATCGCCAAGCCCCGCTTTCTCGCCGAACCGCTGCGGCTGGTCTGCGAACTGGCGCGCAAGGCCAACGATGCCGGGCTGTTCACCCTGGTGCTGGCACGCGACCAGGCGCAGGCCGAGGAACTGGACGAACTGCTGTGGGCCTTCGACGATGAAGCCTACATTCCGCACCAGATTGCCGGCGAGGACATGGATGAGGAAGAAGCGCTGGTGCTGATCGCCGCCCCCGGTACCGATGCGCCGGCCCGTCCGCTGGTGATCAACCTGCGCGATGCGCCCTGGATGGGTGAATGCGACCGGGTGCTGGAAGTGGTTCCAGCCGACCCGCAGGCACGCGAGCCGCTTCGCGAGCGCTGGCGGCAGTACAAGGACGCCGGTTACCAGCTGTCCAAGCACGACATGTAAAGCGGGTTTTTGCCCTGCGCACTTGAAGCGCCGGGCAAACGCCCTGATCCTCCCCCGAATACCTGCCCGGTTGCCCCGCATGACCCGACTCGACTCCAGCTACGACCCGACGTCCTTCGAAAAGGACACCTACGATGCCTGGGAGAAGGCTGGCCACTTCAAGCCGTCCGGCAAGGGGGAGCCCTATACCATCCTGCTGCCGCCGCCGAACGTGACCGGCACGCTGCACATGGGTCATGCGTTCCAGCAGACCCTGATGGATGCGCTGGTGCGTTACCACCGTATGCGCGGCTACGACACCCTGTGGCAGGTAGGCACCGATCATGCCGGCATCGCCACGGAGATGGTGGTGGGCCGCAATCTGGCGCTGGAAGGCAAGGGTGAAACCCGCGATTCGCTGGGCCGCGAGGGCTTCATCGGCAAGGTCTGGGAGTGGAAGCAGCAGTCCGGCGACACCATCGAGCGGCAGATGCGCCGCCTGGGCACCTCCGCGGACTGGTCGCGCAGCACCTTCACCATGGATCCGCAGCCGTCGCAGGCGGTGATCGAAGCCTTCGTGCGCTGGCACGAGCAGGGCCTGATCTACCGTGGCCAACGCCTGGTCAACTGGGACCCGGTACTGAAGACCGCCATCTCCGACCTGGAAGTGGAAAGCGCCGAGGAAGACGGTTTCCTGTGGTCGATCGCCTATGCACTGGAAGACGGGCTGACGTATGAGCATGTCGAGCGCGATGCCGACGGCAACGAGACGCTGCGCGAGACCCGCGATTACCTGGTGGTGGCCACCACCCGTCCGGAAACCCTGCTCGGCGATACCGCGGTGATGGTGCACCCGGAAGACGCGCGTTACGTGCACCTGATCGGTCGCACGGTGACGCTGCCGTTGACCGGCCGCAGCGTGCCGGTCATCGCCGATGATCATGTGGACCGCGCATTCGGCACCGGCGTGGTCAAAGTGACCCCGGCGCACGATTTCAACGATTACCAGGTGGGCGTGCGCCATGGCCTGCCGATGATCAACCTGTTCACTCCGGTGGCGGCGATCAACGAGAACGCACCGGAGCGCTTCCGCGGGATGGACCGCTATGACGCGCGCAAGGCCGTGCTGGCCGAGCTGGAAGACCTGGGCATCCTGGTCGAGACCAAGGCGCACAAACTGCAGGTGCCGCGTGGCGACCGCACCGGGCAGGTGATCGAGCCATACCTGACCGACCAGTGGTTCGTGAAGATGGACGAACTGGCACGGCGTGGCCTGGAGCTGGTCGAGGACGGTTCGATCCAGTTCGTGCCGCCGAACTGGATCAATACCTACCGCCACTGGATGACCAACATCCAGGACTGGTGCATCAGCCGCCAGCTGTGGTGGGGGCATCGCATTCCGGCGTGGTTCGACGAGGCCGGCGCCTGCTATGTCGGTCGTGATGAAGCCGAGGTACGTCAGAAGCATGGCCTGGGCGCAGACGTGGCACTGCGCCAGGAAAGCGACGTGCTGGAAACGTGGTTCTCCTCGCAGCTGTGGCCGTTCTCCACGCTGGGCTGGCCGAACGAACAGGCCATGGCCGAACGCGGTTTCGACCGCTACCTGCCCTCGTCGGTGCTGGTCACCGGCTTCGACATCATCTTCTTCTGGGTGGCGCGCATGATCATGGCCACCGACAGCCTGACCGGAAAGATCCCGTTCAAGGACGTTTATTTCACCGGCCTGATCCGCGATGGCCAAGGCCAGAAGATGTCCAAGTCCAAGGGCAACGTGCTGGACCCGCTGGATATCATCGACGGCATCAGCATCGACGACCTGGTCGCCAAGCGTACCGGCGGCCTGATGCAGCCGAAGACCGCGGAGAAGATCGAGAAGGCCACCCGCCGCGAGTTCCCCAACGGCATCGCCGCCCATGGTGCCGATGCGCTGCGTTTCACCATTGCTGCGCTGGCCACCCACGGTCGCGACATCAAGTTCGACATGAACCGTGCCGAGGGCTACAAGAACTTCTGCAACAAGCTTTGGAACGCCAGCCGCTTCGCGTTGATGAACACCGAAGGCGCGGCGTTCGAAGGTACGCCGAAGCCGCGCACCGATGCCGAACGCTGGATCCTGTCGCGACTGGCCGCCACCACCGCCGAAGCGCACGGCCATTTCGCTGCCTACCGCTTCGATCTGCTCGCGCAATGCCTGTACGAATTCGCCTGGAACGCGTTCTGCGACTGGTTCCTGGAACTCAGCAAGCCCGCATTGAATGGGGCCGATGCCGCCGATGCCGACAGCACCCGCCACACCGTGCTGTACGTGCTGGAAGCGCTGTTGCGCCTGCTGCACCCGCTGACACCGTTCATCACCGAACAGCTGTGGCAGCAGGTCGCTCCGCGCCTGGGCATCGACGGCGATTCGCTTTCGCTGCGCCCGTACCCCACCCCGGAAGAATTCGCGGGTGACTTCGCCCAGGCCGAGGCGGATGTCGAATGGCTGAAGGCGGTGATCAGCGCGGTGCGCCGCGTCCGCAGCGAGCTGAATGTCGCTCCGTCGAAGCTGGTGCCACTGCGCCTGCAGGCCGGACTGCAGCAGGACCGCGTACGCGTCGAACGTTTCGCCGCCCCGTTGTCGTTCCTGCTCAAGCTGGAAACCATCCAGTGGCTGGCCGAAGGCGAATCCGCGCCACCGGCAGCGGCGGCGATCGTCGGCGAACTGAAGCTGCTGGTGCCGCTGGAAGGTTTGGTGGACCTGGATGCCGAGCGCGCCCGCCTGGACAAGGAGATCAAGCGCGTGGAAGGCGAAAAGGAAAAGAGCGGGACCAAGCTGTCGAAGTTCACCGACAAGGTACCAGCGGCGGTGGTGGAGCAGGAACGCGTCCGCCTGGTCGAATGGACCACCCAGCTGGATGGCCTGCGCGAGCAGCGCGCGAAGCTGTAGGGGGTAGTGCCGGGCTCTGCCCGGCAGTTCGACACCCCGTAGTGCCGGGCTCTGCCCGGCAACCGGGCAACCGGGCTCCGTCAGCCGGGCAGAGCCCGGCTCTACCGGCTCCCCTCAGCCATCAAAGTGGCGGCATCGTCTCGATGTCGTCTGCCACCAGTTCCATGGCCATCACCAGCGCGTCCTCGCGCCCTTCGGCCGCCGGATAATAGCGCGGGCGACGGCCGATCTCGTTGAAGCCTTCGCTGTGGTACAGCGCCAGCGCCGGGGCATTGGATGGCCGGACTTCTAGGAATATCCGCTGCGCGCCGCGGTCACGCGCCAGTGCCACGATGGCGCGCAGCAGGCGACGTCCCAGCCCACGTGTCTGGCTGAGAGGATCGATGCAGATGTTCAGCAGGTGGGCTTCGTCTGCGGCAATGCTCAACACCGCATAACCGCACAGCAATCCACTTTCTTCCAGCGCAAGCCCCGGGTAACCGGCGCGCAGGCAGTCCAGGAAGATCCCGCGTGTCCATGGATACGGGTACCCACGGACCTCGATGGCCATCACCGCGTTGAGGTCGCTCTCGTGCAGCGCACGCAGATGGGCGGTTCCGGGCCGGGCGACGGCACTCACGATGAACCCTTCCTGCGCAGCGCGCGCAGCTGCGGCCAGAGGGCACGCTTGGCAGCGGGATTGCCGCGCAGGACATCCAGCGGCCAGGTTTCCATCAACGCCTGGGTTGCCGGATCGCTGGGATTGCGACCGGATGCGCGCAGCAAGGCAATCTGCAGGCGGTCCGGCAGGCGCACGGCAGGCTGGCGGGCAGCGCCGGTCCGCGGCGCAGGCATCGACGCCTTGCCGGCCTGGGCCTCCGCCGCGGGTGCGCGGCGTGGAGCAGGCGGCTCGCTGGCAGATTCGTGGACAGGTGCGGCAGGAGCAGATCCGTGCCGGGCCTCATGTCGAAGATCCCGCTGTGGCACCGGAACGGCGCTGAGATGCACGGCGGACGGATCCGCGACCGCGGCAGGGCCTGCAGCCACTGCCGGATCGACCCCACTGCCCGCTGAACCTTCCAGCGCACCGTCCTGGAAAATGGTGTAGCCCATGGCCTGCAGCCAGGCCTGCTGGGCCGACGTCCAGGGCAGGGACTCACCGCTCATGTTGCATCCGGACGCTTGCGCTGGCGTTGCAGGGCCCACATGACCGGACCGGACAGCGCATAGAGGATTCCCACCGCGAACAGCACGCGTGGCAGGTCGATCACCGCGATGGCAATGACGATGGGAACCAGCGCCAGCACCAGGAAGGGCACCCGGTCGGCGCGCGGGCCCTTGGCGCCGCCTCCCTTGAAACTCCAGAACCGGATCCGGCTGACCATCAGCAGCGCAGCGACCAGCGTCACGGCCAGGGCGACGTAGCGCAGCTGCTCGCCGCTCCAGCCCAGCGTGCCATCGGCGAAGGCCCAGACGAAGGACATCATCAGGCCGGCAGCAGCAGGACTGGCCAGGCCGACGAACCAGCGCTTGTCCATCACGGTCACCTGGGTATTGAAGCGCGCCAGGCGCAGGGCCGCGCAGGCGGCATACAGGAATGCGACGGCCCAGCCCAGCCGGCCGAGCAGTTCGCCATCGAACTTCAGCGACGACAGCGCCCAGTGGTACATCACCAGCGCCGGTGCCATGCCGAAACTGACCAGATCGGCCAGGGAATCGTATTGCACGCCGAATTCGCTGCTGGTGCCGGTCAGGCGGGCCACGCGGCCGTCCAGGCCGTCCATGACCGCTGCCACGAAGACCGCGATGCTGGCGTAGACGAAATCACCATTGGCCGCCGCGATGATGGCGTAGAACCCGGCAAACAGGCCCGCGGTGGTGAACAGGTTGGGGAGCAGGTAAATGGTGCGCGAGCGCGGCGGCGGTATGATCGGATCCATGCCCGGAGTTTAATCGACTTGCCAGCCGGCAGCGGCAATGCTGCAATCGGGCTGCTTGAACCGCTCTCTATCCCGCCGGTCTGTCCTGGAGTCGCCATGCGTTCCCTGTTCTGCCTGAGCTGCCTGTTGCTGGCCGTGGCCCCCGCCTCGGCCGGGCAGATCTACAAATGGAAGGACGCCAACGGCGTAACCCAGTATTCGGAAACGCCACCGCCGGGAAAGGTGGCTGAAACCCGCCAGCTCACCCGCGATCCGGGGATCCGCGCAACGCCGGCTGCCGAAGAAGCGCCGGTGCCGGCGCAATGCACCACCGCGCGCGACAATCTGGCCCTGCTCGATGGTGGCGGGCAGGTGATGCAGGACACCGACGGCGACGGCAAGGCCGACACCCCGCTCAGCGAGGAGCAACGCAGCAGCCAGCGCGCCCTGGCCGATGCCGCCATCAAGGCCTATTGCCCCGCGGCATCCTGATTGCGCGGATCGTGCAGATCGGGCGGCCCGCCACCCACGACGGCCGCCAGGCTGGCAGAATAACGGCTTCCGCCGTTAGACGATGCCGACGATGCGCCTGTCCCAGTTCCACCTGCATACCACCAAGGAAACACCCAGCGATGCCGAGCTGGCCAGCCACCGGCTGATGCTGCGCGCGGGCATGATCCGCAAGCTCGCCTCTGGCCTGTATACCTGGTCGCCGCTGGGCCTGCGCGTGATGCGCAAGGTCGAACGCATCGTGCGTGAGGAAATGGACCGGGCCGGCGCGGTGGAACTGCAGATTCCGACCATCCAGCCGCGCGAGCTCTGGGATGCCACCGGTCGCTGGGAGAAGTTCGGCGGACAGCTGCTGAAGATCAAGGACCGCAAGGAACAGGAGTTCTGCTACAGCCCGACCGCGGAAGAGGCCATCACCGATTTCGCCCGCCAGGAGCTTTCCAGTTACAAGCAGCTGCCCGTCACTTTCTACCAGGTGCAGAGCAAGTTCCGAGATGAGATCCGTCCGCGCTTCGGGGTGATGCGCGCACGCGAGTTCCTGATGAAGGACGCCTATTCGTTCCACCTGCACGACGAAGACCTGGTGCGCGAATACGAGAACATGAAGGCGGCCTACAACCGTATTTTCACCCGCCTGGGCCTGGAGTTCCGCATGGTGCAGGCCGATTCCGGCGCGATCGGTGGCGATGCCTCGCAGGAATTCCACGTGATTGCCGATTCCGGTGAAGATGCGCTGGTGTTTTCCACTGGCTCGGAATATGCGGCGAACATGGAAGCGGCGGTTGCCGCGGCACCGGCGCCGCGCCCGGCAGCCGGCGAAACCCTGCGTAAAGTGGAGACCCCTACCCAGAAAACCTGTGGGGAGGTCGCCGCACTGCTCGGCATTCCGCTGCAGCGCACCCTGAAATCGGTGGCGCTGATGACCGATGACGGCTTGCCGGCCAACGAACAGCATTTCGTGCTGGTACTGGTGCGTGGCGACCACGAGATCAACGACGTCAAACTTGCCAAGGTTCCGGGACTGGCGGGCCATCGCTTCGCCAGCGAGGCGGAAATCGCCGAGTATCTCGGCGGCACGCCCGGATTCCTCGGTCCGGTGGCACCGGCCCGCGCCATTCGCGTGATTGCAGATCACGATGCTGCCGCGCTGGCCGATTTTGTCGTCGGCGCCAATGAAACCGGCTTCCACCTGACCGGCGTGAACTGGGAGCGTGATCTGCCCGAGCCCGAAACCGCCGATATCCGCAACGTACGTGAAGGCGAGCAGGCGCGTGACGGCGGCGAACTGAAGATTGCCCGCGGCATTGAAGTCGGGCACGTATTCCAGCTCGGCCGGCAGTATGCCAAGGCACTCAATGCCACCGTGCTCGATGAAAACGGCAAGGCCGCCGTGATGACCATGGGCTGTTATGGAATCGGCATCTCGCGCATCGTCGCTGCCGCCATCGAACAGAATCACGACGACGCCGGCATCATCTGGCCCGACGCCATGGCGCCTTGGCAGGTGGTGGTCTGTGTGATCAACCCGAAGGGTGATGAAGCGCTTGCCACTGCCGCCGCGCAGTTGCTGGAAACGCTGCGCGAGGGCGGCCTGGATGCGGCGCTGGATGATCGCGGGCTGCGCCCCGGCGCGATGTTCGCCGACATGGAGCTGATCGGCATTCCGCATCGCATCGTGGTTTCCGAACGCGGCTTGGCCGCAGGCACTTTTGAATATCGCTCACGCAGGGCGAGCGAGGCAGAGAGTCTGGATCGCGACAGTCTGCTGCGCAGGCTGCTGGGTTAATGACGAAACGCCGGGAAAATCTCCCGGCGTTTTCTTTCCAGCGTCGCCGAGGCGATCGCATTTGTGTTTGTGCTGGAAGGAGATGCACATTATCCTTGGCCCCAGCCACGGACCGGCAGACCCTGTCCACATTATCTGGAGCACTACATGAGCATTGATCTGACCGGTCTGTCTGCCCGCGAACTGGGTGCGTTGATCCGCACCGCCAAGAAGCAGCAGACCATCGTGGCCAAGCGTCGCCCGATCACCAAGGTGCGCGCCCAGCTGACCAAGCTGGCGAAGACCGAGGGTTACAGCATCGAGGAACTGTTTGGTGGCGAGCCGGCCCCGCGTGCCCGCAAGTCTGCCGCCAAGGCTCCGGCCAAGACGGCTGGCCGCAAGCTTGGCAAGGTAGCGCCGAAGTACCGCAACCCAGCCAACAGCAAGGAAACCTGGACCGGCCGTGGCAAGCAGCCGCGCTGGTTGGCCGAACTGACCTCCAAAGGCAGGAAGGTCGAGGATTATCTGATCAAGAAGTCCTGATCGGATTTACGCGTTGCAGAAACGCCGGCGCCAAAGCCGGCGTTTCTGTTTTCAGGCAAAGGCGGCCACAGCCCGGCTCTGCGAAACCGCGCGGGGCAGACTCAGAGCGTCTTGCGCGCCGGAACCAGCAGATTACCGAACAGCAGGCCCGCCACCAGCGCCATCACCACGTTGAGCACGGTCAGGAACACGCCCTGCCCTGCGCCCACGTCCTGCTGCTGCACCAGCGTCAACACGCCGCGCAGGCTGGTGCTGCCGGGCACCATCATGATGATGCCCGGCAGGCGGATGATCGCGCCCGGGCGCTGCACCAGCCGCCCGAACAGATTGCCGGCCGCCGTCAGCAACATCGCTGCGAGGAAAATGCCCGCCGCGGTTCCCCAGGCGTGGCCGGCGAATTTGGAAATCGCATAACCGGCCATCGAAGCAGCCATCACCCACGGATAATCACGCCGGCTGGCCTTGAACAGCATCGCGAAGGCCAGCGAAGCGATCACCAGCGATGTCCATTCCACCCAGACGCCCTGCGGACGCGAGGCACGTACCAGCGGGTCCAGGCCGATCACGTCGCTCAGGGTGACCGCGATCATCGCGCCCACCGTCAGTTTCATGATGGTGGTCAGCGCACCGGCTACCCGAGCCGTTCCCGACACCCAGTGCTGGCTGGCCAGCTCATTGACCGCATTGGTCAGCGACATGCCCGGCAGCAGGACAACCAACGAAGCGATCAGCACGGTGTTGAGGTTCAGCGCACCGATGAAACTGGCCACCAGGGTGGCCACCAGTCCCGCCAGCAGGGCGGCCAGTGCCTCACCGGCCTCCTTGGTGGCCGGACGGCGGCTGGTGAACAGACCCAGCACGCCGATCAACATGCCGATCACGCCAGCCGTGGCGATATCCAGCCACGGCAGTTTCCATAATCCCGCGACGCCGGCCGCCCCCAGGCTGTAGGAGAGGATTTCCTTCAGCTTGCCCCACCGGCCGGGATCGCTGTCCAGTTGGCGCAGCGCGGTGTGGCCCTGGGCCAGACTCATGCGGCCATTGGCGACATCCTCTGCGATACGGTCGGCCACGCTGAGTTTATGCAGGTCATTCTCGCCCGGCGCCAGGCGGATCACGCGGGTGATGTCGCTGGAGCCGATCGCCTTGGCCGGGTCGCTGAAACTGAGGATGATGCCGGTCGGGTTCGACCACGGTTCGCAGTCCAGGTCGAGCTGCTGGGCAAGCGCCACCACGGCCGCTTCCAGCCGCTGCGCGGTGGTCCCATAGCTGTGCAGGCGCCCGGCGATCTCGGAAACGAAGGCCACCCGCTGTGCATAGGTGGCTGGAGGCGAAGCGATCGGGGAGACGTCGGCGAGCATGGGCCTTAGTATCACCCAGGCCCGCTCCGGGCAGAAGGAGAATCGGACTGGACCGACGCTGCATGCGACATGCACACGGTATGCTGCATCCTTGATGGCAACCATGACCTCCAACGACGCTCCCCGGATGGAACAGGACAGCACCGAGCCGGGCCGGATACGCCTGGCCGGACGCTGGACGCTGCATACAGCACTACAATCGGCCGAGGTACTGCGCGAGCTGCCTGAGGGACTGACCGCCATTGATGCCACAGGCATCGAGCAGCTGGATTCGGCAGGCGTACTGCAACTGCTGCGGGTGGCACATCGCGCGGATCTGGGCCCTGACGCGGTGACGTTCCGCGACGACCACCAGGCACTGGTTTCCACCATCGAGGAAGTCGCCGACGACCGTCCTCGGGGCAAGCGCGACTTCGGCGTGCTGGCCGCGCTGGAGCGCCTGGGTCGCAGCATGCACGCCACGGGCCAGAACCTGGTCGCGCTGGCCAGCTTCCTCGGCGAAAGCCTGGTCAAGGGTGCCCGGCTGTTGAAGGAGCCGCGACGCTTCCGGCTGACCGCCACCGTGCACCAGATGGAACAGGTCGGGCTGGATGCGGTGCCGCTTGTGGCCTTGCTGTCCTACCTGGTCGGTGCCGTCATCGCTTTCCTCGGTTCCACCATCCTGCGCGATTTCGGCGCGGAAATTTTCGTGGTGGAACTGGTCAGCATCGCCTTCCTGCGCGAGTTCGCCGTACTGCTCACCGCCATCGTGCTGGCTGGCCGCACCGCCAGCGCCTTCACCGCGCAGATCGGTGCGATGAAGGCGCGCGAGGAAATCGATGCGATGAAGACGCTGGGGCTGGACCCCATGGACCTGCTGGTGCTGCCGCGCATCGTCGCGCTGCTGATCACCCTGCCACTGCTGACCTTCATCGCCATGGTGGCCGGCCTTGCCGGCGGCATCACCGTCGGCGCGTTCGACCTGGACATCCCCCCGCAGATGTACCTGGCCCGCATGCACGACACCATGGAGGTGCGCGACATGCTGGTCGGCCTGTCCAAGGCGCCGGTGTTCGCACTGGTCATCGGCCTGATCGGCTGCCTTGAGGGCCTGAAAGTGGAAGGCACCGCGCAGTCGGTGGGCGAACGCACCACCTCCAGCGTCGTGCAGACCATTTCCCTGGTCATCATCCTGGATGCATTCGCTGCGCTGTGGTTCATGCAGGTGGGCTGGTGACCATGACAGGGACGGACACGATGCAGGCAGACAGGCGGCAGGAAGATGACGACAACCAGTGGGCCATCCGCGTGCGCGGGCTGGTCAACCGCTTCGGCAGCCAGACGGTGCACGAAGGGCTGGACCTGGATGTACGCCGGGGCGAGATTCTGGGTGTGGTCGGCGGCTCGGGCACGGGCAAATCCGTACTGATGCGCTCGATCCTGGGACTGCGCACGCCGGACGAAGGACAGATCGAAGTGCTGGGCCGCGATGCGCGTGCGGACGATGCCGAGAGCCGGCTGCACATCGAGCGCAATACCGGCGTGCTGTTCCAGGACGGCGCGCTGTTCTCATCGCTGACCGTCGGCGAGAACGTGCAGGTGCCGCTGAAGGAGCATTACCGCGAACTCCCCGAGCGCTGGCATTACGAACTGGCACTGCTGAAGGTGAAGCTCGCGGGCCTGCCCGCCGATGCGATCAACAAGCTGCCTTCGCAGCTGTCCGGCGGCATGCGCAAGCGCGCGGGTCTTGCGCGGGCGCTGGCGCTGGATCCGCCGCTTCTGTTCCTGGATGAACCCACCGCCGGCCTGGACCCGATCGGCGCGGCCGCGTTCGACCGCCTCATCAAGACCCTGCAGGAGGCCCTGGGCCTGACGGTCTTCCTGATCACACACGATCTGGACACGCTCTATGCCATCTGTGACCGGGTGGCGGTGCTGGCCGATCGCAAGGTCGTGGCGAATGCGCCATTAGCCGAGATAGAAAAACTGGACCACCCGTGGATCCAGGAATATTTCCACGGACCCCGCGCGCGTGCCGCGCGTGGCGAGCAGACCGAGAGTGCATGAGCCATGGAAACAAAAGCCAATTACGTGCTGATCGGCGCGTTCACCATCATCACCGGCCTGGCCCTGCTGGCCTTCGGCCTGTGGGCGGCGAAATATTCCTCCGACCGCACCTGGCAGGAATACCGCGTGGTATTCCGTGAGGCGGTGACCGGCCTGTCGGTGGGCAGCCCGGTGCAGTACAACGGCATCGCGGTCGGCTCCATCACCGAGCTCAACCTGGTGCCGGATGATCCGCGCCAGGTGGTCGCACGCATCCGCCTGAATTCGACCACGCCGGTCAAGACCGACACCCGCGCCAAGCTGGCCATCACCAGCCTGACCGGCCCGTCGATCATCCAGCTCAGTGGCGGAACCCCGCAGGCGCCGGCGCTGACCACGGTGAACAAGGAAGCCGCGCCGATCATTCCGACCACGCCCTCGGCACTGCAGAACATCACCGACGTGGCCAACCGCATCGTCGAGCGCATGGACCAGGTCCTGAGCGATCGCAATGTGGCCGCCATCAACGCGACCCTGGCCAACATCGAAACCATCAGTGGTGGCCTGGCCGACCGCGAACAGGGCACCCAGGCGCTGCTGCTCAGCGCACGCAATGCCGCGCGCAGCCTGGACGACACGCTGAAGACGACCAACGGCACCATCCAGCGACTGGACCAGAACCTGGTGCAGCAGTTGCCCGGCATCATCGAGAAGCTGGACGCAACCATGACCAAGCTGGATTCGGCCGCCGGCAACGCCAATTCCATTCTTGGCGAGAACCGCGCCGCCATCAACAGCTTCGCCAGCGACGGCCTGGGCCAGCTGGGACCCACGCTGACCGAACTGCGGGGCTTGATCCGCGATCTGCGCCGCGTCAGTGATCGCCTGGAGAACAACCCCGCGCGCTACCTGCTCGGCCGCGATGCACCCAAGGAGTTCCAACCCGAATGAACCGCATGCCGACCACGACCCTGACGCGCCTGCTGTTGCCGGCAGCGTTGCTGGCCAGCCTGGCTGGCTGCTCGATCCTTTCCAACGGCGACCGCAATGCGGTGACCATCTATGCGCCTGCGCTGCAGGTGCAGGTGGATCCGGCCTGGCCAAAGGTGGACTGGCAGTTGGTGGTGTCCAAGCCGAGCGCGGCACGCACGGTCGACAGCCCGCGCATCAACGTGCGGCCGACGCCAGGCGAGCTGGAAATCTACCGCGGCGCGACCTGGGCACAACCGGCCACCGACATGATCGAGGAAGCCATTCTTCGCGGCTTCGAGGATTCCGGTCGCATCACCGGCGTGGCGCGTTCTGCCGCCGGTATACGTGCCGATTACCGGCTGTCCACCGATATCCGCCGTTTCGAATCGGATTATCGCGGCCAGTCCACGCCGACGGTGGTGATCACCGTCAACGCCAAGCTGATCGATGTCGTCGACCAGCGGGTGGTGGTGGACCGCACCTTCAGGGAGGAGGAGCCGGTGGGCAGCACCGACATACCGGCGGTAGCGGCGGCGTTCGAGAAGGGCCTGAACCAGCTCGCCGCTGATGTGGTCGGTTGGACGCTGCAGAGTGGGCAGCAGGATGCGCTGCAGAAGCTGCCAGCGGTGGTGCCATCGCCCGCAGCCCCCGCCAGTCGGCCTGTCGCCCTGCCACCGCCGGTGCGGTAGAGATCGCGGTCATCTGCCGCGGGCTGCGTCCCAAGGCGTGATGCGCGGATTGCAGGTGCTGACCGGCCAGGGATTGGTTCTGCCGACAGCACCGGAAGGGCTGTTGCACTACCGGGCGTGGATCCACCGGAACGTCAGGTTGATGCGCTCCCCCACCGTCGAAGCAGTTTTTGGTAGCGCGTGCTGGTAATTGCGCTGCGTGTCGCCTCCCATCATCAGCAGGTCGCCATGACCGAGGGCATACTCGGCCTTGCAGCGGTGATCGTCACGCCGACGCAGCAGGAAGCGCCGCGTCTCCCCCACGCTCAATGAAGCGATCAACGGTGCGGCGCCCAGTTCCGGCTCATCATCGCTGTGCCATCCCATGCTGTCCTTGCCATTGCGATAGCAGTTGAGCAGCACGCTGTTGAACCGCGCATCGAACGCCTGTTCCAGCTGATGGCGCAGCGTGACCAGGAAGGCCGGCCACGGATGCGGCACGAAATCAACGCCGGAATAGCGGTAACGGGCCTGCGGATCGCCTATCCAGCAACTCAGCCGCGGGGAATCCACCCAGCGCCCGAACAGGCGGATACGGTGGATTTCCCACGGAATACCGGTGGCCAGCGCGGACTGCAGGGCGTCGGCCTGGGCAGGCGCCAGCCAGCCGGGCAGGTGGCGGATATAGGCATCGGGCAGAGCAGCGGGACCGGACGGAAACAGCATCATCTATTATCGGGCTGTCACGCCCTTTCCGTCACGTCCGCGAAAACGAAACGCCGGTCTTCGCCTTCAACTCTTGCTCGCTCACCCCCGGCGCGGTTTCCACCAGCTCCAGACCGTCATCGCCCACATCGAACACGGCGAGGTCAGTGATGATGCGATTCACCACGCCCACGCCGGTCAGCGGCAAGGAACATTCAGCCAGGATCTTGTGTTCGCCATTCTTCGCGGTGTGTTCCATCAGCACCACCACGCGCTGCACACCGGCCACCAGATCCATCGCCCCGCCCATGCCCTTGACCATCTTGCCGGGCACCATCCAGTTGGCCAGGTCGCCCTTGTCGGTGACCTGCATGGCGCCCAGGATGGCCAGGTTGACGTGGCCGCCACGGATCATCGCGAAGCTGTCGTCGCTGCCGAAGTAGCTGGCGCCGGCACGCGCGGTGACGGTCTGCTTGCCGGCGTTGATGAGGTCCGCATCCAGCTCGTCCTCGGTGGGGAACGGGCCGATGCCGAGCAGGCCATTCTCCGACTGCAGCCAGACATCCACGCCGTCGGGAATATGGTTGGCCACCAGTGTCGGCAGGCCGATGCCCAGGTTCACGTAGGCACCGTCGGTCAGTTCGCGGGCGGCGCGGGCCGCCATTTCATCGCGGGTCCATGCCATCTCAGTTGGCCTCCGTGCGCAGGGTGCGCTGTTCGATGCGCTTTTCGGGGTGCGGATTGTGAACGATGCGGTGCACGTAGATTCCCGGCAGATGCACCTGGTCCGGATCGAACGACCCGACCGGCACGACGTCCTCCACTTCTGCGATACACACCTTGCCTGCCATCGCGCACGCCGGGTTGAAGTTGCGTGCTGTCTTGCGGAATACCAGGTTGCCGGCCTCGTCGGCCTTCCAGGCCTTCACCAGCGCCACGTCGGCGCGCAGCGCGGTCTCCATGACGTAATGTCGGCCATCAAATTCGCGGGTTTCCTTGCCCTCTGCCACTACGGTGCCGTAACCGGTGGCCGTGAAGAACGCAGGGATCCCCGCACCGCCGGCACGCAGGCGCTCGGCCAAGGTGCCTTGCGGGTTGAACTCCAGCTCCAGCTCGCCGGCCAGGTACTGGCGTTCGAACTCCTTGTTTTCGCCAACGTAGGATGAAATCATCTTGCGGATCTGCCGGGTGGCCAGCAACTGGCCCAGGCCGAAACCGTCCACGCCGGCGTTGTTGGAGATCACCGTCAGACCGGACACGCCGCTGTCGCGCAATGCAGCGATCAGCGCCTCCGGAATGCCGCACAGGCCGAAGCCACCCACCGCAAGGGTCTGGCCATCGGCTACCACGCCGTCCAGAGCCTGTGCTGCGCTGGCGAAACGCTTGCCGCGCCTGCCGCCGGTCGTTGCCGGATTGCTCATCTACGCCCTCGCCTCGTTCGATGTACTGCTGCCATTCTAGGGCACCGCGCAGTCCGGTCACGTGGCGTTGCGGCATGAAAACGAATCCCAAACAGACAAGGTCGTAAACTACCGGGCTGGACCCCCACAAAGGATTTGACCGATGACCCTGCCCGCCTTCAAGGCCTATGACATCCGCGGCCGCGTTCCCGATGAGCTGAACGGAGATCTTGCCCGCCGCATTGGCGTCGCCCTGTCCGACCAGCTGAAGCCTGGCGCGGTGGTGGTCGGCCACGATGTCCGCCTGACCAGCCCGAAGCTGCAGGATGCGCTGGCCTCCGGCCTGCGCGGCGCCGGTCGCGAGGTCATCGACATCGGCGTGTGCGGCACGGAAGAGGTGTATTTCCAGACCGACCACCTGGGTGCCGCCGGTGGAGTGATGGTCACCGCCAGCCACAATCCGATGGATTACAACGGCATGAAGCTGGTGCATGAAAATGCCCGGCCGATCAGTTCGGACACCGGTCTGTTCGCCATTTCGGACGCCGTGGAAGCCGACACCCGTACCGAAGCGGAGCCGCCACGCGCGGGCCAACGCGAAGAACACGACAAGGGTGCCTACATCCAGCACCTGCTGTCCTATGTGGATGCCGCGGCATTGAAGCCGCTGAAGATCGTGGTGAATGCCGGCAACGGTGGCGCCGGTGCGATCGTGGACCTGCTGGCGCCGCACCTGCCGCTGCAGTTCGTGCGCATCAACCACGAACCGGACGGCAACTTCCCCAACGGTATTCCCAACCCGCTGCTGCCGGAAAACCGTGCCGCCACGGCCGACGCGGTACGCGAGCACGGCGCGGATTTCGGCATCGCCTGGGACGGCGATTTCGACCGCTGCTTCTTCTTCGACCATACCGGCCGCTTCATCGAGGGCTACTACCTGGTTGGGCTGCTGGCACAGGCAGCTCTGACGCGCCATCCCGGCGGCAAGGTCGTGCACGATCCACGCCTGGTATGGAACACCGTTGAGATGGTCGAGCAGGCAGGCGGTATCCCGGTGCTGTGCAAGAGTGGCCATGCCTTCATCAAGGAAAAAATGCGCGCCGAGGATGCCGTGTATGGCGGCGAAATGAGCGCACACCATTATTTCCGCGAGTTCGCCTACGCCGATTCCGGCATGATTCCCTGGCTGCTGATCGCTGCCCTTGTATCGGAAAGTGGCAAGTCGCTGGCCGAATGGGTGGAAGATCGCATGGCGGCGTATCCCTGCAGCGGCGAAATCAACTTCAAGGTGAGCGATGCGAAGGCCTCGGTCGCGCGGGTGATGGAGCATTTCGCCGCGCAGGCACCGACGCTGGATCATACCGATGGCATCAGCGCCGATTTCGGCGATTGGCGCTTCAACCTGCGCAGTTCCAATACCGAGCCGCTGTTGCGTCTGAACGTGGAAACGCGTGGTGATGCCAAGCTGCTCCAGCAACGGACCGACGAAATCTCCGCACTCCTGAAGCATTGATACGGGAAGACGCCCAGCCCATGGCCACACTCCAGCCAGTAATCCTCTCCGGCGGTTCCGGCACCCGTTTGTGGCCGCTTTCGCGCGAGGCGTATCCGAAGCAGTTCCTGCCATTGGCGGGCGAGCAGACCATGCTGCAGGCAACATGGACACGCGTGGCGCCCATCGCCGCGCGCGGTCCG
>JAAIGF010334114.1_pt1 | contig 17415 bp, 14 predicted proteins | sample 6487441 | NCBI WGS metagenome assembly JAAIGF01 (sample SAMN13974129, study PRJNA590717) | phyllosphere metagenome | biome: pepper field; feature: multiple bacterial spot infested pepper fields; material: pepper leaves; isolation source: leaves from pepper fields | host: Capsicum annuum ... | reverse complement strand
TGTTAGCTGTGCGCAGGCGGCGGCTCGCACCCTTACCCTGCTCTTTACGTACTTCTGCGTTGATAGTGAACATCATTATTTCTCTTCAATAATTCCTGCTACAGGCGACCCAGCAACAGGACGGTTATTCAAACGCTTGTGCGGATGCAAAAGCGGGCGGGATTATAGCCGGATCGGGGCAGGGGGGCAAATGATTCTGCCATCTAGCGCAGCTCATTGGCGCGGCGGAAGCGCCCCTGGTAATCAAACACTTTCTCCCGCACCTGCCAGAACTGTCCCCGGGCACGCGCCACCACAAAGTCAGGATGCCGCAGCAGCGGCTGCAGCGCGACCACGTCGGCCGCCTGCTGCCAGCCCAGCTCTACGCCAGGCGCGCGCTGGTGCGGGCGCATAAACAGCTGCTCAAATGCTTTTCGCTGCGCGGGCGTCTGCAGCCGGAAGCGTTCGCTGACGTCGCTGCCATCTTCATCGTAATAGGTCGCTTTCAGCCATTCGCCCTTGTCATCACGGCCATGCGCGAGCGTCATGCCGCTGCAGCGCAGCACCCGCGCATCTTTCAGCTTCAGCGCCGCTTTCAGCATATCATCGGGGTCGACCAGAATTTTGTCGCACTGCTGGCAGCGCCGTGCGGCGATATCATTTTCAGCGCCGCAGTCAGGGCAGCTTTTAAAGCGAAAGCGGAAATCGCACTGCTCACGACCGCCCTCATCATCCTCCAGGATACCCTGACAGCGACGACCAAAGTGCTCAATCACATGCCCGTCTTCGGTGGCTTTTCCCCAGAAGGTATTCGCAAAGCCGCAGGCAGGGCAGAACACCTGCACCGGCTGGTTGTCACTGGCGCCTTTTGGCGCACCCACTTCCGGCGTAAAGAGATCGTGCGGGTTACCGGCGTAGTCGAGGATCAGGCAGTCGCGTTTATCCGGAGCCAGGCGCAGTCCGCGTCCGACTATCTGCTGATAGAGGCTGACGGATTCAGTCGGGCGCAGAATCGCGATTAAATCCACGTGCGGTGCGTCGAAGCCGGTGGTCAGTACCGCCACGTTAACCAGAAACTTCAGCTGCTGCGCTTTGAACTGCTGAATTAGCCGGTCACGCTCTTTCACCGCGGTTTCTGCCGAGACCAGCGCGCTGTTCTCCGGCAGCAGCGACAGAATTTCGCGCGCATGTTCAACCGTGGCGGCGAAGATCATTACGCCGCGCCGATCGTCGGCAAACTCAACGATCTGGCGGATAATCTGTGGCGTGACGCGCTGCTGCTGTTTCAGCTCACGGTTAAGATCCGCTTCGCTGAAGAGGCCGCTGTTCTGCGGCACCAGCCGGCTGAAGTCATACTGCACCACCGGCATATCAAGACGTTCCGGCGGCACCAGAAAACCGTGTTTGATCATGTAGCGTAGCGGCAGCTCGTAGATGCAGTCGCGAAACAGCGCTTTTTCATCGCCGCGTACCATGCCGTGATAGTGGAATTGATAGATCCAGCCTTTGCCCAGCCGGAACGGCGTGGCGGTCAGTCCCAGCAGGCGCAGCTGTGGATTATGCTGGCGCAGGTGGCTGAAGAGCTGCTGATACTGGCTCTCCTCATTGTCGCTGATGCGATGACACTCATCGACAATTACCAGTGAAAAGGCGCTGTCGAAGCGGTCAAGGTTGCGCGCCACGGACTGTACGCTGCCAAATACCACTTTGCCTTCGCTCTGCCTGCGCTGCAGCCCGGCCGCAAAAATATCCGCTTCCAGCCCGTAAGCCTGATACTTGCTGTGGTTCTGCTCGACCAGCTCTTTGACGTGCGCCAGCACCAGCACCCGGCCACGCGCCAGCCGCGCCAGTTCAGCAATGACCAGGCTCTTACCGGCACCGGTGGGCAGCACAATCATCGCCGGCGTGGTATGGCGCCGGAAGTGGGCAACGGTTGCATCAACCGCTTCCTGTTGATAGGGACGAAGTGTAAAGGCCATCAGCATAAACTTTTTTCTGGATCAGAGGCGTATTATGCCATGTAAGCGGATGAAACGCAGGATCGGCACTATTAGCAGGCAAAGCTTCAGGCTATACTGCCCGCACTTTTTTAACGGTTATCCTGGCGGACGTATTCTGCGCACTGGCACCGTTTCAGTTTTTCCCCCGCAGTAACAGGCAAAAGCGAATTCATGCGACTCGACAAATTCATATCTCAGCAACTGGAAGTTAGCCGTGCTATCGCTGGCCGCGAAATTCGCGCCAGAAAGATCACCATCAATGGCGAAATTGTGCGCGATACCGCGTACAAAGTGATGCCGGAAGATGATATTGCCTACGATGGCAACCCGCTGGTGGTACAGCAGGGGCCACGCTACTTTATGCTGAACAAGCCGCAGGGCTATGTCTGCTCCACAGACGATCCCGATCATCCCACTATCCTCTATTTTATTGAGGAGCCGTCAGCCTATAAGCTGCACGCCGCCGGCCGACTCGATATCGATACTACCGGTCTGGTGCTGCTGACGGATGATGGCCAGTGGTCGCATCGCATCACTTCACCACGTCACCATTTAGAAAAAACCTATCTGGTTGAGGTGGAAGCGCCGCTCGATCCGGCACTGGTGGAGACGTTTGCTGCCGGTATCCAGCTGCACAATGAGAAGACGCTGACCAGGCCAGCCCGACTGGAGATCCTCGATGAAAAAGCGGCGCGACTGACAATCGGCGAAGGGCGCTATCATCAGGTTAAGCGCATGTTTGCCGCGATGGGGAACCATGTGGTTGCGCTCCATCGTGAAAGTATCGGCTCGATTGTGCTGGATGAGGCGCTGGAAGAGGGGGAATATCGCGAACTGACCCCCGAAGAGGTTGACAGCATCGGTCTGCCAGACGAACTGAAACAGCACAAATAACGGAGTACAAGGTGCGCAAGGAGAAAAACTCCCCGGCAGGATTAGTGGTGATTCTGGGATTGCTGGCGATGCTGATGCCGCTCTCCATTGATATGTATCTGCCCGCTATGCCGCAGATTGCCCGCGAATTTGCCGTCTCCGCAGGCAGCGTGCAGATGACGCTGAACCTCTACATCCTGGGCTTCGCTATCGGGCAGCTGGTGTATGGTCCGCTGGCGGACAGCTATGGCCGCAAGCCGGTCATCGTGCTGGGTACGCTGATTTTCGCCTGTGCCGCCGCCGCCTGCGCACTCTCCGGCTCTATCGATCAGCTGATCCTGATGCGCTTTTTGCACGGTCTCTCTGCCGCTGCCGCCAGCGTGGTGATCAACGCCCTGATGCGCGACAGTTATTCAAAAGAGGACTTCTCGCGCATGATGTCCTTTGTGCTACTGATCACCACAATCGCGCCGCTGGTGGCCCCGGTGCTGGGCGGCTGGCTGCTGCTTATCTGGAGCTGGCACGCTATTTTCTGGGCGCTGGCGATTGCGGCACTGATCACCACCGTGCTGGTGGTAACGCAGGTACGTGAAACCCTGAAGCCGGAGCAGCGTCAGCGCTTTCATCTGCGTACGATGCTGGGCAATTTTGTGGCGCTGGTACGGCATAAGCGGGTGTTCGGCTATATGCTGGCCAGCGGCTTCTCGTTTGCCGGCTTATTTGCGTTTCTCAACGCTGGCCCCTTTGTTTATATCGAGGTCAACCACGTATCGCCGCAGGATTTTGGCTACTACTTCGGCCTGAATATCATCTTTCTTTTTGTGATGACGCTGATTAACAGCCGCGCGGTGCGCCGTTTTGGTCCGCTGAAGATGTTTCGCCTGGGGCTGACCATTCAGTTTGCTATGGGCATCTGGCTGCTGATTGTCAGCGCGCTGCAGCTCGGCTTTCTGCCGCTCGTGCTGGGCGTGGCGATGTTTATCGGCTGCGTTTCTATTGTCTCCTCTAACGCCATGGCAATTGTACTCGATGAGTTTCCGCACATGGCGGGAACCGCCTCGTCGCTGGCAGGCACGCTGCGCTTTGGCGTCGGTGGTCTGGTGGGCGCGCTGCTGTCGCTGGTCAGTATGAACAGCGCATGGCCAATGGTAGCAACCATCGCGCTGTGCGCCACCCTTTCCATTATCCTGTTCAGCTACGCTGCCCGCCCGCGTAAAACCACCTGATTCCCGCAGGAGCCGCAAAAATTCGGCCCCTGCGTATATGCGGTGCTCCATTCCCTGCAGGGGCCGCATTCATGCGGCCCTGACGCATTTATGCGCTCCCGGCATATTTCCCTCTCAGGCAAAAAAAGAGAACCATGCTCGCTAAACGCCAGCTATTCGTTATGCTTAATGTTTCCGTGATGTGAAAATTTTTAGACAAAAAAGTAACGCTAATGCGTATAAACTGGTTGTCTGCATCTGGCGATCGCGGTACACATAAGCTTAACTGCGAGAATGCTCGCAAATAACGTATTTTTTCTATGATTTTGTATTTAAAACGCGAAGGTCATCACTGACATCCGTTTTTTGATTTGAGGTGGGATTTCCGGCTGCGGGCACAGGGTTCAGGCCGGAAACAGGATTAACATCTTTGGGGAACACCATGCTGCAGCTCTCTGTTGTGCATCGTCTGCCACAGCTTTATCGCTGGTCTGCAGATCAGTTAGGCGAAATTGAACTTCTGGAAACCACCAGCGGCATTAACGATGAAGATCTGGTTGCGTTGAGATTACTGAGCCATGAAGGCACGCTGGCGCTGGATATTCTGCAGCAGCTGCGCGAAACGCTGGCGCAGATTCAGGTGGAGTGCAAAATTGCCCGTTGTGAAGGGCACCCCTGCCTGTTGATCCAGCGAATTAACGAAAGTGCTGCAAGCTGCTGCCTGAAAAATCAGGGCGTGGCCATTGCAGAAGATTTTAACGGACGCTGATCCCCGCCCCTCATTTGCTCATTTGCGCCGAGGCCAGCAGCTGGCGTGTATAAGCTGCCGCTGGCGCAGTGAACAGCACCGCGCTTTCTCCCTGTTCAACCACCTCTCCCTGCCGCAGAACCACCAGCTGATGACAGAGCGCGCGCACTACCTGCATATCATGGCTGATAAAAATATAGGTCAGCTGACGATCCGCCTGCAGGCGTCGCAGCAGCGTCAGGATCTGCTGCTGAACCGGACGATCCAGTGAGGAGGTCGGCTCATCAAGTATCAGCAGCTGTGGCTCAAGGATCAGCGCACGTGCAATCGCAATACGCTGCCGCTGCCCGCCGGAAAATGCTGCCGGATAGCGGCTGCGGCTGTCGGGATCGAGCCCGGTTTCCTGCATAACGGCAATAACGCGGGCATCCTGCTGCGCTGCGCTAAGCTCCGGCCGGTGTACCGCCAGACCTTCAGCAATAATCTGCTGCACCGTCATGCGCGGATTGAGCGAGGAGTGGGGATCCTGAAAAACGACCTGAATGCGCTGGCGCAGCGGCAGCAGCTCTCTGGCCGTCAGCTGATGCAGCGGCTGGCTGGCAAACCAGATCTCACCGCGTGCGGCGATAAGACGCAGCAGGGCCAGCCCCGTGCTGCTTTTGCCGGAGCCTGATTCACCTACCAGACCCAGGCTCTCGCCCTGATGCAGCGAAAAACTCAGCTGCTTAAGTATCTGCTTCTCCTCTGTTTTGCGCCTGAACCAGCCGCGTCGCAGCGGAAAACTTACCTGCAGATTGCGGACCTGAAGCAGCAGCGGTGTCGCTTTCAGCGGTACCGGTTCACCGGTGGGTTCAGCGGCAAGCAGTTCGCGCGTATAGGGGTGCCGGGGCTGCCGGAACAGCGCGGCGCAGCGATTCTGCTCCATCACGCGTCCGGCACGCATCACGGTAACGCTGTGTGCCAGCTGACGCACGATAGCGAGGTTATGGGTAATAAACAGCATGCCCATATTCAGCTCGCGCTGCAGTTCGCGCAGCAGCTGTAAAATCTGCTGCTGCACGGTCACATCCAGTGCCGTGGTGGGCTCATCGGCAATCAGCAGCTGCGGCTGCGTCAGCAGCGCCATGGCGATCATGACGCGCTGGCGCTCGCCTCCGGAGAGCTGATGAGGAAAATCGCGCAGGCGGCTCACCGGCTGCCGGATACCGACGCGATCGAGGCAGGCAACGATCTCGCCGCGTGCCGCTTCACGCCGCATGCCCCGGTGCAGCGCCAGCACTTCGTTCAGCTGTTTTTCAATCGTATGCAGCGGATTGAGCGACACCATCGGCTCCTGAAAAATCATCGCCATACGGTTGCCACGCAGGCCGCGCAGCGTGCGTTCGCTGGCTTGCAGCAGATCCTGACCCTGAAACAGAATTTCGCCCTGCGGATAACTTACCGCGGGCTGCGGCAGCAGGCGCATCACCGACTGAGCGGTCACGCTTTTCCCGCAGCCCGACTCTCCGACCAGCGCCAGCGTCTCGCCCGCCGCAAGGCGCAGTGAAACATCATGTACGACCCGCTGTTGCTGAAAAGCCACCGCAAGATGATTAATGGTTAACAGATCCACTCAGCCTCCCCGCGCCGGATCAAATGCATCGCGTACCGCCTCGCCGATAAAAATCAGCAGCGACAGCAGCAGCGCCAGCGCAATAAAACCGGACAGCCCGAGCCACGGTGCCTGCAGATTATTTTTGCCCTGCAGCAGCAGCTCGCCCAGTGAAGGCGCACCCACCGGCAAACCGAAACCGAGAAAATCGAGCGAGGTCAGGGTGGTAATGGCGCCGCACAAAATAAAGGGCAGCCAGGTCAGGGTCGCTACCAGCGCATTGGGCAGAATGTGGCGCAGCATAATACGGCTGTCGCTGACGCCAAGCGCACGGGCGGCACGCACATAATCGAAATTACGCGTGCGCAGAAACTCGGCCCGCACCACGCCGGCCAGACTCATCCAGCCAAACAGCACCGTCAGCAGCAGCAGCCACCAGAAGCCAGGCTGGATCACGCTGGAAAGCAGGATCAGCATAAACAGCGTTGGCATGCCAGACCAGACTTCAATCAGCCGCTGGCCGGCTAAGTCGATGCGGCCGCCAAAATAGCCCTGCAGCGCCCCGGTAATAATACCGATAACGCTGGAGAAGAGCGTCAGCAGCAGGCCAAATAGCAGAGAGACGCGGGTGCCATAGAGCAGGCGCGCCAGCACATCGCCCCCGCTGGCATCGGTGCCCAGCCAGTTTTGCGCCGACGGAGGCGAAGGGAAGGGCGAACGGGTCGCAAAGTTGATTGTGCTGTCGCTAAAGCGAATCGGGGCCCAGAGTGCCCAGCCCTGCTGCGCAATCCGCTGCTGCAGCCACGGATCCTGATAGTCGGCGGCGGTAGCAAATACGCCGCCGTAATCCTGTTCACTGTAATCAACCAGCAGCGGCACATACCAGCGCTGCTGGTAGCGCACCAGCAGCGGTTTTTCATTCGCCAGCAGCTCAGCGGCCAGTGACAACAGGAAAATTAGCAGAAAAAGCCACAGCGACCAGTAACCCCGGCGGTTGTGACAGAAACGCTGCCAGCGCTGGTGATGCACCGCAGAGAGAGCCATCAGCGCGCCTCAAAATCGATGCGTGGATCGACCAGCGTGTAGGTTAAATCGCTCACAATATTCATCAGCAGGCCAATCAGCGTAAAGATGTAGAGCGTGCCAAACATCACCGGATAGTCACGCTGGATAGTGGCATCATAGCCCAGCAGCCCGAGGCCATTCAGAGAAAACATAACTTCGATTAGCACCGAACTGGTAAAAAACAGGCTGATGAACGTGGCCGGAAAGCCGGCGATCACCAGCAGCATGGCGTTACGAAACACGTGACCATAAAGGATACGTTTTTCATCCAGGCCTTTGGCGCGCGCGGTCATGACATACTGCTTGCGGATTTCATCCAGAAACGCATTTTTTGTCAGCATGGTAAGCGTGGCAAATCCGCCGATAACCGTGGCCAGCACCGGCAGCGCAATGTGCCAGAAGTAGTCGAGGGCTTTGCCATACCACGGCAGCGAGGCAAACTGCGGAGAGGTAAGACCGCGCAGCGGAAACCAGTCGAAATAGCTGCCGCCGGCAAACAGCACGATCAACATGATGGCAAAAATAAAGGCCGGAATAGCATAGCCAATAATAATCAGCAGGCTGCTCAGGCCGTCGAAACGGCTGCCGTGATGCACCGCTTTCCGGATCCCGAGCGGAATGGAGACCAGATAGATAATCAGGGTGCTCCAGAGTCCCAGGCTGACAGAAACCGGCAGGCTCTCTTTGATCAGCTGCAGCACAGGGGCGCTGCGAAACAGGCTATCGCCAAAGTCAAAGCGCAGATAGTTCCACAGTATCTCGCCATAGCGCTGCAGCAGCGGCTTATCAAAGCCGTATCGCCGGGTGATCTCAGCAATCACTTCCGGATCGAGGCCGCGTGCACCGCGATACTGATTGTCACCCGGATTGTCGCGCAGCGACGCACCGCGCGCGCTGCTGTCGCTGCTGCCCGGCAGCCCGGTGGTATAGCCAAACTGAATAGTGGCCAGCGCCTGATCGACCGGGCCGCCAGGTGCTAACTGCACAATAAAAAAATTCAGCGTGATAATCGCCCAGAGGGTCGGGATCACCAGCAATACTCTGCGCAGCAGATAAGCACCCAAGCCAGCCTCCTTAACGTCGATCGGCCGGCAGCCGCCCGGCTTTATTGACATCGTACCACCAGTTTTCCAGCCCGGTTGCGAAAGCGGGCCGGACGGCGGGATAAGCATATTTATTCCAGTAAGCCAGGCGCTGCTCAGCGCTAAACCACATCGGTATCATATACGCCTGCCAGAGCAGAATGCGATCCAGCGCCTGACCCAGCGGCAGCAGCGCCTGCTCATCGCCCTGGTGCGCCACAATCTCTTTGATAAAGTGATCGACCACGGGATCTTTAACGCGCGCGCTGTTCCACGATGAGTCGATATACTCTGACTGCCAGTTCACGCGCAGGCTGGCAGCAGGCCACGGCGCAGCCGGATAGAGCGTCTGAATCATATCGTAGTCGCCTTCGCGCAGCCGGCGCAGAAACTGTGAGTTGTCGACCTGGCGCAGGGTGGCCGTGATGCCCAGCCGGGCCAGACTGTGCTGCCAGGGCAGCGCCCACTCATTCTGCGCGCCGCTGCGCAGCAGGATCTCAAACCGGAACGGTTCACCGCTCTGGCGATTGACCAGCTTCCGGTTGCGGATCTCCCAGCCCGCCTCTTCCAGCAGCTGCATCGCCCGCAGCAAATTAGCCCGGTTATAGCCGCTGCCATCCGAGCGCGGTGGCGTATAGATTTCACTGAAGAGGGCAGGCGGCAGCTGCGCTTTCCACGGCGCCAGCAGCTGCAGCTGTGCCGCGTCGGGATAGCCGGCAGCCGCATATTCTGTGTTCTGAAAATAGCTGCCGGGGCGGCGCCACGCGTGGTAAAACAACGCCTTATTCATCCACTCAAAATCAAAGGCCAGCGTTAACGCCGCGCGTACCCGGCGATCGGCAAACAGCGTTTTTTGATTATTAAAGGCGAGCCAGCGGGTATCCGTAGCGGCGTCCTGAGGCGTGGTCAGTTTTACGATTGTCTGTTCTGCAAATGGCCCGCCCTTATACTGCGTCGCCCACTTTTTTCCCGACAGCTCTTCGCGCAAATCGTAAGCGCCCGCCCTGAAAGCTTCAAAAGCGACGTTGTCATCGAGATAGTAGTCGTAGCGCAGCGTATCCAGATTAAAGCGTCCGCGATTGACCGGCAGATCGGCGGCCCAGTAATCCTTTACCCGACTGTACTGCACAAACTGGCCCGCCTTATAGGCAGAGATCCGGTAGGGTCCGCTGGAGAGCGGCGGGTAGCCAAGCGGCTCATTAAATTTGCGGCTCTGCCAGAACGCTTGCGGCAGCACGGGCAGCGTCAGCCAGCTCAGGATGCGATCTTTATCCGGTCGCGGTGGCGTGATGCGCACCGTAAGGCGATTGAGTGCGGTGACTTCCGTGCCGCGGAACGCGACGCGAAACTGCGGAACGCCTTCGCGCATCAGCTTCTGAAAAGTAAAGGCCACATCGCGGGCGGTAATAGGCGTGCCATCCTGAAAGCGGGCGTGTGGATTGAGGGTAACCTCCATCCAGCGGTAATCCTGAGGATAGCGTGCCACTTCAGCAATCAGCGGATAGTAGCTGGCGGGCTCATCATCTGAGGTGGTAAACAGCGAATCGTAGAGTGTCTCTGTGCCGGCGGCCGGATTTCCGCGTGAAGCAAAGCGGTTGAAGTTATCAAACGTACCGACCACCGCAAGCGTCATGCTGCCGCCTTTCGGGGCAGCGGGATCGGCATAAGCGTAGTGGGTAAAGTTGACCGCGTAGCGCGGCACCCCCAGCTTTGCAAACGCATAGCCTTCACGTACCGGCTCAGCGCGCAGCGGCGTCAGCACGCAGCAGAGCAGCAGAGTTATCAGACGCAGCATAAGTGAAATACTCTCCCGAATAGTCTGTGCTTCAGATCGGCCGGTAAGCGTGTTAAGCCACCTTACCCGAAACGCGGAAAGTTTTGATAGTAGCTGATCAACTTTTCCGGCCGCAGCGGCCGGCTGAACAGGTAGCCCTGCAAATGCGTCACGCCGCGGCTGACCAGCCAGCTGGCCTGTTCGTGCGTCTCCACGCCCTCCGCCACCGTTTTGAGATTGAGCTTCTTAGCCAGCAGCAGCACGGCGTCCAGCACCGGCGAGGTCAGCGTCTCGGTGCCGATACTCTGAACAAATCCCCGATCTATCTTCAGATAATCAAACGGATACTTTTCCAGATAGATCAGCGCGCTGTGTCCGGTGCCAAAATCATCGATGGCAATGCTGAACTGGTTAGCGCGCAGCCAGGCAAACACCTCTCCGGCGTTGGCTTCTTTCACCATGGTGCGCTCGGTGATCTCAAACACATAGCTGAAGTGGTCCGCAGGCATTGCGGCAATCCACGTCTGAACGTCGTGACGAAAGCTGTCGGCGGCAAGGTGCAGCGGGGAGAGGTTCAGGCTCAGACGCGTACCGCGCGGCAGCTGCTGGCTCAGGCTATGCGCATCGCGCGCGACCAGGCAAAACAGATGCCGGGTGAGCGGAATAATCAGGTTCTGCGCTTCGGCATAGCTGATGAACACATCGGGCGGGATCGTGCCCTCTATGGGATGCGCCCAGCGCAGCAGCGCTTCTACGCCGTAGGGTTGACCGTTATGCGCCATGATTAACGGCTGATATTCAACGTAGAACTGCCCGCGCCGGATTGCCAGCATGATCTCGCGCGCCGGGCGCTGGTGGCGGTTAAGCAGCACGCCGGTCAGACAGCCGATCATCAGCGCAAACAGGACGCCGGTCAGCAGCGTCATTTGATAGTCGCGCGTTGCCAGCGTGCTGCCATAGAGAACAAAGCGGATATCACTCTGCGGCAGCGTAAGGGCGGTCAGTCCGGCTGGCAGGTCGCGGCGCGGAATAGCGTGGCTGACGTCGCTCTTCAGCGCATTGTTGCCAATAACCAGCGCCATGCCGGTGATTTCAGGGTGATAAGAGGCGAGCAGCTGGTAGGGCGCAAGAGAGAGATTTACCGTTGTCAGGATGCCGCTCTCTGCGCCGCCGGGATACTTGAGCCACAGCGCCAGCGCCGGACGCGACGGCAGCAGCGGGGTGCCCGGCAGCAGCCGTATATCGCGATCGCTCTCCAGCTCGGTGGCGGGTGAAATCTCACTAACAGGCAGCCTGAAGGCGCCGGTGGCCGATGAGCACCAGGCGAGGCCGTCCCGCACCAGCAGAATCGCGCGGATATTATCTGCAAAGGCGGCACGCGAGGTGAGTTCACGGCTGACGCTGTTGCAATCCAGCATCGTATACTGCTGCAGCGGACGCAGCGTGTCGGTCAGCGTTGCGAGCATCTGCTGCAGGTCGTCCGCGCTGTGCTGCAGCAGCAGTTCATGCTGCTGCTGGCGTTTATGCCAGGTCAGCGTAAGCAGTATGGTGATAAAAAGAGTAAACGAAACCATGCCTGCCAGCGCACTCTTCCGGAACAGACGGCGCATGTGCGTAGCGTGCGGTTTCAGCGTCCGCGACAGTGGCATGGTGTCAATGTTCCTGATATTGCCATGTGAGTAAACCGTCTGAGGCTGCACCGGAGAGGCTGTGAGAATATAACGAGGATGCCAGGAAAGTCTTGTTATATTTCTGATTACCAACCGGATTTCAGCGGAGTAGATATCCGCAATAAAAAAACGCTGCCGGGGCAGCGTTTCTGTTTTCTCTGGCTGAGAGAATCATCGGAGAGAGGGGTTAGCTTTGATTTTTAGCCAGAACCCGTCGTGCTTCGCGGTAGCGCGTCTTCCAGTAGCTGTCATTGAGATTTGAAATCATGACGCCGCTGCTGGTAGAAGCGTGGACAAAGTTATCATTGCCCAGATAAATGCCGACGTGTCGCCCGGTTGAGCCGGCGCGGAACAGCACTAAATCACCCGGACGCAGTTTACCGCGTGAAATGCCTTTGCCCGTATCCTGCTGCTCATAGGTTGAGCGGGGCAGTTCCAGACCAAACTGGTCGCGAAAGGTGCGCTGAACAAAAGCAGAACAGTCGATGCCACGTTTGGTGTCACCGCCTAAGCGATAGCGAACACCTTTCCAGTCGCTGTACTGTTCCATGATGCGGGACTTGATGTCCACATTCTGCACCATTTGTTCAAATTCGTCCTGAGACGCCTGAAGTAAAAAACCATTGTGGTTGTTAACTTCATGATTCTCGTTTTTCGCATTCTGGCCGTTATGGCTGCTGCTACATGCTGATAAAAGTGTTGCTAATGCTACCGCGGGAATGATCCGCCTGAGGTATCTCAGAATTGGTTGAGACTTGACCATTATACGTGTGTTCCTTCGATGTCCTTACGACAGAATGTCGCCAGCCAGATGACAAAACGGGTTGAGATTAATAAGTACAGCGGTCTAAGACAAATCCTTAATTACTAAAATGTGTTAATGCACACATTTTTCGCTCAGTTTGCCACCACATTTTATGCTGCACCAGGGTAATCGAGCTTGAGGTTAACTGATTACAGACCCCGTGGCGAGTGGTTTTATATAAATTTCTATAGGTTTTTTTGATGTAAATTAAAACATTCACTGAACGGCTACTTTATCACCAATTGGGCGTAATTAATGCGCAAATAAGCGGCGGCTTAAGCAGGTAATTCCGGCGTTAGCGCTGATTTTCAGCGGGTTCTGACTGGACAGGGGATAATAAGAGAAAATGTTAAGGCTTGTTTGCCATCATGTTTTCTTTTGATGGCAAACTGTTAGGTTGCTAATAGTTTTTTTAAACATTCAATAAGCGCAGGCGGGTCACTTTTTGCTCTCCGGTTACCTGCGCTAAACAATTACCCGCGTGGCTTATATTTGCCAGGCAGCGTGCGATATAGCCACGCCACCAGTTTGTCGCTGGCCGGCGTTAATAACCACCAGCTCAGTCCAACTAATATTACCGACAGCGAACCCACGGCAATATCGGTAAACCAGTGGGCGCCGGCCATTATGCGCGGCAGGGCAAACAGCACCACAATCAGCACGCCGGTTAAAAATGCCCGGAAGCCGAAATAGCGCCACATAAAGCAGGCAAAAATAATCAGCATCATGCCGTGGTCGCCAGGAAAACTGTCGCGCGAGGCATCCTTTGCCGGAATACCGGTGAGTTCACTGACGCGATGGACGTTATCAAAAAACAGCGTCGGGCTGGCGTGTTTCACCGGCAGCAGATGTCCCAGCTGGTTAAGTAAAACTGCCGTCAGCAGCATAGTTATCCCGATAGCCAGCATACGACGACGGCCTTCAGGCGTTTCGCGTCGCCAGAAGGCGAGGTAGAGCAGCCCCATCGCCAGCAGTGAAACCGCATCAAAACCGCGATAGTTGGTAATCGCCACCAGGACGGCAAATGCGTGGTGATCGACCATCAGATCGTTGAAGCTGAAAAAGATCCCTTTATCGATAGTGAACCAGAAACCGTGATTGGCTGGCAGATACCACGAGAGAAATAGCATCACACCCAGCGCATTAAGCAGCAGGATGGTGACAAGACGTGTTGCGCGCATAAAAAGTAACACCCAAAAAGTGAAATAACGGGCAAACCTATCGCAATTAATTTAAACGAATCTTCAACAGCGAGGTCTGCAGAGCATTCCAGTCGGCTGGCTGATGATGGATCAGTTCAATACGGCTGTCGGGAGGCGCGACCGGACGGGTTTCAATAAACAGATCGTCCCCCTGTCGGTTAACGTTCACCAGGCCATCTGGCGTACGCAGCACGCCTTTTACCCGATCGACCGGCGCACGTCGCGCCCATTCCAGCAGTGGAATGGTATCAAACTGCGTCTCTTCATCGAAAATCCAGCCACACGAAGCATAGCCCTGACCTTCATTTAACGCACGCCGCCAGCGCGCCTGACCCTCCAGTTTCAGCGCCGCCAGGCCCTGCGGGCGGGTGCTGTGAGCGTGGTGGAGTGCGTCCGGAACCGGGCGATCGTGTTGTGCGGGGTGTGTCAGCAGCGCCGGGTCTATTTTCCCCCAGGCTGTCTCTGTCAGCAGGCGATCGCCCAGATTGTCCCGCTGCCAGTCCGCCAGACGCTGGCGATCTTCCGGCTGCCAGCGATCGCTTTTACTGGCGACGATAATGTCAGCGGCAGTGAGCTGATCGCGAAAATTTTCGTTTGCGGCCACGCGCGCATCAGCAAGCTGACGCGGATCGAGCAGCGTCAGCGTCGCATCCACCGTTATCCATGGCTGATAGACGGCGGCGCGCAGCATATTAAGTAACTGTTTGGGATGGCCAAGGCCGGTGGGTTCGATAATCAGACGATCGGGTCTTGCCTGTTTCAGCAGCATATTAAGCCCGACCTGCAGCGGCAGACCGTTAACGCAGCACATGCAGCCGCCGGGGATCTCTTTTAGTTCAGCGCCGCGGTTGGCCAGCAGGGCGCCGTCTATACCGACTTCGCCAAACTCATTGACCAGAATAGCCCATTTTTCATCGGCCGGTTTATGCGCAAGCAGATGCAGCAGCGTGGTGGTTTTACCGCTGCCGAGAAAGCCGGTAATGAGGTTGACGCGCGTCATAGTTTCTCCCTGTGGCCTGCTGCTGTCTGGCAGGCAGTGAACTGAGCGCGCGGCCGGTAACGCGGGCCGCGCCGGATGTTGTTATAGTATAACAACCTGCCGGGCGCGGACAACGCAGCGATCAGTCAGCGCGGCTCATATAGCGTCGTTCAGCTACGTGAATGCGAATACGGTCGCCGTTGCTGAGGTATTCAGGCACCTGCACCGAGAGGCCGGTACTCATCACCGCGGGTTTGGTGCGCGCGCTGGCAGAGGCGCCTTTGATGCCGGGCGTGGTATCAGCAATCACCATATCCACCGTCTGCGGCAGCTCCAGCGCCAGTACCTGGCCCTCCATCGTCAGCACCTGCATACCGGGAATACCGCCCTCCGGGATAAACAGCAGCTCTTCGGCAATCTGCTCCTGCTTAAAGTTGTAGGGCGTGTAATCTTCATCATCCATAAAGACATATTCGTCGCCGTCGATATAAGAGAAGGTCACCGGGCGACGGCTCAGCTGAATGGCATCGATAATATCGTCGCCTTTAAACCGCTCTTCGACCTTGAGGCCGGTACGCACATCGGTAAACCGCATTTTATAGAGCGTGGCTGCACCGCGTGCGCTGGGACTCTGCACATCAATATCCTTCACCAGCAACAGCTTGCCGTTCCAGGTCACGGCCATTCCTTTTTTAATTTCGTTTGCCTTAGGCATGATGTTATTTACTCAGAAAAGAGAGGTGCGCGTCACGTTACGCGCGCGACCGGAAACAGGCAAGTAAGGCCCTGTAAAATTGTTATCTGCACATAGCTTTCAGCAGGCGGGGCTGCTATTGTCGCCGCGAAATCTCTGCCGGAGCGCTTCATGTTATGCCGCGACCAGTGCGGTGCCTGCTGCACCGCGCCCTCAATTTCTTCGCCTATTCCGGGTATGCCTCATGGCAAGCCCGCCAATACGCCCTGCGTTCAGCTGGATGCGCAGCAGCGCTGCCAGCTGTTTGGTTCGCCGCTGCGTCCGGCCGTCTGTGCTGGCCTGCAGCCTGGACCGGAAATGTGTGGCAGCAGCCGGGATGACGCAATGATCTATCTGCTGCAGCTTGAGGCAGAGACGGCACCCTGAAAAGCTGTAAGCCTGCTGAAAATCTGCCCCACCCGCCGCCTTTACTTTCAGCAAACTCATCAGCTGAGGCGTGCGAAAAATCTTAATTTCCCGATGAAGTGTGCGTAGCGTCAAAGATCTGTTCTTTGGTTTACGCATTTTCTTGCCTCGAAGAGCCGCCTGTACCATATTCCCTGAAACGTTTCAGCGTTGTAGTTGCGGCTAAGTGGCTGTGATGCAGCGTGTTTTTTCGCCATTAAGCTGAAACGATTCAATTCAGCAAGCGAGGAGAGATATGTTCCAGCTCGAAGTTCAGGCCATCCATACCGGCGCCACGGCACAGACAAAAGAAGACGCTATTCGTCAGGTTGCCGCCGCGCTGACCGCAGCAGGCAACGTTGCTGAAGGCTATGTCAGCGGCATGCTGGCTCGCGAACAGCAGACCAGCACCTTTCTCGGCAACGGCATCGCTATTCCACACGGCACCACCGACACCCGTGACCTGGTGCTGAAAACCGGCGTACAGGTTTTTCAGTTTCCCCAGGGCGTAGAGTGGGGCGAAGGGCAGATTGCCTATGTGGCTATCGGCATCGCCGCTAAATCAGATGAGCATCTGGCGCTGCTGCGTCAGCTGACGCATGTGTTAAGCGATGACAGCGTGGCAGAGCAGCTAAAAACGGCCTCTGCTGAGGATCTGCGTGCGCTGCTGATGGGTGAGAAGCAGGGAGCTGAATTTACCTTTGATACCTCGCTGATTGCGGTGGATGTCGCGGCGAGCGATCTGATCACGCTGCAGGCGCTGAATGCCGGTCGTCTGCAGGCGGCAGGCGCGGTTGACGCCGCATTTATCACCGACGTTATCTCCCGCACGCCGCTGAGTCTGGGGCAGGGGATCTGGCTGAGCGACAGCGCGCAGGGTAACCTGGGCAGCGCTGTCGCGGTAAGCCGCCCGGCGGTGCCGTTTGACCGGCAGGGCGAGCGCGTGGCGCTGCTGCTGACGGTTGCCGCAGTGGATGAGCGTCCGCTGGAGGTGCTGGGCTACCTGAGTAACCTGCTGCAGAACAATAAAGCTGAACGTCTGCTGAAAGCGGATGCAGCCGGCGTACTGGCGCTGCTCACCAGCGAAGTGGATGAAGCCGCTGAAGTGCTGACCGCAGAATTTACCATTCGCAATGAGCATGGCCTGCATGCGCGTCCGGGAACGGCGCTGGTCAGCGTTATCAAGCAGTTTAACAGTGATGTCACGGTTACCAACCTTGACGGCAGCGGTAAGCCCGCTAACTGCCGCAGCCTGATGAAAGTGGTGGCGCTGGGCGTGAAGAAAGGCCATCGCCTGCGCTTTA
>JAAIGF010368904.1_pt1 | contig 17429 bp, 15 predicted proteins | sample 6487441 | NCBI WGS metagenome assembly JAAIGF01 (sample SAMN13974129, study PRJNA590717) | phyllosphere metagenome | biome: pepper field; feature: multiple bacterial spot infested pepper fields; material: pepper leaves; isolation source: leaves from pepper fields | host: Capsicum annuum ... | reverse complement strand
GGCGCCGCGCTCACGCCGCCTGATATGTAGGCAGCGGAAAACGCCAGCATCGCGTTCTGCAGGAACTCGATGCCGACCAGACAGCCGATCGCCAGGTACAGCAGGCGATGGCGAGGCGGGAGGGCAGGCGACATGAGCGGTAAGGTCCAAAACCCTGATTGTGGGTTTTCCCTTGGAATCCATAAAATGAATAGATCGGATTCCAGTCATGAACGAGATGAATGACCCTCGCGCCGTCGAATTCCATCGGGCCCTGCGCCGTCTGGACCTGAACCTGCTCGTCACCTTCGACGCCTTGATCGCCGAGGGCGGCAACGTCACGCGCACGGCGGAACGGCTTGCTATCAGCCAGCCCGCCGTCAGTCATGCATTGACGCGCCTGCGCGACACCCTGGGCGACCCGCTGTTCGTCAAATCCGGCTTGCGGATGACGCCGACGGCACGTGCCCTGGCGCTGGCGCCCGTGGTGGCGGAGTGGGTCCTGGGTGCCTACCGGCTGTTCCAGCCGCCCGTCGAGCTGGAGCCCGCCCGCATGCAGGCGGCGATCCGGGTCACCATGCCCGAGCATGTCGAAACCCTGCTGCTGCCGCCCCTGATGGAGCGCCTGTATCACGAGGCGCCGGGCGTCCACGTCCATGCCCGCTCGCTGCCGCTGGACCGCGTGCTGGACGCCATCGACAGCGGCGAGATCGACCTCGGCCTGATCGCCGCATCGACCGAGAAACGTGCGTGGCAGGCGCGCGAACGCCTGTTCGACGTGGGCTTCGTGCTGATGTACGACCCGCGCCAGATCCGGTTGCCGCCGCGTCCGTCACTGCAGGCGCTGAGCGAGGTGGCGCAACTGGCGCTGGGCTATGTCGGCAGCTATCCCTCGGCGGTCGACCGCTACTTCACCGAGCGCGGCGTGACGCGGCGGCAGACCGCCACCGCCGTGGGCGTGGCCGCCGTGCCGCAGATGGTGCGCCGCCTGCCCATCGTCGCCATCCTGCCCAACCTGATCGAACTCGACGCCGCCACGCGCGACGCGCTGGTGATCGAACCCTTTGCACCGGATGAACTGGTGGTCACGGTGTCGATGGTCTGGCATCGCCGGCACGATACCGGGCCGGTTGCGTACCTGCGGGCGGTGCTGCGCGAGCTGTGCGCGCAGGGCGTGCGTGGGGTGCTGTGACGGTTGGCGTACCGGCTGTCACCTTGACGCCGACCGCGTGCAGGCATGCCGACACAGCGATCTTCCATAATGGTCGTTTCCCGCCTAGTTTCGGTTGCATTCCTCATCATGAAACCCTTCTACTGCCTTCTGCTCGCCTGCCTGGCCGGCGCCGCCCATGCTGAATCCATTGGCGAGGTGGACACCGTCTTCAAATGGATCGGTCCCGACCACAAGGTGGTGGTCGATGCCTACGACGATCCGAAGGTGCAGGGCGTGACCTGCTACGTGTCGCGCGCCAAGACCGGCGGCATCAAGGGCGGCCTGGGACTGGCCGAAGACAAGGCCGAAGCCTCCATCGTCTGCCAGCAGACCGGCCCCATCGCCATCGCCGAGCCGCTGCGCCGCCAGGAAGAAGTCTTCAGCGAACGCCTGTCGATCCTGTTCAAGAAGCTGCGCGTGGTGCGCATGGTCGACCCCGCCCGCAACGTGCTGGTCTACCTGACGTACTCGGACCGCGTCATCGAAGGCTCGCCGCAGAACAGCGTCGCCGCCGTGCCCGTGCCGCGGGACATGCCGATTCCGGTTCGGAAATGATTACCCTTCGGTAATTTATTCGGTTCATCGAACTCGGGAGTTCTATTAAATTACCGGAAGGTAATTTTTTGCTTGATTCGTGGTGTGCGGACGTGAAAAATTACCTTTCGGTAATGAGAGACTTACATGGCAGATCCCGTCGAACGCATCCTCACTCCGCCCACACGGACGCCTCGGAAAGTGCGGCACGCCCATGAGATCGGCGCGCTTGCCAAGGCACAGCGCAAACGTCAGGGCCTGACCCAACTCGATCTGGCTGGCATCGGCAACACGGGAAACCGTTTCATCGTCGATGTGGAAGCGGGCAAGCCCACCGTCCAGCTTCAGAAGGTGCTGGACCTTCTGGATCTTCTTGGCATCGATGTCTTCCTGAAGCCTCGGGGGTGAACGTGGACGGCGCTGCATTGTGGGTCTACGCAGACGACGTGAAGGTCGGCGTGCTTTACGACATGAGTCCGCTGGCGTTTATCCGCCGACATGCCTGCCTGAATCGACTCACCGCCCCGCCGGCCGCAGCCTGACGGCCATCACCAGCAGCGCCACGATCCCGGCGGCCATCAGCATCCAGGCGTAGCGCAGGTCCGACAGGGCGGCGCGCAGCATGCCGGCGGCCAGCGGCATGGCGCTGGCGATCAGGTAGCCGCCGCCTTGCACCCAGCCCAGCAGTTGCCCGGCTTGCGCGCCGTTGCGGGCGTGGTCGAGGGTGACGATCAGCGTCAGCGGGAAGACGCCGCCGATACCCAGGCCCAGCAGCACGGCGACGGGAATCGCCAGCGGGCCGGGTGCCGACAACAGCCCGATCAGTCCGACCAGGGTCAGGACCAGGCAGAGCGTGATGGCGGGACGACGGTCCGGGAAGCGATGGATGACGGTCGACACGGTCAGGCCGGCGACGACTTCCATGACCGTGATGAAGCCCAGCAGCAGGCCGCTTTGCGCGGGCGTCCACCCCAGCGCGGTGTAGAAGGGCGGCAGCCATGCCAGCACCAGTGTGTAGGCCGAGGTGGCCAGGCCGAAGAACACGATGAGCAGCCAGACGCGTGCGCGGGTCCAGCCAGGCGCCTGCGCGGGTGAGGCCGCCTGTGGGGCCTGGCTGTGGGAACGGCCACGAAACACCGCTGCCCAGACCACGGCACCCAGCAATGCTGGCAGCGCCCACCAGGCCAGCGCGGCCTGCCAGCTCTGGTGCTGCGCAAGCCATGGCGATGCGGCCGCCGCCACGGCGGCACCACCCATGATGCCGGTGGTGTACATGGCCATGACCCGGTCGGCGCTGGATGACAGATGCTGGCGGATGACGGCGGGCAGCAAGGTCTGCACGCCCGCGATGCCGACGCCCGCCAGTACCGCAGTCGCCACCAGCCCCATGGCGCCGTCTGCCACGGCCCGCAACGCACAGGCCACTGCCACCAGGAGCATCGCCACGGCGATGCCGCCCCGGGTCGATACGCGCGTGGCCAGGCGGCCACCGGCCAGCGCGCCCAGGCCCATGGCGAACACCGGCAAGGTCGTCAGCAGGCTGGCACCGACGTCGCCCAGCCCGGTCGCCTGTTGGATCTGGTCCAGCATGGGCCCGATGGAAGCCAGCACGGGCCGCAGGTTGAGGCCGAGCAGGACGATGGCGGCGACGAGGGGCACGGCCGGAGACATGGAACACACCTTGAATGAGAAAAACGCGCCGCATGAACGGCGTACAATTATCTTATCGCAAAGAATCTTAATATCAAGATAATGCCTGACGACCGTAAGGGAAATGCGCCTGAGACGCCGGATCGCGCCACTGTGGCCATGGGGCAATGGGCCCGCGAGCGTCCCGACCTCGATGCGTTCCCGATGGCAGTACTCGGTCGTCTGGGCGAGTTCTCGCAGCGCGCAATGCGAGAGCGCCTGTCGCCCCTGTTCAACGAACACGGTTTGCAGCCCGGCGAGTTCGACGTGCTGGCGACCCTGCGCCGCAGCGGCGCTCCCTACGCGCTGACCGCAGGCGCGCTCAGCGCCGCTACGCTGATGTCCACGGGCGGCATGACCAGCCGCATCGATCGGCTCGAACGCGCCGGGTGGACGGTTCGGCGTCCCCATCCCGAAGATCGCCGCGTGGTGATGGTGGCGCTGACCGATGCCGGGTTCGACCTGATCGACCGCATCATCGGCCCCCACGTCGACAACGAGCGCGCGCTGCTCGCCCCGCTGTCACCGGCCGAGCAGAAGACGCTGGACGGTTTGCTGGTACGTCTGCTGGCCGGGCTGGATCGCTAGTCCACCATGGGGTGGGCGGTACCCTGCGCATGCAGCCGCCCCAGCGCCAGGGCGGTGGCGGCGGCCCGGGTCTCCACGCCCAGCTTCACGTAGATGTGTTCCAGGTGCTTGTTCACCGTGCGCGGGCTCATGCCCAGGATGTCGCTGATGTCGCGGTTGGTCTTGCCCTTGATGACCCATGACAGCACTTCGCTCTCTCTTGCCGTCAGTCCGTAGGTGCGGGCCAGCACCTGGGCAGGGTCGGCCGGGGTGGGGCGGGTGTCCATCAGCAGCACGTACTCTGCGGTCTTGCGCGAGGTGGTCAGGCGCACGCTCAGGGTGGTGTCCGCGTGCAGCACGCGAAAGACGGATGCATCGTCGTCATGCACCGCAGAAGACGACAGGCGTTCGCGGACCCAGTCGTGCAGGCTCGCCGGCAATCCGCTGGACGCGTCGTCATCGCCCAGATACGTGGCCAGCCATTCCCTGGCCTTGCCCGTGCGCCACACCGCGTGGCCCTGTTCGTCCAGCACGATGACGGCATTGGCCACGGCATCGATGGCATCCATGGCCGTGGACATCATGCGGGCGGTGTGCAGGTGGGCCGCCAGCCGCGCCAGCACCACGCCGGTGTCCAGGGGCTTGGTCACGTAGTCCGTGCCGCCTGCCTGGAACCCGCGCACCACGTCGCCCGGATCGGTCAGGCCCGTCATGAAGACCACTGGCACGTGGCTGCCGACCGGATGGCGCTTGAGGCGCCGGCAGGTCTCGAAGCCATCGATGCCCGGCATCACCGCGTCGAGCAGGATCACGTCCGGCACGACGAAGTCCAGCCGCTCCAGGGCCGACATGCCATCGGTCGCGACCACGACCACGTACCCCGCCTCGTCCAGGGCATCGGACAGCATGCTCAGGTTGTCCGGTACGTCGTCGACCAGCATGACGACGCGCCGTTCGGCATGATCACGAAGCATGACGCTGCATCTCCTTTTTCAGCAGGGCCTGGTAGTCGCCCAGGCGGAATTCGCGTGCCATGTCGCGCAGCACGTCCAGCAGCGGGGCCAGCTCGGGCAACTGCGCGCGCAGAGCGTCCAGCCTGGCCAGGATGCCCTTCACATATCCCATCGCGCCCAGCTCCAGCAGCGCTTCCGCCACATCGCTGGGCAGGTGCAGGTGGGCGACGTCGGCAGGCGTCAGGCGTACGGCCTCGCCCACCTTTGACTGCACCACCCATTCCAGGTCCAGATGCCGTCCCAGCTTGGCCAGCAGGTCGTCGATCATCACCGGCTTGGTGACGAAGTCGCTGTGGCCCGACAGGGCCGGGTCGCGGCCCACCTCGTAGGCGTTGGCAGACACCATCAGCACCGGCATGGCGTGGCCGGCGGTGCGCAGGGCGGCGCAGGTCGCCCAGCCGTCCATGGCGGGCATGGAGATGTCCATCAGCACGGCGTCGGGCGCGATGCCATCGATGCGCGCCAGGCAGTCCGCGCCGTTGCCAGCCTCGTGCATGTCGAAGCCCAGCGGGGCCAGCATGTCGCGCAGCAGACGGCGTTGTTCGGGCTGGTCATCGACCACCAGCAGCCGCTTGCGCGCGCCGACGTAGCCACCGATGTCGCCATGTACCGGCAGGCCCCGGCGCGGCCGGCGCAGTTCGGGCAGGAACAGCTTCAGGGTGAACACGCTGCCCTGGCCCTGGTGGCTGCGCACGGTCAGTTCGCCGCCCATGATGCCCGTCAGCATCTGGCAGATGGTCAGGCCCAGGCCGGTGCCGGTGTCGGCCTGGTCGGTCGCTGCCCAACTGCGTTCGAAGGCCAGGAAGATGCGGTCCAGGTCGGCGGGCGGGATGCCGGGGCCGCTGTCTTCCACCTCGAACTGGGCCATGTCGCTGGCATAGCGCACCCGGAAGGCCACGAAGCCGTGGTCGGTGAACTTCACCGCATTGCTCAACAGATTGATGAGGATCTGCCGCAGCCGTTTTTCATCGACCTGCACCATCGCGGGCAGGGCGTCGGCGGCGTGGTAATCGAAGCGCAGGCCCTTGACCGCCGTCTGCGGCTGGAACATGCGGACGATCTGGTCCAGGAACGGCTCGAGCGGCGTCTCCACGGGTTCGAGCCGGAACTTGCCGGCCTCGATGCGCGAGATATCCAGCAGCCCGTCGATCAGGCCGATGAGGTGGCGGCCGCTGCGGTGGATCACTTCGATGGCCTCGCGCCGGGCCGGGGGCAGGTCGGCGGCGCGCTGCAGTATCTGCGCATAGCCCAGGATGCCGTTGAGCGGCGCCCGCAGCTCGTGGCTCATGCCCGTCATGAAACGGCTCTTGGCCAGGTTGGCGGCTTCCGCCACTTCCTTGGCCTTCTGCAGTTGCGCGTCGGTCAGGCGGTGGGCCTCGATCTCGCGCAGCAGCAGCGTGGTCTGGCGATCCGACTCTTCCTGCGCGACCACCCGGCTTTCGTTGGCCAGCACCAGCCACCAGGCCGCCACGCCGCCGATCAGCAGCAGGGTGGCGTACAGCTTCACGAACACGCCGCGCAGGGGTTCCGGGTCCATGCCCGCACGCGCGTAGGTGGCCGCTTCCTGGTAGTGGAAAAAGCCCAGCACGGCCGCGAGGAAGCCTGCCAGCATGGTCAAGGCGATCAGGTAGTGGGCCAGCCGCGTGTGCAGCAGCGGCGTGACGGGGGCGGGCAGGGTTCGGCGCAGCACGGCGCCCAGTTGTTCGCCCAGGCGGGAATTGGTCTTGCAGCGGTCCTGGCAGCGCGCGTCCAGCGTGCAGCACAACGAACAGATGGCGCCGCCGTAGGCCGGGCAGTGCGCCATGTCCGCCGACTCGAAGCCGTTGCTGCAGATCACACAGGCGATCGTGCCCGACCCGTCGCCCAGGGGTTCGGGCTGGCGCGCAAGGTTGTAGCGCCCCCGGGTGGCGGCGGCGATCAGCGGTGCGGTCACGAAGGCGATGGCCAGCGCCAGGAAGGGCGACAGCGCCTGCGCGTGGACGCCGAACGCCCCGCCGAAAGCCGCCAGCGACAGCACCAGCGACACCAGCATGCTGCCCACGCCGGTCGGGTTGATGTCGTAGAGGTAGGCGCGCCTGAACTCGATGGCGGGCGGGCTCAGTCCCAGGCGCTTGTTGACGATCAGGTCCGCCACCAGCGCGCCGATCCAGGCGATGGCCACGTGCGAGAACACGGCCAGCACGTGCTCCAGCGCCTCGAACACGCCCAGTTCCATCAGCACGATGGCGATCATCACGTTGAACACCAGCCAGACCACCCGGCCCGGATGGCTGTGGGTCACCCGCGCAAAGAAGTTCGACCACGCCAGCGAGCCCGCATATGCGTTGGTGACGTTGATCTTCACCTGGGCGATCACCACGAACAGCGTCATCGCGGCCAGTGCCCAGCGCGGGTCGTCGAACACGTAGCCGTAGGCCAGCAGGTACATCTGGGTCGGGTCGACCGCCTTGTCCGGTCCCATGCCATGGGCCAGGACGAGGTAGGCCAGGAACGCGCCGCCCAGCATCTTGGCCGCGCCCGGCACGATCCAGCCGGGGCCGGCCGCCAGCAGTGCCAACCACCAGCGGCGCCGGTTCTGTGGCGTGCGGGCTGGCAGGAAGCGCAGGAAGTCGACCTGCTCGCCGATCTGCGTGATCAGCGCCGAGGCGACCGCCGCACCCGCGCCGAACCACAGCAGGTTGAAGCCGGCCCGGTCGCCGTGGACCCCGGCGAAGGACAGCAGACCGTCGATGGCGGCCGGTTCCTGCCACAGCACGCAGGCATAGGGCAGTACCAGCATCACCAGCCAGACCGGCTGGGTCCAGGTCTGCAGGCGGCTGATGAGGGTGATGCCGTAGGTCACCAGCGGGATGATGGCCAGCGCACAGACCAGGTAGCCGATCGACAGCGGCAGCCCGGTCCACAACTGCAGCGCCAGCGCCATGATGGCCGCTTCCAGCGCGAAGAAGATGAAGGTGAACGAGGCGTAGACCAGCGAGGTGATGGTCGAGCCGATGTAGCCGAAGCCCGCGCCGCGCGTGAGCAGGTCCATGTCCAGTCCGTGGCGCGCGGCGTAGTACGCGATCGGCAGGCTGGTCAGGAAGATCAGGATCGATACCGCGATGATGGCCCAGAACGCGTTGACGAAGCCGTAGTTCAGCGCGATGGCGCCGCCGATGGCCTCCAGCGCGAGGAACGACACCGCGCCGATGGCGGTGTTGGCGACGCGGAACTCCGACCACTTGCGAAAGGAATGCGGCGTGAAGCGCAGCGCATAGTCCTCCAGCGTTTCGTCGGCGACCCAGGTGTTGTAGTCGCGGCGGATCTTGATGATGCGTTGCGTCGCGTTGGCGTCCACGGTCCTGCTCCGGGCGGCGTACGTCGAATGACGTAGGAAAGGCGAGCGATCGTTGTACCGCGCAATGCGCACGGGCCGGGTACGTCGATCGACGTATGTTGCAGTGCGCAAGCGGTTCCTAGTATGGGCCCATCCCCGCTGGCTTGCGATGCCGGCGGTCCCGCCCGCTGCCGCCTCCAGGAGCCGCTCGATGTCCCACGATCCGTCCGCCGCACCCGATTCGCCCGCGCGCCGCCGCGCCGCGCTCCAGCTCGCCGCCCTGCCGCTGGTCGGTGCGCTGCCTGCCCTGGCCCGCGCCCAGGCGCCCGCCACCGGCACCGTCAACACCACCAAGCTGGCGGTCACCGACACCGAGGTCACCGTCGGCCAGTTGCACTCGGCCACCGGCACCATGGCCATCAGCGAAACCGGCTCGATCCAGGCCGAGCAACTGGCCATCGACCAGATCAACGCCGCCGGCGGCATCCTGGGCCGCAAGATCAAGGTGATCCAGGAAGACGGCGCGTCGGACTGGCCGACCTTCGCCGAGAAAGCCCGCAAGCTGCTGGTGAGCGACCGCGTCGCCACCGTCTTCGGCTGCTGGACCTCGGCCTCGCGCAAGGCCGTGCTGCCGGTCTTCGAGAAGGAAAACGGCCTGCTGTACTACCCGACCTTCTACGAAGGCCTGGAGCAGTCCAAGAACGTGTTCTACACCGGCCAGGAAGCCACCCAGCAGATCCTGTCGGGCCTGGACTGGATCCACAAAGAGAAGAAGGCCAAGACCTTCTACCTGATCGGCTCCGACTACATCTGGCCGCGTACCTCGAACAAGATTGCCCGCAAGCACATCGAGAACGTGTTGAAGGGCGAAGTGGTGGGCGAGGAGTACTACCCGCTGGGCCACACCCAGTTCGGCTCGCTCATCAACAAGATCAAGCTGCGCAAGCCCGACGTGGTCTACGCCATCGTCGTCGGCGGCAGCAACGTGTCCTTCTACAAGCAATTGAAGGCAGCCGGCGTGACCGCCGACAAGCAGACCGTGCTGACCATTTCGGTGACCGAGGACGAACTGCTGGGCATCGGCGGCGAGAACTGCGAAGGCTTCTTCTCGTGCATGAAGTACTTCCAGAGCCTGGACAACCCCAACAACCAGGCCTTCGTCAAAGCCTTCAAGGCCAAGTACGGCGCCAACGCGGTGATCGGCGACGTCACGCAGGCGGCCTACCTGGGGCCGTGGCTGTGGAAGATGGCCGTCGAAAAGGCCGGCAGCTTCGATGTCGACAAGGTGGTGGCGGCCTCGCCCAACCTGGAGTTCAAGGAAGCGCCCGAAGGCTACGTGAAGATCGACCCCAACCATCACCTGTGGTCGAAGACACGCGTGGGCAAGATCCGCCGCGACGGCCAGTTCGACGTGGTCTACGAGACCGCCGAACTGATCCGCCCCGATCCGTTCCCCAAGGGCTACCAGTAAGCCGTCCGTGGCGGGGCAGCGGCCCCGCCATGCGTTCCCCGTCCACGAGCGAGGCCTCGCATGACTTCCTTCTCCGAGTTCGGCGCCATCATGGTGATGCAGGGCTTCAACGGCCTGTCGGTCTTCAGCGTGCTGCTGCTGATGGCCCTGGGGCTGGCCCTGATCTTCGGCCAGATGGGCGTCATCAACATGGCGCATGGCGAGTTCCTCGCGGTGGGCGCCTACGCCACCTACCTGCTGTCGGCCTCGGTGCAGACCTATGCACCGGCCTTCGGCCCGTATTACTTCTTCTTCGCCATGGCGCTGGCATTCGCCGTCGCCTTCGCGCTGGGCTGGCTGGTCGAATGGCTGATGATCCGCCATCTGTACCGGCGCCCGCTGGACACCCTGCTGGCGACCTGGGGCCTGTCCCTGGTCATGCAGCAGGCGTTGCGTTCGATCTTCGGCCCGCGCGAAGTCAGCCCCACCTTGCCTGACTGGTTGATGGGGTCGTGGCAACCGGTCGACGGCGTGGACATCCCCATCAACGGCATGTTCGTGATGAGCGTGACGCTGATCCTGACGGTCGGCCTGCTGGTGGCGCTGTTCCGTTCGGGATGGGGCCTGCACGTGCGCGCCACGGTGCAGAACCGGGTGATGAGCAACGCCGTGGGCATCGACACCAAGCGGGTCGACCGCTTCACCTTCGCCCTGGGCTGCGGCATCGCCGGGCTGGCTGGCTCGGCCTTCACCACCATCAGCGCCACGGGGCCGACCAGCGGTTCGCTCTACATCGTCGATACCTTCCTCACCGTCGTCTTCGGCGGCGCCAGCAGCCTGCTGGGCACCGTGGCCTCGGCCTTCCTGATCGCCCAGACGCAATCGCTGTCGGAATTCTTCATGACCGGCTCCATGGCGAAGGTGCTGACCCTGTCGGCCATCGTCGTGATCCTGATGCTGCGTCCCCAAGGCCTGTTCTCGATCAAGGTGCGCAAATGAACGCCTTCACCCGCAACGTGCTGGGCGGCCGCGAGGGCGTCATCGGCCTGGCCATCCTGGCCGCCATCATCTTCATCGTCTTTCCGCTGGCGCTCGATGCCTTCCGCCTGAACCTGGTGGGCAAGTACCTGACCTACGCCTTCGTGGCGATCGGGCTGGTGATGTGCTGGGGCTACGGCGGCATCCTGAGCCTGGGGCAGGGCGTGTTCTTCGGCCTGGGCGGCTACTGCATGGCCATGTTCCTGAAGCTGGAAGCCTCGACGCCCGAGGCCACCAAGATCCAGTCCACGCCGGGCATCCCCGACTTCATGGACTGGAACCAGCTGACCGAACTGCCCTGGTTCTGGGAGCCGTTCAAGAGCTTCACCTTCACCCTGTTCGCCATCCCGCTGGTGTCGTGCCTGCTGGCCTTCGTGCTGGCGGTGGCGATGTTCCGGCGGCGGGTGGGCGACGTGTACTTCGCCATCGTCACGCAGGCCGTGGCACTGATCCTGGCGGTGCTCATCATCGGGCAGCAGGGCATGACGGGTGGCGTCAACGGCATCACTGACCTCAAGACCCTGCTGGGCTGGGACATCCGCACCGACAGTGCGCGCACGACGCTGTACTTCATCAACGGTGCGCTGCTGTTCGCCTGCATCCTGTTCGCCCGCTTCCTGCTGTCTTCCAAGCTGGGCAAGCTGCTTGTGGCCATGCGCGACAAGGAAGAACGCGTGCGCTTCTCGGGCTACGACGTGTCCGGGTTCAAGGTCTTCGTGTTCTGCCTGGCGGCCATGTTCTCGTCGGTGGGCGGGGCGATGTTCACGCTGCAGGTGGGCTTCATGTCCCCCTCGTTCGTCGGCATCGTGCCTTCGATCGAAATGGTCATCTTCGCCGCCGTGGGTGGACGCCTGTCGCTGCTGGGCGCGGTCTACGGCACGCTGCTGGTCAACTTCGGCAAGAGCTACTTCTCGGAAACCTTCCCGCAGTTGTGGCTGTTCCTCATGGGCGGCCTGTTCATCGCCGTGGTCATGGCCTTCCCGAACGGATTGGCCGGTCTGTACGCCAGCCATGTGCGCCCCCGCCTGCAACGCCGCCGTGACCACGCGCCGTCCGCACCCCCGGCAGCACCACCCCCTGCGGCCGAGGCATCCGCCCCGCGCGCGAAGCCAGCCCGTGCCGCCGACGATTCCGATCCTCTCTCGCCCAAGGTGCCCGCATGAACCCGGTCCGCGCTTCCTCCTCGGCCATCGGCGGCACCCCCATCGGGACGCGTGGCGCAGCAGGCGACTTCGCCCTGTACGTCGAAGACCTGACCGTGCGCTTCGGCGGCTTCACGGCGGTCGACAAGCTCAACCTCTATGTCGACCGCGACGAGCTGCGCGTGGTGATCGGCCCCAACGGCGCCGGCAAGACCACGCTGCTGGACCTGATCTGCGGCCGCACCAAGGCCACCTCGGGCAGCATCCGCTTCAAGGACACCGAACTCACCGGCCTGAGCGAGCACCGCATCGTGCGCGCCGGGGTCGGCCGCAAGTTCCAGACGCCGTCCATCTACGAAACGCTGACCGTGCGCGAGAACCTGGAAGTGTCGTTCCCGCGCGGCCGCACCGTGTTCGGCGCCATCGCCTTCCGGCGCACGCCCGACGTGATCGAACGGGTCGAGCAGGTGGCCGAGGAGATCTTCCTGGCGGCGCATCTGGATCGTCCGGCCGAACTGCTGTCGCATGGCCAGAAGCAGTGGCTGGAGATCGGCATGCTGCTGATGCAGGAGCCCAAGCTGATGATGCTCGACGAGCCCGTGGCCGGCATGAGCGTGTCCGAGCGCGAGCAGACCGCGGCCTTGCTCAAGCGCCTGTGCGTGGGCCGCGCGGTGATCGTCATCGAGCACGACATGGACTTCGTCAAGCACATCGCCCACAAGGTGACCGTGCTGCACCAGGGCAAGGTATTGGCCGAAGGGCCGATGGAAAAGGTGCAGGCCGATCCGAAGGTGGTCGAGGTCTATCTGGGTCACTGATACCCGCCGTCCGACTTATCCCCAACGGTCGCGGCGGGACTTGTCCCCACCCGCGCCGCCCCCCATCGAGGAACGCTCCATGTCCGCCATGCCCGACCCCACGCCTGTCCTGCCGGGCAGCGCACGCCGCGAGATCTTCAGCACGTCCGGCCTGGTGTCGGGCTATGGCCAGAGCGAAGTCATCCACGGCATCGACCTGTCGATCGGGCAGGGCGAGATCGTGGCCATCATGGGCCGCAACGGCATGGGCAAGACCTCGCTGTTCAAGACCATGATGGGCATCCTGCCGCGCACGCAGGGCAGCGTGCACATCGACGGACGCGACATCAGCGCGCAGGAAAGCTTCGAGCGCGTGCGCGCCGGCATCGCCTACGTGCCGCAGGGCCGCATGATCTTCCCGACCCTGACCGTCGAAGAGAACATCCGCACCGGCCTGCGCCAGCACGCCATGCGTGCGCGTATTCCCGATCACATCTACGCGCTGTTTCCCGTACTGTTCGAGATGCGCAAGCGTCGCGGCGGGGACCTGTCAGGGGGACAGCAACAGCAACTCGCCATCGCCCGCGCGCTGGTCACCGATCCCAAGGTCCTGCTGCTCGACGAGCCGACCGAGGGCATCCAGCCGTCGATCATCAAGGACATGGCCCGCAACCTGTTGGAGATCCGACGGATGATGGGCCTGGCCATTGTGGTGTCCGAGCAGGTGCTCAGTTTCACCCTGCAGATCGCCGATCGACTGATCGTGCTCGACCGAGGACGTTTCGTGCATGAAGACCTGCGCGCCAACGTCGATGAACAGACCATCAGCCGCTACCTCTCCGTGTAGTGCCGTCATCTCGTCCTGCCCGCCCGGGCCGGTCCGGCCGACCTGGGCGATTTTCTGGTTTTCGATCTGGAGCCCTGCCATGCCCGACACCCTGATTTCCGTCGACCTGTCGCAATCCCCCTATACCAACGAGAAGATCCACAACCGCTGGCACCCCGACATTCCGATGGCGGTGTGGGTCAAGCCGGGTGACGACTTCGTGCTGGAGACCTACGACTGGACGGGTGGCGCGATCAAGAACGACGACAGCGCCGACGACGTGCGCGACGTCGATCTGTCCACCGTGCACTTCCTGTCGGGCCCGGTGGGCGTGCAGGGGGCCGAGCCGGGCGACCTGCTGGTGGTGGACCTGCTGGACATCGGTGCCAAGGACGACAGCCTGTGGGGCTTCAACGGCTTCTTCTCGAAGAAGAACGGCGGCGGCTTCCTGACCGAACACTTCCCGCTGGCGCAGAAATCGATCTGGGATTTCCACGGCATCTACACCAGCTCGCGCCACATTCCCGGCGTCAAGTTCGCCGGCCTGATCCACCCCGGCCTGATCGGCTGCCTGCCCGACAAGAAGCTGCTCGATACCTGGAACAAGCGCGAGATCGACTTCATCGCCACCGAGCCGGACCGCGTGCCGCCCCTGGCCAACGCACCGTTCGCGCCCACCGCGCACATGGGCAAGCTCAGCGGTGCCGCGCGCGACCAGGCCGCCGCCGAAGGCGCCCGCACCGTGCCGCCGCGCGAGCACGGCGGCAACTGCGACATCAAGGACCTGTCGCGCGGGTCCAAGATCTTCTTCCCGGTCTACGTCGACGGCGCCGGCCTGTCGGTGGGCGACCTGCACTTCTCGCAGGGCGACGGGGAGATCACCTTCTGCGGCGCGATCGAGATGGCCGGCTGGGTACACATGCGCGTCAACCTCATCAAGGGCGGCATGGCCAAGTACGGCATCAAGAACCCGGTGTTCCAGCCCAGCCCGCTGGTGCCGAACTACAAGGACTACCTGATCTTCGAAGGCATCTCGGTCGATGAACAGGGCCAGCAGCACTACCTGGACGTGCACGTCGCCTACCGGCAGGCTTGCCTGAACGCCATCGAGTACCTGAAGAAGTTCGGCTACAGCGGTGCGCAGGCCTACTCCATCCTGGGCAGCGCGCCGGTGCAGGGGCACATCAGCGGCGTGGTCGACATACCGAACGCGTGCGCCACCCTGTGGCTGCCGACCGAGATCTTCGACTTCGACATCAAGCCGAACGCCGACGGGCCGATCAAGCACATCAGCGGCGACATCGACATGCCCGTGTCGCCCGACCGCTGAGGAGCCGCCCATGCCTTTCTATGACTACCGATGCGAGGGCTGCGGCGACTTCAGCACGCTGCGGCCCATGGCCCAATGCCGTGACCCCGCGCCGTGCCCGGCGTGCGGGGGCGCCGCGCCCAGGGTGCTGATCCACGCGCCGTCGCTGTCAGCCTTGACCACGACCCAGCGCAACGCCCACGCCACCAACGAACGCAGCGCCCACGCGCCGAAAAGCAGCAGCGCGCATGGCATGAACTGCGGGTGCTGCAAACCGGGGGCCAAGTCTTCGGGACGCACCGTGCGCGCGCCGAATGGCGCGAAGGCGTTTCCCACGGCGCGTCCGTGGATGATCAGCCACTGAGGATGTGTCCGCGCCGGGGGTTCGACGTTCAAGCCAGCGGCAAGGACTCGAACCCCGGCCGCGCGAAGTGGTAGCCCTGCTGCAGATGAATATCATGCTCGCGCAGACAGGCCGATTCCGCCGCCGTTTCCACGCCCTCGGCGATCACGTCGATGCCCAGCCGGGTACAGACCAGCATCACGCCGGCCACGATGGCCTGCTTGACCGGGCTGCTGTCGATGTCACGGATGAGTTCCATGTCGAGCTTGATGACGTGCGGCTGGAAGCGTGCCAGCAGCGTCAGACCGGCATAGCCCGCGCCGAAATCGTCGATGGCCGTGATCATGCCCTGGCGCTTGTAGGCGGCGAAGATCCCCGCCAGCCGGTCGGCGTCGCGCACCTGTTCGCCTTCGGTGACCTCGAACATCAGGCGGTCGACCGGCAGCCTGGCTTCGCGCGCGGCTTCCAGCGTCGCGCGGATGCAGGTTTCGGGGCGGTACACCGCATTGGGCAGGAAATTAATGCTCAAGCGGCAGTCGTCCATGGCCGCCAGGCCCAGTGACGCCGCCAGCTCGATTGCCTTGACCCGGCAGGCCTGGTCGAAGCGGTAGCGGTTGCTGTCATTGACCTGCGCCAGGATGCTTGTCGCCGATTCCCCCTCGGGACCGCGCACCAGCGCCTCGTAGGCGGCAGGCCGGCCCAGGCGCAGATCGAGGATCGGCTGGAACGCCATCGTGAAGGCAAACGGCAACTGCTGCGGATCGCGGCAGGCCGCACACGACAGGGCAGAGAAGGGCTGGGAGAAAACAGTCGATGGCATCGCGCCTCCGGAGCAGGGCGGCTGGTGATCAAGAGTACCAATCGCTGCCCCCTGCAAGTTGTGACGGAGCGTGTGCCGGTACCTGGCTGCTTGAAAGGGCGCGGCACAATACCACACACGTTTTCGTTGGCCCGACCATGCCCGAATCGACTCTTCCGCCATCGCCTGCCGCCCACCGCAACGACGCCCGCCGCCAGGCCCTGCGCCGCATGCAGGCAGTTGCCACCGGGCTGTTGCTGCTCGTCGCCGCCCTGTACGTCCTGGCCGTTTTCATGCGGCCGCGTCATGGCGCCTGGGACTACGTCGCCGCCTTCGCCGAGGCCGCCATGATCGGCGCCCTGGCCGACTGGTTCGCCGTCGTTGCCCTGTTCCGGCATCCCCTTGGTCTGCGCGCCATCCCCCACACCGCCATCATCCCGCGCAACAAGCACCGCATCGCCGACAACCTCGGCGACTTCGTGCAGGGGGAATTCTTCGCCACCGACCGCGTCCTGCGCGCCCTCCAGCAACTGGAACCCGGCCGCCGCCTGGCCCGCTACCTGACGACCCCCCGCGACGCCGAACGCATCGCCGCCATTGCCCTGCGCGCTGCCGGCTACGCCCTCGACGCCCTCGGCCAGCGCGCCGTCCAGCGCTACCTGCGCACCATCGCCGCCGACCTCGTCCGCCGCCTGGACCTCGCCACCCTGTCAGGCGAAATCCTCAACCTGCTGACCCACGGCGGCCGCCACCAGGAACTGCTGGACCGCGTCCTGCACCGCGCCGCCGACTACCTCAACGAACCCGCCGTGCGCGAAGCCATCGAGGCCCGCGCCCAGGACCACATTCCGCTCTACTTCCAGTCGCTGAAGCGCTACGGCGCCGAGAAAGTCGTCGCCCGCGTCCTGGAAGTGGCCGCCGACGTCCTGGCCGACATCGACCGCGACCCGGCCCACCCGCTGCGCGCGTCCCTGGACGAAGGTCTTACCCGCCTCATCGTCCGCCTGCGCAACGAACCCGAACTGCGCGCCCAGCTCACCCAGTGGAAAGACGGCCTGGCCGACGACCCCGCCGTCATGCGCTACCTGGAAACCGTCTGGGCCGACGCCCGCGCCTGGCTGGCCATCGCCGCCGCCGACCCGGCTTCCGTTCCCAAAGTGACCACCATCGTCCGCCGCATCGGCCGCGCCCTCGACGCCGACCCCCGCATGATCGCCTGGCTCGACGCCGAACTCGCTGCCCACCTGCCGTCCCTCCTGGACAGCGTCCGCCCCCGCCTGGCCCGCTTCATCGCCGACAAAGTCCACGAATGGCGCGAAGCAGAACTGGTCGACAAGATCGAACTCAACATCGGCCGCGACCTGCAGTTCATCCGCGTCAACGGCACGCTGGTGGGCGGCATGATCGGCGTGCT
>JAAIGF010327872.1_pt1 | contig 17431 bp, 13 predicted proteins | sample 6487441 | NCBI WGS metagenome assembly JAAIGF01 (sample SAMN13974129, study PRJNA590717) | phyllosphere metagenome | biome: pepper field; feature: multiple bacterial spot infested pepper fields; material: pepper leaves; isolation source: leaves from pepper fields | host: Capsicum annuum ... | reverse complement strand
GGCAGATCCGACCAGCTGGCTTCGGCGCTGACATGGAACAGCACGATGCGACCCGCATCGACATTGCGGGTGGTGACGAGTGGCGTGCCATCGGCAAGGCTTGCCCATGTGCGTTCGGCAAGGTCCGGCGTCGGTTCGGCCAGAACCTGCCGCTTGATGTGCACGCCTTCGGCTGTTGGCATGCCTGCGAACGGGCCGAATTTGGGGAAGTCGGCCAGCGGCTGCGGTTCTGCCCATGACAGCGCGCCGCCAAGGGCGCGCTCGCCCTGGCGCAGTGTGACGGGCACAAGCGGGTCTTCAGCCGGTGCGGCGGCAAGGCGTGGGCCTGCGAAGCGGATAAGGGTGCCGCCGCGCGATAGCCAGCGTTCCAGCGGCGCATAAGTTTCCTGCGGCAGACGACCGATATCGGCCATGACGATGACGGAGGGGTTGGACTGAAGCAGCTCGGGGATGGCGACGGCGAGATCGGCCTGCCGCTGCGGCACGAGATCGACATAGGGCTGAAGTGCGCGGCTGATGTAATAAAGCGGCTGGAGCAGTGGCTGGAAATCATTGCCGGTTTCGCCAGCCAGAAGTGCGACGCGACGGCGGCGGAAGCCATCATCCAGCAGGTGTGTGGAACCTGCGGTGGCGAGGCGGTCGATGGACAGGCGGGCGAAATCGTTGCGCAGTTCGAAAGGCGCGCTGAGTGTTGCGGTGGTTTCCGCAGCGCCGGGCGCAAAGGTGGCTCCGTCGCTGGCGAGAATGCGACCCTGACTATCCTGTGCGTTGATGGTGTAGTTCGCAGCGCCGCCGGTGTTGAGGCGCGAGAGGGAAACGGTCATGGTTTCGGCGCCGTTTTCAGCGCCGGTAATGGCGGCAACGGCCTGCCCATCGCCTTCGATGACACGGAATTCTGATGCCTGCATGCTGGCAAGATTGCTGAGTGCGGCGCGGTCTTCCGGCGTGGCGACGCCATCGGTGATATAGGCGAGCGTGCCGGGGGTGGTGCCGTTCAGGGCTTCTTGGACGGCTTCTGCGGCGCGAACGCGATCCGGTGTTAGCGGCTGCGGCTTGGCGGCGGCGAGCTTTTCCAGCGCTGCCGCCGTCGTGCCGGGTTCGGCATCGTGATCCCGGTCGGCGGTGAAGGCGATGGAGACGGGTCGCTCGGCGCGTTCCGCATCACCGATCAGGGCTTCTGCGGTGCGAACGCGGCGCTCCCAATCCGGCGCGGAAGCCCAGCTATTATCCACGATCAGCACCAGCGGGCCACTGCCAGCCAACGTGTTGTTGCGCGGATTGATGACGGGATCGGCCAGCGCCAGAATGACGGCGGCGGCGAGCAGCATACGTAGCAGCGTAAGCCACCATGGGCTTTTGGACGGCGTTTCCTCACGCTTCAGAACGGTCGCCAGAATGCGCAGGGGCGGGAAGACTTCCGTCTTCGGGCGCGGCGGCGTGAGGCGCAGCAGCCACCAGATGGCGGGCAGCGCAAGCAGGCCAAGCAGAATATAGGGGCTGGTGAAGACGAAAGGCAGCGCGCTCATGTGCGGCCTCCGTTCTGTCCACTGGCAGGTGCACCGGAGAGATACATGTGCATGGCGACCAGCGCTTCGGAGGCCAGATGATCCGTTCTGTGGAAGACGAAGTTCCAGCCGAGGCGGCGCAGCGACGAGGAGAGAGCGTCGCGCCGTGCGAAATAGGCGCGCGTATAGTCATCGCGGATGGTTTCGGCGCGGCCCGAGGTCAGCTTTTCGCCTGTCTCGGGGTCCGAGAATTCGGTGCGACCGCTATAGGGGAAGACTTCTTCCGCCGGGTCGGCAATTTCCACCACATGGCCGCGCAGGCCACGGCGGGCGAGTGGGGTCAACCGCTCCATGACGCTTCCAGCATCGTCGAGAAAATCGCCGATCAGGACGATATCGCTGGAACCACGGATCATGCGCGTGTCGGGAAGGCCCGTGGTTGCCGGGGCGTGCATGATAGCGGTTGCCAGACGCTCCGCCGCATTGCGGGCGGAGACCGGTTCCATGATGCCTGGGCAGCCGATGCGCTCGCCGGAACGGGCAAGGATTTCCGCCAGCGCCAGCATCAGGACAAGCGCGCGGCTTTCCTTCGAAACGGTGCCGAGCGTTGATTTGAACATCATGGAGGGGGAAAGGTCAGCCCAGAGCCAGATGGTGTGGGCGGCTTCCCATTCGCGATCACGCACATAGGTATGGTCGTCGCGGGCGGAGCGGCGCCAGTCGATGCGCGACAGGCTCTCGCCGTCCGCATAGGGGCGGAACTGCCAGAAATTTTCGCCGATGCCGCGTTTGCGGCGGCCATGCCAGCCAGCCGTGACGGTGTTGGCGATGCGCTTGGCTTCCACCATGCAATCCGGCACCAGAGCGGCGCGCTGGCGCGCGCGGGCCAGCACTTCGCTGCCCGATGTCTGCTCTACGATCTGGCCGATGGATGCCACATGCGCTCCTGTCTGCTTGACGAGACCAATAAGGCGTTAGTGCTTCGCCTGTTCCACGAGGCCCGCGATGACATCGCGGACCGACATGCCTTCCGCACGGGCCGCGAAGGTGAGCGCCATGCGGTGTTCCAGCACGGGTTCCGCCAACGCATAGACATCATCCAGTGACGGTGCGAGGCGGCCTTCATACAGCGCACGGGCGCGAGCCGTCAGCATTAGGGACTGGCCAGCGCGTGGCCCCGGCCCCCAAGCAACGTTCTTATCGGTCAGTTTGTTGCCCTGTCCGGGGCGTGCGGAGCGAACGAGAGACAGGATAGCATCTACCACCTTGTCGCTGACCGGCATCTGGCGAATGAGGGTCTGAACTTCCATCAAGCGATTGGCATCGATCATCTTGCGGGCTTCGCCGGATGCGGTGCCTGTCGTGTCGAGCAGGATCTGGCGTTCGGCGGCAAGATCAGGGTAATCGACATCCACCTGAAGCAGGAAGCGGTCGAGCTGGGCTTCGGGAAGCGGATAGGTGCCTTCCTGCTCCAGCGGGTTCTGGGTTGCCAGAACATGGAACGGCTTCGGCAGATCGAAACGCTGACCGGCAACGGTGATGTGATATTCCTGCATGGCCTGCAGAAGTGCAGACTGCGTGCGCGGGCTGGCGCGGTTGATTTCGTCTGCCATCAGAAGCTGGCCGAAGATTGGGCCTTTGATGAAGCGGAAGGAGCGGCGACCGCTCTCATCCTGATCCATGACTTCCGAGCCGAGAATATCCGATGGCATCAGGTCCGGGGTGAACTGGATGCGGTTGGCATCGAGGCCGAGAACGGTGCCGAGCGTGGTGACGAGCTTGGTCTTGGCAAGGCCGGGAACACCGACGAGAAGCGCGTGACCGCCGGACAGAATAGCGAGAAGCGTGTTCTGCACGACTTTCTCTTGACCGAAGATGACCTTTGAGACTTCGCCGCGAATGGCTGCGATATCCGACAGCGCTTTTTCGGCAGCGGCGATGATCGCCTTCTCGTCGAGGGTTTCGCTGGTATTCATAATGCCCATATCGCTCTCCTCAAGACCTTGCCGAAGTTTCTGTCGCTATCGATACTTACCGAATACAGGACGGATTTCGCGCTGCATATAGCTTATTGCCATTGGGGCGGCTGACAAGCATCCTTTGAATGACTATCTCGTTACCCATGCTTAGTTATTCAATAATTGGCAAAGCAGGGCTCGAATATGGCAGATGACAGGATAAATTCAGCGGGAGACGCGGCGGGGCTTGCCGCGCTCATCTCCCGTGCCAGCGAGCAAGCCGGGGAAAAACGCCGTGGGCCTGCCCCTGTCGAGAAATGGAACCCGCCCTTTTGCGGTGATCTGGACATGGAAATCCGGGCGGATGGCACATGGTTCTACATGGGCACGCCGATTGGCCGCGCTCCGCTGGTGCGGCTGTTTTCTACGGTTTTGCGCAAGGATGAGGACGGCAAGACCTATCTCGTGACGCCTGTGGAAAAGGTTGGCATCCGCGTTATGGATGCGCCCTTCATCGGTGTCGAAATGAATGTGAGCGAGAAGGATGGCGAGCCGCTTTTGACCTTCCGCACAAATGTTGGTGATGTGGTGGAGGCCGGTGCCGATCATCCGCTTCGTTTCGTGACGGGTGATGGCAACGACGAGCTGAAGCCCTACCTGCTTGTGCGCGGGCGGCTGGAGGCGTTGGTTTCTCGCGCCGTGATGTATGATCTTGTGGAACTGGGTGAGGTTGTCGAGATCGATGGCCGGGAGATGTTTTCCGTTCGATCAGGCGGGGAGGTGTTTCCGGTGATGCCTGCGGATGAATTAAGTGAATTGTCGAGATGAGAACTGCTTTAGCGAACATGCCTCCTTCTCCCTCATTCCTGTGCTCGTCACAGGAATCCAGTCGACGCGCGTCTGCGCGGCGGGAAGAGTCTTTCAGCCTAAGACTGGGCTGGCTGGATTCCTGTGACGAGCACAGGAATGAGGGGTGCGGATATTGAGTCGCGCCATCACAATTGAAGAACCAAACTTTTCAGCCGCAGACTTCCGGCGGCGTGTCCTCCAACACGGCGAAGGTGTTGCAGAGCGGGAGGACGCGGACCATGGAGACCATGTGCTGAACCCTGGTGTTCGCCTGTCCGGCGAAGGCATTCGTCTGAAAGATGCGGCGGTGCTGGTGCCGGTTATCGATGACGGGCGGGATGCGCGGGTGATTTTTACTCAGCGCACATCGACGCTGCGCAAGCATTCCGGCCAAATCTCCTTTCCCGGTGGCGGGATCGATGCCGAGGATCGCTCACCGGAAGAGGCGGCGCTGCGCGAGACGGAGGAGGAAATCGGCATTTCGCGGGATTTCATCGAGACCGTGGGGCGGATGCCGGATTATGTTTCCGGCACGGGCTTTCGCATCAAGCCGGTGCTTTCGGTGGTGAAGCGCGGCTTTACGCTGGTGCCGAACCCGACCGAAGTGGACGAGGTTTTCGAGGTGCCGCTGTCCTTCCTGATGAACCCGGCCAACCACAGGCGCGGCAGCCGCATGTTTCAGGGGAAGGAACGGTTTTTCTACGAAATGCCCTATGGCGAGCGCTACATTTGGGGCATTACGGCGGGCATCGTGCGCAGCATTTACGAGAGGTTTTATTCATGAACATTGCCGGGCAGAGCTGGTTTTCCAAACCCGGTCTCACGCGTATTTTCGAGCTTCTGAATGCAGATGGCGGTGAAGTGCGCGTGGTGGGCGGAGCGGTGCGCAACGCGCTGATGGGTCTGCCCGTGGGTGACATCGATCTGGCCACGACGCTGCCGCCGCAGGATGTGGTTGAGCGCGCCAGGGAAGCCGGGATCAAGGCGGTGCCGACTGGCATCGAGCATGGCACGGTGACGCTTGTTGTCGATGGCGAGGGCTATGAGGTAACCACGCTGCGCCGCGATGTGGAGACCGATGGCCGCCATGCACAGGTGGCTTTCGGCACCGACTGGAAGGAAGATGCTGAGCGCCGCGATCTCACGATCAATGCGCTTTATGCGGATGCATCCGGCGAGGTCATCGACCTGATCGGCGGGCTGGCGGATATCGAAACGCGCACCGTGCGGTTCATTGGCGATGCGGCAACGCGGGTTGCCGAAGATTATCTGCGGATCTTACGCTTCTTCCGTTTCTTCGCCTTTTATGGCTCCGGTCGTCCCGATGCCGATGGTTTGCGGGCCAGCGCGCGCGCCAAGGACAAGCTTTCCACGCTTTCCGCCGAGCGGGTGTGGAGCGAGATGAAGAAGCTTCTTTCCGCCGATGACCCATCGCGCGCACTTCTCTGGATGCGGCAGGCCGGTGTGCTGACGCAAATTCTGCCCGAGACGGAAAAATGGGGCATAGACGCTATCCACGGTCTGGTGGCGGCGGAGCAGGCGCTGGGCTGGAAGCCCGATGCAATGCTGCGGCTGGCCTCAATCATTCCGCCGGATGTGGAGCGCCTTGCGGCAATTTCCACCCGGCTTCGCATGTCGAAGAACGAGGCGGTGCGGCTGGAACAGTGGGCCAAGGCACCTGCTATCGATCCTGCCATGGCGGAGACCGCGCTGGACCGGCTGCTGTATCGGCAGAGCCCGGAGGGCGTGAAGATGCGGCTGCGGCTGGCGCTGAGTTCCGCGCGGGCGGATGTTTCAGGCGGTGAGGCTTCGATGCAGAAGATTGCGCGGCTTTCTACGCTGCTTGCGCGGGCGGAGAGGTTTCTAAAGCCGGTGTTTCCGTTGAGTGGGGCGGATGTTCTGGCGGCAGGTGTTGCGCCGGGGCCGAGGGTTGGGGAGGTACTCGGGCAGCTTGAGGATAAGTGGGTGGAGGGGAATTTTGCGCTGGAGCGGGAGGGGCTTTTGGGGCGATTGAAGGGGATGGTTTGAATTTTGGGGCTGTAACCCCTCACCAAGAAAACCTAAGACTTCGCTTTGCGAAGATCGAGGTTTTCTATCCTCTCCCACAAGGGGAGAGGAAGTGCCGCACCGCTTTCGTCCGGCTAATCGCGAGGGCGCAGGTGTGTTTCTCTCCTTGTCGAAGAGAAGGCAATTTCAACATCTTGGCTGAAAGCTAAGTGTTAGAAATTGCAAGTGAGGGGTTTTAACCCCAGTACAATCTCAAGCCTGAACCTGGCTCTCATCCCGAATACGGTCCTTGATGTTATCGACCATATTCTCGCGGATAAGTGTTTCTCCATGGGCCTGACGCATGTGCTCTACCGCGCGGCGTACCACCTCGGCGTCCTCATCTGCGCGAGTGTGCCAGGCGCAGCCGGGCACGAGGGTTCCACATTCAAACAATCTCATAACAGCCTCCCTGTATGAATAGCAGACGCTGGCCCGCAGGCAGCAGACCGGTCTTGTCGTTCAAACGGGTGGGGAGGGGATAGGTTCCTCATGAAAAACGCGCCCGACCTGATGAGGAAGGGCGCGTTTGGAAATCATATAAACAGAGTTATTAGCTGTGTTCCGGCATTGCCCAGCAATGGAAAACGGAAGACGTGGCGGCGGCGGGGTGCGAGCCGGTATCTGCCTTGTCGTCATTCGCTGCCGCTTCGGTTGCGAGCTTGCGCTTCACCTGTTCGACATAAAAGGACAACGGCAGTTCGCGGTCTCCGGTGGCGCGCATTTCAGTGGCCAGTCGGTCGATCAGTTCATTGGTGGGCAAGGTGTGCGGCTGCGTGTTGCCAGCCGCAGAAATGGGCATGCTGTTCGAAGTAATCATGACGATAGCTCCTCCAGTCCATCTACGGGCTGGAGACTAGCACTGCCTTTGTAATTTCATAAGAGCTAATTTTCCAAAAAATCGTGAATCTCGCTGACGAAAGTCAAACTTTTCGTGATTTCTGGAGAATGGTTTATACCAAGGCTCCTATCATTGAGCCTTGGTATTACGGCCAGCGGACTACCGGCGGAAGCGAGGAGAGAATCGAGTCCACGTTGCCGCCGGTTTTCAGGCCGAAAATAGTGCCGCGGTCGTAGAGCAGGTTGAACTCCACGTAGCGTCCACGGCGGACCAGCTGCTCGTCGCGATCCTCTTCCGTCCATGGCTGGTTGAAGTTGCCGCGCACGATCTTGGGATAGGCCAGATTCAAGGCGCGACCGACATCCTGCACGAAGGCGAAGTTGGCGTTCCAGTCGCCTTTCTCCTCATCCGGGTGCAGCCAGTCGAAGAAGATACCGCCGATACCGCGCGGCTCGTTGCGGTGCTTGAGGAAGAAATACTCGTCGCACCATTGCTTGTAGCGCGGATAATCCGCCACCGCATGGCGATTGCAGGTAATTTCGAAGACGCGGTGGAAAATCTGGCTGTCGTGATCTTCCTGCGTGCGGCGACGGTTCAGCACCGGCGTCAGGTCCGCACCGCCGCCAAACCAGTGGCTGGAGGTGACGACCATGCGCGTGTTCATGTGCACAGCGGGAACATTGGGATTGACCGGGTGGGCAATGAGAGAAATGCCGGAGGCCCAGAAGCGCGGGTCTTCATCCGCGCCGGGGATCTGGTGGCGGAACTCCTCGGAAAACTCGCCATGAACGGTGGAGGTGTGAACGCCGACCTTTTCGAAGACGCGGCCCTCCATCATCGACATCTTGCCGCCACCGCCTTCGCCACCGTCGCGCAGCCATTCCTTCTGGGTGAAGCGACCGGGCTCCTGATCCGACAGCGGGCCCTGCAGCTCATCCTCTATTGTCTCGAAGGAGGCGACGATGGTGTCGCGCAGGCTCTCGAACCAGGCCTTGGCAAGCGCCTTCTTGTCCTCAATGTCGTCCGGCAGGCCCTTTGGCAAAACGGGGCGTTCCATATCCGGTCTCCTTGATGCGATTCGTTCCGTGCAATTCGGGTGTAGCAGCCGTGCGGCGCGGTTACAATTTCGACTCGCCAAGCAGATGTGGAGACACTATCTTTTGAATATCACGAGGGATTGGCATGACGAAATTTACCGGACCGCCACCGCTTGAAGGCCTGAAACGCAGGATCGCCGCCCACCGCCGCGACCGTGATGGCGCGATTCCCAAGAACGACAAGAACGGCATGTTCGTGCGCCAGACGTTCTGCATGACGCGGACGGAAGCGCGCGCCAAGGCGAAAGAATGGTTCGACGAGTACCCCAAGGCCGCCTACTGGACCGAGGTCGAGAGCTGGCGGCAGCTGGAAGGTGACCGGATCGAGTTTACCATGCGGCGGTTGCCTTCGGCGGATTAGATCAATGATCGCATGCCGTTGACACTGACATTGAATCTAGAGCTTTTGCGCGCTATATCCGACCCATGACAACTGTTCGCTTTCGCTTCTCGCCTCAAAAGGCCTTTGCTGCTCTGCACTGGATGGTGGCGGAGCACCCGGGAATTGATCTGCACGCGGCTCTGAAAGCGTGTTACTTTGCTGATAAGGAACATTTAAATAAATATTTGCGGCCGATATTCGGTGCGACATATCGGGCTATGAAGTTTGGCCCAGTTCCTCTTGAGATTTATGAGATGGCGAAGGGCGAAGCCTTGTGGCTTGCCGAGATGAATAAGGAAAACATGCCTTGGGAACTGAGAGGTTACCGGCTCGCGCGTGCTGATAATCAGTGCCGTGAGGATAGGAATGTACTTTCGGATAGTGAAAAAGAATGCTTCTCGCTTGGACTAACTCAATCTTTGGGAATGACGTTCAACGACCGCACTGAAGCTACGCATGGCTCTGATTGGCAGAAAGCGAACCTGGGTTTCATGCGTTACGAAGATATGCTGGACGAGGGGCCAGACAAATCGGAGATCATTCACTATTTGGAAGAAAACGCTCGATTTATGAAGATATGAATGCTTAAGGCGCTCGAAGTTATTTGGATTTACGACAATCTGATTGAGCCTCCACACCCTAAGATGGTGGTTTGCGTTCAACCAGATGAAGGTCTATTTTACCGAATAAATTCCCGGCCATTTCTTAAGCCATGTATCCCTCTCGTCAGAGACCCCGATCATCCGTGGCTCGATCATGATAGCTTTCTTCATATCGACCCCCTGATGCTGGACGACTTCATCGTAAAGCACGCAGTTGAGCGGGGAGGGGTTATTGGCGTTGTTCAAGCGAACCTATCAAGTCAAATAAAACGTCTCACTCTGGGGTTAAATTATTTAACGCTCGAGGAAAAGCAAAGCATCTGCTTTGCGCTTCCTTAATCAAGCACATTAGCTTCTACTTTCCGCCGCCCGCAACCGGCTTTCACCCAGCACACCGCTCTCATCCAGAATGGGATGGGCTACCGACACGATGTGGGCGTTGATGCGCTTGAGGTCTCGTAGCATGTCGAGGTGGAGGGAGCTGGTCTGGAGGCTTTCCATCAGGCCGTCGCGCAGGCGCTCCAGATGGCGGCCGGAGGAGCGTTTTTCGAGGCGGCGGATGTCGATCTTGATTTCCATGAGGCGGCGGGCGAGCGCGAAATCTCCGGTGACGAGAATGCTCTGCGCGGAGCGCAGGTTCTCGATGGTCATGTCGAACAGGGTCTTCAGCTCGTCATAGCCCTCATCGGAAAATTTGAAGCCGTTCAGAACCTTCTTGCGGATCTGCTCGCACAGGCCTTTCTCGATGATATCGCCGATATGTTCGAGATTGATGGCGTAATCGATGATGGTGATCGAGCGTCGGGCGTCGTGTTCGTCCAGACCTTTGCGGCCCAGCCGGGAGAGATAGATTTTCACCTCCTGCTGCAGCCGATCCACCTTCTTTTCCAGCGTGGTAATTTCGGCAAGCGGGGCGAGATCATTGTGTTTGAAGGCGTTCTCAGTGCGGATCAGCATGCGCTCGATGGCGTCGCCGACGACCAGAACTTCACGGGTGGCGTTGGCGAGTGCCACGACCGGCGTATCCAGAGCATCCGCATCGAGAAATTTCGGGCCGTCATCGGCCTGAACATCGGCTGGCACGATTTTGGCCATCATATCCGAGACAAAACCGGACAGCGGCCATGCAACGATGGTGAGCAGAATGTTGAAGATGAGATGCGCATCCACCGGCAGCATGCTTTCCGCCAGCGGCAGTTTTTGCAGGGCTTCTGCGCCATAGGAGGCAAGCGGAAGTGCAATGGCGCAGCCGACGGCGCGGATGATGAGGTTGCCGAGCGTGATGCGCCGTGCCGAGGCCGGAGCGCTGAGCGTTGCGATAACCGGCGGGATTGCGCCGCCGAGATTGGCGCCGAGTATCAGCACTATGATGAGGCCGGTGGAAAGAATATCCGCCGAAGCGAGCGAGAGGATCAGCACCACCATCGCAAGGCTTGAAGAGGAGAAGAAAGCCATTGCAGCAGACAGCAGAAGTGCTACCGGCCATGCGTCATCGAGAAGGCCGATGAAGGCTCCGAGTGCGGGAGAGGCGCGCATCGGTTCGGTGGCGTTGCTGAGCAGATGCAGCGAAAGCAGCATGAGACCGACGCCGACCAGTGCCGTACCGCCACCTTGGCGGGCATTCGAGGTGCCTTTGCGTAGCACGATGCCGGAGAGGATGAGGAGCGGGGAGAGCCAAGCGACGCCTGTCGCGAAAATCCATGCTGTGACGGCGGTGCCGACATTGGCACCGAGAAGAACGATCTGCGCCATGCGCGGGCGGATCAGTTCTCGTTCCGCGAATGATGCCACGGTGAGGGCCGTTGCGGTGGAACTCTGAAGCGCAATCGTTGCGAAAAAGCCGGAAAGGAAGGAGCGCGGGCCGTTCTTGGTGCCGGTGGAAAGGGCAGTTCTAAGCTTGACGCCGAAGGCGCGCGTTACGCCGTCCTTGACTTGCGCAAGGCCGAACAGAAGCAGGGCAACCGCTCCCAGCAGATTGACGATAACGATCGTGGATTCCATTTTGCGGCCACTCCTTTCCGTCTTTTCTGTTTTTTATCAGAAGAGCCTTACCCGAAGCCGTTTCAAGTAGAGTTCCTGCTTCAAACTTTTGCTGGAAATGCTTCAGGGCATTCTACAATGCGAAAAGTTTACGGGCAGGAAACATCTTAGTTGGCTAAACAAATATAGGCGCCGCTGGTTGCGGCGTACAGGGCCGTTTGCGACATTTTTCCTTCCAAAGCGGAAGTGATTTCACTCCCAGGCAGTCTGCCGCAGGGCTTCCCCGGCAATCATTGCGGCAGACATGGCGACGTTGATGGAGCGCTGGCCTTCGACCATGGGAATGATGACGCGTTCGTCCGATTTTTCATGAACGTTGTCAGGCACGCCAGCGCTTTCCCGCCCAAAGAGAAGAATGTCGTCGGCGCGGTAATCGATTTTGGTATAGGGCAGAGCCGCCTTGGTGGAGGCTAGCACCAGACGTCGCCCTGTGGGGGCGCGCCATTCTTCGAAGCGCTCCCAGTTCACGTGCCGGGTGAGGGAGGCCATGGCGAGATAATCCATGCCTGCGCGCTTCAGGTTGCGGTCCGAAATATCGAAGCCAGCGGGCTCGATGATATCCACGCCGATGCCGAGGCAGGCGGCCAGTCTCAGAATGGTGCCGGTATTGCCAGGAATATCGGGCTGATAAAGGGCGATCCTGATATCCGGCATGAGGGCTTCCTTTCATCGGTAAGGCCGAGGCGGTTAGCATGGGAGACGCCGTATGAATAGACGCTGCGTTTCCCGCCTGTCACTTAAAGGCCACAAGTTCTGGCCGCGCGGCGCAATCTTTGATTTGCAGCCGTTTCCGGCTGGTCAATGCTCATATTTTAAGCTACAAGGGCGCATCTTCAACACCAGCCTCAGGAGGTTCAGATGAATATTCACGTTCGATATCGCCTCCCGGCCTTTGTAGTGCCCAATCAGGCCTAGGTGTATCTCTGCGGAGCTTCCGCAATCTTCCTATTTAAAGAATCGTCATGTGGCTGTTACGGCCACGTTCCATGTGTTTTCCCGTTCTGGCTGTGGGAGCCTTCCTCCTGCCGCACCGTTCTTTCGGGGTATTCTATCCGGAGCTTGGCCAAATGTTCGGCTGGTTTGAAAAAAGACTCGATCCATTTCCCTCTTCCGCGCCGTCCACGCCGCCGAAGACGCTGATTGCCTTCATGTGGCACTATGTGAAGCCCGCATGGCCGTGGCTGCTGCTGCTCGGCCTGATGTCCATGGGCATCGCGGTTGCGGAAGCAATGCTCTATAAATTCCTGGGCAATATCGTGGACTGGCTGTCCACCGCCAACCGCGAGACATTCTTTGCGGATGAGGGCATGCACCTGATCGGCATGGGTGCGCTGGTGCTGATTGCGCTGCCTTTGATGGGCGCGATCCACACCATGACCATGCACCAGACGCTGGCCGGCAACTTTGGCATGATTGCGCGCTGGCGGATGCACCGTTACCTGCTGCGCCATTCCATGACGTTCTTCGCCAACGAGTTTGCCGGACGTGTTTCGACAAAGGTGATGCAGACGGCGCTCGCAATCCGCGAAGTGGCGCTGAAGATCATCGACGTTTTCGTCTATGCCATCAGCTTCGTCATTTCGATGCTGTTCATGGTGGCGGCTGCGGATTGGCGGCTGGTGATACCGCTGCTCATCTGGCTCGGCATCTACATCTGCATCCTGACCTATTTCGTGCCGAAACTCGGCCGTCTGGCGCAGGAGCAGGCGGATGCGCGCTCCATGATGACGGGCCGTATCGTGGACAGCTACACCAACATCTCTACGATCAAGCTGTTTTCGCATGCCGGTCGCGAGGAGGTCTACGCGCGTGACGGGATGAATGTGTTCTTGGGAACGGTTCATCGCCAGATGCGCAAGATTTCCGGCTTCAACATGATGATCGACATCAACAATGCGATCGTGATGTTTTCGACTGCCGGTCTTGGCCTGTATTTCTGGATGCAGGGTTCGGTCAGCGCGGGTTCCGTTGCCATTGCCATCAGCCTTTCCATGCGCGTCAACGGCATGTCGCAGTGGATCATGTGGGAAGTGACTGCGCTGTTCGAGAATATCGGCACGGTCTATGACGGCATGTCGATGATGACGAAGGCGCATGACATCGTGGATGTTGCCAATGCGCCGGTGCTGGCGGCTCCCAAAGGCGCGATCCGCTACGACGACGTGCGGTTCCACTACGGCAAGAACAAGGGTGTCATCGATGGGCTGACGCTGGATATCAAGCCGGGTGAAAAGGTCGGTCTGGTCGGGCGCTCCGGTGCTGGCAAGACGACGCTGATGAACCTGTTGCTGCGCTTCTACGATCTGGAAGGCGGCAGGATCACCATTGACGGTCAGGATATTTCGAAGGTGTCGCAGGACAGTCTTCGCTCGCTGATCGGCGTGGTGACGCAGGATACATCGCTGCTGCACCGCTCGATCCGCGATAACATCGCTTACGGTCATCCCGGGGCGACGGATGAGGAAATCATTGCGGCGGCCAAGCGTGCCAATGCGTGGGACTTCATCGAAACGCTGGTGGACATGCATGGCCGCGAAGCGCTGGATGCGCAGGTGGGCGAGCGTGGCGTGAAGCTTTCCGGCGGTCAGCGCCAGCGTATCGCCATAGCCCGCGTGTTCCTGAAGAACGCTCCGATCCTCGTTCTGGACGAAGCCACATCCGCGCTGGACAGCGAGGTGGAGCAGGCCATTCAGGAAAACCTGTTTGCCCTGATGGAAGGCAAGACCGTGATTGCGATTGCGCACCGCCTTTCGACGCTGACCGAGATGGATCGCCTGATCATTCTCGACAAGGGCCGGATCGTGGAGGCGGGCACCCATACGGAGCTCGTGGCAGAGGGTGGCATTTACGCCGATCTCTGGCACCGCCAGTCCGGCGGCTTCATTGCCGATGAGGAACAGGAAATGAAGGCGGCTGGCGAGTAAAGGCAGCGGCACCATAGTCAGGCAGACCGAAGCCCGTACTCGTCAGAGTGCGGGCTTTTTGTTTGGATGATTTCACTGGTGTTGCCGTATCTAGCAGGGCTTTCTGCATCGTTTCGCGAAGGCTGCGTGGTTAAGCAGATGTGAAGAACCCGCTCAATATTTTGCACGCAATATCTTTGCGATATCTCGCAGTTTATCTCATGTATATCGTTGCTAATCACGAATATGTTCATTCAATACTATGCTATTTTGTGTGTTACTATTGGGATTTTAATTAAATATTTAGCGAATCTGGCTGATTAGATTGTTCAATCACATAATCTATTCTCGTTTTCTTTTGAGGTTGCCGATATGAATATGAAAATCCGGGTGCTTCTGCCACTCCTGTTCAGCCTGCTCGTCGTTTTTGGTGTTGGGCAGGGTATTCTGGCTCTGTTTGCGATCAACACTATCGACACGCAGGTCGGCAATATTTCCAAACGTCTGGATCGCACGGTTCAGATTGGCGAGATGGAAGGAAGTTTCTCGGATGTACGGCGCCAGTTTACATTGATACTTGCCGCGCAGACACCGGAGGAAGCAAGGCCTCTGGTTCAGGCGGCGAAGGACGCTGCCCAGCGCAAGCAGGCTCAGTTCGATGCCTATGATCGCACGATTACGCTTCCCAAGACGCGCGCTCTTTTCGATCAGGTGAAGACTGCCATTGCCGAGTATGAGAGCGCCGGAAACAAGGTCATCGACCTTAAGCTGGCAGGTGATAATGCCGAAGCCAAGCGTGTTACTACCGAAGAAATGACGCCGACAGGTGCCAAGGCAGCGTCTTTGATGGCGCAGATGATTGCCATGAACGTAGAACTGGGCGACGCTGCGGAGGCGGCAGCCAAGGGATCCGCCAAGTCTGCATTCATCTCCACCTCCATCGCACTGGTGCTGGTTGCAGCCATTGCCATCATTGCCACGCTCCTGTCGTTCTTCCGCATAGCGCGCCCAATCGAGGACATTACGCGTTCCATGAACGCGCTGGCTTCGGGCGATACGGCCAGTGAAATTCCGCACGGTGCACGTAAGGACGAGATCGGCGATATGGCCGCTGCCGTCGCGGTGTTCCGTGAAAATGCGCTGGAGCGTGAGCGTCTGGAGCAGGAAGCGGAAGAAAGCCGCGATGCGAGCGAGCAGCGCCGCATCGCGCGCGAAGAGCAGAAGGCACAGGAAGCAGCCGATGTTCAGTTTGCGGTGGATGGTTTGGCCGATGGCCTGCGCCATCTTGCCGATGGCGACATGACCTTCCGCCTGAACACACCTTTCGTTGGCCAGCTGGATGGCGTTCGGTTGAACTATAATGAATCGGTCGAGAAGCTTCAGACGGTTCTGCGCTCGGTTGGCGAGAATGCCCGGATGATCGATGCCGGTGCGAATGAAATCCGTTCGGCAACGGAGGACCTCTCCAAGCGCACCGAGCAGCAGGCGGCATCCGTCGAGGAAACGGCAGCAGCACTGGAACAGGTGACGACTGCGGTAAAGGATTCCGCCGTAAAAGCTGGCGAGGCCGGTGAACTGGTGACGCAGACCCGTGCCGGTGCCGAGCGTTCCGGCGAGGTGGTGCGCAAGGCCGTGGTTGCGATGGAAGAAATCGAGAAGTCCTCGACCGAGATCAGCAGCATCATCGGCGTGATCGACGACATTGCCTTCCAGACCAACCTTCTTGCGCTGAACGCCGGTGTCGAAGCGGCGCGTGCGGGTGAGGCGGGCAAGGGCTTTGCCGTGGTTGCGCAGGAAGTGCGTGAACTGGCCCAGCGTTCGGCAAGTGCGGCACGCGAAATCAAGACCCTGATCACCAAATCCGGCGAGCAGGTTCGTGATGGCGTGGAGCTGGTTGGCGAGACCGGACGTGCGCTTCAATCCATCGTGTCCGAGGTTCAGGAAATCAATCGCAACGTGACCGCTATCGTCGGTTCGGCAAAGGAGCAGTCGACGGGTCTTTCGGAGATCAATTCCGCCGTCAACCAGATGGACCAGGGCACACAGCAGAACGCTTCCATGGTGGAAGAAACCAGCGCTGCAACCCATAGCCTCGCCGCACAGGCAGCCTCGCTTATGGCACTGCTGGGACAGTTCAAGCTGGAAGGTGGCGCGCAGATCCGCGCGGTGTCATCGCAAGGCCACCGCACTTCGGAAACCGCAAAGCCATCGCCTGCACGCGCGCTCGGTCAGCGGCTGGCTTCCGCCTTCACCTCGAAGGGATCGGCGGCGGTTGCCGTTTCGCAGGATAGCTGGACCGAATTCTGATCGGTTCAAAGCGGTATCGTGCGGAAAGGCGGGAACATCTCCCGCCTTTTTTCATTTGAAGCCCATTACCAAAATATAATCCGCCGCGTTCTTTGCGGCCTTCGAGAATCCGCCTATACCCTCAATATGATAATCACCCGTGTTTTCCGCTATTTCGAAAACTGGATCGAGCCCTTCGCCCGCAAGGACGATTTGAGGCCGCCGGAAGATACGTTTGCATTCATCTGGTTCTATCTGAAACAGGCCAAAGCGCCGTTCTTCGCCATGCTGGTTCTGGGTGGCCTGACTGCTGCCATCGAAGCTGCGCTCTTCTGGTTCGTCGGGCGGCTGGTGGATATTCTCTCTACCGTCAAGCCGGGTGACGGCTGGTCCGGGCTTCTGGCGAGCCATGGTTATGAGCTGATCGGGATGCTGTTCCTGATCGCTGTCGTTCGCTTCATCGTGACCATGATAACCGCGCTGGTGGATCAGCAGATCATCACGCCCGGCTTCTACAATCTGGTGCGCTGGCAGTCCTACATGCATGTGGCGCGGCAATCGCTGACCTTCTTCCAGAACGATTTTTCCGGCCGTATCGTCACCAAGGTCTGGTCGGGCGGGCAGGCAGCGGGCGATCTCGTCACCTCGCTGATGGAAAGCGTCTGGTTCGTCGGCATCTACTCCGTTTCCATGCTTTTCCTGATCGGTGGTCTGGACTGGCGGCTGGCGGTTCTCGTGGTCGTCTGGGTCGGCATATTCTCGATGCTGGCGCGCTACTTCGTGCCGCGCATTCGCTTCCATTCCAAGGAAACGGCGGAAGCCGCCTCCATGCTTTCCGGGCGCATGGTGGATGCCTATAGCAACATTCAGACGCTGCGGCTTTTCGGTCGCGACGATGCCAATGACCGCTATATGCGGCAGG
>JAAIGF010270629.1_pt1 | contig 17463 bp, 19 predicted proteins | sample 6487441 | NCBI WGS metagenome assembly JAAIGF01 (sample SAMN13974129, study PRJNA590717) | phyllosphere metagenome | biome: pepper field; feature: multiple bacterial spot infested pepper fields; material: pepper leaves; isolation source: leaves from pepper fields | host: Capsicum annuum ... | reverse complement strand
TAGCGCGCCGAACAGCGGCCTGCAGGCTATCAACCTGCGTTTCCCTGGGCAGTATTTCGACAGTGAAAGCGGGCTGCACTACAACTACTTCCGCGATTACGACCCGCAGACGGGGCGCTACGTCGAGAGCGATCCGATTGGACTGGCCGGCGGGCTGAATACCTACGGGTATGTAGATGGAAACCCAATGATCTTTATTGATCCGAAAGGCCTTTTTGGCGGCGCGATCGCTTTTGTTAGTCCTCCCGGCGCAAAATCATTAACGCAGTCCTTGATGGATATGGATGATCCTTGTGGCTGCTTAGCAAAAGCGTTCCTTGGTGTCGAAGAAGCAGCACTTATTACTACTGAGGCAGCTACCGGCCCATATGTCGACAAACCCAGGACGGGTATTGCTGGTGGAGGAAAGGCCGGCAACAAAACAAGCGTTGTGAGCAATGTTGCCCACAGCCTGTATAAAAAATATGGTAAAACCGTTGGGGTCAAAGTCATCCGGGCTGGCGGACGAATTGCATCTAGGACAGTTCCTTATGCAGGAACTGCATTATTTGTATACGACCTTAGCGTGTATGAGGAATGTATGAAAACATGTGACGAAAAAGAATGCAGCGTCCAATAAATTTGGAGCCTGAAGGCATCTTCACCTTTGTAAGACGGGAACTCCCTGACTACAAGGGTGAACTAACCATGGGCACTCGAATCGGGGAAGATCTAAGATTGATCGGAGATGACGCCGACGAATTCCTGGACAAGTTCTCTAAGGAGTTTGCTGTCGATTTGTCCGAATTTCCATTCAGCGATTACTTCCCAGACGAAGGCTCTGCAAGTATGCATTTCTACACAGGGCGGCAGATGAACAGGCCTAAAAAACCCGCGCTATCACTTTTGCGGAAGCTTGATTCATTGGTCTGGGGGTTATTTGCAAGAAGGCATTCATTTAAAACCCTGACTGTGCAAAACCTATATGAATGTGCTCGCACGGGTAAGTGGCACCCCAAGTTTTGAATACACTCAAGGCCTATGTCTTTCTAAGGCATAGGTGCCGATAACCTCGACTCCATTTCATTCCTCGGAGTGACCATCTCGGCATTAGCCGTATCAATTCACCAGCAGGCCGTTCAGATTTTTTCGGTTCAAGGTGTCAGGTTGTACCGGCACAGCGTTCAAGTTGGGGCAGCTCAACGTTGCGGAGGCAATAGGGAAAATTGAACCAACTAATGGATACCAAAAAGCTAGACGGCCTTGTGAGAAATCGAAATTACGATGAGGCCCTCAAACTTTGTAATCTCATGCTAGAAGAGACAGGTGTGGATCAGTATCGAGATCTTCTGCGCAAGAGGTCTCATATACATAGTTTGCTAGGCGATTATCAACAGGCTATTGATGATCGCCTTGAGCTAATTGAACAAGATCAAGGTGAGGCAGATGTTTTTTGCTACTTTATATTTGTTCAGGGCTGGGCGATTCAAGGAGGCATATCGAACGGTGAGTATGGGGGTTGCAGAATTGTCTGGCACGCATACCCCTTACGCTGACGAACTTATATTTCTCAGAGCCTATGCTCTTGTAAAGCTAGAGCTTTATCATGAAGCGATTGAAGCGTGCAGTCATGTAAAAGATGGCATGAAAATGTGGGTGTCTGACTTCAGTAGACCTACCTCGAAAGATGAGCTTATAAGCGCCGCAGAGAGCAAATTCAGTGCAATTTAGCCTTCAAAAATAGTTTCGATCTTTGCTAGGCTCTATCGGTTTATAACCATAGGTTAGCCAGTTTAGCTGAAGAGTAATAGCTGCATTTAAATGCTGGCCCATACCACTAACATCAATGTCTGACGCAAGTCCGCGGTCAAGGTGATTTGCCAAAAATGGCTAAGCGTGAGCTGAAAATACGATCTCAAGGCCGTCGTGCTAAAGCCAAGATCAGCGATCGCCTAGGGGCCAAATACCGCTATTTATAATGGGTCAGGAGTCAGTTGCTGGTCAAGATTCGCTACGGCATAACCAGCGTTAGGCTCGATAGCCAGTAATACTTATGCTCGATAGCTTGCCGGTCTGAGGGCTGGCACTAACGTATAAATCAATAACACTAGACAGGCCAATGAAAATCTAAAGGATCTCCTCAGGAAGGTTTACGTTGAGCAGTGTAGCTAATCAAGAGGAAGTTTCTCGATTGCTGGCAGAGTATTCAAGCCTTCCCGAGTTTAGTGGACTGGAGTGTGCAAGTGCCGACAGCCTTAGTTTGTTCGGGGATAGACCGGTCCACATTGCTGCAAGCCGGGGTGACATTAACGAAATCCGCCTGATACTGGGTGCTGGAGCTGACATCAATTGCAGAGGGGAGCATGGATATACAGCCCTACATAATGCTGTCGAGCAGGGGCATAGAGCGGCTGTCGAATACCTTTTAACTAACGGGGCGGATCCTGATTCAGTAAACGATGATGGCGTATCGGCTGCTCAACTTGCCAAGCTGCTCGACGAAAGTGAAATCCTTCATTTGCTTGAGCAAAGAGCTAGCTAAGGGCTGTGCGAGCCGCTACGAGCTGTCTTTAGGTCGTAGTGGCTCGTTAGCGACGATGGGCAATGTGCATTGATCGACCTATTCTCCCCCCAACCTGTGATTTAATTGCCATCCAATAGCCAGCACCCGTCTGGCGCTGCCTGCCGGCTTTTTGGCCTGCGATCCCGTCGCTGTTTACACATGGATTGTGCGATGTCGGTTTCTCCTTCCTTCGATGCGCCTGATGCCTCCGCTGAACCGGTCGCGCTGCGTCGCCTGCCGTTCGCCTTTGCCAAGCGCCACGGGGTCTTGTTGCACCTCGGGGCAGATGGGGCGCGTGTGGTTTATCGCCCAGGAGCGTCATTGCCGGCGGTGGGGGAGGCGTTGCGGTTTGCAGGGTTGCCGCTGGATGTGGCGGAAGTGGATATCGCTACCTTCGACCAAGCGTTGAGCGAGGCCTATCAGCAGGACTCGTCCGCTGCCATGCAGATGGTGGAGGGCTTGGGTGATGATATGGATCTCGCCAGCCTCGCGGAGCGTTTGCCCGAAACCGAAGACCTGATGGAGCAGGAGGACGACGCGCCGATCATCCGTCTGATCAACGCCATCCTCTCCGAAGCGGTGAAGGAAAACGCCTCTGATATCCATGTGGAGACCTTCGAGAAGCGCTTGGTAGTGCGCTTCCGTATTGACGGCATTCTGCGTGAGATGGTCCAGCCTCGTCGCGAGTTGGCCGGCTTGCTGGTGTCGCGAATCAAGGTCATGGCCAAGCTTGATATCGCCGAGAAGCGCGTGCCGCAGGATGGGCGCATTTCACTGCGGGTCGGCGGGCGAGAGGTGGATGTGCGTGTGTCGACACTGCCCTCGGCCAATGGTGAGCGAGTGGTGTTGCGCCTGCTGGATAAACAGGCGGGGCGCCTGACTCTTACTCATTTGGGTATGAGCCCGCGCGATCAGCGCTTGATGGAAGAGGTGGTGCGCAAGCCTCACGGCATCATTCTGGTGACCGGCCCCACTGGTTCCGGTAAGACCACCACCCTGTATGCCAGCCTCGTGAGCCTGAACAACGGCACACGTAACATCCTCACCGTGGAAGACCCTATCGAATACCACCTGGAGGGCATCGGCCAGACCCAGGTGAATTCCAAGGTGGACATGACCTTCGCCCGTGGCCTGCGGGCGATCCTGCGTCAGGACCCGGACGTGGTGATGGTGGGGGAGATCCGCGACCGGGAAACTGCCGAGATCGCGGTACAGGCGTCGCTCACCGGCCACCTGGTGCTCTCTACCCTGCACACCAACTCGGCCATCGGTGCCATTACCCGCTTGGTGGATATGGGGATCGAGCCGTTTCTGCTGTCATCCTCGCTGCTCGGCGTGCTGGCCCAGCGCCTGGTGCGCACGCTGTGCCCGGTGTGCAAGGAGCCCTACCAGGCCGACGCCGCGGAATGCGCGCTGCTCGGCATCGACCCGGCTACCACGCCCACCCTCTACCACGCCAAGGGCTGCAGCCACTGCAATCAGATCGGCTACCGCGGTCGTACCGGCATCTATGAGCTGGTGGTCTTCGATGACCATATGCGCACCCTGGTGCATAACGCCGCCTCCGAGCAGGAAATGACCCGCCACGCTCGCACCAGCGGGCCCAGCATCCGTGATGATGGCCGGCGCAACGTGTTGGCCGGGGTGACCACGGTTGAAGAAGTACTGCGTGTGAGCCGCGACGAATAATGGCCGCCTTCGAATACATCGCCCTCGATAGCCGGGGCCAGCAGCGCAAGGGCGTAATGGAGGGTGACAGCGCCCGCCAGGTGCGCCAGCTGCTGCGCGATAAGCAACTTGCACCGCTGGATGTGAAGCCTACCCGCAGCCACAAGGAGCGCAACAGCGGCGCCGGCTGGAGTTTTCAGCGCGGCCTGTCGGCGTCCGATCTGGCCTTGCTGACACGGCAGCTGGCGACCTTGGTACAAGCGGCCATGCCCATCGAGGAAGCACTGCTGGCTGTCGCCGAGCAGAGCGAAACGCCGCGGGTTAAGGCGATGATGCTGGCGGTACGTTCCCGGGTGCTGGAGGGCAACAGCCTGGCCAACAGCCTCAAGGAATACCCATCCGCATTTCCCGAACTGTACCGCGCGACGGTGGCGGCGGGTGAGCATGCTGGGCATCTGTCACTGGTACTGGAGCAACTGGCCGATTACACCGAGCAGCGCCAGCAGTCGCGGCAACGGGTGCAGCTGGCGCTGTTGTATCCACTGATCTTGATGGCCACCTCGCTGATCATCGTCGGCTTTCTGCTCGGCTATGTGGTGCCGGACGTGGTCAAGGTGTTCCTGGACTCCGGCCAGCGTTTGCCGGCATTGACCCGTGGCCTGATCGGCGCCAGCGACCTGGTGAAGAACTGGGGCTGGTTGTTCCTGGTCGGCGCCGTGGCCGGCGTCGTGATGGCCCGCGCTGCGTTGCGGCGGGACTCCACGCGCCTGCGCTGGCACATCGTGTTGCTGCGTTTGCCAGTGATCGGTCGCCTGGCACGGGCCACCGATACCGCGCGGTTCGCCTCGACTCTGGCAATCCTCACCCGTAGCGGTGTGCCGCTGGTGGATGCGCTGGGTATTTCCTCCCAGGTAATCAGCAACCGTTCCATTCGCGCCAAGGTACAGGTGGCAGCGCAGAAGGTGCGCGAGGGCGGCAGCCTGACCCGTAGCCTGGAGCAGACCAACGAATTCCCGCCGATGATGCGGCATATGATCGCCAGCGGCGAGAAGTCCGGTGAGCTCGACCAGATGCTCTCGCGCACCGCGCGTAACCAGGAAAATGACCTGGCCGCACGCATCGCCATGCTGGTTGGGCTGTTCGAGCCGTTGATGCTGGTATTCATGGGCGCGGTGGTGCTGGTGATCGTGCTGGCCATCCTGCTGCCGATTCTTTCTCTTAACCAACTCGTGGGGTGACACGTGAACAAAGGATTCAAGCAAGCGGGCTTTACGCTGATCGAGATCATGGTGGTGGTGGTCATCCTCGGCATCCTTGCCGCGCTGATCGTCCCGCAGGTGATGAGCCGCCCGGATCAGGCCAAGATCACCGTCGCCAGCGGTGACGTCAAAGCGATTTCAGCCGCGTTGAACATGTACAAGCTCGACAACTTCGCCTACCCGAGCACCCAGCAGGGACTCGAAGCCCTGGTGAAAAAGCCCAGCGGCAATCCGGCACCGAAGAACTGGAACAAGGACGGCTACCTCGCACGCCTGCCGGTCGATCCGTGGGGCAACCCCTATCAGTACCTGGCCCCAGGTACCAAAGGCCCGTTCGACCTGTACTCGCTGGGCGCTGACGGTAAAGAGGGTGGCACCGACAGCGACGCCGATATCGGTAACTGGGAAAACTGAGCATAAATGCGCCAGGCCCGCGGCTTTACCCTGATCGAATTGCTGGTGGTGTTGGTCATCATCGGCACCATGGTCAGCATGGCGGTGCTGTCCATCGGCAGCAGCAGTGGTAGCCGCGAGTTGCGTAACGAAGCCGAGCGCCTGGCCGCCCTGATCGGTGTGCTGGCCGACGAGGCCGTGCTCGATGGTCAGGAATACGGCCTGCGGGTCACGCCCGAGAGTTATCAGGTGCTGATCTATGACAGCCTTTCCGGTACCTGGAGTGAGGCCGACAGCCAGAAGGAACACCGTGCCCCGGCCAGCCTGCGCCTTACTCTGGAGCTGGACGGCGAGGCACTCAAGTTGCCCGAGCCTGACGTGCAGGACGATCAGCCCGGCCTGACCAGCAACCGCGAGGAAAAGAAAGAACCCCTGGTGCCGCAACTGCTGATTCTCTCCAGTGGCGAGCTTTCGCCGTTCCGCCTGCGCCTTGAGGAGCGTCGCGCTGGCGGCAATGCCTATGCCTTGGCGAGTGACGGCTACCAGTTGCCCAGTGCCGATATGGATGATCGGCCATGAGCCGTCAGCACGGTTTTACCCTGCTTGAAGTACTGGTGGCCTTGGCGATTTTCGCCACTGTCGCCGCCTCGGTACTGACCGCCAGCAGCCGTAGTCTGATCGTGGCCCAGCAACTGGAAGCCAAGACCCTGGCTGGCTGGATCGCGGAAAATCGCGTGAGCGAGCTGCAATTGAAATTCCCCACGCCCGGCGAGGGCCGTGAAGACAAGAGCCTGGAGTACGGCGGCCGCGAGTGGGAAACCCACAGTGAAGTAGAGAGCACCAGTGACAAAGGTATGCGCCGCGTCACCGTATGGGTGGCCCCCAAGGCCGAGCGTGGTAGCAGCGGCCCGGTGAAAGAGCGCTCGGTGCACAGCCTGGTAGGTTTTCTCGTGGTGCGTAACTGATGTGTCGTCAGCGCGGCTTTACCCTGCTGGAGGTGATGATCGCCGTGGCGATCTTTTCCCTGCTGGCCATGGGTACTTACCGCATGCTTTCCACCGTGCTGAAGACCGATGAGACGACCCGTCAGCACGAGCGCGACCTGCGTGAACTGAGCCGTGCCTTCGCCTCGCTGGACCGTGACATCAACCAGACTCTCAACCGCAGCGTGCGCGATGCCTATGGTGACGAGCGCGCCACGTTACTTGGCGAGTTGGGTGCCAGCGATGGCAATGCCGCGCTGGAGTTCAGCCGCAACGGCTGGCGCAACCCGCTGGGTGGTGCGCGAGCCCAGGTACAGCGAGTGCGCTGGCGCCTGGCCGGGGAAACCCTGGAACGCCTGTATTGGAACGTGCTCGACCAGGCGGTCGATAGCCAGCCACGGGTGCAAAAGGTGCTCACCGGTGTGCAGTCGATGAACGTGCGGTTTCTCGATGATCAGGGCCAGTGGCAGGAGCAGTGGCCACCGAGTCAGAGCACTCTCAACGCGCAAGACGCGAAAAAGCGCATGCCCCTGGCTTTGGAAGTGAAGATCGAGCACCGCCACTACGGTGAGCTCAGCCGCCTGTATCGCCTGCCGGAGCCGGCCATGGCGGAAGAAGAGAGTAACGCGCAGCCGCCTGACGGCGAGCAGCCGGGCGAGAAGGAGCAGGGCGGTACCGTGCCGGCCGAGAAGCCGACCGATGACGAAAGTGCCATCGACGGCAACGGAGCCACGCAGTGAAACGGCAGCGAGGCGTAGCCCTGATCACCGTATTGCTGGTGGTGACCATCGTCACCCTGGTGTGCGCCGGCTTGATTGCCCGTCAGCAATTGTCGATCCGCAATGCCGGCAATCAGTTGGCGATCAGCCAGGCCTGGCAGTACGCCCTGGGCGGCGAGGCGCTTGGGCAGGCGGTGCTGCTGCGCGACCTGAAGGCGCCGGGCGTCGATCCTCGCGCCACTATCGATCACCCTCTGGAAAGTTGGTCCAAACCGCTCCCGGTCTTCCCCATCGACGGTGGCGAAATAGGCGTCGCCATCGAGGATCTTGCCGGGCGCTTCAACCTCAACAGCCTGGTGCAGGACGAGCGCCGCAATGACCTGGCGGTAAAACGCTTCCAGCGTCTGTTGTTGCGCCTGAAAATCGACGAGCCCTATGCCGAGCGGCTGGTCGACTGGCTCGACAAGGATCTGGAGCCCACAGGTGAATATGGTGCAGAAGACAATCAGTACCTGCTGATGCAACCGCCCTATCGCACTGCAGGCCATGAGATGCAGGACATCTCCGAACTGCGCCTGCTGCTGGGCATGACCGAGCAGAATTACCGCCGTTTGCTGCCCTACGTCGCGGTGCTGCCAGGCAAGGTGCCGCTCAACGTCAACACCGCCAGTGCCATGGTGCTATCCAGTCTGGGCGACAGCCTGGACCCTGCATCGGCCCAAAGCCTGCTCGCCGGGCGTGGCCGTGAAGGTTACAAGGAGTTGCGCAGCTTCCTCGATCAACCGGCCCTGGCCGGCACCGGGGTGACGGCCGCCGGCCTGGGAGTGGGCAGCGCCTATTATCAGGTGCGCAGCGAAGTACGTCTGGGCGACCGCCGCCTGGTATTGCTCAGCACCCTGCAACGCGACCCCAAGGGCGTGGTGCGGGTGCTGCGCCGAGACACGGGCCAGCCGGGCTACTTGAGTCCGGTAGCCGAGCCATCTGGAGAATGACCATGGACTGCCTTTTCTTGCCCGCTGCCGTTGGCCGCGAACTGGGCGAGCAGAGCCTGATGTATTGGCAGCGCGAAAATGGCAACGGCCAGTGGCTGTCCGCCGTGGAGTGCGCGCAGAGCCTGGAAGGGCGGCCGGTAGCACTGGTATTGCCGATGGAGGTGGCTAGTGCGTTTCTGATCGGCCTGCCTACGCAAAAGGCACGCTGGATGCGCCAGGCACTGCCATACGCGGTGGAGGAGTTGCTGGCCGAAGAGGTCGAGCTCTTCCACCTGGCCCTTGGTGAAATGACCAGCGACGGGCGCTACCGGGTATTTGCGATACGCCGTGCCCTGCTCGGTGGCTGGCTGGACGACCTGCAGGCGCTGCAACTGAACATCGCCGCCATCTATCTGGACGCCGATCTGCTGCCCCGGGACGGTGAGCAGGCGCTGCAACTGGGCGAGCGTGTGTTGCTCGGTGGTGAACTGGAGGCACGTCTGGCCGTCGCGGCCGAGCGCTGGCCGCAGTTTCGCAATTTCTGCGGCACCCTGGTGCAGCCCGGCATTAGCGATGCGCCTTATCAGTTGCTGGCTCAGGGGCGCGCCCAAGCAGTCGATCTCGCGCAGGGCGAGTTCGCGCCGCGCAGCGACAACAAGGCCTGGGCTGTCTGGCGGCCATTCGTTGCCGTGCTGGGCCTCTGGGCGGTGTGCTACGTCGGCTTTGGCGTGGTTCAGGCCTGGCAGCTGGAGCGCCAGGGCGATGCCTACAATGCCGCCAGCGTGGCGCTGTACAAGGAGCTGTTTCCCGAGGATCAGCGCATCGTCAACCTCCGGGCGCAGTTCGCCGAGCACCTGAATCAGGGCCAGCGCAGTGAAGGTGGGTTCATCAGCATGCTGGAGCAGGCTTCCGGTGCCATTGCCGAGGCCAAGTCGCCGTTGTCGGTGTTGCAGGTGGATTACAGTCAGGTGCGTGGCGATCTGGCCTTGCAGGTGCGCGCCAAGGATTTCGCCGCGCTGGAGCAATTGCGCCAGCGCCTGGTGGAAGGGGGGCTGAAGGTTCAATTGGGCTCGGCCAGCCGTGAAGAGCAGGGCATTACCGCCCGTGTCGTGCTGGGAGGTGGTGCATGAAGGCCCTGACCTTGTGGAAAGAACAAACGCTGGCCCAATTGCGGCAGTCGCCCCTGGTTCAGCGTTGGCAGCATCTTCCCAGCCGTGAGCGCCTGTCGCTGTCGGTGCTGGCCGGGTTCCTCGCTCTGGTGCTGCTCTACGTGATGGTCTGGCAACCGCTCATCAAACGTCTGGACCGCGCTCGAGAGTACTACCAGAGCCAGCAGGTGCTCTACACCTACATCAAGGAGAACGCTCCCAAGGTACGCGGAGCGGGCGTCACCAAGGTGACGCTTGAGCCCGAGCAGTTGCAAGGCCTGGTGACAGCCAGCGCGCAGCAGCGCGGCTTGCCCCTTGAACGTCTGGACAACGATGGCGGCGGTCTGTTGATCTCCATGGCCAAGGTGCCGTTCGAACCGCTATTGCTGTGGCTCAGCGACTTGCAGAGCAAAGGGGTGCGTCTGAGTGACGTCAACCTGGATCGTGCTGATACTGGCAAGGTCGACGCCCGAATAACCTTGCAGGCTGGGCAGTGATCGGAAGGGTGAAGCTACGTTAGTGAGACCCGATTTTTTGAAAGTGATGTAAACGATTTGAGTCGATGTGGGCCCACCATTTCTAAAGCCGCGCACTGCGCGGCTTTTGTATTTATGCCGCGCGCCGTAACTGCCATCCGCGCCACCCAGCCACTTTCCCTGAACCTTTCCAACCCCCATCCAGTCGGCTCTAGAACCGTCGCGTTTCGCGGCGCCGGCACAGGATGCGTGTTATGCGAGACCGCACCAGCAGGATCGCCACTTCACCACTGCACGTCGAACAGCTCTGGCAGCGTTACCAGCGCGTGCGCGCCGCCAGCGAGCGGCTTTGCGAGCCGCTGGAGGCCGAGGATTATGTGATCCAGAGCATGCCGGACGTCAGCCCGCCGAAGTGGCATCTGGCCCATGTCACCTGGTTCTTCGAGGCCTTCGTGCTGCAGCCATTCCTGCCGGGCTATCGCCCGCTGGATGAGCGCTACGACCATCTCTTCAACTCCTACTACAAGACCCACGGCACGCCTTTCGAACGGGCGCGGCGGGGATTGTTGTCGCGGCCGACGGTGAGTGAGGTGTACGCCTATCGCAGCCACGTCGATGTGGCCGTGGAGCAGCTGTTCGCCCAGCGCGGCAGTGAATTGCCCGACGAGGTGCTGCAGCGGGTCGAGCTGGGGCTGGAGCACGAGCAGCAGCACCAGGAGCTGCTGCTGATGGATATCAAGCACATCCTGGCGCAGAACCCGTTGCGGCCGGTCTATCGGCACGACCTCAAGCCGGGCGGTACGGCGGCGAGCGAGCTGCAGTGGATTCAATTCCCCGCCGGGCTGCGCCATGTGGGCCATAGCGGCGAGGGCTTTGCCTTCGATTGCGAGCGGCCGCAGCACCGGGTGTTCGCCGAGGCCTTCCAGCTGGCCAACCGGCCAGTGAGCAATGGCGAGTATCTGGAATTCATTCGCGACGGTGGTTACCGCAGCACGGCGCTATGGCTGGCGGACGGCTGGGACCATATCCAGCGTGCTGGCTGGCAGGCGCCGCTGTATTGGCAGCGCGAGGGCGACGCCTGGCTGGAGCTGACCCTCGGCGGGCCACGCGAGCTGGATCTGGGGGCGCCGGTCTGCCACCTGAGCTACTTCGAGGCCGAAGCTTTCGCCACCTGGGCCCAGGCGCGCTTGCCGCGCGAGGAAGAATGGGAAATTGCCGCCCAGGACGAGCCGCTGTGGGGCAACTTCGTCGAGAACGATCACCTGCAGCCGGTGGCGGCGGGGCAGGGTGATGGCCTGCTGCAGCTGTATGGCGATGTCTGGGAATGGACGGCCAGCGCCTACCGACCGTACCCAGGGTTTCGGCCACTGGGCGGTAGCCTGGGCGAGTACAACGGCAAGTTCATGTCCGGGCAGATGGTATTGCGCGGCGGCAGCTGCGCCACGCCGGAAGACCATGTGCGGCCCACCTATCGCAACTTCTTCTACCCCACCATGCGTTGGCAGTTCTCAGGTCTGCGCCTGGCCAAGGAGCTCTGAGCATGGCACTGGCAATCCGTACCCAAGCACGATCCCTGAGCCCGGAAAAGCAGGCGCTGCGCGAGGAAGTCCTGCGCGGCTTCGCCGCCAGCCCGAAGGCGATGTCGCCGAAGTTCTTCTACGATCACCGTGGCTCCCAGCTGTTCGAGCTGATCTGCCAGCAGCCGGAGTACTACCCGACGCGCACCGAGGAAACCATCCTGCGCCTGTCGGCAGGCGCCATCGCCGAGCTGGCCGGGCGCAACGCCAGCCTGGTGGAGTTGGGCAGTGGCGCCAGCCGCAAGATTCGCCTGCTGCTCGAAGCCCTGCGCCCGGCGCGCTACCTGGGCATCGATATCTCCCGTGAATTTCTGGATATCTGCACGCGGCGCCTGGCCGCCGATTACCGTTGGCTGGACGTGCACGCACTGTGCGCCGATTTCAGCCAGCCGCTGAAGTTGCCCGCCGAGGCGCTGGGGCAGCGCCCGCTGGCGTTCTTCCCCGGCTCGAGCATCGGCAATTTCGACCCGGATGAGGCCCGTGCCTTTCTGCGTAATCTGCACCAGGCGCTGCCGGCCGGCAGCGGTTTGCTGATCGGCGTGGATCTGGTCAAGGACCGCCAGGTGCTGGAGCGTGCCTATAACGATGCGGCCGGGGTGACCGCGCTGTTCAACCTCAACCTGCTCGAGCGTATCCGCACCGAGCTGGACAGCGACATCGACCCGCGGCGCTTCGAGCACCGGGCGTTCTATAACGAGCAGGCCTCGCGCATCGAGATGCATCTGGTCAGCCGGCAGGCGCAGCAGGTGCGCATCGAAGACCAGGTGTTCGACTTCGCCGCCGGCGAAACCCTGCATACGGAGAATTCCTACAAGTACACGCCCGGTGCCTTTGTTGGCCTGGCTGGCGAATGCGGCTTCGCCTCCGTGGCCATCTGGCGCGACCCGGCGCAGCTGTTCAGCGTGCATTTTCTGCGGCGCGAGTGAGGAGCGCGGCAGTACCCGATCTCGGCAACCACTGCGCGGCGATGGTGTCTGTAAGCATCGGCATGGCAGGTCTGATCACCCTCAGGCGCTGCGCCGACTGCACACACCATCGAAAAGGATGCCAACTTTGCAACGCTTGCTAACCCTCGTCACCCTGTCCGCCCTGATCACTGCCTGTGGGCAAAGCGCGCCTTCGGAGTCGGAAATTTCCAAAACGCTGGCCGACAGTATTTCCCGCAAAGGCTGCGCCACCTCGACGCTGTTCAAGAGCTTCCCGATTGCGCCATCCATGGCTGGCAGCAACGCCGCCATCACTCGACCGTTCGAGGAAATCGGCTTCATCGCCCAGAGTGCCGATGGCTACCAGCTCACCGAGAAGGGCCAGGCCGAGTACGACGCCGAACGCTCCGGCTTCTGCTACACGGACAGCTACCAGATCAGTGATATCAAGGTCATCGGCGAAGAGGCCGCGAGCGACCTGCCGCCGGCCCTGTCCGGGGCCTGGACCGTGAGCTTCACCGTGGCCCCGGCCGGCGTCGATGAGTGGGTGAAGAACCCGCAGATCATCCAGGCGGCAAGCCGTGCCTCGCTGGAGCAGATCGTCGAGCCGCAATCCTTCAACGTGCGGGTAGCCAGGGAGAAGGGTAAGGACGACCTGATCGTCGCCGATCCGGCGTTCAGCTTCAGCCCGGGCATCCATTTCAATATGGGCTGGTAACGCGGCGGCGGGGTGAACCACGCGTCGTCGGTGCCGCGGTTCGCCGGCTTTTGCTACGGGCGTCTATCCGTACCGCGGGTGCTGCGCTGAGCGAACAGTCCATCGCGTCAGTCTGTGAACCAGTGCTGGCGTGCTTTGCTATAAGACCTTAGTCTGGGCCCATGACCCAAACGTCCTGCATCCTCGAACGTCCCCCGCAAGAGCGCATCATCGTGGCCGATGACCATCCGGTGTTCCGCGAGGGGCTGAGCCGCATTGCGCAGCGGGTGTTTCCCCATGCCTGCATTCTCGAGGCCGGGGATATGGATGAGGTAGTGGCCCTGGCCGCTGCGGGGGCGCCGCCCAGCCTGTTCATGCTCGACCTGCTGTTCCCCGGGCAATCGCCGCAGGCCATCGGTGCGTTGCGTCAGCGCTTCACGCGCAGCTCCATCGTGATCGTGTCGATGGTCGACAACCGCGAATTGATCGACGAGGTGATGGCGGCGGGCGCCGATGGCTTTATCGGCAAGGCCACGCCGCCCGACGAGATCGCCGAGGCGCTGCGGGCAGTCCGTGATGGGGATTTCGTGCTGACCCTGGGGCCGGCTGGGGTACCGGCCTTTGCCGAGGTGCGGCATCTGCTGGAGCAGCTCACGCCACGCCAGCAGGACGTGTTGCGCTTGCTGGTGCGCGGCCTGGCGAACAAGGAGATTGCCCGTGAGCTGGATATCTCGCCCTTTACCGTGCGCATCCACGTGTCGGCGCTGATGCGCACGCTGGATGTGAACAGCCGTGCCGCAGCCGCGGCCATGGGCGCCAAGGCCGGGCTGCGCTAAGCCACCTTGGCCTTGAGTTTCAGCGCTACCAGCAGCGAGCGCAGTTCCGCCGGTTGCACGGGTTTGGAGAGGATCGGAATCTCGTCGTCGCCCACCGCTTCCTGCACGCGGCGCACATCGTGGCCGGTCATGATGATGGCCGGTACCTGGCGGGCGGCGAGGGCGCGCACATGGGCGATGCAGTCGGCGCCGGAGGCTTCCAGGCCGAGGTCGAAGTCGGTTACCACCAGGTCGATATCCGCGGCCACGTCAGGTAGCGAGGTGTAGGTGTCGACCACGCAGCCCCATTTCTTCAGCAGGGTGGCGGTGGCCAGCAGCACGTTGTGGTCATCCTCGATCAGGCACACGCGCAGGCCGTTGAGCATGCTCTGCGCCTGGGGCCTGGCCGATTGCGCAGGTGCCTGTGCGGCGGGCGCGCTGGCCAGCTGCAGGCCATCGATGGCCGCCAGGGTGCCTTTGCCCTCGACGGAGCGGATGCGCACCTGCAGATCCATCAGCTTGCCCAGGCGGCGCACGATGGTCAGCCCCAGGCCCATGCCTTCCACGTCGCTGTCGCGGGCCTGGCGCACCCGGTAGAACTCCTCGAAGATGTTTTCCAGGTGCGCCTCGGCGATGCCGCGGCCCTTGTCGTAGAACTCGATGGATAGATTCGCGCCGCGCCGCCGGCAACCGATCAGCACGGGCTGGCCGGGGGCGTACTTGAGTGCGTTGGTGAGCAGGTTCTGCAGCATGGTGGTCAGCAGGCCCTGGTCGGCGTGCACGTAGAGGTTCGGGCAGTGCAGGCGGATCTTCACGCCGGCCCAGCGTGCTGCCTCGGTGTTCTGCTGGATCAGCTGGCGCAGCAGGCCTTGCAGCGGCACTGGTTCCAGGTGCGCGACCACCTTGCCGCTGTCCAGCGAATACATGTCGAGGATGGTGCGGAACAGCCGGGCGACGCTGTTCAGGGACTTGTCGATGTTCTCCACCAGGCGATGCTGCTCGCCGTCCAGGCTGCTGTCGCGCAGGCAGGCGGTGAACAGGCTGATGGAATGGATGGGCTGGCGCAGGTCATGGCTGGCCTGGGCGAGAAACTGCGACTTGGCGCGGTTGGCCGCCTGTTCGGCTTCGGCGGCCAGGCGCGAGCGCTTGAGCAGGGCATGCATGTAGGCCGGCACCATCAGGGTGGTGAGCAGGAGGGTGACGATCAGGTAGGGCTGCGACTGCCAGTAGGTCGACACGCTGGCGATGATCAGCAGCGACAGGGTGGCCAGCACGGTCGCCAGCAGCAGGTAGCTGGAGCCGTAGCGCAGGCCATAGCCCACCGTGACCCAGATCAGGATGGCGTAGACCGGCAGCATCGGTTCGCCGCCGATGGCGATGGTCAGGGTGATGCAGGTGTAGTCGCTGAGCATGGTCAGCACGCGGCGCACCGGGTGGTTGCCTGGGCGCCGGCGAATGTCGTTCCACAGGGCCAGGGAGGCGGCCAGGAACAGGGATTCGAGCAGCAGGATCCAGCCGGCCAGCGTGGGGTCGATGGCCGAGCGCAGGTGCATCACCAGGGTGTAGCCGATGGCGATCGGCGCGATGACCAGGCGTACCACTGCCTGGGCGCGTTCGACATCGTATTGCGGAGAGGCGGTGGCCAGCATGACGGCTCCCTGAGCGCTGATGCGGATATCCACCCACCATAGGCCGTCGCCACTTGGCGGTGCAAGGCGCGCGTGGGGGGGTAAAGTGCCTCTAGCACATCCGTACTATTTCGCCAGGCAGGCACGCTTTCTAGAATCCTCGACATCGCTTCGGCACCGGGCCGGAGCCCAGTGACCGAGGGAACTGACATGAGTATCAAAGGAACGCTTGGGGCTCTGCTGGTGGCGCCGGTGCTGGCCAGCCTCGTCGGGTGCCTGCCGCAGAACACGCAAAGCCAGGGGCTGCACAGCTCCCAGGTCGCCGCCAATGGCGCCGCACCCTGCACGCCAAGCACCTCCGACAATCTGATCTCCACCGGCCGCAGCCTGCTGAGCATCGCCAACTCGGTGCTGGAAACCCAGCAGAGCTTCCAGGGTGATTCGACCACCTACGCGCAGCGCATGCAGGCGGCGGAGAAGGCCCAGAAGGTCAACCAGGGCAACGATGTGCTCAACAACGTCGAGAGCATGACCGCCGGTCTGGGCGCCAGTGCACCGTGCACGGCAGCTGCCGCACCGGCCGCTGCAGCGCGTTGATCGAAGCGGCGGCATAGCCGCGCGATCCCCACCTGAAAGACCCGCCGAAAAACCGCGCCCTTGCGCGGTTTTTTCGTTTGCGCCTGTTGTTCGCAGGCGTGCTCGGGACGAGGTGGCAGGCATAAAAAAGCCCGGCATCAGCCGGGCTCTTGCTTGCCGCGCGGTGGCTTACTTGCCGTACACCGGCAGCTTGGCGCAGATGGCCTTGACCTTCTCGCGCACGGCGTCGATCACCGCGTCGTTATTCAGGTCGGCGAGGATATCGCAGATCCAGCCAGCCAGTTCGCGGCACTCGGCTTCCTTGAAGCCGCGGGTGGTCACGGCCGGGGTGCCGAAGCGCAGGCCGGAGGTCACGAACGGCGAACGCGGATCGTTGGGTACCGAGTTCTTGTTGACGGTGATGTAGGCCTTGCTCAGGGCGGCGTCGGCGTCCTTACCGGAGATGTCCTGCTTGATCAGCGAGAGCAGGAACAGGTGGTTCTCGGTGCCACCGGAGACCACGTCGAAGCCACGCTCGATGAATACGCTGGCCATGGCCTTGGCGTTCTTCACGACCTGCTGCTGGTAGGTCTTGAACTCGGGCTGCAGCGCTTCCTTGAAGCAGATCGCCTTGGCGGCGATGACGTGCTCCAGCGGGCCGCCCTGGGCACCCGGGAACACCGCGGAGTTGAGCTTCTTCTCGATCTCGGCGTTGGCCTTGGCGAGAATCAGGCCGCCGCGTGGGCCGCGCAGGGTCTTGTGGGTGGTGGTGGTCACCACGTCGGCGAAAGGCACCGGGTTCGGGTACACACCAGCGGCAACCAGGCCGGCCACGTGGGCCATGTCGACGAACAGGTAAGCACCGACCTTGTCGGCGATGGCGCGGGTACGAGGCCAGCTGCGTGCGCGCATCGCCTTCCATCAGCACATACCCGCGTTGCGCCACCGGCGCCGCCGATTGCAGCGTCAGCGCCCAGTTGCCGTTCTGCGCGGACTCCACCGCGTAACGCATGCCGCTGGTGCCGCTCTCGGCGCTGCCCAACAGTGTGCGTTGTGCCTGCAGCTGCGACTGCGCGAACGGGGTG
>JAAIGF010227870.1_pt1 | contig 17474 bp, 21 predicted proteins | sample 6487441 | NCBI WGS metagenome assembly JAAIGF01 (sample SAMN13974129, study PRJNA590717) | phyllosphere metagenome | biome: pepper field; feature: multiple bacterial spot infested pepper fields; material: pepper leaves; isolation source: leaves from pepper fields | host: Capsicum annuum ... | reverse complement strand
CGGCCACCAGCCAGCCGACCGTGCCGGCGTCAAGCCCGAGTACTGCGCCCGACCAGAGTGGGATCAGGAAGTCGAGCAGCTCGACGGGTCCACTCAGGAGGGTCGCCGATGTCCGAATGGCGCGACGACGTACGGAATCCGTCGACATCCAACCCCCTCAGGCGCTTCGCGCATTGTTCTGCATCTTTGCAGCAACAGTCTGGCCGATGGGCCCCGATCGGGCGCGGCTGCGTGTGCGATAGACCGTCGTGCTCCGTACACCTGTCGGGCCTAATTGCGGTGCCGCCATTCTCCGAGCCAGGGCTGCACGATAGACCCGTACGCTAATCTGTCCGGTAAAGGTGCCTCTATCGATACACGAGCCGGCGCCGAGGGAGCGACTCATGCTGATCGGTTACGCGAGGGTGTCGACGTCGAAGCAGGATGCGGCGTCGCAGCGCGAGGCGTTGCTCGCCGCCGGCGTCGCCGAAGATCGCATCTACGTCGACGCGGGTCGGACCGGTCGCACGACCACCGGCCGAGTTGCGCTCGAGCAGGCGCTCGCGGCCGCGCGCGAGGGCGACACGTTCGTGGTCACCAAGCTCGATCGCCTCGCACGCTCGATCCGTGACTTCCACGACCTCGCCGACGCGATCACCGCGAAAGGCGTCGCGCTGCAGATCGGCGGGCAGACCTACGATCCGTCGAGCCCGATGGGCCGCATGTTCTTCTCGCTGCTGGCCACGTTCGCAGAGTTCGAGTCGGACCTCATTCGGGAGCGCACGAAAGAAGGAATGGCGATCGCGAAAGCGAAGGGCCGGTTGCGCGGTCGCAAGCCCAAGCTGAAGCCGGCGCAGGAAGCGCACGCGCTCGCGTTGCTCGACGCGGGGGAGCAGACCCCGGCCGAGGTCGCCGAACTCTTCGGGGTGAGTCGGACGACGCTCTATCGGGCCAAAGAGCGCCGCGCGGCCAAGGGGCTCGTGAGCGTAGAAGCCATCCTGCCGGGCGCTACTGCCGAGTAGGTCTGGCAGGCGGCCGGCTGAGCAGGTTGCACTCATGGCGAGCGAGATCAGCAGGGGTGATGCGGTCCCGTTCGTTAGGAGATCCGCAGCCCGTGGATGGTGCCTCGTCGACGCGCCCGGGGTGTCGGTTGTCGAAGGGGAGATGCCGCCGGGGCAAGCCGCCGACCTGCGCGAGCACCGCAGAGCGCAGCAGTTCTTTTACGTCCTTGAGGGGGATGGCGGTCGTGGAGAAGGACGGCGGCGACTGGTCGGTTGCCTGGGCCACTGCAGTTGCTCTCACGCCGCTGCCCCGCATTGGGGGCGCTGCCGTCCTGCGCCGGGACGTAGGCTCGGCCCGTGGTAATCGCCACCTCCGGTTCGGTGCTGCGTGGCTGTCCACTCCTCGTCCCGGTCGGAAGACCTTCGACAGGAGCCACCATGCCGACGAGCTCGCTCGCATCGCGTTCCATCAACCAGCTGCGTCGCCTCGGGGCCATTGTCGTGCTGCTGGGTCTTGTGATCGCTGCGTCGCCCGCCGCGGCGAACGCCGTGGTGGACGGCGCACACGTCGTCGACGTGTCGGTGTCCATCGATGACGGGGCCGGGCACGTCGCTGCGCTGCCGGGTGCGGTGGTCGAGTTGTACAGCGGTGCGGGAGATCAGCCGTTTGTGAGCGCCGTCACGGGCGGCGACGGTGGTGCGTTGCTCGAATTTTCCGGCGAGGCGGCCTCCACCTACGTCGCCACGGCGACCTGGCCGGGCGCGCCCGGCGACCTGTCCAGCGAGGTCGAGGGCGTGGAGTTCGCGTACGACGGCACCGCGGCTTCGGTCGGAATCGTCCTGCACGGGACATTCGGCGTGATCGTCGGCTCCGTGACCGCGATGGAGGGCGACAAACCGCTCGCCGATCTCAGTGGCGGGTCCGTGCTGGTCTCCGCGGGGGATGCCGTCCTGCAGCGGCTCGCGCTCGATGCGGCGGGTTCCTTCCGCTCCGGGGCCCTGCCCACGGGTGATGCTGCGCAGTACCGGATCGCGTTTGTGCCGCCGACCGGCTACCGACTCGGTGAGCCGGCTGGCGCCAACACGGCGTTCGCGATGCCGCGATCGGCGGAGGGCACCGCGGAGCTCCAGATCGCCCGCGACTTCGCCGTCGTGCGCGAGGGCGACACCGGCGTACCCGACCCCGAGCCCTCGCCGACCGCTCCGGCCCCGTCTCCGGGCCCGACGGCGGCGCCGGTGCTGCCCGACGGCGTCGTCAGCCTCGGCGCGACGAGCGAGCTCGGTCGTGCGATCGCCCTGAGCTCCGACGCGGAGTTCGACGCCCTGCTCTCAAGGGCTCGCGAAGCGGGTTCTGACGGGTCCGTCATCGTCGTGAACGACCACGGGCGGGTCCTGGGCGGGCTCGTGGCTCCGACAGCGGTCCAAGTCGCCCCCATGAAGCAGATCGCGACGAGCACGGTGCAGTCCACCGGGACCGTTCGAGTCAACGACCCCGAGTACGTGGCATTCGACCTGGCCGCGATCATGAAGGCGAACGGAGTTGCCGTCAGCCCGGCGACCAGCAGTCAGCTCGAGGTCGACGTGGACGCGGTGCAGGCGCTCTTCAAGCGGATGGTCGAGTCGCAGAGGGACGCTGCCCGCGAGCTCAGACAGTCGAGTTCCGAGATCGACCGTTTGGGACGGACCGCTTCGGAGATCGAGGACGCCGCGGCAACCGCGCTCAGGGACGCAACCATCACCAGCGCCATATCGATCGCCGCGGGCGTTCAATCTCCGAGCACTCTGGGCGCTACGGTGCGCATCGTCGGCACCATGCGATCAACGCCCACCGCACTCGGCACGATGCGCTGGGAAGACGAAGAGGTGACAGGCGCGTTCGACCTGTCCGACGTGCAGCCCGGCGACCATCACCTCGTCCTTGAGATGCCCGAGCTCGGCGCGACCCTCGTCACCGCGGCCACGGTTTCCGTGCCGACGTTGCCCGAGACCGGTTCTGAGCCGGTATCAGCTGTCGTCGGAGGCGGGCTGATCCTGCTCGGCGCCATGGCCGTCGCCGGTGCTCAGGTGCTCCGGCGTCGCGGCAATGCAGCGGCGGTCGAGCTCGTCCGCTGAGCAGGCGATGGCGCTCAACGAAACACAGGCGTGACGGCCTGCTGAAGGAACGACTTGCCTGCACGGCGCTACGGCTCGAAAGATCTCAAGGCGTCACGCCAGGAGTCCTCAGAACCATCAGCCGTCCCGAGCATGGTCACCCTGAGCTGTAACCCAACCGAGGCTGGCTACGGCCGTAAGAGGAAGTGGTTGCGACACATGGTTGCGGGAACCGATTGCCTAGCAATTTTGTGGCTCGGCAGCGAGCTCGCCGAGCCGGACTCGCGACGTCGCCTAAGGCAACGGTTTCGAGACGAGTGGGTCTCGGTCCCGTAATCAGTCCGTCCGGATACGGCGAGCGGTTCGAAGGTGTGACGGCCACTGCCGATGCGGCGTTCGGTGGTCGTCGATGCCCGAGTGGCCGGCTCAAGAACCCCCGGCTGCCCAAGTCGCAGGCGAGCAGCTTCGACAGTCGGGTTCGCCAGCTTCGGCGACCTTGATTCGGGTGCGGCGTTCGAAGACTGCCCAGAGCGCTGCTGCGGCGCCGATACAGCCGACGATGACGCGCAGGGTGATCCCGATCGCGTCGGTGCTGAGTGGAGATAGGGGAGAGAGCGCGGCGATGGTCGCACCGATAGCGATGGCAGGCCAGCGGAGGTCGCACAGTGCTGGGCGCGTTCGGAGGGCTGGATGCTCGCAGGTGCTCACGAGGACTCCGATGAGCGCCGAAGTCGGCGCGGCAAGCAGGATCCAGGGGTTCGGTGGCGAACCGAGCAACCAGATGAGCGCGAGCGCACCGATCGCCGCACCGGCGCCGACCATGGACCGTCGGGCGACGGTGCGGTGCGGTGCGGCGACTGCCGTCACGGCGCGATGATGGGCAGTTCGGTGATTTCTGCGGCGGACGCCAGACTGCCGCCGTCGTGAAGGTCGGTGAAGCCGGCGTCGTCCATGCGGTCTATTGCTGCGGCCGAGCGGTTGCCGGATTGGCAGTAGACGAGGTAGTCCTCATCGGGGTCGAGGGCGGCGATCTGATCGTCGAAGTCGGCGGACTGGACATCAATGTTGAGTGCGCCGTCGAGGTGGCCTTCGGTGAACTCCGCTGGTGTCCGTACGTCGATGATGATCGCGTCGTCGGGCACTTCGGTGGTGGGTGTCGGGGCACAGCCGGCGAGGGCGACGGTTGCGATGAGCGCGAACCAGGGAATGATGCGGCGACGGGTCACGGTCTGCTCGCTCCCTACATCGACACGGGGCGGTTCTCGGCGATCCAAGCTCCGGTGCCGCCGTCGATGTTCGTTGCGATGATGCCCTGTTGGGCGAGGTAGTCCACAGCGCGGGCGCTGCGTCCGCCGGATTGGCAGATGATGTGAAGGTCGGGCGTGGTGCGCAGCTGCTCGAGGTGCTCGGGCAGTGAGGCCAGCGGGATGCTGCGGGCGCCGTCGACGTGTCCGTTTGCGTATTCGTCGGGCTCGCGGACGTCGATGAGGTTCACCGGCGTGGTGGACGCGAGCTGTTGGGTACTGATGCTGTGCATGGTGTGCTCCAGTTCGGTTTGGTCAGGTGAGGCTGAGGAACAGCTTCTCGAGCTCGTCAAGGGTGAGACGTTCGTCGTCGCCTGTGCTGGTATCGGTCGGTTCGTTGTCGAGGATGCAGGTGCGCATGGCGGTGCTGACGACGACGAAACCGGCGCGGTCGATGGCTTTGCCGACGGCGGCGAGTTGGGTCACGACGTCCCTGCAATCGGCGCCAGTCTCCATGGCGTCGATGACCGCGCTGAGCTGTCCACGAGCTCGCTTGAGGCGGTTCACCACGCGGCGAAGTTCGGCGGGATCGGGCTGGCTCATGTGGGCTCCTGGTCGGTGATGATGTGGGCGGCGTGCCAGGTGAGGTAGCCGCCGTCGAGGTTGCGGACCGTGTGGCCGAGTTGCGCGAGCAGGCGGGCTGCCGTGTGGCCGCGCTGGCCAACCTGGCAATGGACGATCAGCGGTCCCTTCGGCAAGGAGGCACTGTGGTCGCGGAGGCTTTCGAGCGGCATGTTGATGCTGCCCGGGATCGCCCCGGCATCGTGTTCGGAGGGGGAGCGAACGTCGATGAGGGTCGATCCGTTCGCAACCGCTTCAGCGAGCTCGTGCCACTGGATCGTGCCAGTGAGCTGTGTGGCTGTGTTGTCGGCGACGTAACCGAGGAGATTGATCGGGTCCTTCGCTGAACCGTATTGGGGTGCGTAGGCGAGCTCGAGGCGCGAGAGAGCGCTCGCGGTGAGGCCGGCGTGCATGGCCACGGCGAGGACGTCGATGCGCTTATCAACGCCGTGTCCGCCCACGATCTGGGCGCCGAGAATGCAGTCGTCGGCCGGATCGACGAGAAGTTTGATGGCCATGCGCTCGGCGCCCGGGTAGTAGCCGGCGTGATCGGACGGATGGGTGTGAATTACCCGGTGGGGACGTCCTGTTGAGAGCAGCCGTCGCTCACTCCAGCCGAGCATTCCTACCGTCAGATCGAAAACACCGATGATTGCCGTGCCGAGTGCCGGTGCTGCGGGTTTGAGGCGTTCGATACCGAGAGCGATGGCATCGGCGGCGGCACGGCCGTGCCGGTTCGCCAGGCCCGCCATCGTGACCAGGGAGGCTCCGCCGGAGATCGCGTCCGTCTTCTCCACGGCGTCGCCGACGGCGAAGATGCGCGGGTCGCTCGTGCGCTGCCACTCGTCGACAGCGATTCCACCGGTCAACCCGAGGCGCAGTCCGGCCTGCTCGGCGAGGACAACATCCGGCTTGACTCCGCGTGCATCGACCACCAGGACCGGGTCAAGACGGCTTCCATCAGAGAGGTGGACGCCGTCGGCGTCGATTGCGGTGACCTCCGCCCGAGTGCGCACCTCGACGCCGTGACGGTGCAACTCCCGAAGGACAGGACCGGCCATCTCCGTATCCAGCGGGCTCAGGGGCTGATCGCCGTGTTGGACGAGCGTGACATCGAGGCCGCGTCGGGTGAGGTTCTCGACTGCTTCGAGACCAATGAAACCCGCGCCGATGACGACAGCCCGACCGCGGTCGCCGGATGCCCGCAGTACCTCGTCGATGCGATCCACGTCCGGCACGGTCCGCAGCGTCACGACTGGGGCCGCTCCCTTGGCGACGGGGAATTCCAGCCGTGGTGCGGAGCCGGGGGCGAGGATCAGGTAGTCGTACTGCTCGGCCCATTGCTCGCCGGTGGCAGCCTCTCGTACGACCACGGTGCGCGCGTCGCGATCGACCGCCAACGCCTCGTGCCCAGTGCGTACATCGATCGCGAACCGACTGCGCAACGCCTCGGGTGACTGCAGGAGCAAAGCGCTGCGTTCTTCGATCACACCGCCAACGAAGTACGGCAGGCCGCAGTTTGCGAAGCTCACGTGGTCGCCGCGCTCGAGCACGACGATGTCCATGGTTTCGTCGAGCCGCCGCAACCGCGTCGCCGCGGACATGCCACCAGCGACGCCGCCAACGATGATCGTCCGAGTCACTACCGGAACCTCAACCACGACCGAAGAGCCTGGCGAAGAAGCCCGGCTCTCTCGGCTCGTTCTCATGACCGCGGCAACGCTGCGCGTTGGGGACTCCCCGCATCACGCTCTCAACGTGCTGACCGCAGCCCGCCCAGGTCGTCTTGCCACACTTCCGGCACGTCACCGCACGACACATCCGCAACCTCCTCGATTCGAACGCCAGTATTGTATACCCCCAGGGGTATATAACGCTTCGTTGTCTGGTTCCTGCAGGCATGACCGAACGCTGACAGGACCGCGCGTCTGCTGAGCCCAGTGGAGCCCGTCGCCTTACAGGCCTCCTCGGTCCGTCGCCGAGGGCAGACCCGCTAGCTCCCACGGAGCTGGCACATCAACTTCGTCTGTTCATGCGCAGTCGCTCGTGAGGCGGCGCAGTCGGCGTCAAGCCGACCACCGCGGCTGCAATGCAAGGGAGGCGACCGATAATGCCTGATCTGTCAGCGGCGCTTCCAGGCGATGAGTGCGCGGATGTCGGCTGGTGCACCGCGGCGCGTGTGCCTCTTGTGCGCCTCCGTTCCAACGCGAGAGGATCGCGATCGAGCAGCAGGACCGCGGGGGTTACATCGGAGGCTGCTACGTCGACTACTTGTCGAAGGGAGGGCTCGAGAGTGTTCGCAACCAGTACGTCATGGATGGGCCGACCGAGGAGATGGGCCTCCCGTGCCAGTTGACTCAACACGGCTGCCAGACATCGCCGCGCTGTATCGGGCACACGGCAGCGCCATGCGTGCGGTAGCTGCCTCGGTGCTCGTCGAAGGCGGTCGTCTGGATGATGTCGACGACGTCATCCAGGAGGTGCTCGGCGATCTCCTCGAGCGCCCGCCCACAACTCAGGTGCTCAACTGGGAGGCATGGCTCGTGCGCTCGGTGAAGAACCGTGCCTATGACCGACTCCGCTCCGCAGACCACCGCCACAAGGGCGAACTGCCTGAATGGGACACCGACCGTACGCCGTCAACTGAGGAGGACGTCTTCCTCGTCGACGAGGCCCAGGACACGGCTCTCCTCATGGGGCATGTGTGGGATGCGTTGGCCGTCCTCGATGCGCGTGAACGTGAGCTCGTGCAACGCTCGATCATCGACCGTGTCCCACAGCAGCAACTCGCTGATGAGCACGGCATCAGTCGGCCGCGCGTGAACCAGATCATCAAAGGCGCACTCGCCAAGCTCAAAGCCGAACTCGAACGAAAGGGGGTTTCCAGTGATCGATCGTGAAGACGAGCTGCTTGCGCAGCTCCTCGCGATGCCCACTTCGGCACGCCGCGACCACCTCGTCGGCGGGGGGATATCGGAGGACGAGATGGCTCGTCTGCTTCGCCTCGCCGAGTCTGCGGACCTCGTGCGTATGGCCGCGAAGGTCGTCGTGCCGCTGGAAGATGACCCGACGGCGCGCCTGCTCGGCCTCGTGCCGGATCCTGCATTCCGACTTGATGGGCGCGCTTTCAGAAGTACGCGCACGAGCGCCGGGCTCTCTGTCTCCCAGCTGTCGGCGCGGCTCGCCGAGCGGGGATGGAAGTACAGCGCAGCAGACCTCAACCGATGGCAGATCCGCGGCGCGGATGACGTGCCGCCGGCAGTCATCCGAGCAACTGCCGAGCTCCTTGGCGTCGACGCGAACCAGCTCGTCGCTAAGGAAGCTTCGGAGCGCGTCAACATCCTCGAGATGTTGCGCCGATCGCCTCAGTTTGCAGCGTTGGCAAGGCGCTGGGCAGCAGCGAAAGACATCGGCAACTCGGCGGCTGAACTGCAGCTCGCGTCCCGCTACGTTGCCGCGATGCATCGCGGCGGCGAGCCGAACCAGGACGCTGCACTCAGCATCGTCGAAGCCCTCGTGGTCTCCGTAGAGGGCAGCCGTGGTGCGTAGGCGCTTCACACTCGACTCCGCCGCGGAGTTCGTCTTGCGCGCGGTCTCCGCTGCTCACAGATCACACTTCGCGGAAGACCCACTCCAGTCCTTGTCCGCCGACTTCGGCCTTCGAGCGCACGAAGTGCCGGAGATCGCGGCCGCGCGCGACGACGGCGGCTTCTGCGATGGCACGTCCTTCATAGAAGACGGGGTCATCCTCTACGCCCCAACCCCGTACAGCCGGAGGCAGAACTTCACGCTGGCTCATGAGCTCGGTCACGTCTTGATCGAGCGATGCGAACCGGTCCTCGACTGGGTGGCAGACGCCGACATTGACGGCGTTCTCCTCGAAACGCTCTGCGACCGCATCGCGCAGCAGCTGCTCCTGCCGGAAGCCGCCATTGATGCCGTCGTGGGGGCTGAGCCGCCGAGCGCGATGCACGTGCGGGAGCTCTTCGAAGGAACGAGTGCGAGCGAGCCAGTGTGCATGATCGCCATCGCTAAGCGCATCAGAGGGCTTGGCGCGATCGCTCTCGTCGACCGAGTCACTGGGGAAGTTAGTGCTGCGAGCGTGCGCCCCGACCTTGAACGCGGGTGGCCAGAGGTCTTCCCTTGGCGAGGGCAGAGCCTCCGAGCAGGACACCGGTTCCTGTCTCGCGAAGAGGGGCAGACTTTCATTGAACGCGAGCGGTGGAAGAACCGCTGGGGGAACGAAGCCGAGTTCTTCATCAATGGCCTCGTGGGGCCGACGAAGCTGATCCTCGCGTTCGCGGAGTCGAACATTTGGGATCGCGGCAGCGCAGACCCGTTCCTCGAGCGAGACTTCAGCACGCAGCTGCTCCTGCGTGGTCATTGCTGTGGCGAGCCCTTCGAGACCCGCGGCTACCCGTGCCCGAGTTGCCGCGGTCCGTTCTGCCCTGCGTGCAAGCAGTGCCGCTGCGACAAGACCAGTGCTCGCGCGGTGACCTGCAACGAGTGCTTCACTCAGCGCCCTGCTCACCTCGTTGAAGGCGGCGTCTGCGACACCTGCCGAGGCTAGCCCTTACAACTCGTCGAGCTGTCTCGACTACGTCTTGAGGGCCTCGCGACAGACGCGGTACAGGGCCTCGGGCAGGAGGTGAAGAAGGTGGCTAAGAACACCGGTAAGGGATACCGAAGCGGCGCCGTCAAGGGTCGTTCCGAGTTCAAGCACGGCTCCACGTGGTTCAAGCGCGACACCAACACGGGTCGCATCATGAACGGCAGCGCGAACCAGCACAAGGGCGTCCGCAACGAGAAGTAGGCGCCTTACCGGCGGCGGGCTGACAGCTGCTCGCCGCCGGCCCCTCATCGCGGACACGGCCCAGCCGTGATGAGCATTCCCAACAGCACCGGGCCGACCCTTTGCACACTCGGCGAGAGGAAACCCGCATGACCCCGTCCATCCCGACCATCACCTGTCCGTACTGCCGGACGACCTTCATCGGACGCGTCCAGCGCCACGGAGCGATCCGTTGCGGGCAGTGCCGCAAGGTCTTCCGCATCTGAACCGCCCCAGCCTGCGGCGGTGCAGTGCCCCATCCGCCGCCAGCGAACGTCTCTGTCGAGAGGCTTTCGCTGGCGGCGCCGTCGCGCTGCCAAGCAGTGCTCGAGCACGGTGCCGTGGATCAATCGAACACGTGTTCGTTGCGTTTGCCTCTGCATTTCTCAGCCGAGTGCGCCGAGCGCCTGTCTTGCTTCAAGCCTCTAGAAGTTTGTTCCCGACATAAGACGGTCGTATCGGCGGGCATACTCGGTCGATGACTACTCGGCTCGATGCCGGGACGTCCTCAATGCCAACGATTGCGAAACCATTCATCGTGCCTCGTTAAGGCCGCTGGGGGAGCCGGGAGAGCCGACCCTCGGGATTGTCGCGCGATGGGGTCTGCCGCGGGCGCAACGTGGCGACGGGTGGTGTGAGGCGCTTCGTTCCTGACGGGCTCCAGTCCAGCCACCGCTCGAGGTACCTAGTTCCGAGTTCTGATTTCTCTGCTGCCATCGTTATACCGTCGGGACCGGGGAACTGTTCCCTGATGGCCTTAGTCAGCCAGACAGCTGTTTCGGTGCCGGGCCGGTGAGGTTCTTCCTTGTTCCACTTTCGGGCGGATATCTGCTTGTACAGGGAGCGGGCCTGTGCATCGTCGATGACGCCGAGTTCTCGGAATCGAACGACGAAAGCTTTGATCGAATACCCCCACTTTTGCTTCAGCTTGGCGAGGGTGCTGAGCGTAACGCGGCCGCCGTTAGCTTGAAGGTCGTCGAGCGCGGCGTCGCCAGGAACGAGGAAGGCGGCTGCGAATCGATTTGCCTCTCGCTCCATGCGTGATGCTTCTGCGGGGGTGGAAGGTTGCGCCGAGCCAGCGTGGAGGACGAGGTGGCCCAGCTCGTGAGCCACAGTGAACCGCTGTCGGTCTCCGGGAATGTCGTGTTCCGGATCATGTGAGGGTCGCGCCACTCGGATGAGCGGGATGCCGTCTGCAGTCAGCGACATTCCCCAATGGCGACCCAGCTCGCCGTCGAGCGGTAGAACGACGCATCCGAGCCGTTCGGCCGCTCTGATGACGTTTGGGACCACCGCATTCGCTTCTACGCCCGCCGAAGTGCGCACGTCTGCGGCGATGCGGTCGATTCCGTCATCGTCATTGAGGTCACCGTCGTAGACGGGTAGTCGCATTATTAGCGGCCTGATCCCGGTTGCGCGGATCGCTTCCGCTGCGGCGATCGAGTCGTACAAGGTTCGATCCACAGCGCGCTGTGGCGCGTCGGCGTAGGCGCGTAGCTTCGGTCGGTCGAAGACCGTCTCGCTAGACGGGGCGAAGTACCGTGGGGAGCAATCGAGAGTTTGCGCGAGAGCGTGCAAAGCATCGGGGTCGAGCTCGTGATGCCCGTTCTCGACCATCGAAACGATGCCAGAGGCGAGGCCTGCCCTAATTGCTAGGTCTGTTTGTGTCAGGCCTAACGCAAGGCGAAGGCGACGCACGCGATCACCGACGAGGGCATGCGATGTTCTATCCGTGGTGCTCACTTATGGTCTTAGACCTGCTCGGAGACGGCCGCGACCTGAGGGCGGTCCCAGCCGTCGAGGGATTCTTCCTCGTTCGGTTCGAATGCCTCGCCGGGCGGCGTGCTCGGCGTCGTGAAGTGATGGGTCCACCCGAACTCAAGATGCGCAACCGCGGTCTTGGTCTGACCGGTCACCTCTGCGACGAAGAACTCGAGAGTGTCGTCATCGCCCACGACGTAGCCGAAGACATAGGGGAAATCACGCCAGAGGCCCTCCTCTGAAAGTCCGCCCCACGTCGAGCCGCTGTTGGCGATTACTCGAAGTTCGCCGGCGACGATCTCGGCACTGCGGAGGCGGATGATCGCGTAGTCCTGTGCGAGGGGCTCGTAAAGCTCGACGGCGCCCCCGAGCCCTGGGCGCGGGTTGAGTCCGTGCCTCCCCGCGGACGCAAGGAACTCGCGGACGATGATCGACCGTTCGAGCGCAGAGCGAGGAACATTGTTCTCCGTGAAGGCGGCATTGAGGGAGAGGGCCTTGCTGACCGAGCCAGCCTCAGCCTCGAAACCTTCGCGAACGTCAACGGCGAGGTCACCGAGAACGTCGATCAAGGAGGGTGTCAATGCGACCATGCTCCTGAGGATATTGGGGCCAATGTCACACGTCAAGGCGGTGGAGAGGCGCGAGGCTCGCGGACCCCTAAAAACGAGACTGGCCACAGCCGCGAAGCGGGCTGTGGCCAGTGATTCTCAATCCGCATGGTGCCTAGCGAAAGCCAGAGGTCCGAGACCATGGGAACTTTTCGATTATCGCAGGTTTTACCGCCACGTTCTACACCTGCCAGGATGCCAGCTATGCCGAATCCGCTCACGCACGCTGTCGCTGAGCGATGGCTATCGACGCACCGGCTAGGTGTTTACCTCAATGCCACGGGGAACGACGTCGAGGGCGCACTCGAGCTATATGACTGGAACGCGGCCGTGGCATCTGCCTGCCTTCGCGACGTGGGCCACTTCGAAGTTCTGGTTCGCAATCGCTATGCCGAGCAGCTCACCGCAAAGTACCCCGACTGGACGAGCGAGCGCAGCGCGCTGTGGCGTCTTGAGAATGGAATGCAAGCTGCCCGGGCCAAACAGGCGAAGGCAAATGGGAAGTCTCGCAACAGCCTGGGTGAGTCGGCTCGAAACGCCCCAACCTCCAGCCCTGGCCACATCATCGCAAACCTGACCTTCGGATTTTGGGTGGCCCTGACATTGCCTGAACGGGAGTCGACGACATGGACACCGATGGTGAGCAGGGTCTTGCCAGGGCGTGCGCGCGGCGCGCTGCACGGCCCAATGGTCCAGCTGAACCGCTTCCGAAACAGGCTTGCTCACTGGGAACCGGTCTTCAGCACGACGACTGGGCTCTCGCGGAGGCTCCAAGAGTTTGACAGCCTCTTCAAAGCGATCGACCCCGATGTGGCGGACTGGGTCGGTAACAACTCCGAGGTCCTACGCCTATTGAATAACCCGCCTGCGGCTTCGGTTTCGGTGACCGTGCCCTCTTACCTCGGCCATTGATCGGCGCGCGCTGATAATGCCTGTTCTGTCGCAGCCGATCAGCTCAGCTCGAACATCAGCTGTGGCGTCCCCAGATGGTCGATGCGGTGGACGGTGATGTTGTAGACGGGCTGAAGTATCGCTGCGCGGAGGACTTGGTCAGGGGTGCCGGTCGCGGCGATCGTTCCGTGGTCGAGGAGGACGAGTCGGTCGCAGTATCGGGCAGCGAGGTTGAGATCGTGCAGCACCACCACGGTGGTGAGCTCCAGGGTTCGCACGAGCTGCAGGATCTCGTGCTGGTAGCGGACATCGAGGTGGTTCGTCGGCTCATCGAGAAGCAGGACGGGTGCTTGCTGGGCGAGCGCACGTGCGATGAGTACGCGCTGCTGTTCTCCGCCAGATAGGCTGGAGAACGCGCGTGATGCGAGGTGGCTCATGCCGACGCGCTTGATGGCGTCGGTCGCGTGTGCGATGTCGGCGCTGCTGAGCCGTTGGAACGAGCCGAGGTGCGGGGTTCTGCCGAGGAGGACGATGTCGGTGACGGTGAACGGCAGCTCGGCGGGCTCGTTCTGGGCGACGACGGCGATCTTGCGGGCGATCTGCTGCGGCTTCAGGGCGGAGAGGTTGGTGCCGTCGAGGTCGACGGTGCCTGTGCTCGGGGTGAGGGAGCCGTAGAGGGTGCGCAGCAGGGTCGACTTGCCGCTGCCGTTGGGGCCAATGAGCCCGACGACCTCCCCGCTGGTGGCGGTGAGGTCGATGGCGTCGAGCACGGTGGTGTCGTTGTAGGCGAAGCCGACCCTGCGTGCGTTGATCATCCCTGGAAGCGCTCCACGATCAGATCCAGGCCGTTGATGGTGATGGGGGATGCGGGGGAGGTGAAGCCGAACAGCAGCGGCATGAGCTCTCCGGTGCGTACCGCGGTGAGCCCATCGGCGCCGGGCAGCGCGGTGACGGCGGCGGTGACTTCTTCATCGGTCGCGCCGCTGTGGAGGAGGATCAGCACGTCGGGGTCGCGGTCGAGGAGTTCCTCGGTGGAGATCTCGATGGTGCGCTCGCTGCTGTCGGCGAAGACGTTCTCGAAGCCGGCGAGTTCGAGGAGGGTGTGGTTCATGCTGCCGGCGCCGTAGGCGTAGGCCGGGCCGCCGCCGAGGGTGGGGTAGAGCATCGCGGCGGTGCGCGTCTCGGTGCCGCTGTTGAGCTCCTGGGCGGTAGCGATCTGCTCGTCGATGTCGGCGAGGGCGGCGTCGGCTTCGTCGTGGCGGTCGAAGACGTCGGCGTAGAGGCCGAAGAGCGTGTCGATGTCGGCGAGGGTCGAGGTGGCCTGGCTGCCCTCGCAGGACTCTTCGTTCTCGAGCACCTGCACGCCCTGCGCGAGGAGCGCGTCGCGGGTGACGGTCTCGGAGGTACCGATGACGAGGTCGGGCTCGACGGCGAGGACGTCTTCGAGGGAGATCTCGCCGCCGCCGACGGCCGAGACGTTGTCGCTGAGCGAGGGGATCTCGTCGAGCTGCGCGGCGGTGTCGGCGTCGAAGTAGGCGTCGTGGAAGCGGCCGACGGTGCCGACGACCCGGTCCAGCACGCCCAGCGATGACAGCACCGGAACGACTTCGTTGCGGAACACGACGATCCGCTCGGGCGCCTCATCGAAGGTGATGTCGTTGCTGCAGTTGGTCACGGCCACGGGGAACGCTGCTGCGGCGTCGGTGTTGCGGGTGTCCTCGGTGGGGGTAGTGCTGCAGGCGCCCAGGGTGAGCGCGAGGAGGGCGGCAGTCGTGGCGGTGATGACGCGGATGGTCGTCGGGGTGGGCATGAGAGTTCCTGTCCTGGATGGGTGGTGTTCAGTGGTTGGTGGCGTGCAGGCGTCGCACGAGCACGACGATGAAGGGTGCGCCGATCAGTGCTGTGACGACGCCGATGGGCAGCTCGCGAGGGCTCCAAACGACGCGGGCGATGATGTCCGCGGTGATGAGGAACGTCGCGCCGAGGAGCGCGGCGATGGGCAGCATGCGCCGGTGAGCGGCGCCGACGAGGCGGCGGGCGAGGTGCGGGATGACGAGTCCGACGAACCCGATCGCGCCGGAGGCGGCCACGAGGCAGCCGATGCAGAGACTGACGATGATCAGCAGTTGCGTGCGCACCCGTGCCGGTGCGATGCCGAGGGTGAGGGCGGTGTCGTCGCCGATAGCGAGCGCATCAAGGCGGCGTCCCCAGAGCACCGCGGTGCAGCAAGTGACAATGACGACGACCGTGACGATGGCCAGCGGCGCACCCCATTGCGCGGAGGCGAGGGAGCCCAGCAGCCAGAACATCACCGACCGGGATCCTTCGGGGGAGTCAGAGGAGAACACGAGGATGCTGGTGACAGCGGAGAGCGCGTAGCCGATCGCGACACCGGCCATGACGAGGCGGATCGAGGTCGTGCGCCCACCGATGCGGGCGAGCGCGAAAACCCCGAGGGCGGCGACCATCGCGCCGAGGAACGCACTAACCGGCAGCGCGAATGCGCCCAGGCCGCCGCCGACACCGAAAAGGATCGCGGCGGCCGCACCAGTGGAGGCTCCAGAGCTCACGCCGAGCACGTACGGGTCGGCGAGGACGTTGCGGACCATGGCCTGCAGCAGCGCGCCGCTGACGGCCAACCCTGCCCCCACCACGGCAGCCAGCAGCACCCGAGGAAGCCGAACACCCCAGATGATCGACGCCTGCGCGGCATTGACCGACTCGGGCGCCGGCACCCCGAGCACCCGCTCGCCGATCACCGCGACGACGAGCTCCGGCGCGATCACCACGGAACCGACCGCAACGCCGAGGACCGCGGCGGCGATCAGCGTGACGGTGAGAGCGATCGACCACCGTGCGGTTCGTCGTCGCTGGCAGGTGACATCGTCGAGGGAAGAGGGCATGGAATCGCAGCAATCAGTTGTGCCGGCTCCCGCTTGACGTGCCCTATCGGGGATGCGCCGGCGAGGAGCCGGGTTCGGTCAGGGTGCGCTGGCCTGCAGTTCCACGACGAGGGGTGCGAGGAACTCGCGCGAGAGCGCCGTGAGTTCCTCGCCCGCGGTCTCGGGGGTGCCGGTGGTGTAGGGCGGCTCGGGTGCGTACTCGGCACCGAGGACGGCGAAGCGTGCCATCTGCTCACCGCTGATGTCGGCGACCAGGCGGATGGCGAGGTCCATGCCGGCGGTCACGCCGGCGGCGGTGAGGACGTTGCCGTCCTCGACGACGCGCTCGTTGACCTCGATCGCCCCGTAGCCGTCGAGGAGATGGCGCACGGACCAGTGCGAGGTGGCGCGGCGCCCGCGGAGCAGCCCTGCGGCCGCGAGGGCGATGGAGCCCGAGCAGACGCTGGTGACGTAGGTCGCCGCGGCGCTGATGCGGGCGAGATCGGCGATGGCGGCGTCGTCGCGCAGCAGGATGCCGGTGTCGCCGCCGGGCACGAGGATCACCTCGGGCGCGTCAGTGATCGCGGCCAGCGTGGTGGTGGGCACGAGGGTCACGCCGCTGCCGCTCGGGACCGGCTGATCGGCGGCGCCGGTGGTGGCGAACTCGACCGTCGCGCCGGTGCCGGCGAGGAAGTGGAACGGGCCGACGACGTCGAGCAGCTCGAAGCCCGGGTGCAGGACGATCACGATCGTCTTGTCGGTGGCGAAGCGCATGCCGGGCAGCACCGCGAGGGCCTCGTGCGCGGCCACGGACCGGTCGATGGCGTTCTGCTTGACGGTGTCGCCGGCAGCGGCGGTGAAGAGGGTGCTCGCCGGCGGGGAGGGCATGTTCACGTGCCCCGGCATGGGCGTGGCGTTGTCGTGGTCGTCGTGCATGTGCAGCACTTCCTTCATCGTGGGTGGCTGATGGTCCTGGCGGGTCAGGTGTCGCCGTAAACGAGCTGCAGGCGGCCGGTCAACGGATTCACGAGCGTGGCGGCGCGGACGCCGAAGACCTGCTGCAGCAGCGGCGGGGTGAACACGGTCTCGGGGGTGCCGGTGGCGACGACGCGGCCGCCGTCGAGCATGACGATCTCGTCGCAGTAGGACGCGGCGAGGTTGAGCTCGTGGAGGGTGACGAGGGTCGTGATCCGTAGCCCACGGATGAGGGCGAGCAGCTCGAGCTGGTATCGGATGTCGAGGTGGTTGGTGGGCTCGTCCAGGACGAGGATCTGCGGCTCCTGCGCCAGCGCGCGGGCGAGCTGGACGCGTTGACGCTCACCGCCGGAGAGGGTGCTGACGTCCCGGTCGGCGAGCTGCTCGACACCGGCGGTGGCCATGGCGTGCTCGACGGCGCGACGGTCCTCGAGAGGGTTCGAGCTGAGCAGGCGCCGGTGGGGGAGACGTCCGGTGGCGATGCAGTCGGCGACGGTGAGCTCGAGGTCGGCTGGGCTGTCCTGCACGACCGCGGCGGTGATGCGCGCCGCCTGGCGGGCGTTCATCGACCACACGTCGCGGTCGCCGGT